>Ga0306921_10009480_pt1 | contig 10328 bp, 7 predicted proteins | sample sta12Cox44000080_FD_203760 | JGI IMG/M metagenome (GOLD analysis project Ga0306921, IMG submission 203760) | Lab enrichment of tropical soil microbial communities from Luquillo Experimental Forest, Puerto Rico - statoxic.12C.oxic.44.000.080 (v2)... | ecosystem: Environmental > Terrestrial > Soil...
GCGAATTGGAGACCCCTAGAGTTCGCAAGTATGCCAACGCGATCGCCTGGCACGGTTATTTGGGCGAGCCGGAGTGGATGTCTCGTGTGCATGAGGCCTATCCTGACGTCCAGATGTATTGGACTGAAGGCGGTCCAGACTATACCGATCCAAACTACGGAAGCGACTGGACAAAGTGGAGCACGACGTTCGCTGGTATCTTCCGCAACTGGTGCTGCTCGGTAACTGGCTGGAACCTGGCTTTGGACGAGCATGGCAAACCAAACATCGGACCGTTTTCCTGCGGAGGGCTGGTCACGATCAATTCACAGAGCAAGGAAATCTCCTACAGCGGTCAGTACTGGGCACTGGCTCACTATTCGCGGTTCCTCCGGCGCGGCTGCCGTCATTTTGACTCGCAGGGCGGACCGGCAGGCATCAATCACGTCGCTTTCGAGAATCCGGACGGAAGCCGCGTAATGGTACTCACCAATGAAGGAGTGGCGAAACGCTGTATCGTGCGCTCGAGCGACAAGAATGCAGTAATGAGCTTGGAAAGTAACTCCGTGACAACACTGGTGTGGCGCTAATTTAGAGCAACGGCTGGTGCGCTGTTCCCAATCGGAACTGCGCCAGGATTTTTCGGTTGAATGTTCGTGCCGCAATTCAGCCCGACCGCCTACAACCATCGCGAGGACGAGGGAAGGCCTTGATCTTCTTCCGAGCCAGATGTGCTGCTTCCTATAGGCAAGGCAGGGCACTTTGACAGCTATACGACTTCGCTAAGAGTTACTATGTGTTGGAGGCTGAAACACTTTCGTCATCGGCTTTCTTTCTTTCATAAGCAGTTTGAAATTAATGCCTTGGCGCCGCTAACTTCTTTGGATGGAATATCTGCAGGGAGGATGTTCTTTGGCGATCCTGTCCTTGCAGTTTGCAGAGATGATGAGGGAAAAGGGGCTCTGTTCAGGCCAAAACATTCTTCGCCGCATCCGTGCTGCTTTGAAAAGCGAGAAAAATCGTTACCTCATAGTGGGCAGGGCCGAACTGCCCGGTTCAAGCAAGCTACCGTTTGTTCCCGGCATTTCGTCCAAAGAAACGGGCTAGCTGTCAGCGCGCACGGCGTTCCGCAGGTCGCCCGAACCTTTCATGAGGATGGATAGAAGCGAAATGAAGCTGGAACAACGAAGCGTTTTTCAAATCCCCAGGCTCGCGATTAGACTTTCACAACGCCTGCTGCTTGGGTCGCTTGTTTTCCTGTTACCACTAGTGCTGGCCTCGGGAGTTTACGCCGCCGGTCCGGTCGTGGTGGAGCTGTTTACAACCGAAGGCTGCTCAAGTTGTCCTCCTGCCGATGCCTTGTTGGCACAGATTGATGGCAAGACACTCAATGGCGTGGAACTCATCGGCCTCGGCGAGCATGTCGACTACTGGAACAGCTCGGCGTGGAAAGACAGGTTCTCCTCGTCGCAGTTCACTGACCGGCAGAATGATTACGTTGCGTGGATGCACCTTAAATCTCCCTACACTCCGCAGATGGTCATCGATGGGCACGTGCAGGTGCTAGGGAATGATGGCCCGGCTGTCAGCCGGGACCTCGCTGCCGCGGCAGCAGCACCCAAGCCTGCCACGGTCATCCTGAGCTGGGAAGGGCAGAGCAAGCTGCATATCGCTGGTCAGACCCCTACGTCATCGGGCCTGAGGGTGTTGCTTGCGGTGACAGAAGACGGGCTTAGTACCTCGATCGGGGGCGGCGAAAACAAGGGGCGTACGTTGCAACACACGGCTGTGGTGCGAGAGCTGAAGGCGGTCGGGAAACCGTCGCATGGCAGCTTCGACGGAACGGTTGACATCCCGGTCCATGCTGACTGGAATGCAACGAACTTGCGGGTCGTCGTCTTTGTGCAAGATTTCCACTCGGGAGAGATTCTGGGAGCCGCAGCTATTCCTTATCAACACCCATCGACATCGTGATGGCTAAAAAGCAAGCTCCGTTGCTTGCCTCAGCTGCACAGCGCCACCAAAAGTTCTCTAAGCTCGCGCGCCCCCTTTCTCCAAAGAATCGGGGAGCCCGCAGGCTCCCCACTACAGCAGTTCAGCGTACCCGCTAGAAGATGTACTTGAGCACCAGGATCAGCCCTCGTGGGTGGTTGGAGAAGACCAGGTTGGGCTGGTCAAACGAAGTGGAACTCGGTATCAGGAATTGGTGAGTGGGGCCCGCCGTCGTGATCGACGTGCTGGCCGGCTGGATGTCACTGATGAATCCCGGGACATATTGAGGGTGGTTGAACACGTTGATCGCCTGCGCCTGGAACTCGATCGACTGCCGCTCTGTGATGTTCAGGCGCTTCACCAGGCTCATGTCGAAGTTGTTCATGTGGGGCAGGGCCAGTGTGTTGCGAGCGATGTTCGACAGCGCGCCAGGTCCGGCTATGACGTACTGCGCTGTCGGATTGTTAGCTAAGTAAGCAACGACCTGTCCTGCTGAGTTCATGAGTGGAGTAACGTCGCTGCCTGTCCCGGGGATACCGCGCGGATTGTAGATGGCGCGATCGCCGGCTGCGTCGCCGTTGCCGTTGGTGTCGATCCCACTCTGAACCGTCGCGTACTCCGGCGATTCAAAGGTGTAGATGGGAGCAAACTGCCAGTTGCCAACCACGTTCTTCATGAACCAGCTTGAATTCTTGAAGAACGGCACGTCATAGATCGCCTCGATAGTTACTCGGTGACGGCGATCCAGGGCGGAAGTGCTCCAGTCGCCCGAGATGTTCTGGAAGTCGTCCGGCCGGCGGGGGGTCAGGTACGTGGAGAAAACGTCAGCCGTCGAGTTGTCGAAGGCATGACTCCATGTCCAAGCAATCTGGAACTGCAGACCGTTGGTGAAGTTGCGGGTGAATTGGGTTTGTAGCCCGTTGTAGTTCGAAGCTCCATAGTTCATGAAGCCGACCACATTGGCGCCATTGAAGCCAGTATTGGCATACGCGGGCACGTAGCTGGGGTTGGACTGGATATCCGCGAGCGTAAACGGCAGCGAGTCCAGCGTGGCCTGCCCCGGGTTCTGCAGGTACGTCGGCAGATACTCTGAGAGGCTGGACTGGGTTTGGCGGTTCAGACGCGTCTGTAGCGGCAGGTGGATACCCCGGGTTCCTACATACCGAACATCCAACGTGTACTTCTGAGCGAAGACGTGCTGAACACCAAGGTTCCAGGTCTCCGAGTAAGGGAGTGACTGGTTGGGGATGAACGCCGAAGTTGCTGCACGCGCAGCCAGCGGATCGGTAAACGGAACGGGCTGGTTCGACGGCAAGCCTCCGCCGGCGAGGAAAGCATTCCCATTCCAGAAACACTGTGGAGTCATGTTGCCGGGAGCATCGCAGGTTTGCTGTACCTGCGGCGGCAACGAGAGAATTCCCAGGTTGTCATACAGAACATCCACCGCCATGCCGAAGCCGCCGCGAATCGAAGTGGTGCCAGATTCACCCGGCGAGTAAGCAAAGCCGACTCGTGGCAGGAAGTTCGTGTACTGGGGTTTGGGAGATGTGAATTGAATCAGTCCCGGAACGCTGGAGATCGCGTTCAACGGCTGCAACTGACTTTGCGACAGCGGTACCGTCGTAAACTCGTAACGCAGCCCGAGGTTCAACGTGAAGTTCGGTCTCAGCTTCCACTCGTCATTGGCGTAAGCATAGACCGCCTGTTGGTTGCCGTAGTAAGTGGTGTTGCCCATGGCACGCTCGGCCAAGAAGTCCGGCACAGCATCGTTCAGATAGCCTTGCAGGGTGTTCCACTCGTAATCGCCGCGAGAGCGCTGTGTAAAGCTCTGCGGGCTGATGTACTCGCGATATTCTCCGCCGAACTTGAAGCTGTGGCGCCCCTTCACCCAGCTCACGTTGTCGACGGCCTGATAGGTGTTCTGTACCGTGAATTGCGGCGCGTTCGGGTCAGGACCGAGCTGCACACCGTTGAGTTCATTGATTACGAGGTTGGGAAAAACGTCGAGGCCTGGGATGGTCTGGCTGCCAACACCAAAGGTCTGCGTGAAGCGGTTAAAGCCGAACCGGAACTCATTGTTCACGTCGGGTGAGAAGTTGTGATACTCGCCGAGCGTAAACAAGTTGAACTTCTCGGGAGTTGTCTGCCAGAAGGAAGGGATTTGACCGCTCGTATCGGTCGCGGTCACGTTCTGGAAGGAATAGCGGACGCGTAACGAGTCCTTGTTGGAGATGTTCCAGTCACCTGAGTTCACGTATTGGTGTAGCTATGCCCAATGAAACCAACATCGCCAATCGGAATGGTAGCACCGTTTACACTGGAGGTGCTGGCGCAAACATCCGTGCCACCAGGTGACTGCGATATCGCAGCCGGCACATATTTCTGCAGAATCGCGAGGTTGTTCGAATTAGGGAACATTGCAGCTAAAGCCGAGTAGCCCGCTCCGGTTGGTGCACAAGCGGTCGAAGGCGTTCCCACCAAACCTTGCGGTTCATACTGCCAGTTGGTGAAGAAGAATAGTTTGTCTTTGATAATCGGCCCGCCGATTTGACCACCAAAACGATTGTCATCGAAAGGCGGATTGAATGGCTTCACCCCTTGTGAAACCTGCGAGAGCGCCGTCTGCGAGTCAATCGCATTCATGTTGCGATTTTGAAAATATTCGTAGAGCCGGCCATGCCACTGGTTGGTGCCGCTCTTGATCGTCTCGTTGAACTGGCCGCCGGAGGAGTGGCCGAACTCAGGCGAGAACTGATTTTGCAGCACCGTAAAGTTATCGACCGCATCATTGGGGAGAGCAAGCAGTGGTCCGGTGATTGTCTTGCTGTTGTTGTCTACGCCCTCGACCGTAAAATTGTTATTGCGCGGACGTTGACCCGCAATTGAAGGACCCATGCCAGCTCCAATACCGCCGCTGCTCGAGACGCCGGCGTTCAGTAGCGAGAGGTTCAACACGCCGCTGCCGGTCGAAGTGATGGGCAGATCCTGCAACTGTTTCCCGGTAAACGTGTTTTCGATCTGAGGTGTCGTGGTATCGATGGTCGTGGCTTGCTCACTGACTTCCACAGTGGTCGCAGCTCCGGCGATATTGGCGGTGATATTCGCCGTCGCAGTGTGATTCAACTGCACTTCCACGTCGGCGTAGCCGCCCTTCAGGCCGGTTGTTGTCGCCTCCACCGAATAGTGGCCAGCCGGCAGGTTAATGAAACGGTACTCGCCGTTGTTGTTCGTGGTTGTGGTTTGCTTCTGGCCCGTTCCGAGATTCGTGACCTCGACACTCGCGTTGGCAACCAATGCGCCCGAAGTGTCTTTGACAATACCAACGAGATCGCCACTGATGGCCTGACCGAAAGCCGCGACGGATCCAACCAGGAGTACGGTCAAGACAAATGTGTTCTGAAGCAGCCTTGGCATTTACTTCTCCTCCATTGCTCATATGCTCAAGCGTTGTCTCTCTACCGGAGAAGCGCCAGAAAATCAGCTCCGGTCTCATGCAACAGTGCATGAGCAAATGCAATCCTTCAGACTCGCAACCGAGGTGCCAAAACGCGTGGTCGACAGAATGTACGCCGGGACAATGACTTAAGAATGGAAGTTCGGGAAGAAATCCCCCCACATATACAGATTTCTGCATACCAGGTAGTTCGTCCCACGCACACCAAGCAACGAAACAACCGACTGACTAATTTCTGATTAGTAAGTTGCGCAACTATCAACTGCCGGCAGGCGCCTATGCCCGGGCGAAAATTAGCAATACTAACGAAGTAGGGACGTTATAGGTTTGAGTGCGGACGAGAATCGTGAAAGATTCTTACTCACAACTTGCCGCCATGCCTGAGGGACTCCCTTAAGTGACCAGATCGTTCCATTGCCTGTTTTTGTGCACATACCCTAAGCGTGACATCAGTCCCGGTTGCCTCTACATGTGTACGATGCGATCCGCACATCCCAGAGCACTATGGGACGAATTGTGCGCCCCTGATCTTATTGTCCCCCCAACCTTGGTTCCTTCCGCAAACGGCAAGTACAATCACTGCGTGTATTCCCTTTACAGCGTGCTGCTTGCGTTTGTGCTGATGGTTAGTGCTCCGTGGTGGCTGCTGGAAATGCTGCGTCACGGCAAGTACCGGCGAGGTTGGAGAGAACGATTGGGTAAAGTGCCGTCCCGGGTGGTTGGTAAGGACCCGGCCAATACCATATGGATCCACGCGGTGTCCGTCGGAGAGGTGCTGGCCATCTCTCGCGTGATCGAGGAGTTGAAGCTGCAGCTGCCGGCCTGGCGCATCGTGATTTCGACCACGACTGATACGGGCCAGAAACTGGCGCGCGAGCGATTCGGTGAAGACAACGTGTTCTACGTTCCACTGGACCTCCCGTTCGCCATACGTCGTTACCTGCAAGCACTACGTCCAAAGTTGCTCGTCCTCGCAGAGAGCGAGTTCTGGCCTAATCTTCTGCATCTTACGGAACGGTCAGGTGCGGCGGTAGCGGTAGTCAACGCACGTGTCTCGAATCGCTCATTCGTTCGCTACTTGCGATTCAGGAATCTGCTGCGTCGAGTCCTGGCGAACGTGCAGCTGTTCCTGGCGCAGAGCGACGAAGACGCCCGCCGCCTTGTTCAAGTGGGAGCGCCCAGCGAGATTGTTCGCGTAGGTGGCAATCTCAAGTTCGAGGTGAAACTACCGCCTGAGCCAGCGATCAACAGTTTGATGAGGGGGACAATCGAGCGCGAAGAGGCCGGTCCCATACTTGTGGCTGGCAGCACGCTCGAAGGTGAAGAGACGCTGCTGGTGCAGACATTTCAAGCCGCCATGGCGCTATACCCTAAAGCCACGCTATTGTTGGCTCCTCGCCACCCTGAACGCTTCGCCGCTGTGGCCTCGTTGCTCGCCCAGTCCGGGGCGCCATTTCAGCGGCGCTCTGAGTGGGATGGCAAGGGTCTGATTGCTGGCAGCGTGTTCCTGCTCGATACCATAGGCGAACTGGGCGGCTTATACGAATTCGCTGACCTTGCGTTCGTTGGGGGTAGCCTGGTTCCGCGCGGCGGCCACAACATCCTCGAGGCGGCGCATTTTGGCGTGCCGATTCTGGTTGGACCACATACAGAAAACTTTCGCGACATCGTGCAGGTTTTCCACAAGGCAGAGGCATTGCGCGTCGTTACACCGCAATCGCTGACCGCGACCATCCTCCAGCTGCTCCAGGACGACGACGGGCGAGTCGCAATGGGACAGCGCGCCAAGGCCATCATGCGAACGCAACAAGGGGCAACTACCCGAACCGTGCGGGCGTTGCTGGATCTGCTGCCCGAGACAGCCGTTGCCGCCGGCCATCGCCAGACGTCGGAGAAGGGCGCGTGAATCCGCTCTCCGCATTGTTTTACGTCGCTGTGCGCGTCCGCAATGAACTCTATAACCGGGGAAGCTTGACGGTTCGCCGCCTCCGTGGTCCGGTTGTCAGCATCGGGAACCTCACGGTTGGGGGTTCAGGCAAAACGCCGTTTCTTGTTCTGTTGGGCGGGTTGCTCAAAAAACGCGGGGTCCAATTCGGCGTTTTGTCTCGCGGTTACGGGCGCAGGACGTCGGGAGTGGCGCTCGTCGATCCTGAGGGCTCAGCGCGAGACTTTGGCGACGAGCCGCTGCTCATCGCCCGCAAGTTGGGAGTTCCCGTTGTTGTGGGCGAAGACCGCTTTGCCGCTGGTCAATACTCTGAGGAGAAGTTCGGCAGCCGGTTGCATTTGCTGGATGACGGATTTCAGCACCGGCAACTGGCGCGCGACTTCGACATCGTACTGGTGACGGCCGAGGATTCAGGCGATTCTCTTATGCCCGTTGGCCGCTTGCGAGAGCCCCTGTCATCCTTGCGGCGAGCGGATGCGATCGTACTCACCGACAATTCCAGAGCCGATGTGCCGGGCTTCGATAACCAGCACGTATGGCGAGCACGCCGCGGAGTTGTGGTGCCCAGCATCGCCGGACCGTCCATCGCATTCTGTGGAATAGCAAGGCCGAAACAATTTTTCGAGCAGTTACATGGCGCAGGAATCCAGCTGGTTGCGACGCGCAGTTTTCGTGATCACCACGCTTATACCCGTGCCGATGTTCAGGAGCTCGTTGCACTGCGCAGGCAAGCGGCGGCTGCAGCATTCATCACTACAGAAAAGGACGCCGCCAACCTTGGACCTGAGTTGGCTTCGCTTGAGCCGATTCATCTGGTCTTCGTGGATATGCAGTTGGAGAACGAAGACGCAGCTGTTGACGCGCTTCTCAATACAATTGCCGAGCGTAGGAACCGGTCATCATGAGAAAATTGAAGGTTGTCTTATGCCCGGTGGCTCGATCTGTGCACCGGGCTTTTATGTAATCGATGACAAAACATTCCAGAGAAACCACCCGTTGGAAACAGATCGTGCGATCGTTTTCGGATGTTTCGGTAACGGTTTTGGCGGACTTAGTCGCCGATGAGTTTGTTTTTGGCGAGATCGCGCGAGTCTCACGGGAAGCTCCGGTGCTGATCCTCAAGCATCGTGAGCGCACGGTTGTGCCAGGAGGTGGAGCGAATGCCATCATGAATCTGGCGTCGCTCGGTGTGAACGTCTTGCCAGTCGGCGTGGTCGGCGATGACGAGCCTGGCCATCTCCTGCTGGAATTGCTAAAGGCGAAGAAGGTCACCATTAGCGGAATCGAGCGAATTAGACATCACATCACCACAACAAAGACGCGCATTCTCGCGGGCATGTCGCACACTAGCCGCCAGCAGGTCGTGCGCATCGATCGCGAGCCTGAACCGCTAAGTGAAACGCACCAGGTTTTGCTCAATCTGATCCGTGATGCGCGTGAGTATGCGACGGTTTCCGACGCTTTACTGGTTTCCGATTACGGGTATGGAGCCGCGACGCCGCGGTTGCTGACGTTCATCAAGTCGAACCACTGTCTTGACGACAAGCCGATCACACTCGATTCCCGCTACCGTCTGTTGGAGTTCCGGGGCGCAACCGCCGCAACTCCCAATGAGCCTGAGGTTGAAGAGGCGTTGCACATCAGGATTGGCCACGACGACCAGAAGCTGTTCTCTGCTGGTGAGCGGCTGATGCAAGACATGGGGCTAGAATCGCTGGTAATCACGCGAGGACGCGACGGCATGGTTGCGTTCGAGAGAGATATGGCGCCGGTGACTATCCCTATCTTCGGGTCTGACCAGGTGGTTGACGTCACCGGAGCGGGGGACACGGTGATTGCGACGTTTACCGCCGCGCTGGCGGCTGGTGCGAGCACTGTGACCGCGGCCAGGCTGGCAAACTTCGCCGGCGGCATCGTCGTGATGAAGCGCGGAACAGCGACAGTGTCAAATGGCGAATTGCTGGACGCGATCGACCATTACGGAACGATACCCTTGTGAACACAGGCAAACAAAAGGTCCTTTCACGTGATGCTCTGCGCGAGCGGGTAGCTCAATGGCGCCGTGATGGGGAGCAAATCGTGCTGGCTAACGGCTGTTTCGACCTTTTGCACGTAGGACATGTTCGTTACTTGCAAAGCGCCAAGTCACTGGGCGGCCGACTTGTTGTAGCCGTCAATTCCGACGCAAGCGCGCGTAAACTGAAGGGCGAAGGCCGCCCGCTCATGCCCGCGTCCGAGCGCGCGGAAATCATCGCTTCGTTGTCTGGGGTTGATGCCGTGGTTATCTTCGAGGAGCCTGACGTGCGGTCTCTGATTCGTGAGCTCCGTCCTGAGGTACAGGCGAAAGGCTCCGATTACACTCGCGACAGCGTTCCTGAGCGCGACGAAGTGCTAAGTTACGGCGGTCACGTGGAGATCGTTGGCGATTCCAAGAGCCACTCCACGACGGAGTTTCTGTCGAAGGTGAAGACTTCATCTGGAGGAGACACAGAACGGTGACCGGGCCAGCACCTCTGGCAACAGAATCGCAGGCGGCCGTGCATACAGAGGCAGCGTCGTTGGGGCCGCCCTCGGAGCGCATACTGGTGGTGCGGCTCGGCGCTATGGGCGACATCCTTCATGGCATGCCGGCGATTGCAGGTCTCCGCAGCGCCAATCCTAAGGTCAAGATCGGCTGGTTAGTCGAGGAACGCTGGGCCGAATTGTTGTGCTCTCATGAAGAGGAGCGTCTTTCCACCTGCTCCCAAAGGAAGCCGCTGGTTGACTGGGTGCACACCGCAAACTTCTCTGTCTGGCGTGGCGCTTTGTTTTCTGGCAAGTCATGGCGCGAGATGCGCCAGTGCTTACACGAAGTGCGTGCCATGCATTACGACGTAGCGCTCGATCTGCAGGGTGCGATTCGTTCTGCCATCGCTGCACGTCTGAGCGGCGCCGATTCGAGGATCGGCTCCGCACGGC
>Ga0306921_10009481_pt1 | contig 10327 bp, 10 predicted proteins | sample sta12Cox44000080_FD_203760 | JGI IMG/M metagenome (GOLD analysis project Ga0306921, IMG submission 203760) | Lab enrichment of tropical soil microbial communities from Luquillo Experimental Forest, Puerto Rico - statoxic.12C.oxic.44.000.080 (v2)... | ecosystem: Environmental > Terrestrial >...
TCAGCCACGTCAGATGTCCGCTTTTGGCCGAACGCGGACATTCGACTCCTACCCAAAGTGATGATCGGCCTCACGCTCGGGGTTGACCGGACGTGACCAACCAAGAATGTGCGTACTCGGGCCCATCGGGTTCGCTCAAAGCCCGCAAAGGAATAGCAGTGTGGCTCATCACGAGCCACACGTCATAGAGCTTCCTTCGGTACACGAGTGCTGTCTGCGTCCAATCCTGCATCGCGCAATACGCCGCGCGATCGAGATTCCCGCGAGGACGTCCGCGTCGCCCAACCGCCTGACCGACCGCGCCGTCGCGACCACGCGATAGTTTCGATCGCGGTACGCCTTGACGAGGGCTGCACCGATGCCCTGCGATGGGCCTGTGATAACGGCAACTTTCTGCTCGATACCCATACGAGCCTCAGGCGCCCACGCCCGAAATGGCCGTCACCCCGCCGTCGATCAGGAAGTCCGCTCCGACGACGTACGCAGAATCGTCCGACGCGAGGTAGACCGCCAACTTCGCGATTTCCAGCGGATCGGCCATCCGCTTGCTTGGATTGTGGGTGCGGAGGATGTCCTTGACCGCGTCGCCCTGCTCTTCGCCTGGGAAGCGACCGAACATCGCCGTGTCGGTCGGGCCTGGGCTTAGGGTATTCACGCGAATCCCGCGGTCCACGAGTTCGGCACTGAGGATTCGAGCGAGATGGACGACCGCGGCCTTGCAGGTCGAGACGGTCGACGTTGTCGGCCACCCCTTATGCGCACCGACGGACGCATTGATGATTACAGACGAGCCTCGCCTGAGTAGCGGCAGGGCCTTTTGAACCGTGAAGTACGCCCCTTTGAAATTGACGGCTATCACCTTGTCGAAACTTTGCTCTGTCACGTCTTCGAATAACAGGAACTCGCTGTAACCAGCATTTACGAAGACTCCGTCCAGGTGTCCAAACTCCCGCTTGATCGTAGCGAACATCGCGTCGAGATCGGAGAGATGGCTGACGTCCGCGCGAATAGCGAGGCTTCCGTCGCCAAGCATCTCCTTAGTCGCCTGCAGCGACCCCGCATTCAGGCCGCAGATGGCGACGCGCGCGCCCTCTCGGTCGAATTCCTGCGCTGCGGCCAGCCCAATCCCGCTGTTGCCGCCGGTGATGAGAACATTCTTGCCTGCAAGCCTACCCATTTTCGTCACTCCTTCAGATTAAACAGATCCGTGTCGGGTACAGTTATGGACAAAAAAAGTTGATAAAAAGTTAGCCGATGTCGCGTACCAGCTCCGCGAGGCTCGTTTTGGTGAGAGCCTGCTCGACGGCGTCGTTCGCGGCGTTGAAGATTGGGCCAAGCCTTCGTTTCATCGCACAGGCCACGACGCATCGGTCGTGCACCTGGCTGCGCTTCGCAAAAACTCCGTTCTCGCTCTCAACCGCCTTGTAGATCTGACCGAGTGTTATGCGAGATGGCGGGTGTCGGAGACCGACGCCGCCGTGGCGACCCTGGCGGAGAACGACCAGTCCTTTCCGCTCGAGTAGCTTCAGGATCTTCCGCACGACGACCGGGTTGGTTCGGAGGCTTTTCGCGATTGCTTCCGAAGTCGTCCCCTCGTCGCCGGCGTGGGCGACGAAACTCATGATGTGGACGGCACTCGCCAAGCGGCTGTTCGTGGTCATAACATAACTGTATCGGTTACCTTTAATGCTGTCAAGAGCAGCGAAGCGACAGATTCTTGGTCACGGTGCCAGGGTCCTCAAGCGGGCACGCCAGTGCCCTCCGACGCGCGGCTCTCGTAGGTCGTCCCATGCCGACGCTAAACTACGCGGCGTCCAGGCCCTTCCCCGAAGATCGCTGATGCCCGCCAAGGTCACGCGCCGCGACTTCCTCGCCGCTGCCGCCGGCGTGACCACCGCCGGTCTCGCGGGATGCTTCGGGGGCGACGCAACCTGCATGTCCGATGCCAACGGCCTCGTGTGCGCGCTGCCGGAGCCGAAGGAAGCGCCGTTCGACGCCGTGGTCGTGCTGATGATGGAGAATCGCTCGTTCGATCACATGCTGGGATGGCTTCCCGGCGCCAACGGGCGACAGCAGGGATTGACCTACGTCGACGAAGCCGGCGTCGCGCACGCGACGTGGCCACTCGCGCCGGATTTCCAGGGGTGCCAATACCAGGATCCCGACCACACGTGGGAAGGCATCGCGATTCAATATGCGAACGGCGCGTGCGACGGGTTTCTGAAGACGCGTACCGATCCCGACCGCGATGCGGATCTTTTTCCGATCGGCTATTACCGCCAGGAGGATCTGCCGATTCTTTCCACGCTTGCCACGGCCTACACGACGTTCGACAACTACTTCTGCTCGATGCAGGGACCGACGTGGGAGAACCGGCTGTATCAGCTGACCGGGACCACGCAGGTTGGGATGGACAAGGTCATCGATCACTTCCCGCGCACGGATGCCGAGCGCCCATGCACGATCAATACGGCGATATTCGATCGCGTGCGCGCGGCGGGACTACGCACGACGTACTACTATCATGGTGAGCCGATGACCGGCCTTTTCCAGAGCAAGCGCTACGACGACATCTCTGCGCCGATCGGCCAGTTCTTCGAGGATGTACGCCGCGGCGCGCTTGCCAACGTGGTGTTCGTCGACCCGGACTACACGGATGCGGCGGAGGACGCGGGAACGTCCAACGATTACCATCACCGGGGCAACGTGCTCGTCGCGGAAGGCTTCGTCGCGGAGGTCTACAACGCGTTGAAGGACGGCCCGCAATGGGGGCGCATGGTGTTCGTGCTGAACTTCGACGAGCACGGCGGCTTTTTCGACCACGTCGTTCCGCCGCCATGCCACGATGACACCGTGCAAACGGGCAACGGCCCGTTTCCCGATCTCAAGCGGCTCGGGTTTCGCGTGCCTGCCATCGCGATGGGCCCGTTCGCGCCGCGCAAGATCGAGACGGCAGGACCCTACGAGCACTGCTCGATCCTGAGCATGATCGAATGGCGCTGGAGCATCGCCCCGATGACGACACGCGACCGCACCGCGAAGAACCTGGCCGAGGCGCTCGACTTCAAGAATCCGCACGCGGCGGTCAACCTGCCTGCGTTCACGCCGCCGCCCAACGTCGGGTGTCCGACGAATAGCGCGATGTAACGCCGAACGCCTTCTCGACAAAGCAGGTTGCTCGGACGCTGCGACGCCTGTCGCTTGGCACGCTGTACGACAAGCGCCGCACCGACGTCGCCCTGATGGCCACAGGCTGCGGATGCGGGAACGAGTTCCGCATGGTCCGGCGCAGCTGAGCGAACGCCCGCAACGAGCGCCCGCCATCAACAACGGAGCTATGCGACGGCTCCTCTGCCGCTAGGTAGCGGCCGCTCCAAATAGGCGTCCTGCGGCGCTCGTGATTGCCATCGCCAGCGCGCCCCAGACCACAACCCGCGCCGCGCCGCGGAGGATCGAGGCTCCACCGGCCCTCGCCGCCAGTGCCCCAAGGACGGCCAGAGACACAAGCGATACGCCGGCAATCACCGGAATATTGAACCCATCGGGTGTGTAGACTCCGGCGATGAATGGTATGCCCCCTCCCACTGCAAAGCTGAACGTCGACGTGATCGAGGCTTGCATGGGTCGTGCGGAGAGCACGTCGGTGATTCCGATGTCATCTCTTGCGTGGGCACCAAGTGCGTCGTGCGCCATGAGCTGCGATGAGACGTCAGTCGCAAGCTGGCGATCCAGACCACGCCGGACATAGATGTCCCGCAACTCCGCGTGCTCGCCATCGAAGTCTTGCTCCAACGCTTGGCGTTCGACAGAGAGGTCTGCCTGTTCAGCGTCTGCCTGAGAGCTTACCGAGACGTATTCACCAGCGCCCATGGACAGGGACCCGGCAATAAGCCCGGCGAGGCCAGCCACCAGGACTTGGCCCTGCGTAGCGTGCGCAGCAGCGACGCCGAGCATCAGGCTGGAAATCGACAGGACACCATCATTTGCGCCGAGCACTCCGGCGCGAAGCCACCCCGATCGGTGGGTGCGGTGCGTGTGGCCCGGCATGCTTCATGATAGTCGCCTTCGCGTCCACGCCCGAGAGGAAGCTTTAAAGTAGTGCGGCCGCGGTTAGGCGCGTTGGCGGAGCAGGATCGAGTTTGCCCTCGTCAAATACATCCTTGCCCACTATGTCGAGCCGCAGCTTCCACAATTCCATCCTGCGCCAGAGGCCGGGGCTCAGCCCCACCAGTGCCGTGAACATCCGGGTGAAATGGCTTTGATCCGAGAACCCACACGCAAGCGCGACTTCGGCGAGCGGCAGCGCGCGGTCGCGCAGCAGATCCTTCGCACGCTCAACGCGCCGGCTAAGGAGCCATCGATGCGGGGGTACCCCGATCGACTGACGAAAGGCGCGGGCGAAGTGCCGGGCCGACAATCCGCATTCCTCCGCGAGTTGGCTTAGCGGAAGCTTTCCGTCCAGATTCGCGTTTATCAACTCTTTCGCTCGCCGCTCCTGCCAGGGTGCCAGCCCTCCGCGTGAGATCGAGACCCCCTCGCGCAGCGCGGTGCTTTGAAGTTGTAGCTTTGCCTTCAGATCGTCAATCTGCCTGAGCGCCCGCTCGAGCTCGATATTCGTCACGCGAAGCGCGCGGGTTCGCTGCGCGACTTCCCGAGCGAGCTCCTCGGCGAGACGCTTTTGCTCGCCGAGCAGCCGCACCTCCTGGAGGCTCACGGTAGCCATCAACTCGTACTCGACGCGTCCAGAAATTCGACGGGAATCGGGGTTGTGAGCATGAGGCTGATTCTGTACTGCGCCTGGTCAAGCAAAGAGTGCCGATGCCTATGCCATGTGAAATTCGTGATCAACGAGCAGCGCGCGACGCGCATCAACCCACCGCTTTCTCGAGCCCTGCGCTACGTCCCCTCACCTGATTGGCGACCGGCAGCTTGCGAATCCGTTTGCCGGTCGCTGCGAAGATCGCGTTGGTCAGCGCCGGCATCACGCACGAGGTTCCCGGCTCGCCGATGCCGCCTGGCGCCTCCGGGCTCTTCACGAGCACGACGTCGATTTGCGGCGCCTCGTGGATGCGGAGCACCTCGTAGTCGCTGAAGTTGCTCTGCTCGACTCGGCCGTCCTTGATCGTGATCTCGCTGTAAAGCGCGGCCGACAAACCGAAGATGATCCCGCTCTCCATCTGCGCGCGAATGGTGTCCGGATTGACCTGGATTCCGCAGTCGACCGCGCACCAGACGTGAGTCGGGTTGACGGCACCATACTTGTCGATGCTGACCTGGACCACCTGGGCAATGAAGCTGCCAAAGCCGATGCAGAGCGCAATGCCCCGGCCCTGGCCAGACGGCAGCGCCTTGCCCCATCCGGATCGCTCCGCGGCAATCTGCAAGACGTTCTTCGCGCGCGGTACCTTGTCGAGCAAAGCGACGCGGTAGGCAAGCGGATCCTGCTTCGCACTGGCCGCGAGCTCGTCCATGAAGCTCTCGACGACGAACGTTCCGCGGGTTGAACCGACGCCGCGCCACCAGGTGGTATGGATTCCGGCGGGCGGCTCCTGCCGGACATAGTCGACGTGAATGGCGCCCACCGCGTAGGGCTGATCCGCCGAGCTCTCCACCGCGTCCCCATCGACACCGTTCTTCAGCGCTTCCGGGCTGAAGTAGCGCGCGATGATGGACGAGCCGGCGATGCGATGCGACCAGCCCACGGGCTTGCCTTGCGGATCGAGGCCCGCGCTGATGCGGTCGTAGTAGTGCGGGCGGTAGACGTCGTGTTGAATGTCTTCCTCGCGTGTCCAGATCACCTGCACCGGACCGCTCACTTGCTGCGCAATCTGCACCGCCCGCAGGATGCCGTCGTATTCGAGGCGGCGGCCGAATCCGCCTCCGAGCAGATGGTTGTGAATGCGCACCTGCTCGCGCGCGAGCCCGGTGAGTTTCATGACCGCTGCCTGCGCCATCCCTGGGACTTGAATGCCGACCCAGATGTCGCAACCGTCCTTCGTCATGTCGACGGTGCAATTCATCGGCTCCATCGTTGCGTGCGCGAGGAACGGCTGCTCGTAGACCGCCTCGACCTTGCGCGCGGCGCCGGCGATGACCGCGGCCGCATCGCCTTCATGACGCGCGACCGCACCGGACTTTTCCAGGGCGCGCTCGAGCGGGCCGACGATGTCGGCCATCGAGACCTTCGCATTCGGCCCCGCGTTCCACTGCGGGCTCGCCGCAGCAAGGCCCTGCTTTGCGGCGAAGGTGTGATTGGCGACCACGGCCACCGCATCATCGAGCCTGACAACCTGGCTTACGCCGGGGACCGCCTTCGCCTTCGCTTCGTCCACGTCGATCAGCTTTCCACCGAAGGTCGGCGATTGCGCCAGCACGGCGAATTTCATCCCCGGCAGGCGCGTATCGATGCCGAACTTCGCGCTGCCGTCGACCTTGCCGGCGCAATCGAGACGCCGGTGCGGCGTTCCGATGAGCTTGAACTCCGCGGGCTCCTTAAGCGCAACTTTCACGGGCACCGGCAGCTTCGCCGCGTCGTCGACCAGCGCTCCGTACTCGAGCTTGCGCCCGGTCGTCGGGTGCACGACCACGCCGCTCTCCGCACGACAGGTCGACGGATCGACCTTCCAGCGCTGTGCGGCCGCCGTCACCAGCATGACGCGTGCCGCCGCGCCGGCCTCGCGCAGCGGACCGTAGAAGCCGCGAACGGATTTGGAGCCGCCCGTCATCTGGATGCCGATGGCCGGATTCACGTAGAGCTTGTCATCGGCGGGCGAATGCTCGATCGCGATCGTGTCGACGTCGACTTCGAGCTCCTCCGCGACCAGCATCGGCAGCGACGTGTAGGTTCCCTGGCCCATCTCGATCATGGGCGAGACGAACGTCACCTCGCCGGCGCGGTCGATGCGCAGGAAAGCGTTTGGCGCGAACGGCGCGTCGGTCGTCAACGTGTCGCGCACTTCGCCGCGGGCGGGCAGCCCAAAGCCGAGCAGGAGGCCGCCGCCGATGGCGGTCGTGGCCGTGAGGAAGTTACGGCGCGAGTTTGAGGCGAGTTCTTGAGTCCTCATTTCACGGCTCCTATTGGCCCGCGGCCCTCTTGATTGCGGCACGAATACGCGGATAGGTACCGCAGCGGCAGATATTGCCCGCCATCGAGCGGTCGATATCCGTATCGCTCGGTTTAGGCTTGGCCGCGATCAGTGCGCTTGCCGACATGATCTGACCGGACTGGCAGTAGCCACACTGCGGCACGTCCAGCGCAAGCCAGGCCGCCTGGACTTTCTTGCCCGCGGGTGTGTCTCCAATGGCTTCGATCGTGGTGATCCGCTTCCCCGCTGCAGCGGACGCCGGCGTGATGCAGGACCGCGCCGGCCGTCCGTCGATATGAATCGTGCACGCCCCGCACAGGCCGATGCCGCAGCCGAATTTCGTGCCGGTCATCGCGAGCACGTCGCGCAGGGTCCACAGCAACGGCATGTCGTCGGGAATATCGAGCTGGCTGGGCTTTCCGTTCACGTTGAGCGTGATCATGGCTTTCTCGCTTTTTCACTGACTCATGATTGCCGCGTAGTCAGCTTGGTTGCCCGCCCCGCTCGGCAAGGCGCGCTCCCTCTCGGCGTACCACTTGTCGTTTCGTACAAGATCAACCGACGAATAGGGTCACTGCAATCTGCGCGACAACGGATTCTGTGTAGGACACGACCCAACGTCGCGTCGGACTGAAGGCGAGGCTCCAAAGCCGCAGATCGGATTGAGTCGAGGTCCATTCGGTCAGCCTATGCTCCGGAGGTCGTTCGTGCAGTTCTAAAACGCCGAAACCGTGCAAATCTTCTGAAATTCCCTGAGCGGCCGCGACGGCCCCTTGCCGAGTGTTGTGCCCGATGGTGAAAGTGCCGCCGTCGCCCGGTTTGGAGACGACGTCGATAGCCCCGCCAAGGGGTTGTTGATGTCGTGAGCGATAGCCGCAGCCTCCCGTCCGATCGCCTCCATCGCGGCCGGGGACGGATTCCGCCGCAGTGCCGTGCTGCCGAATGGGGTGGCGTGCATGGTCGGCTGCTCGTGAGCGCTTCCCTTACGTGCCTTGGGCCGAATTCCGCTTGCCGGCCGCGATCGCCCCGCCAACGCAGGCAAGGAGCTCTTCGGCGGCAAATGGCTTGGCGAGATAGCAATGCACGCCTGCTTCCCGCGCCCGCTTACGCACTGCGTCGTCGGGGTAGCCCGTGATGAGAATGGTGGGAATGGGACTTCCCGATGAAGCGAGCCGCTGGTGCAGCGCGAGTCCGCTCATTCCCGGCATCCGCATGTCCGCAACGAGCGCCGAGACCTTGGCTCGCTGCGGCGATTTCAGGAAAGCTTCGGCAGAGGCAAACGTCGCGGCACAGAAGCCCGCGGAGTCAAGCAGGTCCTTCGTCGTGTCGCGCATCGATTCGTCGTCGTCCACGACGGCGACCAGAAGCTTCTGCGTCCGCTTCGATGTGGCCATGGCAGAAGCCTAGGCTCATCGATGGCGCGAGGCTATTGGGCGTGAGTCGCGCGGACTACGACTTTGGTTTAGCCAGTAGGTCGCCCATGCGCACGAGCTCCTGGATGGACTGCGCATGCATCTTGTGCATGATCTGTCCGCGGTGGACCTTCACGGTGCCTTCCGCCACGCCGAGTTTGGCAGCGATGCGTTTGTTTGCATGGCCGCCGATCACCAGCGCCATGACTTCGCGCTCACGCCGCGTGAGCGTGGCGAAGCGTTGCTCCAGCTCGGCGACGGCCGCCATCGCCTGACGCTGCGCGCGGTCACGGTCGATGCCGGCGTGGATGGCATCGAGTAGCTCTTGATCGCGGAACGGCTTGCACAGAAACTCGACCGCTCCCGCCTTGATTGCGCGCACCGACATCGGGATGTCGCCGTGACCGGTAATGAAGATGACCGGAAGGGGCACGCCCGCCCTGGCCAGCTCCTCCTGGAACGCGAGTCCGCTCGCCCCTGGCAGTCTCACGTCGAGCACGAGACAGCTCGGCGCATCGGCGCGCTTCGCCTGCAGGAACTCCTGCGGCGTAGCGAATGCCCGCGGCTCGAGGCCGACCGAGGCGACAAGATCCTCGACGGCGTGCCGCATGGACGGGTCGTCGTCGATCACGAAAACGACCGGCCGCTCCGCAGCCATCTACGTGGTCGCCAGGACCGGCAGCGAAAAGCAGAACGCGGCGCCGTGCGACCTGTTCGGGCCCACCCACAGGCGTCCGCCGTGGGCCTCGATGATGGCGCGGCTGATGGAAAGCCCCATTCCCATGCCATTCGCCTTGGTCGTATAGAACGCGTCGAACAGCTGGTCCGCGTGACTCGAGTCGACGCCGGGACCCGAGTCGCGCACTTCCACCCGCACCGCATTTGCATCCTCTCGTGCCGAGCCGATGGTGAGCTGGCGGCGACGATCATCGACCGCGCTCATCGCTTCGATGGCATTGACGACGAGGTTGAGGACGATCTGCTGGATCTGGATGCGGTCGGCTTCGACCGTCGGCAGGTCCGGAGCGAGCGAGGTCGCCACCAGGATTTCATTGCGACGCACCTCGTCGTTCGTGAGCGCAAGGACTTCGAGGATCGCCTCGTTCAGGTCGAAGCGGTCCTTGCGCGGCTCCTGACGCTTCACCAGCGCGCGCAGCCGGGCGACAACCGCGCTGGCCCGCGTACTGTCATTGACGATCCGCTCGAGAGAACGCTGTGCCTTAACGAGATCGGGCGGCTGCGCCGAGAGCCATCGCGAGCAGGCAGCGGCGCTCGCGGCGACGGCACCGAGCGGCTGGTTCACCTCATGAGCGATCGACGCACCGAGCATCCCCAAAGTCGACGCGCGGTTGGCGCGGGAAAGCGCGCCTTGCGCCTCGCGCAGCGCTTCGATGGCATGCATGTGCTCGGTCAGATCGCGCGAGATGCAGAGCGCTGCCTCGACGCGCTCCGAGCCGAGCCGCAGCGGCGAGTAGGTCACCGATCGATAGGCGCGGCCGACGCTGGAATTGAACCACGCCGCGTCGCTGACCTGCTCTCCCGCGAAGCACCGGTCCAGAAGGGGCTTGACGTGCTCGAACAGTTCCCTGCCGCCGACCTCCGCGATGTGCATCCCGACGAACTTCTCCGCCGGCATCTTCCACCGCTCTTCCGCGACGAGATTGACCTTCTGAAGGCGGCAATCCCTGCCGACAATGGCCACGGCGTCAGGCATGTTTTCGAACACCTGGCGGGTCATATATTCCGCGCGCTTGCGCTCGGTCAGGTCGAGCACGAAAGCCACACCCTGGTTTCCGTTCTCTTCGAAGGCAGCCACGCCGATGAGCACCG
>Ga0306921_10009483_pt1 | contig 10326 bp, 11 predicted proteins | sample sta12Cox44000080_FD_203760 | JGI IMG/M metagenome (GOLD analysis project Ga0306921, IMG submission 203760) | Lab enrichment of tropical soil microbial communities from Luquillo Experimental Forest, Puerto Rico - statoxic.12C.oxic.44.000.080 (v2)... | ecosystem: Environmental > Terrestrial >...
CCGGTGGGCCTTCGCTGCCGCCGCATCGAAATCTGCGGTCTTGAATTGACCGTCGACAATGACATTGCCGGCATCATGAACCGCGGGCGCATCCGGCTGCAGTGCCGCGTCGGCGTCTCTGACCGCCGGGAGTTCAGCGATCTCGATCTCAATGCGATCGGCAACATCTTCGGCTTCCGCCGGCGTCGGCGCGAAGACCGCCGCGATCGGCTCGCCGACAAAACGCACGACATCGCCCGCCAGGATCGGCTGTTCGATCGGACGATAATTGTATTTATGCAGCATCGGCTTGATCGGCCGCGCGCCGAGATCGCGCGCTCGAACGACCGTGACGCCATTGGGCGCCTCGATCCTCACAATGCGTCCGGCGGCGACGGGACTGCGGACAAAGCGGACAAAACAGGCTGCTGGAAGATCGGCGGTAAACCGGCCGTGGCCGCGCACCAGCGCCGGATCCTCCAAGCGCCGGATCGCGCGGCCCACCCATTTCATCCCTGAGCCGGCGGTCGCGTCAGCCATGACAGCAACTTTAACTCGGATCGAAGCGCCCGCCCACGCTAGCTGCGGCACGGCAGCCGCCGAATACATAGATGCTCCCGGTGTGCTGTCGCGCTTTCGCGACGGAGAACGGGGGCACCCAACGGGCACTCAAGGGGGCTCGCAATCGGTTGCTCTTATTCTCTACGATAGGCCGGGTCTTGATTGATGTGGCTGGGGCTCTGGTGTGGTTGTAACGGATGGAACACCTCAAGGTCCCGATGCAGCGGCGGTTGCTCATCTACGCGGCGCTGCCGCTGGCCTACGTGATCACCGGACGGCTTGGTCTTCTGCTCGCCGTTCCGCCCGGTTATGCCACCGCCGTGTTTTTGCCCGCGGGCATCGCCGTTGGCGCAATGTTCATCGCCGGATCGGCCAGCTTACCGGGAATATTTGTCGGTTCATTTCTGCTTAATGAATGGATCGGCTACTCGATCGCGGATCGCTTGACGCCGGTCGGCGTTGCGGCGGCTGTTGTCATCGCGCTGGCTTCCACGGTCCAAGCGGCGCTGGGCGGATCCTTGCTGCGGCGGGTGATCGGGCATCCCGCCCCATTGGATAATCCGCGGGATCTTCTGCTGTTGCTGGTGCTTTCGCCGCTGTTCTGTCTGACCAGCGCGAGCCTTTCATTGGCCGGGATGTGGGCGCTGGGCGCGATTAATTCCGGCGACTTGCCGTCAAACTGGACGACATGGTGGGCCGGCGACACGCTCGGCGTGCTTGTGGCTCTACCGCTGCTATTCGTGCTCGCCGCGGAGCCGCGAGCTTTGTGGCGATCGCGGATCTGGTCGGTCGCGGTTCCAATGCTGCTTTGCTTTGGGCTGTTCATCGCGATTTTCATCCGCGTGAACAGCTGGGAGTACGATCAGTCGCTCTTTGAATTTCGCCTCCGCTCGCAGCAATTCGCCGACACGATGAGGGCGACGCTGGAGGAACAGCGCGGCTTCCTCGAACAGCTGTCGGACGCGTTTGTCGGCCGCCATCAGCCGGTCACGCGTGGGGAGTTCCGCGATCTGGTGGAAACATTGCTGCGCCGGTTTCCCATCATCCAGGCAGCGGAATGGGCGCCGTTGGTTCAGTCTGCCGAACGGTCAAGTTTCGAGGCGGCCCAGCAAGCCGAGGTGCCGGGATTCGAGGTTCGCCAGCGAGCTCAATCGGGCGAATTGCGATCGGCGGACGATCGCAATCACTTTTATCCCGTTACTTATGTCGAACCGGCGAACGGCAATGACCGCGCCATCGGTTTTGATCTCGCGTCGGACCAGATCCGGCACAACGCCATCGAAGCGGCGACGACCAGCGGGACTCTGGCGGCGACCGCGCCGATCCGCTTGGTGCAGGGTGAGGGCTCGCAATATGGCGTCTTATTGATCGATTCCGTGTCGAGCGGTCCAACCGGTCCTGGCGTCGTTCTGGTGGTGCTGCGAATGGGCACATTCGCCGCGAAACTTGTCGAGCCGCTCCAGTCGACACTCAATCTGCGATTTGCCGATGGCGCGTCGGGCGCGCCGTTCTACGACGCGATTCCCAAGCCAGTACCCGTATTATCCCAAACCGAATTTAATTTCGGAAGCCGCCGCTATGTCGTGAGCACAACGCCGTCCCCCGCCTATCTCGCGACACACCGCGGGTGGCAAAGCTGGGCGGTGCTTGCCGCCGGGGCTCTTGGCACCGGCTTGATCGGCGGCTTGCTCCTCCTGGGAACGGGTCACGTTTACCGTTTCGAGCAGCTTGCCAAAAAGCTGCGGGAGAACGAGGCGACGCTGCGCGACAAGGAAGCCGAGCTCGAGAGCATCATTTACCGGACGCCGTTCATGCTGATCCGGCTGGGTCGGGATCTCCGTTATCGCTTCATCAGCCACGCCTACTTGTCGATGACCGGCCGTCAGCCTGAACAGGTCGTTGGCAAACGGCTGGCTGACGTTTTGGGCGAAAAAGACTTCCAGGCGATACGTCCCCACATCGAAAAAGTCCTGCAAGGTCATCGGGTCGAATTTGAGCGAGAAGTCCATTACCAGGGCGTCGGACGGCGCTTCCTGCATGTCATCTACACGCCGGAAAGAGACGACAGCGGAACGGTTACGGGCTGGATCGCTTCCATGCTCGACATCACCGAACGCAAGCACGCGGAAGACGAACAAAAACGCGCAGCGGAGGCCGAACAGATACTCATCCGCGAACTCCAGCATCGGACCAACAATCTGCTCGCCGTGATTCAGGGGATCGCGCAGAAGACTTTGTGCGGTTCCGGTCCGCTTGAAGAAGCAAGAAAGCTATTCGAAGGGCGCCTGATGGCATTGGCCGGCACTTATCGGCGATTGACCAAATCGAATTGGAGCGGCGTCAGCTTGAGCGAGATCGTGCACTTGACCTTGGAGCCGTTTGCCGCCCGAACCGAAATTGACGGCCCCGATTTGTTGCTCAGCGCGAAGAATGCGCAGAGTTTTTCCCTCGCACTGCATGAGCTTGCCACGAATGCCTTGAAGCATGGCGCACTTTCAGGCGCCGGCGGCAACGTCAGCATCGTTTGGACCATTGGCGGCAATGGCGGCGGCCCAGTCCTGAAATTCCGATGGCAGGAGCGCGGCGGCCCTCCGGTCCTGGGTCCAGGTCAGCGCGGATTTGGCACGTCGCTGCTCGAGTCAACCTTCACGAAAGTCAATCTCGATTACGCGCGAGAAGGCTTGATTTGCGAAATTGACGTATCGCTCGACAAGAATGAATTTCCAGCCGCACCGGATCTTCCCGTTTAAAAGTATCGGCGCTCGGTGGCGCTAGCGTCGCCCGAAATTCGCGTCCGCGCGCTGTGCAATTAAAGCGCGCTCGCGCGTTCGCGGCGAGCGAATTCGATCGCGCGAATCCTGGCAACGTCATTTGCTGGGGAGAACGGATTCTTTTTGCTGCGAGTTGTTCGCCTTGCTGGCATGGTGGAGCGCGTCGTGTTGGGGGAGCAATCATGATGAAGAAGACTTCGAAAAAAACTTGCTTGCTATTGTCGATTCTTGTCGTTTCTTCCTATCCGGCCATCGCGAAGCATCGCTACCATCATCGAGAGCATGCGGCGACCGAGCATTCACGAATCAGCTGCGAAACGGTGCGTGCCTATGTTGCCCAAGTCGGTCTGGCGCAGGCGAAAGCGATGGCTCAAGCCGCCGGCATGACCGAATCGGAGGAACGACAGGCGGCGCAATGCCTCGAGAAGAAGATCTAGGACGCCCACCGGCGGCGAATCGCCTGTCGCCGGCGGTGCAGCGGGGAAAGCCCGCTAATACTGCCGGACCGCCCGGGCCCGGCGTGATCCCGCACCGGGAAAGCATTTTTGTGACAATAATCACGGAGCCAGTTCCAACTCCGGCCTAGCTTCCGCCCTAGAGGCTGGGAGAAACCATTGTGTCTGAGATACTGGCGCGAATCGGAAAGGTGATGTTCTGGGCGGCGCTCACTCTGTGCGGCCTTCTGGATTTCGTCACGACGGTGTCCTTGTGCGTCATCGTGATCGGCATCGGCTTCGCCTGCAGGTGCGCCCTGGCTGAGGCCGATTACCTTTCTACACTTATCAGTTGAGATTGCTGCGTTCGCTACTTCACATCACAGATACCGCTTAGGCGGCCGGCCTCGGACGCTTACGCAGGTCAGGTAGGAGTAGGTCACGTACCTGGGCACCGCACATAAGTTTTCAGATTGTCGAACGATCGTCCCATCACCGCGCGCCCGTCGTTTTGCGGTTGGATAATGATATTGACGGTTTGCGTCTTGTTCGGTTGCGACGCGCTGGTGCACAACGCGTGCACGGCATAATTCGTCCCGCGGGCTCCCGCCGTTTCAGCGATCCACCGGACCGCGCAACTGCCGCTGCCGTCACCGTAATTGGCGGGGTCGATGAGGACGTTGGACTTATCTTTCGTTGCGCATTGTTCCGCCTTCTCGGCCCATGTTCCGAGCAAAACAATGGGGAACGTATTACGGCGAACGATGTCGGCATGAGCCGCCGCCGTGAGGACTGCCATCACGAACAGCACCGGCGTCGCAATTGCGCTTGCGGCTCGCATGGGTTTGAGCTCCTGAGCGCAACCTAAGTCACGCGTGTGAACGGGATATACTTTAGGCCGGAAATGATTGATGTAGTTGATCTCGATCAAACAAAAATGCCGGCGCCGTTTTCAGCATCGGTTTACTGTCGCACCGCTCAAAACCGCGACGGCGAGCTCAGGTCGCCGGTCTGGCGGGTCGGGCGTCGAGAATATCCAAAACCGGACAATCGGGAGCCGTGCTTCCCGAACAACGCCCGACGGTCGTCGTAAGCAGGCGCTCAAGTTTCTTCAGATCGCGGAGCTTAGTGCGAATGTCTTGCAGGTGATGCACGGCGATGTCGCGAACCTGTCGACAAGACGCCTTCTCGGGGCCGCCCAAGCGCAGCAGCGCACGAATCGCGTCGAGCGAGAAGCCCAGTTCACGCGCCCGCCGAATGAATGCAAGGGTGCGGGCCTGATGCGAGCCGTATACGCGGCGGCCGCTGGCGGTGCGCGGAACCGGCGGCAGCATTCCGATTCGCTCGTAATAGCGGATAGTTTCGATATTAACGCCGGTTAGCCGCGACAACGTGCCGATGGGCATGTTTTCGGCTCGCGAAGCTGTGATTGCGCGCATCTCGTGAGCCCTTGATCCTGTAGCTACTACAGGATGCACATTCGCAACATGAGGATCAAGGACGACGTCGCCAACGGCCGCGGCGCAATCGCACTGGCGGCCGCTGGGATATTGGGCGCGGTCGCCGCCTCATCGTGCTGCCTCCTGCCGCTCGTGCTCGTGAGCGTCGGTGTGGGCGGTGCTTGGATCGGCAATTTCACGGCCCTTGCAGGGTACCAGCCGTACATCGCGCTGATCACGCTGACGGCACTCGGATACGGATTCTATTCGGTGTACTGGCGCGCGCCGCAGCGGTGTGAAGGCGAAGCTTGTGAACGACCGCTGGCGAGGCCAGTCGTGAAATCCGGCCTATGGCTCGGGGCGATGCTCATTCTTTCCGCACTACTGGTCCCGCGCATTGTCGCAATGCTCGGCGGCATTTGATCAAGGCAAAGGAGAACCTAATGCGCAAATTGATTGTGCTGGCGATTTTGACCGTGCTTGGAACGGGCACGGCGTCGGCCACAGACCGCACAGTGAAGCTCGCAGTCGGGAACATGGACTGCGAAGCCTGCCCGTTCGTAGTGCATAAGGCGATCGAGGGCGTGAATGGCGTGAAGACCGCGAAGGTGGACTACAAAAGTAAGACTGCGACGGTCGTGTTTGACGACGCCGCAACGACGGTCGACGCTATAGCGACTGCCAGTACCAATGCGGGATATCCCGCCCATCTTGCAAGGAATTGACTTGCGACTCGTCCGGACGTCGCGTCCAGCCCGGCTTGCAATCATGATATTTGCATCCGTCATCACTTGCCCGCATTGCGGCACGGCCAAGTCCGAGACCATGCCGACCGATGCCTGCCAGTTCTTTTACGAATGCAGTAGCTGCGGCGCGCGCCTCAAGCCGAAGCCAGGCGATTGCTGCGTGTTCTGTTCCTACGGTTCGGCGCCGTGCCCGCCAATCCAGGCGCAGCGATCCGGTGTGGCTGCCGCGGCTTCCGGTTGTGGGTGAAGAATAATGGCGAGCGCCCACGCGATACCCGACATTCCGACACCCGATGCGTATTGGGAGACGTTGCGGCCGCATCTGCCGCTCTTCTCGCCAGACGAGCAACGCGTCGCGATCGCACTCTACCGAGAACTGGCGAAAGGGCGCGCTGTCGAGGTGGTGCAATTGGGTCGCGCGCTCGGTGTTTCCCTTGCCGAAACCCGTGCGCTTCTCCAACAAGACTCAATCAAGTGCCTCGCCTACGCCGATGGCGAGGGACGTATCCTTGGTTTCGGCGGACTCGCGGCGGTGCGGATGCACCATCGTTTCGAGGTGGACGGTCGTGAGCTTTCGACGTGGTGCGCGTGGGATAGCTTGTTCATCCCAGAAATCCTGGGACGACGAGCGCACGTAACGTCTGTTGATCCAGAAAGCGGCGATATTGTTCGGCTGATCGTAGCCCCGGAACGGATCGACCGGGTCGAACCGACCGACGCTGTCATTTCTTTCATCTGGCCCGGCGCTCAAGTTTTTAAGACATCCGCCGCCAATGTGATGGCAAGGTTTTGCCATTTCATCTTTTTCTTTGCGTCACAATCATCCGGAAGTCGTTGGGTCAGCAAGCATCCGGGGACCTTTCTTTACTCGCTTGACGACTCTTTACTCGCTTGACGACGCCTTTGCTCTCGCCAGGCGATTAAACGCCAATAAATTCGGGTCTCGGTTTGCCGCGCTCTAAAACCGCGGCGGCGCGCCGGTATAGGCCTGGCCGATCACGTCAGCCAGATCGGCCTTCGACACCGGCCGCGGATGCGCAATCTTCACCGCCGAAACCACATCGACGGCCTTGCCGACGTCGCTCTCCTTGAGCCCGAGATCCTTAAATCCGGTCGGCAAGCCGAGCGTGACATTCAGATCGTAAAGCCCGCGCGCGGCGTCGTTGACGCGGAGCGCCCGTTCGATCCGCCGCATCGCCTCGGGTGCTGCCGGCGCGTTGAATCCAACCGCGTAGGGCGTGGCGATCGCATGCGTTCGCGCATGATCGAGGTTGAACCATTGCCGCACGCGCTGGGCGAGGGCGTGCTCCAGGCCGACCTTGGCGCGGAAATTTCCAGCGAGCCAGGCGGCGTAGAGCACGTCCGTCCGGGCTTCGAGATCGCGCGGATTGCGCACCACGCGTGGCAAGCTTGCGCCAAGCAGGCGCACCGCCTCCTCGGCCATGCTTTGCACGACCGGATTGGTGTCGATGCCATAGAGACTCTCGACCGCATGCGCCATGGCGTTCATGCCGCTCGCCGCGGAGATGCTGGGCGGAAGATCGAGCGTCAGTTGCGGATCGTAAATCGCGGTTGCGGGAAGCGCAGCGACGCTTTCGCCGTTCACGCGATCCGCGGCGACCCCGATATACCAGCGCGCCGCCATTTCCGAGCCGGAATAGGTAGTGACGATCGCGATGTAGGGAATGCCGGTCGTCGCGGCCGCGGCCTTGGCAAGGCCGATGGGCGAGCCACCGCCGATCACGATGAAACCGTCAGCGTTGACCCGCTTGATCTCGCCGACAATGCGATCGAAGGCGTCGCGCGGCATTGTCTGGCCCGCGGTTTCGCAAAAGCCGAGGCAGCGATCGGCCACCGGCGCGATGAGCTTGCGAGCGAGATCGGCGCGGGAGGGCGAGCACAAGACCAGGAGCCGTGAAATTTTGTGCAAATCGGCTTCGGTCCGCAGTGCCGCGACGGCGCCGGCGCCGAACACGATCCGAACCGGATCGGAGCGATAGGTGAAGGTGGCAGTCATGATTCCACTACGCGCCTCGACGTCCGCACCACGTCCGCTTTGCTAGCATAACGGCCGAAGAGCGAACATCGGGCAATTCCACCTCGGTATCGGATATCATCCACGTCAAGAGGTGAAGGAAACATCATGCGCGCTCTGCTGTTATTCTGTGTCTTGCTGCTGCCAGTTCTCGTGCCAGCTCTCGCGCGGGCCGACGAGCCGACGATAGCAGTCACCGTAGGCAACGATACACGCAGCTTCACGCGAAGCGGGCTTTTGGCTCGACCGGACGCTAAAACCATCCAGGTGGCGCGTGACATCGCCTATCGCGGGCCGATGACCTATCGCGCCGTGCCCGTCGCCTCTCTGCTCGCCGGGACGATGCTCCCTCGTGACAGCGTGATCGAGGCGGTCGCGCTCAACGGGTTCGTCGCGCAACTCCCGCCCGACCTCCTCCTCAATACCGATGAGCACAAGGCTGTTGCCTGGCTTGCCATCGAGCTTGCGGAGCACCCTTGGCCGCCATTGCCGAAAAAGGACGAGAGTGCGGGTCCGTTCTACATTGTCTGGACCGGGGCAGAGGTCGGCAGCATCCGCAGCGAGCAATGGCCGTATCAACTGGCAAAGCTGGTGAGCCAGCCTTCGCCGCTTTCGCGCTGGCCCGCGCTCGCCGTCAATTCGGAGCTGCCGTCGACAGACCCGGTCCGCGCCGGCCAAGCGCTCTTCATCGTGCAGTGCCTCACCTGCCACAAGCTGAATGGCGCCGGTGCCGCGGAGGTCGGTCCTGACCTCAACCTGCCGCAAAATCCAACCGAATATCTCACCCCGCAGGGGCTGCACGATCTGATCCGCAATCCAAGAGCGGTGCGCACTTGGCCCGCTCAGACCATGCCGGCATTGTCTGATTATCTGAGCGACCGCGAGATCGAGCTGATCATCGCCTATCTGAAGCACATGGCAGGCAGGAAGCAGGCACAGTAGTTGTGCCGCGCGGAGTTAATTTCTCTCCCTCGCATCAGTGAACCATTGATTCCGCTTTGAGTGAGGCTTTTTGCACCACCAGTTCCACTTGGTCATTTCCGCTTTGATGCGGGCGCCAAATTCGGCGGAGCAGGCGGGGGTGAATCGGCAGCGCGCGGCAGCATTTTGGGCGGCATGATGAAGACGCCGAGCGCTATTGGAGCGGGGCCGACACCAACCGTCGTGACCACACTGTGACTCGCCGTAGCCACGACCGACACGTTATGGTCGAATTCGTTCGCAACGTAGGCCTTGCTTCCGTCCGGCGTGAAAGCCACGCCGAGAGGGCCGTGACCGACAGGGATCGTGGCGGATACGGCGTTGGTCGCAGTGGCGATGACCGACACCGTATTGTTTAAGTTCGTAACATAGACCGTGCTGCCGTCCGGCGTGATCGCGACCCCAAATGGGGCCAGACCGACTTCGATCGTCGCGGACACAGCGTTGGTCGCGGTGTTTATGACCGATACGGTGCCGTTGCCCTTGTTCGCAACATAGACCCTGCTGCCGTCCGGTTTGACCGCGACGCCGATAGGATGCCTGCCGACGGCAATCGTCGCGGACACCGCGTTGGTCGCCGTGTCTATGACCGATACCGTGCCGCTAACCGCCCTGTTTGCTACATAGGCCTTCTTGCCGTCCGGGGTGACCGCGACGCCGGAAGGCGCCAGCCCCACGCCGATCGTTGTGACGACCTTGTTCGTCGCCGTGTCGATCACTGTCACATTGTTGGAAAAGTTGGGATACACCCCCTGGTTCGTGATGTAGGCATTCTGGGCAATCGCAGCGACTGGCGTAACGAGTAAAGCCAATGCCAACGCTGTCACGGCCGCGATCGCTTGCCGCGACGTTCCTTCCAATTTCATTGTGACCCTCAACCGCTATTCCGCTTTGATTCCGGCTTTCGTGACGACCGGGCCCCACTTGATCATTTCCGCATTGATATAGGCGCCAAATTCGGCGGCGCTCATGTGCAGGGGCGTGGCACCCTGTTGATCGAGATTTTTCTTGGTGTCTTCCGAACGCAGCACCTCTTCGATCGCGCCGTGCAGCTTGTCGACGATCGGCTGCGGCGTTCCAGCCGGCGCGATAATTCCCCACCAATCGGAGGCCACATAACCGGGTATGCCGGCTTCGGCGATGGTTGGAAGCTCGGGCATGATCGGACTGCGCTTGGCGCCGCCGGTCGCCAGCGCCCGCAACCGTTCAGCCTGGATATTGGGGACGGTCTGCACGATTGAACTGAACATGAGTTGGGCTTCGCCGGCGATGACTGCGAGCATCGACGGCCCGCCGCCTTTGTAAGGCACATGCACGATATCGACGTCCGCCATCACCTTGAACAATTCGCCGCTCAAGTTCTGAAAACTGCCAATTCCG
>Ga0306921_10009488_pt1 | contig 10323 bp, 7 predicted proteins | sample sta12Cox44000080_FD_203760 | JGI IMG/M metagenome (GOLD analysis project Ga0306921, IMG submission 203760) | Lab enrichment of tropical soil microbial communities from Luquillo Experimental Forest, Puerto Rico - statoxic.12C.oxic.44.000.080 (v2)... | ecosystem: Environmental > Terrestrial > Soil...
TGGTGCTCGACCTATGAATCCGAACTATCCACTGGACTGCTGGTACGTCGCCGCCACCAGCGACGAGGTCGGCTCTGGCCTGTTGGGGCGCAAGCTGCTGGACCGCCCGGTCGTGCTGTACCGGCCGGAGTCGGGGGAGGTCGTCGCGCTCGCCGACCGCTGCGCTCACCGCGGCTACCCGCTGTCGCGGGGCCGCCTGGACGGCGGCCTGCTGGTGTGCGGCTACCACGGCCTCAGGTACGAGGCGGCCGGCGGGTGCGTGGGCGTGCCCTCGCAGGAGAACGTGCCCTACAGGGCGGGCGTGCGCGCATACCCGGTCCGCGAAGAGCCGCCGTTCGTCTGGATCTGGCTCGGCCAGCCCGGCACATCAAGCCTGCACCAACCGCCTCGGCTGCCATGGCTGTCGGGCGAGGGATGGTCGTCGTCGGGTGAGACGGTCTGCCTGGCGGCCAACTACATGCTCGTGCATGAGCACTACCTCGATCTCACGCATATCCCGGAGGTGCACCCGGAGGAGACACCGCCAGGTCTCCAGGAACTGCCAGCGCTCGATCACGTGTCCGTCTCGGAGACGTCGGTCACCTACACCCGGACGCTGCCCCCCGCGGGACTGGCCGCCTGGGAAGCCGAGGCGACCGGCCTGCCGAGGGATCGGGAGTACAAGCGCCGTCATCACGGCACGTTCATCTCACCGGCGATACTCGCAGAGGGATGGCAGATCGACGGCGGCGACGGACAGCCCTACGAGCAGGCGCGCATCCACGCGGTGACGCCCGAGTCCCCCACCCGCACCCACCTGTTCTCCTGGTTCGCCCACAACTTCGCGCTCGACCGCGCGCTCGTCGGCGAGCACCTTCACGCGGTGATGGCGAAGGTCATGCGGGAGGACGTGGCCGTGATCGAGGCGATCGAGGCGACCGCGGGCTACGAGGGCGCGGCCGCTGGGATCCACCTCACCGCCGACGCCGGCGTGCTGCAAGTGCGTCGCATCGTGGCACAGATGCTTGCCGTGGAGGCGGGCCGGAGGCCGCCACGGGCGGACCGGGCGGCCCGGTCCGCGCCCGCCAGCAAGACCACTCGGCTCGGCTAAAGGCGCGTGGCGGTGACAAACCGCCGCCGGGCTTCGTCGTCGCCGACCTCGGGTACGCACCGTACTTTCGACCCTCCGCGACTGCCGGTGTACGAGCATCCGTCTGGGCCGCTCCTCAGGTGAGGGGGACGATCTCCGGTGCGCGGAGGCGCACCGCGTCGGCAGTAGCGTCGTCGGGCTGGTTCTGTGACGCCCGCTCGGCCTCTACCCTGGCCCGGTAGTGCTCGATCTCGCGCTCAATCTGGTGGGCGTCCCACTGAAGTGGCTTAGCCATGAGATGCGCTACGGTCTCGGCGGCCGCGGCACCCCGGTCCCACGACTCGATCGAGATCCGGGTGCGCCGCGCCAGGACGTCATCGAGGTGCCGCGCGCCTTCGTGTGTCACCGCATAGACAACTTCGACGCGCAGGTAGTCGTCGGCACCGGGCAGTGGCTTGGCCAGCGCCGGGTCCGCGCGCACCATCGCGAGCAGGTCGACAACCTCGCTGCCGTAGCGCGACAGTAGATGCTCGACGCGGCCCACGCGCAGCCCGGCCGACGCGGCAAGGTCATGGCGCTGGTTGCGCACTGCAGCGTAGCCCGTGGCGCCGACCAGCGGCACCATCTGGGTACATGACGGCGGGGCTCGCTTGTCCATACGGCGCACCGCCTCGTCTATGGCGTCGGCGGCCATGACGCGGTAGGTGGTGTACTTCCCGCCTGCGACGACGACGAGGCCCGGAACCGGGTGGCCCACCACATGCTCCCGCGACAGCTTCGAGGGCGGCTCCGGCGCGGCCGACAGGAGAGGTCGCAGCCCGGCGTAGACCCCCTCGACATCGGCGCGGGACAGCGGCGAGGTTAGTACCGAGTTGACGTGGTCGAGCAAGTAGTCGATGTCCGACGCGCTCGCGGAAGGATGCGCTTTGTCGAAACTCCAATCTGTGTCGGTCGTCCCGATGATCCAGTGCCGGCCCCACGGTATGACGAAGAGCACGCTCCTCTCGGTCCGCATGATGATGCCGCTGCTCGAATGAAGTCTGTCCCTCGGAACCACCAGGTGGATGCCCTTCGATGCCCGCACATGGAACTGTCCGGGAGTGTCGGCAAGCGCCTGCGTGTCGTCCGTCCACACGCCAGTGGCGTTGACCACCTGACGGGCGCGCACGGCGAACCGCCGCCCTTCCTCAAGGTCCACCAGCTCAGCTCCTGTCACACGCTCACCCTGCCGGATGAACCCGGTCACACTTACCCGGTTGGCGGCCAGGGCGCCGAAGGAAGCGGCCGTGCGCACCACGGCCAGCGTGTGCCGCGCGTCGTCCACCTGTGCGTCCCAGTACTGCACCGCGCCGACGAGCGCATCGGGGCGCAGGCACGGCGCCTCCCGCAGTGCGCGGCGGCGGGTCATGTGCCGGTGAGCCGGAACGCCCCGGGCATGACCAGACCTGGCGGCCATGACGTCGTAGAGGAGGACGCCCGAACCGACGTAGGAACGCTCCCATCCGTAATGCGTGAGCGGATACAGGAATGGAACCGGCCGGACCAAATGCGGGGCGAGGTGCTGAAGGAGGAGGCCGCGCTCACGAAGCGCCTCGCGTACCAGCCCGAAGTCACGCATTTCTAGATAGCGCAGGCCGCCATGGATCAACTTGCTGGAGCGGCTGGAGGCGCCGCTGGCCCAGTCCCGCGCTTCGACGATCGCCGTCGATAGCCCCCGGGTCACCGAGTCGAGCGCAGCGCCCGCGCCCACGACGCCACCGCCGATGACCAGCACGTCGATCTCTCGCTCGGTCATGCGCCCGATCGCGTCCGAACGCGCCTGCGGAGACATTGCGGTTACCTGCATGGTTCCAAACCCCTGTTGTCAGGCGTCATCGCCCCGGCCTGGGCCGTAATGGCCTGCCACACCGATCACCTCGAGGAGGCCGCGGGCTGCAGCAGCCACAACCCAGGCGGAATTCACCTCGGCCGCCATGCAACGGCAGGATTGTTGCCCGCCTGCGACCGCTCTGAAGCGCTTCTGGCTTCCATGCGGAGGTACAAGCAGACCGCCTCGGCGCGGTTGGCGGCTCCAAGCTTCCGGAGAATGTGCTTGACGTGTGACTTCACGGTGCCCACCGAAATGACCAGACGCCCGGCGATGCCGGCGTTAGTCTCGCCGGTTGCCATGAGCCGCAGGACGTCGAGTTCGCGTCGAGTCAGGGCTGAGTCGGCAGGCGACCGGTCTGTCACGAACGTCGCCGCACCACTTCGTGCCATGGCCACGTCCTCCCGGTCGATCCGGGCGACCTCTACCTCTGCGTCGATCAGCTCGTCCGTTACCTTGGTGATGTCGCCGGTCAGCCGGTGGACCGTGGCATGGAGGGTATGGAGCCGTTCGGACAGCACGGCGCGCTGGAATGCGTATCCGACGCCCTGTGCGAACATCCAGAGCACGTCGCGGCTGAACTCGTCCACGTGCCGCCGGCGCATGTAGCAGTCGGCGTGCAGGAACCCGATCACATGTCGTTCAGGCATGATCGGCGCCGCGACATAAGAACGGGTTAGCGTCGCCGCCGCCAGCGCCGGGTGCACTCGCGGATCCGCTTGCGCGTTGAGGACAAGCAGGGGGCCCCGCCGGCGGATCATTTCCGTCTCCAGAATCATGTGGTTGAGCAGCTGGGGCTCGTCGCGGCCCGCCCGCAGGATCTCCTGCGCCCATCCAGAGTCACCTTCGACATGAACAGCCTCCGGAAGCCACATCGACCCGTGGACACGCGAGATCATGGCCCGGTCGAAGCCAAGACGGCATGCCTCTTCGGGAACTCGATCGATCAGCTGCGAGACGGAGGTGATTCCATGGAGCCGCCCGAGCGCATCGTGGACGCTGGCGAGGGTCGCAACGCGCTGGACGAGGTTGGCCTCGCGGAGCGTCCCCTGGATTTCCTTGAGCTCGAGGAGAATGTCGATCGCGTCGACGCTGCCCCCCGCGTGCGGTGCGTCCTGCCGATCCTCCCAGAGAGCCTGGGCGACACGCTGCGACGCGGCTGTCAGGGCAGCCTCCGCAGATGGAAAGTCGACGATCGGCAACGCCTGCCGATTGGCCTCTGGTCCGCACAGGTCGCTCACGCGGTCGATCACCGCTAGGACATCACACATGGTGGCGCTGGAAATCCGGGGACCGCGACCGAGCCATGGCTGCTCGCCATCCCAGGTGCGGGCGGTCTCGGAGCTGAGTGTCCTGGCCACCAGTCGGCGGGCGCCGCTGGTGCCTGGCCGGTTGCTGTTCGTGGCCACACAGCCGCCGGTGCCAGCCCCGGCGGCTGTGCTGGGTGCCGGGGCTGCCATCCCGCGGCCGCCTCTGGCGCTGTTCGCGGAGCGGGTGTCGGCTGTTGTGCGGGTCGCGGTCATCACGGACAACCAGCCGGCGATTCTTGTCACCCGAGCTTTTTCTTGATGTCCGCGCGCAGGATGTGTTTCTGGATCTTGCCGGTAGCTGTCATGGGCAGGGTCGGCACGATTTCGAGGCGCTCCGGGAGCTTCTGCGTCGCGAGCTTCTGCGCGCGGAGATAGTCCGCAACGTCGCTGAGCGTGAGCGGCGCGGACGGTTCCGCCAGGACGACGTACGCACACGCCTTCTCGCCCAGCCGCTCGTCCGGCATGCCCACCACGGCCACGTCGGCGATGGCCGGGTGCCGCACCAGGTGCTCCTCGATCTCCCTCGCACTGATGTTCATCCCGCCCCGGATGATGATGTCCTTGAGGCGCCCAGTGACCCGCACAAAGCCGTCGTCGTCCATCCGGCCGAGGTCCCCGGACCGGGAGAATCCCTCGGGCGTGAACAACGCGGCCGTCTGCTCGTCGTCGTGAAAGTACTCGATCATGTGGCTGGGCCCCCGGTAGGCGATGTCGCCCTCCTCGCCACAGGGCATCTCGCGACCGTCCTCGCCCACGATCTTCACCTCGGCACCTTCGACGGCCGAGCCGTCCGACCTGACCGCCCGGTCCGCCGGGTCGTCCACCTTGCACATGGTGGTGACGAGGTTCTCGGAGCGGCCGTAGAGGCTAAGGGTCCGGCAGCCGGGGAAGATCTCATGGGAGCGTTCGACGACGGCGCTCGGGATCGGTGACCCTGCGCAGACCCAGACGCGCATGCTGCTGGCGTCGTGCTTTGCAGGGTCGTATGCCGCCATCAGCATCTGCAGGAACGGCGTCGCGGTCACCGCAGCGGTGCATCGGTACTGCCCGATCCTGTGCAGCCCCTCCTCCGGGTTCCACGCCTCCATCAGGTAGGACTTCGCGCCGGCGATCAGGGGAATGACCACACTGGTGACCAGGCCCGTCGTGTGGGATATGGGCGAGGGACCGAACTGCACGTCCCGCTCGGTGTATCCGAGGCCCTTGATGATCGCATTTGCCGTCGCCCGGTAGGTGTTGAAGGTGTGGAAGCACCCCTTCGGCCTGGAGGTCGTGCCCGAGGTGTACACCACGAGGAAGCCGTCGTCGGGCGATGAGTCGGGGCCGGCCTCCTCCTCGAGGGCCGCCAGATCCCCATCAGCCACCAGGCTGTCCAGGGAAAGGGCCTCGGACGCATCCAACCCCGCGGGGCTACGAGCGACGCATACCGTGCGCAGGCCGGGGGCTTCGTGTTGGAGCTTCTGGAACATCTCCAGGTGCCCGAACCCGCGGAACTCGTGGCAGGTCACCGCAGCCACCGCGCCGGAGTGCCCCAGAACGTAGGCGACCTCGTCCTCGCGGTAGATGGGCATGATGGGGACCAGGATTGCGCCGATCCTGGACAGCGCCGCGGCGATCACGGGGAATTCGGTCCAGTTGGGAAGTTGCACCGCAACCCGGTCACCCGAGCGCACACCCTGTCGCCGCAGGCCCACGGCCAGCCGCAGGGCCTGGTCACGGAAGCCGGCGTACGTCAGCGACGTGGTGCTGTCGAAGACGAAGATCTGGTCACCACGGCGAGCGGCCTGCTCCGCAACTAGAGCGTTGAAGCTGGTCGGCTGCCAGTAACCCGCGGCATAGAACGCGGCGATCTGCTCCTCGCGGTACCGGTCGTGGATTGTCTTGATCGGTGCAGTCATGGAGCGCCCCTTCCGTACATCCGACCTCATCAGGGAGTTTAGAATGGTTAGACCATTTTTACAAGAGGCCTCCGTAAGCCCTCGAGCACCTCAGGGCGGGTTTCTGACGAGGATGGGCACAAGATCTTGAACACGAAGCCCGGCCCGCTCAGCCCTGGACTCTTGCGGCACCTCCGTTGGATGCAGCGGACCGGGCCGAGTCATACGTAACGCGCTGCGGGATGTCCGGTCCGCCGGCGTCCGGCAGCGGCAGGCTCAGCGCATCTTCCATACCGCTTCGCGTCTCTCCCGGAAGGCCGCCACGCCCTCGGCGATGTCCTCGGTGGTGAACGCCAGCGCGAGCTGTGCACGCAGCGCCTCCAGTGCGTCCGGCAGGCTCAAGTCCCGCGTGGCGTCGATGGCGTTCTTGCCAAGTCGCATGAGAAGCGGCGACTTCCTCGCCACCTTGTGCGCCCACTCACGAACCACCTCGTCGAAGCTTTCGGCCGGGGCGACGGCGTTGACGATGTTCAGCCGCTGCGCCTCTGACGCGTCGATCGGTTCCCCGAGCATCATCAGTTCGTTGGCCTTCATCCGGTCGATGTTGCGGTAGATCAGCGCGGAGATCATGAACGGGAACACGCCCACATTGATCTCCGGGCACCCGAATCGGACGCCTTCCCGGGCGATGACGAGGTCACAGGCAAGAGCGAGGCCAAAGGCACCGGCCAGCACATCGCCGTTCGCGGCGCAGATCACAGGCTTGCCCAGGCCGCCGATGAGCTTGTACAGCCGCGGGAAGCGGTCCAGTCCGGCGTACTTGCCGATCGTCGGGGTGTCGCCGGCGAACGCTTTCAGGTCACCTCCGGCGGAGAAGACCCGGTCGTGTGAAGAGGTGAGCACCACCACCCGGACGGCGTCATCGGCACGGGCTCGCTCGAGCGCGCCGAGGAGGTCGTCGAGAAGCTCGTCGCTCAAGGCGTTGCGAGTCTCCGGGGCGTCAAGAGTCACGAAGGCCACTCCTTGGTCGTCTACCTCGTAGCGCACGCGGCCTGTCATGGGTCCTCTTTCCCCGGCGGAGGTTTCGCGGGCGGCGTTCATGCGATTGCCAGAACGACCTTGCCGAAGCCGGCGCCGGTCTCGAGATAGGTGTGTGCGGCGGCGGCTTCGTCCAGGGGGAACATCCGGTCGATGACGGGGGGAGGAACGTGATGGCTGTCGAGCAAGGCGAGCAGGCCGGCGAAGTCACGGGCACTCCCCATGGTGGTGCCAAGCAGGTTGAACTGGCCGAAGTAGAAGCGCCGCACGTCGAGGTTGGCGAGCTCGGCGCGGGAGGCGCCGAGCACTACGAGCCGGCCGCCCGCGCGCAGCGCGCCGATCGATTGCTGCCAGGTCCCGACCGAGTCGAGGACGACGTCGAAGCCGCGCCCGCGGGGCGACAGTTCCCGCGCCGCCTGCGGCCACGACGGGTCGCCGTAGAGGACTCCCGCAGAGGCTCCCAGCTCCTGGGACCGGCTCACTTTGTCCTGCGAAGACGAGGTGACCACGACGGTGCAGCCCACCGCTGAGGCGAGCGAGACGGCCATCGTGGCGACTCCACCGCCGGCTCCGAGGACCAGCAGTGACTCGCCCGGTGCGAGCCGGGCACGGGAGAAGAGCGCCCGGTAGGTCGTCAGGCCCACCAGCGGCAGCGCGGCCGCCTCTTGCCACGACAGCCCGGCCGGCTTGGGCACGACGCACTCGCGGGGGACGCGCACCATCTCGGCGTAGGTGCCTGGGCGGTGATCACCGAGGATCTCCCAGGAAGGACCCGGCGCCGACTCGTCGTCGCCCCACCACAGTGACGGCACGACGAGGACGCCCGCACCGGTCTCCGCGTCGGTCCCCGCGCCATCTGCCCCGGGCACGTGGGGCAGGGGGGACTGGTACCTGCCCTGGCGGACGAGGACGTCGTGCCAGTTGAGGGCGGCAGCGCGCAGCCGCACCACCGCCCAGCCCGGGTCCGCCACGGGGTCCGGCCCCTCGGCCGGCCCGAGGCATTCCGGGCCGCCGTATTCCTGCATGACGATCGCGCGCACGTGGGTATCCTCAGCCGGCCGCCGCGAACTCGGCCTGGAGCAGGCGGCGCACCTCCGCGGCCAGGTCGATGCCGTCGTGTACGGATCCGGCGACCGTGACGATCGTCAGGTGCCCGGCACCCGCCTCGACGAAGGGCGCGAGCTTCTCCGCGACCTGCACAGGCGTCCCTGCGGCCGTGACGTGCTGGAACCTCTCCGGCGGCTGGTTGTAGAGCGCCTGCATCCGCCGGCCGAGCAGCTCACGGGCACGGTCCCCGTCGGAGCCGAGGCCGCACCACATGCTCAGCCCGAACCACGACGGCGCCGGGCGCCCCAGCTCCGCCGCGGCGCCGCGGATGCGCTCGACGGTTTCACTGAACCGGCGGGCCGAGCAGAAGATGCCCAGCCAGCCATCGCCGTACGTGGCGGTGCGCCGGATGGCGGTGTCGCCCGAGCCGCCGATGACCAGCGGGATCGGCGGGCGCGGCGGGGGCAGGATGCGGGCGCTGTTGAGTGAGAAGAACTGTCCCTGGTGGTCGACGGCCTCGCCGGTGGCCAGCTTGCGAAGTACGTCGAGCGTCTCATCGAGCCTGCGCCCTCGCGTCGCGGGGTCCACGCCGGCGTTTGAGATCTCGCTGCGGTCTTCCCCTCCGACACCCGCGCCAAGTATCAGCCGGGCGGGCGCTATCTGGGAGATGGTTGCGAGCTGTCTCGCCGTCACCATGGGGTGCCGCAGCCCCGCCAGGTAGACACCGATCAGCACCTTGAGGCTGTCGTTGGTGGCGAGGATGGACGTTGCCGACGCCAGGCCGTCGAAGCCCGTGCCGCCCTGGAAGCTGATGTGGTCACCCGTGGTGACGTGGTCCAGGCCGGCACCGGCGATGTGGTCGAGGATCCGCCGCCGCGCCGTCGGGTCGGGGATGAGCAGTGCCTCGTTGACCGCCACTCCCAGCTTCGGAGTCGTGGACGGCGTCGCCGTGCCCGTCACAGCGCTGCCGCCTTGCCCATCATCGCCGTCGCGATGATCCGCTTCTGGATCCCGGCGGTCCCGTCGGCGATCAGGTAGCTTGCGACGTCGCGGTACCTCTGCTGGAGGGGCATCTCGGTCGAGTATCCAAGATTTCCGAACGTGACGATCGCCGTCTCGATCGCGTCCTTAGCCACGATCGGCGGCCACCACTTGGCCATCGCGGCGAAGTGCGTGTGCTTGTTCCCGGCCTCCCGTGCCCACAGCGAGCGGTAGCACAGCCAGCGGCCAGCCTCCATGTACGTCGCCTGCTCTGCCAGGGGAAAGGAGACACCCTGGAAGGCGGCCAACGGACGGTCGAAGGCCTCGCGTTCTCCGGCCCACTTGCACGCTTCGTCGATGCTGGCCTGGGCCGCGCCGAGACACAGGAGGCCGAGGGCCGGCCGGCTGAAGTCGAAGTGCTCCATGGCACCGGCGAAGCCCCGGCCCGGCTCCCCCACGACGTGGTCCTCCGGCACGAAGACGTCGTCGAAGGACAGCTGGCCCCAGCACAGCGGCAGGCACCCCATGCCCGGGGTGTGCGTGCGAGTGACACCCTCGGCGTCGAGCGGGACGGCGAAGCAGCTGATGCCCCGGTACCCCTCTGAGCCGGGCTCCCGGGCGTAGACCAGCGCCACCGATGCCGCCGTGGCGAGGGTGATCGCAATCTTCTCGCCGCGGATCCGCCAGCCCCCATGGACTCTTCGCGCCTCGGTACGCAGGCGAGAGACGTCCGATCCGCCCGAGGGCTCGGTGACGGCGATCGCCGCGACCACGTCGCCGGCGATCAGCTGAGGCAGCCACTCATCGACGACGGCGTCCTGCCCGTTTTCCGCGAGCTGAGCGGCGACGAGGCCGGAGAGCACGGGGGCGGATGCGACGTTCACATCACCGTAGGCCAGAGCCTCCGTGGCAAGCCCCAGCGTCACCGGGTCAGGTGTCCCGGTCCCGCCGTGCTTCTCGGGAAGGCCGATGCCGAGGACGCCGAGGCTGGCCAGCTGCCGATGTGCCTCCCAGCAGAACTCCGGGCGCGCTGCGCGCTCGATGTAACAGGGCGCGAGCTCAGCGACGGCGAACCTCCGCAGCTCGACGCGGAAGTCTTCCTGCTCCGGACCGAAGGCGAAGGAAAGCATCCCA
>Ga0306921_10009489_pt1 | contig 10323 bp, 6 predicted proteins | sample sta12Cox44000080_FD_203760 | JGI IMG/M metagenome (GOLD analysis project Ga0306921, IMG submission 203760) | Lab enrichment of tropical soil microbial communities from Luquillo Experimental Forest, Puerto Rico - statoxic.12C.oxic.44.000.080 (v2)... | ecosystem: Environmental > Terrestrial > Soil...
AGGATCTGTCCGATCTCTTCCATACCCACCGCGGCGATGTGCGGTTGGCGCTGTTCGAGCTGGAGAAAAAGGGCCTGGTCGAGCGCATCAAGAACCGTGGCGCGATGGTGCGCGGGCTGACGCCGTCGGAGGTCAAGGAAATCTACGCGGTGCGCGAGGAGCTCGAGGTGATGGCGGTGCGCATCATCCCGTTTCCGGTCAGGCCCGCCGACATCGTACGGCTCGAGGAGTTGCAGCGCGAGCACGCCAAGGCGATCGCGGATGGCGAGATGCTGACCATGTTCTATAGCAATCTGCGCTTCCACCAGACGCTGTTCAGCCTGTGCGGCAATGCCTGCCTGATCGAAACCATCGAGCTGTTGGCGCAGAAGGTCTACGGCATCCGCTCCTATGCCAATGCCTTTCCGGAGCAACTTGACCGCGCGCGGCGCGATCACCTCGATATGATCAAGGCGCTGCGCAGCTCCGAGCGCGGCGAATTGGTCGCGCTGACGCGGTGCCATTTAAAACCTTCGCCCGAGGCATATATCAGCGCCTATGAGCGGCGCTTTGGCAAAGCTGAGGCAGCGGCTAGCGTTGCGCGCTAAACACCCGACAAGGAATCGATGATCTGGGCCGAACGCGCACTAAAATGCCGCGGTTGACGTAACAAGGTCGGTCCCTCGTGCGAATATCAGACGACGGATCGGAGCAGGACATGAGCAACGCACAGGACAATTCGCCGCAGAGTATCGACCCGTCGTGCCCACTGCTTCCCGGCCAGGTCGTGCTGGTGCTGCAAGGCGGCGGCGCGCTCGGGTCTTATCAGGCCGGCGTCTATCAAGCGCTACATGAAGCAGGCATCGAGCCGGACTGGGTCATCGGCACCTCGATCGGCGCCATTACAGCGAGCCTGATTGCCGGCAATCCGCCCGAGCTGCGGCTTGCAGCACTGCGAGATTTCTGGAAGCGCGTGGAGCTGGATCCGATCTGGGATTTTCGCGGCGCCTTTTTGAGTTTTGACGAGAGGCTCTCGCTCTGGCCGACGATCGCCGGCGGCATTGGCGGCTTCTTTTCGCCCAATCCGCTTGCACATCTCGGCGATTGCTATCGGCTTGGCGCCGACCAGGCTGGCTACTACACCACTGCACCGCTCAAGCGCACACTGGAGGAACTCGTCGATTTCGATCTCGTCAATCGCGGCCGGCCGCGTCTCACGGTCGGCGCGGCCCATGTGCGCTCGAGCCAGATGCGTTATTTCGACAGCCGCGATTGCGCGATCTGCGTCGAACACATCATGGCATCAGGTGCGTTGCCACCGGCGTTTCCGGCGGTGCGTATCGACGGCGAGCTTTACTGGGATGGCGGCATTCTCTCCAACTCGCCGACGGAGGCGGTGTTCGACGACAATCCGCGACGGGATTCGTTGATGTTCTCGGTGCATCTCTGGAATCCTGTCGGCCCTGAGCCGACGACAATGGCGGAGGTGTTTAACCGCCACAAGGACATCCAATATTCGAGCCGGATCGCGACCCAGATCGCGCGCCAGCAGCAGACGCATCGGCTGCGCCATATCATCAACGAACTGGCGGCAAGGTTGCCGGATGGCGAGCGCAACAGCCAGGCGGTGCGCGAATTGGCAAGCTATGGTTGCCAGACGCGCATGCATGTGGTCCGTCTGCTGGCGCCGCAACTCGACCGCGAGAGCCACACCAAGGACATCGATTTCAGCGCAGGCGGCATCATGCAGCGCTGGGAGGCCGGTAATGCGCATACCAAGGCCGTGCTTGCGCGCGCGCCCTGGGAGGGCGAGTTCGATCCGCTCGCGGGCGTGATCCTGCATGAAGAGCCCGCGCCGTTCGCGCAGGCCGCCGAGTGAACGGCCTCGATCCGATTATTCTGCGCTGGAGACCAGCTTGATGCGCGGCCCCGCCGCGCCCATCAGGCTTCGGTAAGCAGCCAGATAGTCGAGAGCCATGCGCCGCGCGGTGAAACGCGCCTCGAACCGTCGCCGGATCGCGCTGCGGTCAAGCGCCGATAGCCGCTCGACGTCAGCCACCGCGCTGGTCTCATCCTCGACGATAAAGCCGGTCAGCCCATCCTCGACGATCTCCGCGACCGAGCCGCGATTGAAGGCGATCACCGGTGTGCCGCAGGCCATCGACTCGATCATGACAAGGCCGAATGGCTCCGGCCAGTCGATCGGCACCAACAGTCCGATCGCGCCGGAGAGAAAATCCGATTTCTCACGATCGGTGATCTCGCCGATATACTCGACGAGCGGATTGCTCGCAATCAAGGGACGGATCAGACCCTCATAATACTCTTGGTCAGCGCGGTCGACCTTGGCGGCGATCTTGAGGGGAATGCCGCATCGCGTCGCGATCCTGATCGCGCGATCTATTCCCTTCTCCGGCGCGATGCGGCCGAGCACGGCGAGATAGTCGTGGCTCGCGAGCTTTGGCACCAGCAAATGCTCCGGCAGGCCATGATGGATGGTCTTGATCCAATTGGCTTGCGGAACAGGACGTCGTTGCGCATTCGAGATCGAAACCACGGGGAGCTTACCAAAGGTCGTAAACACGGGTTGATGCTCGGGCAGATCAAGCCGGCCATGCAGCGTTGTCAAAAACGGCGTCGGTTGCCGATAGAATAGCGAGAATGGATAGTAATCGAGATGAAAGTGCAGGACGTCGAACTCGTCGTCGTCGCATTTCTGCCGCACCCGCTCCAGCATCACCATATGAAGCGCGTTGGGATCGCGCACCGCGCCGTCGAGCCGCAGGGCCTTCGGCCATGTCGCCTCGAGCTTTCCTGAGGTGTGGGAATCGCCGCTGGCAAACAGCGTGACATCGTGTCCCAGTGCCAGGAGTTCCTCGGTCAACCAATGCACCACGCGTTCGGTGCCGCCATAGAGTTTTGGCGGAACAGCTTCCGTCAGCGGAGCAACCTGCGCGATGCGCATTTCACTTTCTCCCGTTTGCAGTCATGCCAAAACAGCCCCAGCCGACAGTTCGAAGTGCCCGGGAGGGAACGTTCTTGCATCTTCCAGGTTCCTTGATGGAAGCGTTACAGTTTCGACAGCAAATGTGATGCCGCCATCAGGTTCAGACGCGATACGGCAGCAGCGCTGCCATGCGCTCCCCGGCTTCGCTGCGGGAACCTGAAGGAGCATCAGTCGTTCTGTGAGACTTGGGGCGTGAACACAGCTTTCTCCTGCGAGGGGTCTCCAACGACATGGACCAGCTATCCGGATATGCGCACCGCCCCCTTCACTTCGTGCTCCGCTATCTGCGACGGCGACCCGTTTCGCATCTTGTCATTTTAATCGCGGTCGTTGCTGCGGTTGGCTGCTCCGTGGGCACGCAATATGGCGTGAAGTTTTTGGTTGACAGCCTCTCCACGGGACCCCAAGCGGGCCATGTATGGCTGGCATTCGTTTTCCTCATGGCGCTGATCGGCGCCGACAATTTTCTCTGGCGCATCGCAAGCTGGACCGCGAGCTTCACCTTTGTCGGCGTGACCGGCGATCTCCGGCGCGACATATTCCGCCACTTGACCGGTCATGCACCGAGCTATTTCTCCGATCGGCTGCCGGGGATGTTGACCAGCCGCATCACGGCGACCTCGAACGCGGTGTTCACCGTTGAAAACATGTTCATCTGGAACGTGCTGCCGCCCTGCATCGCCACGGTTGCAGCGATCGCGCTGATCGGCACCGTCAGCCTGCCGATGGCGGCGGGTCTGATCGTGATCGCAGGCGCCATGGTGGTCGCGATGTTTCGTCTCGCCGCCTCCGGCAAGCCCTTGCATGACGATTTTGCCGACAAGGCCGCGATCGTCGATGGCGAGATGGTCGATGTGATCAGCAACATGCCGCTGGTGCGCGCCTTTTGCGGCCTGAGCCACGAGCACGGCCGGTTCGACGCGACCGTCGCGCGCGAGCTGACCGCGCGTGGGCGTAGCCTGCGCTATCTCGAAAAGCTTCGTATCCTGCACGCGGCGGTGACGCTGGTGCTCACCGTTGCGTTGCTCGCCTGGGCGATCCGGCTGTGGCAACATGGCGGCGCCACCACCGGCGATGTCGTGCTGGTCTGCACGCTCGGCATTTGCATTCTAAGTGCCACGCGCGATCTTGCGGTTGCCCTTGTCGACGTCACCCAGCATGTCGCGCGCCTGACAGAGGCGATTGCGACGCTGCTGTTGCCGCACGAATTGTGCGACCATCCGCAGGCCGAGCCCTTGATCCGAAACGGCGCCACGATCGCCTTCGACAATATTTCGTTCCAATATCCCAGCGGCGCAAGGGTTTTCGATCGCTTCAACCTGTGCCTGCAGCCCGGGCAACGGGCCGGCCTGGTGGGTCATTCCGGCGGCGGCAAGTCGACGCTGTTCACGCTGCTGCAGCGCTTCTACGACGTCCAGCAGGGGCGCATCATGATCGACGGTCAAGACATATCGCGCGTCACGCAACAGAGCCTGCGCGAGGCGATTTCGGTGGTGCCGCAGGACATTTCCCTCTTTCATCGCTCCATCCTTGACAACATCCGCTACGGCCGGCCGAATGCGAGCGACGACGACGTGTTGCGCGCGGCGATCGCGGCGCGCTGCGACTTTGTCGAGAGCCTGCCGGACGGCCTCGACACCATGGTCGGTGATCGCGGCGTCAAGCTATCGGGCGGGCAGCGCCAGCGCATTGCGATTGCGCGCGCCTTCCTGAAGGACGCCCCGATCCTGTTGCTTGACGAGGCGACCGCGGCGCTCGACAGCGAGTCGGAAGAGGCCATCCGTGAGGCGCTCAGTCGCCTGATGCGGGGCCGCACCGTGATCGCGATTGCGCATCGGCTCGCAACTTTGCGCAATTTCGACCGCCTGGTGCTGCTGGAGTCGGGAAAAATTCTCGAGGACGGGCCGCCGGATCGGTTGATGCAGGGGCAAGGTCGGTATCGCGAATTGATCAAGCAGGAAATAAGCCGGCTCGCAAGATTCGCCGCGTGAGTGTAAGGAATGGCGCTGGTTGGTCGCGTTTGGCAGAGCGCGGCCGTGCAAACCGCGAGGTTATCATGACAAGCGAAGTCGTCAGCCAGTTCGTCGCGACGTCGCACGCGCTTGAGCTCGTGGTGGAGCAGCCCTTCTATATCCCAATGACCGCGCCCGCGGCGCGGCCGCGGCGTTCGCTCAAACATGACGACACTTTCATCGTGCTTGACAGCCACGGCGATATCGGCGCGTCCGCCGGCGGCGCGGACGGGCTGTTCCATGCCGATACCCGTTATCTTGCACGACTTAAGCTGCTGTTCGACGATGTGCAGCCGCTGCTATTGGGCTCCAACCTGCGCGATGACAATTCGTCGCTCACCGTCGATCTTACCAATCCTGATATCTATCGGCAGGGACGGTTGGTGCTGCAGAAGGACCTGCTGCATGTCGTGCGCACGATCTTTTTGTGGCGCGGCACGGCCTACCAGCGCATCGGCGTGCAGAACTATGGCGACGGAAGTGCGAGCTTCGAGTTGACGCTGTTGTTCGATAGCGATTTTGCCGATCTGTTCGAGGTGCGCGGCGAACGGCGGGCGCGGCGAGGTGTCGGCTCCAGCAAGCTTTTAGGCCCGGCCGATGTGGTGTTTGAATACACGGGTCTCGACGAAGAAAAGCGCCACACGGCGCTGTATTTCCAGCCGCGGCCGACGCGGCTTTCGGTTGGTGCCGCGACCTGGCATCTCGACCTCGCCCCGCAACGGACTGCGTCGTTGTTCGTGGCAATCTCCTGCAACAAGCCAGCCGAATCGAGGCCGGCAAAATTCTTTCCGGGCTTGCTCGCGCATCGGCGCGAGATGCGTCAGGCGACAGCGGGCGTCACCAGCGTCGAAACCTCCAACGATATCTTCAACGAAGTGCTGTGCCGATCGATGGCCGACCTCAACGTGCTGATGACCGAAACCCCGCAAGGGCGATATCCCTATGCCGGCATTCCCTGGTATTCGACCACGTTTGGCCGCGACGGCCTCATCACCGCGCTGCAGATACTATGGATCGATCCGCGCGTCGCCCGCGGCGTATTGAAGCGGCTCGCACACTACCAGGCGCAGTCGGTCGATCCCTTGGCCGATGCTGAGCCCGGAAAAATTCTCCATGAGATGCGCGGCGGCGAGATGGCGGCGTTGCGCGAGGTGCCGTTCGCGCAATATTACGGAAGCGTCGACGCCACGCCGCTGTTCCTCCTGCTTGCGGGGCTCTATGTCGAGCGCACCGGCGACCTTGCGACGCTGAAAGATCTTTGGCCTGCGATCGAGGCAGCGCTTTGCTGGATCGACGGTCCCGGCGATCCCGACCGTGACGGCTTTGTCGAATATCGTCGCGCTTCGGGGCAGGGACTTGCCAATCAGGGCTGGAAGGATTCCCACGATGCGATCTTTCATGCCGACGGCCGGCTCGCTGAGGGCCTGATCGCGCTTGCGGAAGTCCAGGGTTATGTGTTTGCCGGAAAGCGGCTCGTGGCGCGCTGTGCGCAAAAACTCGGCCGCGGCGCGCTCGCCCACAAGCTCGAGGTCGACGCTCGCCTTTTGGCCGAACGCTTTGAAGAGGCGTTCTGGTGCCACGACATCGGTACCTATGCGCTTGCGCTCGATGGCCGCAAGGAGCCGTGCAGGGTGCGCGCGTCGAATGCGGGACACCTGCTGTTCAGCGGCATGGTTCGCGAAGACCGCGCGGGGCGGGTGGCCGCCGACCTCCTCTGTCCGGCTTTCTTTTCGAGATGGGGCATCCGAACCGTGGCGCGCGGCGAAGCGCGCTACAATCCGATGTCCTATCACAATGGCTCGATCTGGCCGCACGACAATGCGCTGATTGCGCTCGGGCTCGCGCGCTACGGCTACAAACACTCGGTCGAACAGCTGTTCAAGGGTCTGTTCGACGCGGCAACCTATATGGACCTGCGGCGGCTACCCGAATTGTTCTGCGGCTTTCGTCGCGTGCGCCATCGCGGACCGACACTCTACCCGGTCGCCTGCGCGCCGCAGGCCTGGGCAAGCGCGACGCCCTTTACGCTGCTGGAAGCCGCTCTCGGTCTTGAATTCGATGTGGAGCGCAGCGAGATCCGGCTGCGCAATCCGCACCTGCCGACGTTCCTCAACGAGGTGATCCTGCGCGGACTGCAACTTGGACCTTCGACCGTCGACATCAGGGTCACGCGTTATCGCGAGGACGTGTCGATGGAGATACTGAGGCGGCACGGAAAGATCCAGGTATCGATTGTGCTGGCGCAGTGAGTGGCCGGCCAGGGAGAGTGCTTATGCCCGCAATCCGCTGCTGCATCATCCTTTGCCTGTTGCTGGTGGCTCTCGCCGTTGTCGCATCGCGCGCGGACGAGCCGCAGCAAAATCCGCCGCCGGCGGTGAAGGAGCCGGTGCCACCACCCTCCGTGACCGTGATCGCGCCACGCGAAGCCCATGCCGTGCTCGGCCGCGATGTGCGCAGCCCGGCGAACGAGGACATGGGACGAATCGTCGACGTCATCGTCGATCGCACGGGCACGGTGCGGGCGGCCGTGATCGATTTCGGCGGCTTCCTTGGCGTCGGCAGCCGCAAGATCGTCGTCGACTGGAATGCGCTGCATTTCGGACGCGTCGCCGACAAAAGCGACAGCATCACCCTCGAATTGACCAAGGCGCAAGTTGCCGCGGCCCCCGAATACAAGGAGGACACGCCGATCGTGGTGTTGGGCGCGGCCGGGAGCCTGCAGCCGCTGGACGATCACTAACAAAGGGGAGGTGGTTCTGGCCGCTCGCCGGTCCCATTCGCATGAGGGGAAAGAAGGCGATCGCCGCGTGGGCGCCGGCGGCGACCACGATCATGTGCGAGAGCCGAGTGAGCCTTCGCCGGAAGGGCCGACCCCGTCGCGGCAAAGCCTGCGCGGGCTCGATTGGTTCATCTTTTTCCTTGCCGACGTTCAGACCGGCTTCGGTCCGTTCATTGCCGTCTACCTGACCACGCAGAAATGGACGCAAGCCCAGATCGGTCTCGTGCTGTCGATCGGCAGCATCGTCGGCCTGCTCGGGCAGATGCCGGGCGGCGCCATCATCGACGCCGCGCGCTCGGAGCGGCTGGTCGCAGGCCTTGCGGTCGCCACGATCGGTTGCGCCGCGCTCGGCTATGCCGCCTGGCCGATCTTTCCCGTGGTGGTGACGGCCGCGACCTTGCACGCCGCCGCAAGCTGCGTGCTGGGGCCCGCAATCGCCGCGATCAGCCTCGGCCTGGTCGGGCCGATCAGGATCGGCGAACGGCTCGGGCGCAACGCGCGCTTTGCCTCGCTCGGCAATGGCGTCGCCGCCGCCGTGATGGGCACATGCGGCTATCTGCTCTCCAGCCGCTCGGTGTTCCTGGTGAGCTCTGTCCTGGCCATTCCGACCTTGTTGTCATTGGCCTCAATCAGGGAGCACGAAGTCGACATTGCGCGCGCGCATGGCGCGATCCCGCGCGAGGTGCCCGATCCAAAGACGACCAGCGTCGTCAACCTGGTGTGTCGCCGCCCGCTGCTGATTTTTGCCGGCTGCGTTTTGCTGTTGCAGCTTGCGAACGCAGCGATGCTGCCGCTGATGGCAGGCATCGTGACCAGCCGTTCGAGCCAGTGGGCCCCGGTTCTGATTGCCGTCTGCATTGTCGTGCCGCAGGCGATCGTCGCGTTGATGTCGCCATCGGTCGGCGCCAAGGCGCAAGCCTGGGGCCGACGGCCGCTGCTGCTGGCGGGCTTTGCCGCACTGACGCTGCGTGGTCTGTTGTTTGCCGTGGTGCGCGATCCCTATCTTTTGGTCGCAGCTCAGCTCCTCGACGGTATCACCGCAGCCGTGTTCAGCGTGCTGGTGCCGCTCACCGTCGCCGATGTCGCCTTCGGCAGCGGTCACTTCAATCTGGCGCAGGGCATTGTCGGCACGGCAACCGGCATTGGCGCCTCGCTTTCGACCGCGCTTGCGGGCTATGTCAGCGACATGTTCGGCAGCAATGTCGCATTTCTTGGATTGGCCGCGGTGGCGGCACTGGGGCTCGCCGTGATCGCGTTGCTGATGCCGGAGACGCGGCGCCGGAGCGACGGCACGAGCGCCTGTGATTAGGCCAAGATTTCCGGAAAAGTGGGCACCGGTTTCCGTGAGGATCATGCACAAAACAATTAGGACGCCATCATCTTGCGGTAGAGGGCGCTGTAGAGCGCGGCCGACAAGTCCCAGCTGAACGTTCTCGCCATCGCGCAGCGGCGCATGGAATCGAGCCGGTCGCGCGACATGAAGGTTGAGACGGCACGCCGCACGCCGCCGAGGAAGGAGTCGATCGAAGGTTTTGAAAACAGAAAACCGGTCTCGCCGTCGGTGATGGTCTCGGCCAGCCCGCCCGTCTGGTGGCCGATCGGCAGCGAGCCGAAGCGCTGCGCATACATCTGGCTCAGGCCGCACGGCTCGAAGCGCGAGGGCATCAGCGTGAAATCGCTGCCGGCGAAAATCCTGCGCGCTTGGCCGTCGTTGAAGCCGATCGCAACCCCGAACGAATTAGGCCGCCGGCGATGCGCGTCGACCAGCGCCTGCTCGAAGACGTGTTCGCCAGAGCCGGTGACGGCGATTTGCCCGCCGCGATCGATGATCTCGTCGGCGGCTGACAGCACGAGGTCGATGCCCTTCTGATGCACGAGGCGTGCGACCAGGGCGAACATCGGGCCGCGGCTGACCGCAAGTCCGAACTGCTTGCGCAGATAGTCGGCGTTGGCGCGCTTGCCGTCCCAATCGCCAGCGCCAAACGGCTGTGCGAGCTGGGCGCAGCAGCGCGGGTCCCAGCTTTCGTCGATGCCGTTGAGGATGCCGTCAAGCTGTGATGCGTCCGAGCGGCGGCGCAACAGGCCTTGCAGCCCGCAGCCGAACTCAGTGGTCGTGATCTCGCGCGCGTAGGTCGCACTCACCGTGGTGAGATGTGTTGCGTAGATGAGGCCGCCCTTGAGGAACGACAGTTTGTTGTAGAATTCAACGCCGTCGATGTGGAACGAGCTTTCCGGCGCGCCGATTCGGTGCAACGATTCGCGCGGAAACAGCCCCTGATAGGCGAGGTTGTGGATGGTCAGGATCGAAGGGATGTTCGAGCCGCTCCAGGCGAGATAGGCCGGCACCATGGCGGACTGCCAATCATTCGCATGCACCAAGTCGGCTGCCCAATTCTTGTCCAGATTGCCTGCGGCAAGTTCGGCCGCAGCCGAGGCCAGCCGGCCGAAGCGGATGTCGTTGTCCTGCCAATCGCGTCCGGATTCATCGCCATAGGGGTTGCCAGGCCTGTCGTAAAGTTGAGGACACAGCAGTACGTAAACCGGCA
>Ga0306921_10009490_pt1 | contig 10322 bp, 10 predicted proteins | sample sta12Cox44000080_FD_203760 | JGI IMG/M metagenome (GOLD analysis project Ga0306921, IMG submission 203760) | Lab enrichment of tropical soil microbial communities from Luquillo Experimental Forest, Puerto Rico - statoxic.12C.oxic.44.000.080 (v2)... | ecosystem: Environmental > Terrestrial >...
CAGCGAAAATAGTCCGATGGCACGGTCCAGGAGAACAACTGTCATAATCGTGATCCTTCGTCCGCCATTTCCTCTCGTCGTATAGAAAAGCTTTGAAAGATCGCCACCGGCCGCTCCCGGCAAAAAGGTGGCAAAGAAAAATCCCACTAGGGACAGTTTCAGGGATGTGCCAAATCGAAGGTTCAGTCCTTGAGGCCGAAAGAGCCACGACAACCGAACCGACATCAGCGCGCTGTCCATGAGTAAGAGCGTGACCGCGGCGAAAGTGATGGGCCAAGCGGTGAACAACTTCGACAGAGCTCGAAAGTCAACGATGCCCGACTTAGCGAGATAGGCCAGGAGACTAGCTCCGATCGCGAACCGGAACAGCGTTAGTACCACGTGTCGGATGGGCGCACGGCGAGTCGAATCCCCACGAATCGACATTCGCTTAGAGATCATATTTGGCGTCCATGAAGGCCACACGATGAACCTTCACAGTCCACAATTTGCGAAGGTTTCGAAGCCTGCTGGGAAACAGTCGTCAATCCGGCAGCGGGCGCGAGTTGCTGGTTCGTCAGCAAGACTCTTCCGCCACTTCTGTCTACAACAATGAGCTGCTCATGCCCGACCAAGTTTTCAAAACGAGAAAGAGCAGACTCACTGGCCACCAGGTAATACCGCTCAGGCTGCGCCCATAGTTTTGCGAATTGTGAATCGTTAATAAAGACGTCGGCCGCCCCGGGAGCGTAGGAACCATATTCGAGATTGTCTCGACGGCCGTTTAAAAGAAGGACATCCCGATTCGTATAGAAAACAATGCAGGAAACGTTGTAGTACGTACCATCGAAGATGAGTTTGCCTGCCGGGGATCGCAAAAGCGATTCAGCGAGTGGCCGCGATGACATGTACGGATCAAATGCAACCATCGCCAGCCGGGCAGCTTGAAAAAAAATCACCATCATAAGAGCTGTCGCCAGAAAGGCTCGTCGCGCAGTCGCTCGAATCGTTCCCAGAGCGCCGACGAGGAAACTCAACCCTGCAAGCAGCAGCGGTCCCTTCAGGTAAGCCAATGATGAAAGCGTTAGATCTTCCATGTGCCCCAGGGAAAGTGAGTAGGCTTTGGGATGCCTCGAAAGGGCGACAGAAATATCTCCTGGCGCAGGCATGTTTCGCACGCGGAAATAAAGAACGAAAGCAACCAACGCCATAATTCCAGCGAGCGCTCCCAACACTCGAGTGCCTCGGCGAATCCAAATCGTGTCTTCGGCCATCGCGGCACCTAGCAGCAAGGCCAGTGCCGGATAACATGGCATGGAGTAATATTCTTGCGTCGTGGAAAATGTGAAAAATATGAGAACGAAGCCAATCCAGCAAATCGCCAGCAACCGAGTTCGGCCGGCGCGGTCTACTGGATTGAACGACAGCTTGGTGATCGCGGGCAGATACACACTCCAGGGAAATAACCAGACAAGATGCAGTAGCCAGAAGTAGAGCCGCGGAACCGTGTTGTAATCCCGCGGGTAGCGTAAATTCAAGAAGCGAAGTACTTGCTCATTCATGAAAAAAAACCAGAGAAAGCCGTGGTATTGGCCGGGAACACTGTGAAAAGTGAAATCGAAATATGGCGGATTACGGAGCGTGGCGAGTACGTGCCAAGGCGCTGCGATCAGTAGCACGATTGCTAAACCACTGAATGGATGCAACCGCTCCCATGTTCTCGCCGAAAACAATTGCCGCGTGACGAGCAGAAAGATAAAACCCGTAGCCAGCGGAAAGAGCACGGCGACCAAGCTCTTCAGTAGAAGCCCCGTTCCCAAACTGGCCGCGAGCACGAATGCCCAAGCCGTCGGGTGACGCTCCTGGTCGTCAAGAGCCCGCAGCATCGCCCACAGCGCGAGCGTAACGGTAAACGTCAGCATGACGTCCGGAATCAGTATGCGCGTGAAGAGAAAAAGGCCTACGCACGTGGCCAGGCAAAGTCCTGAATAAAATCCCGCGCGTCTGCCGAATGCCCATGCGCCAAAAGCAGCCGCCAGCCAGCACAGTCCGATAGCGGAGAGCGAAATCGGAAATCTCGCAGCCCAGTCGTGCACGCCAAATATCTTGTACGAGACCGCCATCGCCCAATACACGAGCGGCGCTTTTTCCAAGTAACTGACTCCGTCCAGCCGAGCCGTCACCCAGTCGCCGGAACTCAGCATGTGCCGCGCAATCTGGGCTTGTACAGAATCGACATCGTCCATTAGTGACGGTGGCGAAATCATGCATCCCAAATACACGGCTGCAGCGAAGAGAACGACGCCTAGGTATAGATTCCTGCTTGTTCCGGGACGACTCGCTCGACCATCGGATTCCCCGACACCTGGATGCGCCATTTTTTCATCCACAAGAACAGGAGCATCAGTCCCCATAAGTGATATCCAAGATTGGCCCGCCTTTCGAGATGCCGGCTTACATAGGTTTTGAGAACGTTGGGTTGGAACAGCTCGTCGTGTTCGGAAGCGCCGGTAGTTACAGTTTCCAAGAGTAATGAACGAAGGGGCCCGCGCAACCACTCGTGAGTTGGGATGTCAAAGCCCACTTTCTTTCTTAAAGGAATCGATTTCGGCAACTTCCCCTTCATTAATTGCTTGAGTATGTATTTTTGACAAGAACCCCGAATCTTGAGTCCAGCCGGTAAGGTGGCAACAAACTCGACGATTCGATGATCGAGAAATGGCGGCCTCACTTCCACTGAATGAGCCATGCTCATTCTGTCGGACTTGACCAAAATGTCGTCCGCCAAGAAATATTTCTGGTCGAACCACAAATAGGGCACCAGATCATCTTTCGCGGGGGGTAGATCGCCAATCTCACTGAGAAGGCCATCGAGCGCACCGGGAAGGGGAAGCCGCAACATCGATCGTTTCTGGGCCTCGGAGAAAGTGCCATTCCAATGGATGTGAGCCCGATCCGCGGAAAGCAAGCAGCCCTCGAGGAAGCGCGTCGCTTTGTAATCAAATCCGATTTTCTCGTCCGATACTGGCCAGTGACGCATCCCATCGAGCGCCAGTCGAAGAATGCTCGCTGGCAGTCGACGTATTTGCGACGCAAGGCGGTCCGCTCGATGTGTCAAGTAGCCCCCGAATAGCTCGTCAGCTCCCTCGCCGCTGAGCGCCACTGTTGTTCCTCTCTTGCTCAGCTTGGCGAGAAACCAGACAGGCAGCGCGCCCGCATCGGCGCTGGGCTCGTCGGAGTAATAGGCAAATTCTTCAATCGCGTCTGATAGATTCTCTCGAGGATTCAAGTCTAATTCGGCATGGTCAGTCCCGTAGTGTGACGACACTTTTTGAATGTACGCGCTCTCGTCGAAGCTGCGCCCTCGAAAGGAAATCGAGTAGGTTTTCAGCGGCTTGCTCGATGCTACTGCGGCATAGTGCAGGATCGTCGATGAGTCAATGCCTCCACTGAGCCACACTCCCAACGGAACGTCCGAGATGAGATGCTCGCTGATGGAATTTTTCAAAAGCGAGTCCAGCTCTTCCTGTGCATCGTGAAGCGACCAATCGCGGCACCCATCGAAAGGCAGCGTCCAATAGGCCCCAGAGCGGGTATCTCCATCGCGCCATTCAAGCCAGTGCGCAGGCGGAAGCTTTTTTATTCCGTCGACAAGCGTCCACGGAGATGGCACATAATTAAGAGACAAGTAGCAGTCGAGGCCCTCCATGCTCAGACGGCGTTCAATTTCGGGATGGATCAGAATTGCCTTCAACTCTGATCCGAAAAACAAATCCTCTCCCTCCCTTGCGATGTAAAGTGGTTTGATCCCCATCCGGTCTCGCGCGAGAACTAACCTTCGGTCTGATTCCGTCAATATCGCAAGAGCGAACATCCCCCGCAGCCGGGCGAAGCAGCTCGTGTCCCACTCGACGAATGCACGAAGAACGGTTTCTGTATCACAGTGGGAGCGGAATCGATGTCCCCTTTTGCCTAGCTCGGCTCGCAGTTCCTCGTGATTGTAGATTTCGCCATTGAAAACGATCGTCGCGTCGCCATCATCAGTGGTTATAGGCTGGTTTCCTGACTCTAAATCAATAATCTTGAGGCGCGTCGCACCGATCGATGCAAAATGCGATTCGAAGACACCTCGCTGATCAGGCCCCCTATGGACGAGCGTTGCCGTAGCATCCCGAATACGTCCGGGCTCTGGAATCCAACCTTTATGGGTAAAGCCAGCTATTCCGCACAAGGTGGAAACATCCGGCAGTCAACGTCAACCTGAAGTGACTGCTTGTCCGCTCATGAGAGCCGTGCGGGCCAAAACAAGTCTTAACTCATCAAGACTCGCAGTCAAGCTTAATCTTAATAGATAAAGACTTCATTTCGATTGGGGACGATCAAAGTCCTTACTAGGTGGCATTTTTGCAGTGGAAGGTGGTTTGAGCGAAGAAAAGCTACTTTGGAGAGACGGTGCCAAGGTAACGGTCTGCGGCGTTTTTGGCATCGTCTCTGTCTCCGCCTTTATCTCCGTTTTTGCCGCCCAGAGCAACGCGTTCGAGAGCGCCAATGGCGGCGCCCATGACGGTCCGTTGCCACGAGATGGTGCTCTGCGCTGGCATTGACGGGGAAGCTTCGTCCCATATAGACCGATCCTCAACTTCCCGCCGCGATATGTGAGACTCGACCCGCGGAGGATCGATCAAAGCTTCGAGGTCTCCGTTGCCCACTGCTGGAGATGTGTTCACTTGAGGTTCCGGCGGCACCTCGTCAAATGTGGGAGGATTCGGTGCTACCTGCCTGACCGTAGGAGAAAACACAGCATGTGGCTTCCGCCCGCCAGCCCTCCTCTTTTGCGAGACAGTCGAATATCCGCGCTGGATCATCTGCGGAGCACTATTTCCCACTGGGCCAGCCAGCTCTATGGCCAGCGACAGAGATGACCATCCGGCGCAGATTAACAACAGAACGAGAAAGCTTGCGGAAATCGCAGCACTACGTTTTCCCCAAGTACTTCGGTGATTCTCTTGCAGCAAGGTTTGGACACGAAGCGCCAAAAAAGAGTCCAGCAGTGCCAAATGCGATGGCGCCGCAAGTTGACAACCGAGAACGCGACGGCGAGCCAATCGCGTAAGGCATAAGGCATAGTCCGTGCGCCGCCCTTGTCGCAGTTCAACAACTGCTTCATCGCTCGCTAGTTCCCGCTCGCGGCCCAGCTTCGATAGGGCTAACCAACTGGCTGGATGAAAGAACAGCACAACACCCACAAGCTCTGCCAGTGTGTTCCAGAAGAAGTCTAAGCGACGGATGTGAACCAACTCGTGACACAGAACGTCGATGAGCTGCTCGTTATCCAGGTACAAGTCCAGCCCCGCAGGGAGTAGGACCAACGGCTTCCACGTATAGGCCGTGCCAGGTGAATCTAGCCCCGGTAGCTCGAGAATCCGGCACCTCGAGATCCCAACATGATGGCATGCGCTTTGAAACGCGCTGTGCGAACCGGAAGAGACCACCTGGGCGCGAGCCACATCTATGCGGAGGAATCGCCTGCGTCGAAGCAGACGAAAAAGCATCAGAACCAAACCGATTGCGTATATGCTGCCTAGAACGCCGCTCGTTAATTCCAAACGGTGGTCCCAGGAAAAAGGGACCTTAATCGTCGTCGCATTGCTGTTGTCGGTCGATGTGAGTTGATCTGCCCGGACCGTGCGAACGATGGAATGCGTCAAATGAACTGGCGTAGCGGCTTGTATCCCAAGAAACGCCCAATAGAATCCGGCTCCAATGAGAAAAAGGAGCCAAAGAGCATGTCGGACATAGGGCCGCGAACTCAAACGAGTGAAAGCGATGAAAAGGACGTAAACGGCCAGAATTCGGAGGCAACCGCTGGCAATGAGGCCGAGCCCCGCGAGGTGCTGAATTGGTCCCATGTTACTTTGCTTTTCGCTCGCGATATTGCTGGATTAATCTCTCGAGCGCATCAAGTTCGTCTTCCTTTATGTGATTGCTGTCGAGCAGATTCATCAGCATTGCTGTGTGTGATCCCTGGAAGTTCCGGTCCACCAGCCGCTTCGCCGAAACCCGCCCTATTTCATCGCGAGTCACGCACGACATAAAGACAAAAGCCCTGCCGCGCGTCGTATGTTTGACGAATCCTTTGTTCTCCATAATTCGCAGGAGAGTCTGCACGGTCTTGTAATTGGCGCGTGGATTCGATGGCGACCGATTTACAACATCCTCGACTGTGCCTTCTCCTAGCTCCCACAAGGCGTCTAAGATGAGAAGTTCCGCGTCGGTGGGCAGGAGGACCTTAGTTCTTGAGCGCAAACGGTGTTTCATCTTCGTCTTGGGAGTCTAAGACAGTCGGATAGGCAGGTCAATCTTCGGCCGTTTTAACGAATCGAACGAATCTCCCTAAGCGCGACTCGGGGCCGCTGTACCCTGGTGAGGCGCTTGTATTGCTTCAGCTCTGATGGATGCCACTGTGGCAATCAGCGCAAAGCGTAATCAGATTTTCATCTGTGTCGTCACCCAGCCGGCCCCGCCAGCGAATGTGGTGGACCTGAAGACGATCGGAGCTGCCGCAATACTGGCATCGCCAGTCATCTCGTTCCAGCACATCGCTACGAAGCTTGCGGTAGGAATACGAGTTGAGCCGTAGCCTCGGTTTTCGCTGCCGAATCGATTTCATGCTGTCTTTTCAACTTGCCGCAGGAATTCCACTTTCTGAGGGCCTGGAAGCAACGAGTAGAGCCGATCAAGTGCAAGGAGCAGCGCGCTCGAACCGCCGCCTTCGACCTGGGCTCCGGCCAGAAAATCGGCACAAATCATCTCCAAGCAGTAGCCGCGGGACTTCTGAGAGCCGAGCATCAGTGAGGCAGTCTCTAGAGCCTTCTCGATCACCAGCAGCTGGCTCTTGTAGATCTTGAAATACAGCATCTCCCAAGGTTCCTGTTCCTGACCTGTCAGATGTCGTTCCACTTCTCGCTTGAACTCTTCCTTCGGCAGCTCCTGCGCTTTGTGCAACCAGGTTGCACAGTCGAATTTCTGTCCGTCCCGGCGTGCGACCTTGGCTAATTCCGCCGCTTTCGTCCAGCCCACCTCCCGCAGATCGCGACGGGTTTGCCGTGGTAGCTGTTCGTGAATCGCCATCAGGTAGTAGGCCTTGCGGCGAGATTCAGGGAATTTCTTTTCCAGGAACTCGTCAAAGGATGTCAGATTGTCGATCCGCCAGTATTGTCCGGCCCGCACTTCGCAGAGATAGCGGCCCAGTTCCACAAATCGAGTGTCCCGCTCCTGCTCTGTCGTCCGTTCCCAGGACAAAATCTCATCGATCCGTCCCAATACGAACAGAGCCCGCCGGCGATTCAGTTTCGGTGCCATCAGGGGTGGCCCGCTAGTCCTCAAGTTGGTCAATCCAATCAAGGTCGCTCGCTCCTGGCCGACGAATCAGTCTTGAATCCACAAGCTGTTGATCCCCCAGGCACATCCCCAGATGGGAGCAGCTCAGACACCCGTTCTGAGGAAATCGAATGCCGCTGTGCGGGAGAAATTGTCCCGACTCGATCTGATTGACCGTAGTCTCTACCAGCTGGCCAAACTCCCGGCGCTGACCTTCGTCGATCGTGGTCTTCAGATACTGAACTTCGGGTGCGTTCTTCCGTACAAAGACGACGAGGGCAACCTCAGAAATGCCGGCCATCCAGGAATAACAAACGAGCTGCGGATCGAGTGCCAAGAGACCCTCCGGCTGTTCCGGATATCGGGATGTGGTCGTTTTCCAGTCGATGATGCATTTCGTTCCATCCATCTTGCCGATCGCATCGACGTACGACACGAAATCGGCGCCACAGGGCAGCGAGCGGGTCAGCTTCACTTGAAGATTCTGTTTTGGGCTTCGGATTTGAACGCGATCATCCTGAGCGAACCGCTCGAGGAGGTGAATCGCCTGGTGATAAAGCCGATCCCAGGAGTCATTCTTTGTATAGGCGAGAGAAGCGTCCTGCTGTTGTTGCCATTCCTTGAAGAATGTGGCAGTTGGGTCTTCTCTTTTGAAGTAGGCCGCGACGGCATTCTCGAAGCAACGGCCGAAGATCATGGATGCTCGATCTTCCCTCTCCCGCCAGCCGTCGAGATACCGATAGCGATACTGCCGGGGGCAGCGAAGGTACTGGCTAATCTGCGTGAAGCTGTAGGTCATTGGAACCTCCCGCCAAAACACTTTCGCGAGCATCCTTGGAGATGAATTCCCATTGCGCCGGGAGTGCAAACGCGTCGAGATTGAGGAACATGCGACCCGCGAGTGATTTGCGGCTGGTACGAAGGACACCCGTCAGACCGAGGAGAGCCTTTTCATCCACTTCGTCACGTCCGAGCAGGTCGGGGTCGTAACCGAAATCGCGGAGGAACCAGTTCAGCTTCCAGAGCGATTTCTGGGTGCAATAGAGCCGGCCGGAAATCTTGCGGGAGGCAAGCTCCTTCGGCTCGAGGATCGCGAAACGGAGGACGAAAAAGGGTTTTTGGGGATGCCAACGATAGTAGGCGCGGTCGACGCGAACCAGGAATATGCCCTCGAGAGACTCGTCGACACGAGTTGGCCCTGAATGGAGACCGGGAAAATGCCGCTTCATGACCTCACCTCCTCGGGCTGGTTGTAGCTGTTCAACTTGCAGATGAGCGCGGCACGATTGTTGGCGGCTTCTCGGGAGATTGTCGAAACGAAGGCTTCGATCAAATCTCGGCTGGCTTCGCGAAGAGTTTCGGTACCACAGAAGTCGGCTGCGTAGCGTTTCACCAAAGTAGGATCGAGTTCGTAGTTTCGAATCAGCAGGCAGAGTTTGTCGCGAAGTCTTGAAACGCCAGTCCCGGACCCGTTTCTATTCGAATGACCGGAAGCGACACCTTTTGATACCTCCTGCTTAGAAGAGAGATACCCAAGCTCCTCGACCGAACAAAGCCCGATTCCATAAGCCTTGCGCAGGGCGCGATTGACAGCCCTTGTCTCGGCCACCCGCATTTCGGCGCCGCGGACTAGAGGAGATGTATTTGAAGGATCGGCATCGCCGTAACCATCAAAACCCTTCGAACGCGGAGATTTGAAAACTGTCGCGCGGAAGACCCACCGAGACGCCGCCGGATCCGATAAATCCCTGTGTAAGCGTGTCACAATTCCGGAACACCGGTTACGCTTGCCAATGCAAAGAAGCCCTGCATGCGTGATGTACAATTGGCTACCCAGCAGCGTAACGTCGCCCGCGGATACAGAAAGATGATGCCTTTTGGTAATTTCTCGGAGGTTTTTGATCAGGAGGCGCGGGAGCGGCCCCCAGATCGAGCGTGCCGCTCTGAGATTGCTGGTGACTTCGCCCGGATGTGATTTGGCATGTTCAACGGCCTGTCTCAAGCCGCGACCTTCGGGTTGGCTTTCAGCTTTCTCACCGGGGAGGATGCGCAATACCTTTGAACCTTTACTCTTTTTGGTCCCCATATCACCTCATCATACTAAGTAATACTACGTATTACCACAGACTTCCCCAATTGTCAACGAGACTCGAGGATTTCTTGAGGGTGTGAGAACAAGGTTGTACTATTTTGCCGACACCATGAAAGACACCACGATATCTCTCAAAATCGAGAAAGCTCTGAAGACTAAGCTGGTTGCGCTCGCGAAAGCAGAGAACAGAAGCCTTTCAAATTTTATTGAGGGAGTTCTCAAGAAGGAGATTGCGAACAAAGAGGTAAAGGTTTCGAGAGGTTGAGCTGAATAGCAGTTACGATTGCGATTGTGACGTTAGTCTACTGCTCTAATTGTTTCAAGACTTAAAATCGAAGCGCCCGGTCGTAGACGCAAATCGGGCACGGTGTGGCGAGCGGGTTAGAAAAGCTCTCTTATTTTGATGTCACTTTGTTATGTCATGTGGGATGCGCTCCGTGTTGACTATCGAGGCGGGCGGAAGGAAAGTCCCTCTACCCTTTCGACCATTGTCGTTCGCCAAAACTCGCGAAACTAAACGCTGCTGGACGGGGGAAGCGAAAACAACGGTCGCAGCGAATTCACGGCCAAAGAAGGCGCAGAACCAGAAGCGCTTCCGTCTCACACATGGGGTCAAAATAGCGAGCGGCGGCTGAGTTTACGCACGCGCTTGGCGGGTTGACGAACTGGGATCCTCGAATTATCATCTTCGGGGGCTGGATTCGGTCGAACGGCTTTCCGGGACAGGTCGCGATGTTTCTTGATCGCGACTTTTTTTTGTCTGTTTGACAATGAGGTAAAGGGTGCCACAAAAGGCAAAAGGAACGGCACTGCAGGAAGGCAAGCTGATTGCGCAGGAATAAGAAGCCGGCCGACGATGGAGCCGCGGCTG
>Ga0306921_10009491_pt1 | contig 10322 bp, 13 predicted proteins | sample sta12Cox44000080_FD_203760 | JGI IMG/M metagenome (GOLD analysis project Ga0306921, IMG submission 203760) | Lab enrichment of tropical soil microbial communities from Luquillo Experimental Forest, Puerto Rico - statoxic.12C.oxic.44.000.080 (v2)... | ecosystem: Environmental > Terrestrial >...
ATCCGGGCGAAGGTGCGTGTACCGTTCGACCATTTCTTCGGAGCCGTGACCAATCCACTTCTTGATGACGACCATTGGTGTTCCTGCCATAACCAGCGTACTGACGCGATGGTGACGGAATCCGTGCATCCCGCCGCGCTCCAGTTGGAGCCGACGTAGCAACGGATGAAGATGCTTGTTCAGCACGACGCAGTTCACGAGCGGGGTGCCGCGCTTTGAGCGGAACACCAGACCCTTGGTCCTGCTGTTCAAATGCTGCTTCAACATCTCCGTAACATACGGTTTGACGTTGATCCATCGAGTGGCGTTCTTCGTCTTTGGTGACCCCGGCTTCTGGCGGTACATGCTCTTGTTGATGCGGATGACGTTGTGATCGAACAAAATGTCATCCACAGTCAGAGCGTATAGTTCGCCAGCACGAGCGCCTGTCTCAGCCGCCAATTTGAAGAGAACCTTGTATTGTCCTTTGGCAGCCTCAACGATTCGCTCGACTTCCTCGGAAGTGTTGCAACGAGGGTCGTCCTCGACCTCCGTCTGCGACGGATACGAGATCGATCTCCGGGGAAACCTCCTACCAAGCGCCAATTGCAAAGTCGTTACAATTCCCTCTAAGGTCGTCGGTGCCAGATGCCCGAGTTCCGGGGCAACCAGCCACTCGTTGACCGCTTCCGGGGTGACGTACTCCACCGCAGACTTGCCCCACTTCGGTATCAAATACACCCGAGTATGATACCGGAGCAGGTCTTGGTTCGATGGTTTGCACTTCACGACGTACGTGTCCATCCACCGCTCTACTCTGCAAAAAGTCGGCAGAGGTTGTCACTGCCACAGCGAAGAGGCATTTGGTGGACGTGTGGCGATTCGAGAGTATGCCTTGACGGTAGGTACTAACCCGTCATTTTCAAATCACGAAAAAATAAAAATGGAGTTTGGCTTTCGGAATTCCATTTTTGAAGTACCCCCGCCTTCAAAAGTCAAAATCGGCCAATTGACCACACGCACTGTCAGCCCCGCTCGCCGGTAGGGGGCACCTTTGCCCACCGCTACACCCCCTGGCACCCCCTGGCAACAACGATGGCGGGCGCCCAGATACCTACCCCGCTGTCCGAGCGCCCTGACCACGCGCACGAGGGAGTTTCTGTGCAACGCGGCTGACAAGAGCATCGCGCCAAATCCCGCAGATCGCAGTGACGCACATCGCACAGTGAGCCCCGATACGCGAAACGCATAGGAGCGCGGCGTGTGACCTTTATCACAGAAGACGGTGACGGCATGCACTAGTCTGGTGGTGGGGGAATGGCGATGCTTTTAACAGTCGAAGAACTAATGCTTGGGTTTCAGGCGGAAATGGTCCGGTTGCAAGAGGAAGCCGCTGAGTGCGAACTGGAACTACTCCTTGAGGAGTGCGCTCGCACAGTGAACTCTCAACCCCCGAAATGCATCAATACTTTCAATATTCCGATTTCTGGAGACAGCAAAGACAGCCACTTGCGGACACGCTTCCCTGATTAACGTGACACAGCAGTAATTCCGATGCATTATCTATGACGAACATCACAATGGCTCGGCTATTTCCTCAAATCGAGCGTAAGGACCCGCATTTCGCCTGTAACGCTCAGCAAAACTGTTGATGTGTGCGGCCTATCGGCCGACACCCACGCGGGGAGCGTCGAGATTTTGGCATTTTTTGCGACCGGCCGGGACGTAGAACGTCGCTATCAACTGGCCATTGCCGCTTTGACAGCAAACGTCAGCCGGCCCGTCTACCATATCGCATGGCTTGCAATCTCCGACTGGTATCAGGCGAAACCCCGCTTTGAGCAGTTTTGGGAAGCAGCGTCGGATAGAATCGGCCGACTCGAACTTTATCGGCAGTGGCGGCGGGGCACTCGATGATTTTTCCCCGCACCGCCCGCCCGGTTGTGGCGGGCTGATATACCACGTTGAGGGGATTGAACGACTTGCTCCTCTTTTTATAATTCTTCCAATTCATCACGTTTCATTCCTAGGACCGCTGTACACTCGACTCGGCAGCGGTCCTTCCTTTTGCCTCCAATCGCAGCTTGCGGTCGGCTCCACTTGCCATACGATTCACTGTTCACACTGACAGTTGCGGTCCCAAACGCGCGGTGGACAATCGACGGATCTTACGTCTGGACGGCGTAGACCTCGGTCGGGGCTGCTGGTTACTAACCTCCCCAGTGGCCCCCCTCAAAAACGCCTCTCAACGTTCATCTGTCACATGTTTCCTGTACGTCAGAAATGATCGATGCTTGCCCTGAAAGACGCAGTGGCGTGTGTCGCGACGTGACTCGGCGGCAAGAGACCAGTGGTGGCCAGAAAAAAGGCTGGGTAGCACCCGGCCTTTCAAGTTGTGGCTAGACTGGTCAGATTCGTATTGCCCGCGATCAAGCTTTCTTGAGTAGGCCGAGTTGTGTGAGAGCAGTTACACCGTCGTCTAGCCCGACCTCTTCAACGATCTTGCCGTCGACCAGCTTAAGTACAGTCGTACCTGTGAAATGCATCTTGCGCCCTGTTGCTGCCGGTAGAGATCCGACCAGGAAGTCGGCAAAAGCGGGACCGGTGTGTGTACCGCCGCCCTCCCAGCGGCCGACGACGTAATCGCCTTCGGCGAGGAGGTCAGCTGTGCCCCAAAAATTGAGGTCGGGAAATGCCTTGCGGAAGTCGGTCATGAAGGACTTGATGTCATCGCGACCGCGGCGAGGTTCATGCAGCGAGTATTGCAATAGCATATCCGGCGCCGCAATCTCGTCAACAATTCCGAGATTGCAAGTCTTGCCCCAAAAGTGGGTGAACCAACGACCCACGGTGGCTTTGTTCTCTTGTTCCTTCGACATGATGATCTCCTCTTGATATTTCGTTTGGCAGAGACTGATGTGGTTTGCGCCTCTGCCTCTTGAAACGTACCGGGATGGCTTGCACACAACACTCCGCATCTTGCTTTCGTATCCGAATTCGTTAAAAGACCTCTCCAACTTCTGAATTTGAAAGCAGAAAACGGATAGATGTCTTTGTGGAATCTCGATAGGTTGAAGTTGTCGAAAGTGAGAAAGGAATTTGCGATGAATAAGACAAATGAAATCGAGAAACTTGCGAACGCCACAACGAATGACCCTCGCTGGTTGGCAGTGGTTAAGCGCCAACAAACAGCAGACGGAACCTTTTATTATTCGGTCAAAACGACGGGCGTCTACTGCCGGCCATCTTGCGCGTCGCGCTTGGCGCGGCCAGAGAACGTCCTCTTCCATCAAACTCTCGAGGACGCTGAGAGAGCCGGATTTCGCGCATGCAAGCGGTGCAAACCGAAAGGGGCCGCACTAATAAAAGAGAACGCAGCGAAAATTTCGAAGGTGTGCCGTCTTATCGACCGGTCGGAAGAGTCACTCTCACTGGATCAACGCGCGAAATACGCCGGAATGAGCGTTTTTCATCTTCATCGGACCTTCAAAGCGATTACAGGTCTCACACCGAGCGGCTACGCCGCAGCTCATCGTTCGAACCGCGTGCGGAGGACTCTGAACAAAACTCGGTCTGTGACAGATGCGATCTACGACGCCGGATTCAATTCAAGCAGTCGTTTTTACGAGAGTTCGAATGAAGTTCTAGGGATGACGCCAACCAACTTCCGCGATGGAGGCGCGAACACTACTATACACTTCGCGATCGGAGAGTGCTCGCTAGGATCGATCCTCGTAGCCAAGAGCGAGCGTGGCGTTTGTGCTGTCCTTATTGGTGACGACCCACTCCAATTGATGCGTGATCTTCAAGACCAGTTCCCGAAGGCGAATCTGATCGGCGGCGAGCGCGGATATGAGGACTTGGTCGCAAAGGTCGTGGGTCTCATCGAAAAACCGGGCGTGGGCCTTGACCTACCTCTGGACATCCGGGGCACTGCATTCCAGCAGAGAGTCTGGAAAGCACTTCAGCAAATCCCAGTGGGTTCAACGGCAAGCTATGCGGACATCGCTAAGTCAATCGGCATGCCCAAGGCAGTGCGCGCGGTAGCGCAAGCTTGCCGCGCAAACTCGCTTGCTGTCGCGATTCCGTGCCACCGAGTCATCAGAAACGACGGCGCTCCTTCAGGTTATCGCTGGGGAGTAGAACGTAAACAGGCATTGCTCGACAGGGAGGCACAAGGATGAACGCTCTTTTTGTAGACGCAGTCACCAAGGCGAAAAGCCAAGCCACCAGCTCCACACCAGCAGATAGAGCAGTTGCCCGTGTCAACGCACTCGATTGGGAGGAAATCGAGGACAATCTCGACCAACAAGGGAGCGCTTTGATTCAAGACGTTCTTTCTCCCGCTGAATGCGAGGCTCTCGCCGCCCTTTACTCTCAAGAATCTATCTTTCGCAGCCGCGTTGTCATGGGGCGGCACGGCTTCGGGCGTGGCGAGTACAAATACTTCAACTATCCACTACCGGATCTTGTTCAAGGTCTTCGTACGACGCTCTTCGCCGCGCTCGCACCTGTTGCGAATCGCTGGAACGCGGCTATGAAAATTGAAGTCCGATATCCGCATCGGCACGAAGAGTTTCTGCAGAGATGCCACGACGCAGGGCAAAGGCGGCCGACGCCATTGCTTCTCCAATACGGCAAAGGTGACTTCAACTGCCTGCACCAGGATCTTTACGGGGAGCACATTTTCCCGATACAGGTAGCAATCCTCCTGTCTGAACCGCAGCGGGATTTCACGGGCGGTGAGTTCGTCCTCACCGAGCAGCGGCCTCGTATGCAATCTCGGCCAGAAGTGGTTCCGCTTCGCCAGGGCGACGGGGTAGCGTTCGCGGTGCGTCATCGGCCGGTCCAGGGAACGCGGGGAACCTATCGCGTCAACCTTCGGCACGGCGTGAGCCGACTTCGCTCTGGCCAACGTCACACCGTTGGAATTATCTTTCACGACGCCAACTAGGAACCAATAGCCATCACGCGCGATGCTTCACGAAGATTGCTGATTTCTAAACTGTCGCAATCAGCGGGGAGGATTGCGAAGGCATCTGAAGCGGTGGGCAAAATTCACTCTGACCCGTTCGCACTGATCGATTCTCATTTTGTTTTGTTAGCGTTAGAAGCTCCTCGGTTGCACCAACGCACCTCGTTCGCAGCCCAACGCTTACCAAGTGCTTACCAAGAATTTGAGCGATTGGCGGCGGTTTCCAAGACCGCTCTCGAACACACCGTCGCCTTGCTTTAGGCTCGGAAGCCAACCCCAAGCGATGCCGAAGTAAGGTTAATATCGGTTTCCGCACAGTAACGTTTGCCGTTGCTGTGGCCTAGAGGAACTCGCCCTATTCTTGTAGCTAGCCCCTGCTCGATGGTCTCAAGAAGGAGTCGACCCATGCTGTCAATCCTCATCTTCCCACTTGCTATGGTGGTATTTTTCGTTTTGAGTGAAAAGATCATGTCCAGCAAAAGCCGTTGGGCAGAGCTCTCGAGTAGGTACCGCGAGACCTCCTCGCCGACGTTGTCCTGGCGCAGATGCGTATATCTGGAGACCGAGGTGAAAGCAGGAAACACCATATACCGCGCGAGCTACGGCAATAACCAATTGTCAGCGCACATGCGGCTGTTCCCCCAGGCATACGTGGCCGTCGACGCTAAGGGACTACACCTAAAACGGATGCCGTGGCACTTCATGCACCCACCCCTGGTAATTCCCTGGACCGCGATCGCTGATGTTGAAACAATGGCCGCCGCTGAATTTGGCGTCCGCCAATTGGCGCGCCGAACGGGATTCTCCCCGCAGGCGATAGGCGGCAGAGTCCCGGGATCGATGGGCAAACTGATCAATTTGGCAGGTGGCTCCATGACTACCGTGACGTTGGCGAATCCTCCGATGATGCTGACCGTACCCGCAGGCTCCATCGAGGCTCCGGAGCGTTTTCTGCCGCGGCGTGACCCACAGAAACCAACAGCTCCCTCCCCGCGCCCTGCGGAATCGGACGCAAGTCCCAAACCAGTCCCGGTTCTGTCTTCGAAGACCTGAAACGTAGACCTAGTCGCATATTTGGCGATGCACAAGTTGACCTCAATGCGGGCATTAGCCGGCAGCCCGTTCAGGAATCTGGCAGGACTTTCACCAGGTATGCGTGAGCCTCTACTGCGAATGGGGTTTTCCTAGCGAAGTACGTCAGAGTTATCATATGGAGGGCGTTCTTTATCCTATTCTCCTCGGTATACGTGGAAGCAAGAAACCGCTGATATTCCGCCCTGTCCGCCAGACATGTTTCTACTGCCTGGACATACGCCTCGTGCGCAACTACGGCGTTGGCCCCGATCAGCATGTCCTCAACTTCCCGCAGCAATTGACCATGCATATTGTAAAGGAACTGCCCAAAGCCGCCTTTGCGAACGTCGTAGTCGAAACGAGCAGCGAGCACTAGATTGCGTCGACTCGGCTCGAGAGCTGCAAGCTGCTCCGGACCGCAACCGCGCATCGAGTCCGCAAGGTACGCAAGGTATTGCTGTACGTCATTTGGTTGCGTCAAGGTCTTTTCGTCCTACCGACAAATCGTGAGGCCTGGAAGTAATTGTCGTGATCTTGAGTTCCATCGGCCCAGAGCTTCGTGACGAGCGGTTCGCCAGTCCAGAAGCGATGATCGATTGGCCTCATCAAAGATCCACGGTAGCTTCGCTTTCTGCATACGATCCAGCAACGCATGGCTCCATGCTCCTCCTTATAGGCCCGCTCCGCGTCGGAAATCGGGATGTGCCAAAGGAGCGATACAGGATGGCCTTCGATCCGTGCAGTTGAAATTTTGATGCGGTTGGCCGACGGCAACAAGAAAAAAGCACTTTTCCACGGCGTGCCCTCCACCGCCGGCCACTGCCACGCCACGCTCTGCAGTGATTTTGGCCCTCTGTCTTCGAAGTAATGATCGCTTGCTTCTATCCTTATTTCGCAACTTGTCCCTACCAAAAACTGCGTTTGTGTTGAGGCAGTTGAACTTGCACGGCAGGAACGATAGTTTGCAAACGCTATGTTTGCGATCATTCTCTCGCTGCTCTGTTCAATTCGGCAAGGATTTCGAATCGGGCTGCGATTCAAGCCGAGATCCTTGCCCTTCGGCATCAGCTCTTGGACCTTCAGCGCTCAGCACGTGCACGCAAGGTGCGTCTGACTGCCTCCGACAGGTTCCTGTGGGTCTGGCTCTCGCGACTCTGGCGTGAGTGGCGATCGGCTCTGCTGATCGTTAAGCCGGAAACGGTGATCGTCTGGCATCGACGAGGATTTCGGCTGTACTGGAGCTGGAAGAGTCGCCATCCACAAGGCCGCCCTTCCTTGTCGCGAGAGGTCATTGACCTCATTCGAAGGATGAGCCTGGCGAATCCCCGTTGGGGAGCGCCACGCATTCATGGGGAACTGTTGAAGCTGGGATTTGAACTATCCGAGGCCACCGTTGCCAAGTGCGCTCCTCCCTTGACCTATACATTCAAACTTATCAACAGTTGACGGCAAGAATGCAACCAAGCTTAGAACAGTTTCCGATAGACTCGAGGGACCATCCAAAACATTTGATAGGTCATTGTCAGGCTCATTTGCCGTATCTGCACAAGTGCCTACACGAGAACTTGGTCTCAAGCCGGCAATCGCAGCGAGGTAATCCGCGGAAGCTTCGGGGGAGACCGGAGATAACTTCCTTTACACGCAAAAAGAAACATTTAACGCGAATTTAGTCACATTCATCAAAAGTTATGTCGAACACTAAAGTTGCAGCGTGAACATCTAATTCGTGCTCCCATGCCGAGTGGCACACTCTCAATGCGAACAGTGGAAGTCATGGAATCCGATGCGCCTAAGGGTGAATGGACGGCTCCTGCGGCAGAGGAAATCAGCGTGGCGATGGCTCTTTCGGATTTCTCGGGTCGCTGGCGTGGTTCGAGAGGATTGCAATCACAGGCAGTTTCGGCCGGCACCGTCTCGATCTGCGAACTCAACCGGTCAAAAACCTTCGATCTGCGAAACGCTGCGCGATTCGGTGTCGTTCTCCTGCAGAGAAACGCCTTGGATCGCATTGGTCAAGAGTCTGGATTTAGTATTCCCGAACTCCAGGCGCACGACACAATCGACGATCCGATTCTTCGTAACCTGATCGAGGTTCTACTCCACGAGAAAAACGAAGGATTCCAAAATGGAGCGTTGTTTGCCGACAGTGTAAGTGCTGCGTTTGCTAGTCACCTCTTGCATCACTATTCCGTCTGTCCATCTCGCAGACTCTCGATTGGCGGGATGGCTCCTTCTGCCCTTCGGCGATGCAAGGATCTCATGGAAGCGAATATCGAAAGCGACCTTCGCTTGGACGATTTGGCCCGGACGGCTGGGCTGAGCAGCTCTCATTTCATTCGCAGCTTTCGTGAGAGCACCGGACAGACGCCGTACCAATTCCTCTTGCATCAACGTGTTAAACGAGCGCAAGTCCTTATGCGCGACCCGAGAGTCTCGCTCACTGAAGTGGCTCTAGCGAGCGGCTTCGCCGATCAACATCACCTGGCGCGCGTCTTCCGACGCATCACCGGTACTACGCCAAGCAGCTATCGTCGCTCGCTCTGACCACTACTTCTCTTATCTCGCAATCACATCCTTTTCTTTGTTTCGGTTTTCGATCTCGCGGAACACTTCGAGACCGTTCCGGGCGTCCTGTTGAGGAAAATACCTGTGAACGTTCATTGCGTCTTTCAGAACATCAAGGTACTGGTTGGCTTCCGCGTCATTCGGCATTTTATTTGCCGGAGCGGGGTCGTTGACGTCTACGGGAGTACCGTATTTTTCCAGAGCTACCTCATGGTAGTAGACCGAGGCACTGAGGAAGCGCGTCGGTTTGTCCGTGCGATTGTGAAATGCATGCAGCGCGTTGGCGCCCGCGATCAGGGTATCGCCAGGTCCGCACCGAACCCATTCCTCGATGTCATGATCGTCGTAACGAAGGAAATCGACATGTCCGCAGATAACATAGAAGATCTCTGCGTAGGGATGATTATGAACTGGGATGCCGACGCCAGGTGCCAGGTCCATCTCATAGAGACTTGTGCCATAGGCGGTATCGACACCCATAGCCTTCCAGGTCAACCGAGCATTTCCGATCTGAATTGTCTTTCCTTCCTTTGGAGTAACCTTCTTCACGACATTTTTGTTTGCAATAATCGTCTTCACTTCCATTTCTCCTATTCAGTAGTTGTTGGCGGCTGACCGCCAATTTATCTCTTCCATCTGAACAGGAAAGCCTTGCCTCCAAGTGTCTAATAGCGCTGTTTTGTGCATCATCTGACTTGAAATGCCTCAAGAATCGCCTCCTCCCCCTTTTCAACGCGGAAGCGACCGGAGCGCGCGCTCTTACTTGGGCTACCAACTGGGCTACGAGTGTCCAAGCTTGGCGGGAACAATGCCTTCCTGATTTCCTTCCGGACTGTCACTGTTTGTGTCCCGCTTTGATTAGTCTTCGGTCCACTGTGGGAGCTGTCATTTTCGAAACAAATGCGGGAAGTACCAGCGGGCATAGGTTGCGAATCCCAACAAGAGAACGACCCACCAGAGCATTAGTACCGCTCGCATCCAGCGCTTGTACTTGGTGATGCGGAATCTCTCCGGCAAAATGCTCGTGCCAGCGGCCAGCAGTACGTACAATCCCGCGATTTCGGTTATCGTTCCGAGTGTCGCGTGTACCGTCGCTAGAGCATAGTAAGCCTTGCCAAGTTTAAGCGGTACCTTCGGAATGACCTGAAGTCGAAAAGAAGGAATCATCACCAGAACAATCACGGCAAGATTTAGAAGCACGATCACCGACTGGCACCAGGCATGTTGCCGGAAACGCCGCCGACGGGCGAGAAAGGCGCCGATAAGCAGTCCACCTCCCGTTGCAATCTCAAGGAGCAGAGTCAGGTTGGCGTAGGGTGGAGCCATGTTCCTAGGGAGTCTCCTTTCGCAACATGCTAAGGCTGAGGGTTTTGACGTCCGGGTAGGAGTCCTCTGCTGTGGGCACGATCGTTTAGCGATTCGGTGGAGCGCACCGTTCCACCCACCGATGCTTCACCAGGACCCCCGCGGGACCGCCTCTCACTGTTGCGACACACATGGGCTGGGAATTTGGTCCGCGGGGCCTGGTTTTGGAGGGATGTTTCATCCCGCGTTGGACGAGTCTGCCAGGAAAGCAGGGTCGACGCCGATCACGGGGCAGCCGTCAAATTCCTTCCAGGACTCCCTGCCCTTTAGAAGCCCGTTCGCATTGTTCAGCCTCAAGAAATACACGCGCTGAATTTGGCCACTGGCGGCATTGCTGCCTGAACCCTTGACGCAAACGTAGAGT
>Ga0306921_10009492_pt1 | contig 10321 bp, 9 predicted proteins | sample sta12Cox44000080_FD_203760 | JGI IMG/M metagenome (GOLD analysis project Ga0306921, IMG submission 203760) | Lab enrichment of tropical soil microbial communities from Luquillo Experimental Forest, Puerto Rico - statoxic.12C.oxic.44.000.080 (v2)... | ecosystem: Environmental > Terrestrial > Soil...
CGTGCGACTGATGGTAAATACCTTACTCCCTCGGCGATGTGATGGGATTTTCCCTCAAAGATATTTCGACGTTCCTCTTGAGTCAAATTCCACCAAGCCGCTGTTTTCCGAATAGGAATGAGGGCCGCCAGGGTTGCCTCCGATCGGCCTAGTGGGGCCTGTTTTAATGTAAGTTCTTGTTGTTCCGGCCGTTCAACATATCGGATGTTGCTGATGACGCCTGATAATGTCCATTGGGGTTCGAGCGGCGAGGGTTCGTCTCCTCGACATACGGCAACCCTTTCGGCTTGAGGCAAACCGTCTCCTTGCACCAGACGAATGGCCAGAACTCGCCACATACCGGTTTTGCCTCCCACAAACCGAACCAGCCGATCACCTAATTGTTGCAGTCCCATGTATCAGACCAAGAGGGCCAACTCACCTTATTCGACGAGCACGAGGTCATCTTCCGTCTGGCGCAAGATTAGAAAACTTTGGTCGTCAGCTCTCAGTTCGTTTCCGCTAAATTGCTGTATTGCCGCGAGCAGACATCCTGCTGTGTCCGCTGGCGATTCGACAGGTAGACTCCGGGCGATCTCCATTAGCCCATCGCCGCCGAGCTCGTTGCCAGCCGCATCTCGGGCGTCGCTAATCCCGTCGGTGTAGACAATCAATACGTCGTTCCAATTCAGTTGCACAGCCACCTGTGCGTAATCTGCTCCTCCTATCAGACCGAGTGGCAGTCCTTCCCTCCATCGCTCGAACGGAGTTGCCGGTTCAAGACAATCCCATGTTCCACTCCTTGCGTGATACCACAGTGCTGGCGGGTGCCCAGCGTTAGTGAGCACAAGCTCTCGGGTTGACCGGCAGTACGCAAACACAGCCGCCGTGGCGTACTCGGCGGCCTTCAGCTTCCTTCGAAACGATTCATTTAACTCGCGCATGAGTTCGGACTGGTCCCACGTGTTTATATACCTGCGGATCAAGTCTTGTAGTAGTTGAGCGAGTTCGGAGCTCGATTGGCCGTGGCCCGAGACATCGGCTAGCGCGAAGCGCGAAATGACCCCCTGGGAGCATACCGAAAGGTAGTGGACGTCACCTCCTGAGCCCCCTGGCTCGACAGGATCGGAATAGATCCACCCTGCCAATCCCGGGAGTTCGATCGCGTGATTCACGCGCCGATTTCCACCCCAGACCTCAAGGCAACCCAAGCGGGATGCCGCAAATTCGCTGTGCGTTTCGTCCGTGTGTCCTAGTGATTCGATAAGCAAGCGATGCATTTGCTTGGCGCTCCTTTCTTTTCCAACTGGGGCAATTTGGAGGACAAACGTCTGACTCTTGGGAACGAGAAAAGTTTCAGCGCCGACCGAGATCACTAAGGCTCACAGACCCGAATTCATCTCTAGCTCAGTATGATCGGTAGTAACACTCCCAGACCTAGAGTGAAGAGCCACAATGCGGGCGCGGGTGTACCAGTGGGGCGAGTGCGCCGCGCTTCTCTTGCGGCAACTCGCGGATCGAGCATGAGCCAAGCCGCATGGCGGCGCTCCAGCGCGAGAAAAGTGAGGGCGGTCGCGGCACCGTAGATCAGATGGCCGACAAGCGACGGAAGAAGTGCCGCAGCGGTTCCGGTTGTCCAGCTAAACCTTCCACCGAGCAAGATCGGCAGCAAGGTCATTGGGCCGATAAACCACCAGAGCAAGCCGTAGACGAAGCCCCAGGCGACAGCCGATCCGGCATCCGGAGCCTCGTGGCGAAACAGCAGTCCGTAGCTCATGCCAATAAAGGCGCTCACAATCATCGTGGTGATGACGCCGAAGGCGACCGAAGAACCGCCTAAGATATTCGCCATTTGCTGAAGTGAGCCGGTCACCAAAAGCACGACCGTAAAAAGCGAACCGCCTACAACACTGGCTGCTGCTCCGTAACCCACCGAGTGTAGTACTCGCGAACCCGGACCTTCCGGTTCTCGGTTGATCGGGTCGGAATTTTTCGTGAATCCTACCCACAGCCGGTCCAGCGCGCCGTAGATCAGACCGACAATCAAACCGTAAATGATGTGGCCGACCAGGGATCCGAACAGCGCTGCGCTTCGCTGGTAGGACCAGTCCAGAATGTTCCCTTGCCATTTGGGAAGGATCGTGAGGGGCCCGAGGAACCACCACAGCATGCCGTAGGCCGCGCCCCAACTCATGCTCGATCCGTAGCCACGCACATCAGCCTGAAACAGAACACCGAAGGTAGTGCCGATGATTACCGCAAAAATGAAATGGAGTGTGACCCCCACCATCGTCGATTCCGAATGAACCAGTCCCGCAATCAAGGGAAAGAAATGCACCTGGGCCATCCATTTGCCAAACGCCCAACCGCCGGTAATGCCGGCGATACTGCCAAGCACGATCGCGCGAGGAAAGCTGAAAGCCGCCACCTGCTTCTCCGCTCGAAGCCGGGAGTACAGGGTGCTCGAAGCTCCAATTGCCAACCCGAGTGGCGTTCCAAAGCACAGAATGTAGGCTACGAGCTCTGGATAGTGAGCGCGCGCCGTATCGAGCATTCCCATCGCTGACGCCTGCCTCATGGCGAACGGCACGATGCCGGCTGGTAGGGTGATCCAAAGAAGGAATGAGTAACCTAACCCCCAGAGCAAACCGGAACCCAGACTAATTGCCCTATTTGCAGCCAGCATCACAAACAGCAATCCGAAGATTGCTCCCGCCACCGTACCCCCTGTTCCCCCTACGAGAGCTGCGGACGCTGCACCGCCCAAACCGCCGACCACAACGCCGATCAAGCTCTTAACCAACAACGTGTACCTCACGAATGCCTCCATGGTTGACAACATCGTTGAGCCGGATCCAAGCACATGGACCTAAGCTACCTTCCGCGGTCGGTTTCGGGCACTGGTGACTGAGCAGTTTCGAGACTGCTCAGCGTGCTGAGATCAATCGTCTGCACGATGTCGCGAGGGAAAAACAGTTCCATAATCCAATCCACCATTACGCGCGCTTTTCGTTCCAGGCCGGGCAACTTGGCCAGGTAAATCGAGCGCCACATGATCCATGCAATCAAGCCCGAAAACCTCACAGATTTGTTTCTGGTGAACGGTACGCTTAACTCCGCGCACGCCGTTTGATGCCCGACGACGCAGAGCGCCCCCAACGAGTCAAAATGAAAAGGCGTTAGGGGTTTGTCTCGAAGAGTGGCATAGATGTTTTTAGCAACGGTTCGAGCTTCACGCAGCGCGAATTGCGCGGTCGGCGGGCAAAGCTTCCCGGTCTTGGAGTCGGTGACGGCAGCGCAGTCACCGAGGGCCCAAACACCCGGAAAGTTCGGAACCGCTAGTATCGAATCAACGATGATGGCACCGCGCTTGTCATGCTCCACTGGAAGAGCTTTAAGCAGGGGGTTGGGGGTTGTACCGGCTGTCCATACGAGTGTTTGTGCGCGAATCTCTTCATCGGGCTTCAAGACCACCGCACCGGGTCCTGCATCGGCCAGGCGTGCATCGAGCTTGAAGGTAACACCGCGCTCCCTCATGCGATCCAGTGCATAAGCCGCCAGTGGCTCACTCAATTCCGGGAGAATTCGGTCGCGTGCGTGGACAAGAATGACTCGCAAGTCCTCAGACCTCAGACTGGGGTAGTCGGCCAGCAGGCCCCTGCCGAAATCGTTCAAGGCCCCCGCCAGCTCAACGCCCGCAAAGCCACCGCCGGCCACCACGAATGTTAGAGCTGCCTGCCGGGTTGCACGATCCGGCTCTCGATCAGCACGCTCGAACATGTCAATAACGTGATTTCGAATACGAATGGCGTCGAGCAAAGACTTGAAGTCAAACGCGCGGCGTTGCACATTCTCGAGGCCTAAATAGTTGGAAATTGATCCCAACGCCAGAACCAGATGATCGTAGGTCAGCGTCTGTGTGGCTAAGCCATCACCAAGAAGGATCGTGAGGCGTCGATTTTCCAGATCGATCCGTGAGGCTTTCCCGCGAATCACGCGTGTACGATGCAACGAGGTCCGCAGTGGACTGCTGATATGCGTGGGTTCGAGACTGCTCCCCGCTACTTCGGCCAACATCGGTGTGAAAAGCAGAGCATTGGTCTCGCTTACTAATGTGAATTCGACTGATTCGTCCGCTCCGAACAGATGCTCCAAACTTTCGGCCGTGCTCGTTCCTCCGAAGCCACCCCCCAGAATAACGATGTGCTTGCTTGGCAAAATGCGCGGCGCTGCTTCAGTCTTTTCCGTGGCTCGCAGCGGGACGAGATCGCGTAGCCCCTGCAAGAGGATGCCAACGCTCGCCCCATAAAGAACCCAGCCCGTCAGTTGTGGCAGAAGCACACGCATGCCCGCCGCGGTCCACTGCGGCATCTGTCCTCTGATAAGTGGGAAGATGATGACGCTGATTGAAGCCCACACTGGAATGCCGAAGGCGGCACCCGTTATCAAGCTGTCCATATAGGCATGCCGCGTATGGCGGAACAGTAACTCGAAACTCATGCCGATGACGGCCGCCAGAACAATCGCCACCAAGGCGTTGTCCTGCGTTGCGACTAGTACAAAACTGCTAGCCAGTCCTGCGGCCAGTCCAATCCACCTATGTAGATAATATCGATTCATCGATGGGGCCCTGAATCGCCAAATATTACTAGCTCGAATTGCCCATGGACGGTGGTCAAAAAAGCGCAAACCACAAGGACTACGGGATGCCGACGCTCTGGCTGAAATACAGCTCAAACATCCGCTGTCCTACGCGCACCGGATGCCCTCCCTTGTTTCACGCTCCCAGCCCGTGTCAACTCTGCCGCAATGGATGGCGGAACACGGAGAACGTTTGCCGCCATCGAACGGCAGCAAATCGACATTACCTGGCTCGCGCGTTGGATGCCGCAACTCTTTCTCCATTCATCCTGTTCACATTCGATTCGGCCGTATTCGAAAAGTTACGGATTCGTTCCACATTTTGACATCTGGACTTGGGGCTCGGCAGGGCTTCCGTCAGACGGCACGTGCCTACCCGGAATGAGAAGATCCGGGACAAAGTTAAGAGAGATGATTTTTGAGAGGTTCTGACGAAGGAAGCGCGAAGAATTACCACGTCCTTAATCAAAAACTGTTCCCCTTCCCCCAGAGTCGGAAACCCGGGACTCAGCTAGAGCCTCTCCAACCTCCAACTTGCCTTTCGGTGCTGTCAGCCTAGCAGGCCGAGATGCTATCCCCAAGCTAGATAAGGCACAAGTCGAGCTCTTGACAGACAAACCTCACCTTTCAATGCCGCACTGAAGCACCCTGTCCCAGCACAGCAGTTGCGAAGAAATTCTGTCTGTACCTGCAACTTTTGAAGGCCGAGAGTCTCTTATAGAGGGTGACATATCTCGGCGGGGCAAATCGTACACCTGCTTTGATCCGGTCCACCGCGTCCACAGGCTTCGCACTCGGACTTGGCCTAACCAATGAATGCAACCTGGCCTGTTCGTTCTGCTACCGCGATCCGACGCGCGTCGACCGGTTGAGTCTAGAACACGTGCGATCGGTGATGGCGAGTCTGCCGGTCCGCTCCGTCAACCTGGGCACCGGTGAGAACGGCATGCACCCGGACTTCCGCGAGATCTTGGCCTACCTCCGGACTCTGCCAGTCAAGCTAACCATCACCTCGAATGGGTATAGCGCAGCTGTCCTCACAGATGACGAGCTGTTGGCCTTCCACGACGTCGAGTTCTCCCTGGATTACCCCACCGAACGTGACCAGGATGCGCAACGCGGCTCAGGCAATTGGGCGCTGGTCCACAGTCAGGCGGCGCGCTGTGTCCGATTAGGAATCCCCGTCACGTTCGTCAGCGTGATGATGAAAGCGAATCATCTCTGTCTGTCTGAGGTGGCGCGCGTGGCCCGGCGCTACCAGGCGCCGCTGCGGGTCAACGTTTACCAAGCGGTGCGCTCTGATCTCTACGCCTTGAGTTACAAAGAGTATTGGCAAGGGTTCCGCGCCCTATTTGCACAAACCGACGTGGTGACCATCGGGGAGCCATTGGTGAGAGCCATGGCAGGTCTGCCCCCAAGGGTCGGCGGTTGCGGGGTAAGTACAGTGCGGGTCACGCCGCGCCTTACTGCTCAGCCTTGCGTGTATTGGCCGGGCGCTGGGGGACCTCTTTCACTCCTACTGTCAGTCCGGTCAGCAATCGTAGAAACCTCAGCTTTTGTGGAGGCGCGCACAACGCCAGAGGCATGCCGTTCCTGCGTTTACCTTGAGTCTTGCTACGGCGGGTGTGCGGGGCGGCGCCGCATCCAGAATGCTTTAGATCAGCCGGACTTCTATTGCCCGATTGTCAGAGGAGAGGTGCAAAAGCTTGAGATTCGCATGGCTCCGGCTCGCGAGCTGCCGAAGGGGGAAAGCGCATGTACCACAATCGTGATTGCTCGCGATTAAACTGACGCTGCGAACTATGAAGTTGAGCGAGATCGAAGACAGGAGAATCACGATGGCTACAACCACGACCCAACCGCGATACAGCACATCCCAGACTGGCGAACCATCCCATGCGGCAGTGGGGCTGGCTTTGGTGCGTCTAACGATTGGTGCGATGTTCGTGTGGGTCTTCTTCGAAAATCTGGGGAAGGGCCTTTACACGCCGTCGGGTTACGCGGGACTCATCCAAGTCTACATCGACCACGGTCACGCCCCCGCCGTCTGGAAGAGTGTTATGGCGTTGGCAGCGGCTCACGCATCCATGGCCGCACCCCTTCAGGCGCTGACAGAAATTTCGTTTGGAGTGCTTTTGGTGCTCGGCCTGTTTACGCGTCCGGTCGCACTGTTCGCCTGCGCGTTTCTGGCCAGTCTATGGGTTTCGGAATGGGGTACTGCTTGGATATGGGAACTGCTAGTTCCCCTCCTGGCCTCCCTCGCACTGGCCGTGGGCGGCGCGGGCCGCACGTGGGGTGTCGATTCTTTCTTAGTGCGCAGGCGGCCAATTTCTCTGTGGTGGTAAAGCAAGGGAGGTCGAGTGCGGGTCTCCGTTGTCATTCCTACTCGCAACGAGGCGCAGGCGATCGGTCGAGTCCTTGCCGATCTCCCCTCGGATCTGGTCAACGAAGTGATCGTCGTTGACAATAACTCGTCGGATGACACAGCTGCTATCGCGTCCCGCATGGGTGCTCGAGTTATCTGCGAAGCTCGGCCTGGATATGGCAGGGCGTGCCTGACGGGCCTCGCTGGTGCGAACGTGCCCGACGTGGTCGTTTTTCTGGATGGCGACTACAGTGATCGACCTGCCGAGCTTCCGCTCCTGCTTGCTCCGATCGCCGAAGGGCGCGCCGACATCACCATCGGTTCGCGTATTGCAAGTTCACGCATGTCCGGGGCGCTTCCCTGGCACGCCTTGTTCGGCAATTGGCTCGCTGCCAGCTTGATCACAAACCTCTACGAATTAGAGATCAGCGACCTCGGTCCGTTCCGCGCCGCACGCGCAGATGCACTCCGCGCGGTTGAACTCGAAGAGACTACGTACGGCTGGGCTGTTGAGTTGATCCTTAAGGGAGCCATTTGCGGTCTTCGCATCGTCGAGGTCCCGGTCAGCTATCATCCACGCATCGGAAAATCGAAGATCAGCGGCACGTTTAGAGGCACCCTGGGAGCGACGTGGTTCATTCTCAGTCGGATCGCGCGCTACTATTACAATTTCCACCGACGAAAAACCCGCATGTGGAGGTCGGCTTGAATCCCGTGGGCAATACTTCTAAAACCTCGAATGAACGGTGACACTATTTCCCTGAAATTGACAAATCGCACGCTAGTCATCATGGCCAAAGCACCCAGACGGGGCTCGGTCAAGACCCGGTTGGCTGACAGCCTTTCACTGGATGCGGTCACCGAGTTATATCGATGTTTATTGAGCGACACCATAACTCTAGCTCAGGCACTCGATGATGTGGAAATTGCCATTGTGTGCCCCTTACCGGACGTGGAAGATCTGTCGCTAGCGGTGCCTAAAACCGTGCGCATTGTGCCTCAGACAGAAGAAGGCCTCACCGCTGGCCTTGCCTGCGTGTTCAAGCACTTTGCTACTGCTGACCACCAGCGGGTCGTTGCCTTCAACAGCGACAGTCCGCACTTACCGGTGTCAGCGCTGCAGACCGCGTTCGACGTGCTCGGAAATTGCGATTTGGCGGTAGGGCCAACGCACGATGGCGGCTATTATCTGGTCGGTGCGAGAGCGTCTTATCCAGGCTTGTTCATCAGTGATGGGATGGGAAGGGCAAACGCGCTCGAGACGCTGTTAACGCGCGCTCGTGTACTGGGGCTTTCGGTACATTTGACGGATCCGATCTACGACATCGATGTAGAGGCGGATCTGCGTAACCTCGCGGACGAACTGCACTGCATACCCGAGAAAGCGCCAAGGACGGCTAAATGGCTCTCCGAGTGGGCCAGCGCGACGCGGCAGCTCGGGAAGAGCGATCAACACACATAAAGCTCATGCGATCTCGGCGGCTCTACGGCCTCGGTGCGATCATCTGCGCGGCGCTGGTGGTTTGTTCCCGTAGCCCCAGCGGCCTAGAAGGTCCTTACTTCGTCGTACCTCTGGCCGTTGCAGGGGTCGCTTACCTCATCGCCATCCGCGAGTTCCTTCAAGTGCAACAGTATCCACGACACGTTATCTTTGCCTGCCTCGCGTTGGCCGTTCTCTGGCGCATTCCCTTCGCTCTGATGCCCTCGGGTCCCCTGGATGACGTTCGCCGCTACGTGTGGGACGGACGGCTGCAGCACCTCGGTTACAACCCCTACACCGCAATTCCGGCAGATCCCGCGCTCGGAGCGCTACATACAACAGAGACGCGTGGGCTGAACAACCCAGAGGTGCCGAGTCCCTATCCACCTGGCGCTCAGCTTTTCTTCCGGAGCGTTACCGCCATTCCCCGGTCTGCATTCGCCTTCAAGGCTGCATTCATCGCCTGCGATCTAATGATCATTGCGGTGTTGCTCGCGATCTTAGATCGAACCGGCCAGGCCGAGCATTGGGTTCTAGCTTATGCTTGGCATCCCTTGCTTGCGACGGACGTGGCCGCGAGTGGTCACATCGATATTTTGGGCGCTCTCTTGCTTTTGTTGTCCGTCGCTGCGCTCAGCCGACACTGGAGGATGGCTGCCGCGATCGCTCTGGGCTTGGCTGTCGCCGTGAAGTTTCTTCCCATAGTCGTAGCTCCGCTCTACTGGCGGCGCGTTCGCATCCGTGACGTTATTCTGGCTGCACTGGTGGTCGGCATCTTGTACGTGCCGTTTTTCGAGCACGGGCACATTCCGATCGGATCGCTCGATGTCTACGTGCAGCGGTTCCGTTTCAACGACCCAATTTTTTCCGGCATCGAACGCCTATGGGGAGCACACGTCGCGGCGGGCTTTGCGGTTCTAGCCGGTCTTTCAACGGCAGTATGGCTGCGTATCAAGCAGCGGGAACTTTGTTGGCACGCGTGGGCGTGGCCGATGGCGACGTCCCTGGTTTGTGGGCCAGTCGTCTATTCCTGGTACCTACTCTGGCTTCTCCCATTCCTGCGTTTCCTTCCGACACTGCCACTCATGCTGTGGAGCGTCAGTATTCTGTCGACTTATTATGTCTGGCACTTGCACGCACTCGCTCAGCCGTGGCAAGTTCCTGAATGGATGACCCTTGCAGAATACATACCGGTGGTGGCAGCGGCCGCTTTTGTCTTACGAAGTTCCAAACGTCCTGATTCGGATCCGAAGGTGAACCGAAAGCGGCATCCCTACGTCGGGTCCGAAGATCTGTTCTAGAGCCGCAAAAAAAGCCCGGGAGATTTGACTCCCGGGCCGCTTGTTACCCGCTACGGCTCAAAGCCTATTTCCTTTTTCTGCTTTGCTTCTTCCTGCCTCCCATTCAGGCGTTCATTCTCGACCTCATTGGACGAGGGAGATCCGATCACTGGTGCGGACAATACCGGACTGCACGACCGACGCGTAGAAGCCGCTCAGACCCCAGCGACGGGACGAACTGTCACCGGCTTGAACATGTGCGTCGTACATCGCGGCTTGGATGTCTTTACCGTAGACGCTGAGCGTAGCACATGGCACACGAATCTCGGATAGCTCAATGGTCGCTTCACCGGCACGATAGCGCTGGCCAATTCGCAGATTGTGGTGGTTGAGGCCTCGAGTGGTGATGTTCTCGCCCAATGCGCCATGGAAGATTGGGAAACCTTGCGAAATGAGATAGTCGATCCCCTCCGATGTAATGAGTAGGATCGCCCGGCGCTTACCGCCATGAAATGGATAACGCCATGAATCGCCGACGATCCCAACGGGAGTAACTTGGACCTGAGTCACTGCGCG
>Ga0306921_10009493_pt1 | contig 10321 bp, 7 predicted proteins | sample sta12Cox44000080_FD_203760 | JGI IMG/M metagenome (GOLD analysis project Ga0306921, IMG submission 203760) | Lab enrichment of tropical soil microbial communities from Luquillo Experimental Forest, Puerto Rico - statoxic.12C.oxic.44.000.080 (v2)... | ecosystem: Environmental > Terrestrial > Soil...
ACGTGAAATGGGTCAGCGCCGATCCCGTGGCGACGACCTTGGCGCCGGTGACATGGATCCCCGCATCCGTTTCCTTCGTGACATGCGCGTAGATGTCCGTCGGGCTGCCTGGCGCGCCGGGCACCAGGTTACGGTCAACAGGCGGGTGCAGCAGCGCGTGACCGACAAACGGTACCCGCTCCTGGCTATAGCGATACCAGCGGCGCGCGTTTTCTTGATAGGGCTCATAAAACTCCGTGTAGCCACCGAGACTGGCCAACAACGCCGCCTTGTAATCGGGAGAACGACCGAGCCAGCCCCAAGTCAGCCTCGCCCACTCCGCGATCGCATCGCGATCGGCAACAAGGTCTTCGGCCGAGCGCGGAGCGACGAAATACGGGTGCGTGAAACCACCCCATTGGGTAGGACACGTCAGCAGATTTTTCTTCTCGGCGTGATCGCGGTGCAGCGCGTCATAGAGCCGAGCAATCATTCGGGCGCCATTGCGGAAGGCGGGGTGCTCGGCGATGTTCTTGACCCGCTCACCGTAGATCCACACCTCCCGCCCGTCATCGAGGCTGTCGAGGAATTCCTTGCCGGTGTAGGGAAGCGGGCTTTCCATGTTTGATGTCTCCCTGTTGGCCGGCGATGCTAGAGTTGGCGGTATCGGCCGTCAATTGAACACCGGCCGACCGGACTGAGGGGTCGAGTTGCAGGCACCGAATACCTTTCGCGGCGGGCCCGATGAGCGGGGCCATTTCGGCATTTATGGCGGGCGGTTTGTCGCCGAAACTCTGATGCCGCTGGTTCTGGCGGTAGAGCAGGCTTACGACGAGGCACGCCGCGACGCGGGATTTCAGGCCGAGCTCGATTACCACCTCGAGCATTACGTCGGGCGCCCGAGCCCGCTTTATTTCGCCGAACGACTGACCCGTCATTTCGGCGGTGCCAAGCTCTATCTGAAGCGCGACGAGCTCAATCACACCGGCGCGCACAAAATTAACAACGTGCTCGGCCAGGTGTTGCTGGCCCGCCGAATGGGCAGGCGCCGGATCATCGCCGAGACCGGTGCCGGCCAACACGGCGTCGCCACCGCAACCGCTTGTGCACTGTTCGATATCCCTTGCGTCGTCTATATGGGCCACACCGACATAGAGCGGCAAAAGCCCAACGTCTTTCGCATGAAATTGCTCGGCGCCGAAGTCGTGCCGGTGCATTCCGGGACGGCGACCCTAAAGGACGCGATGAACGAGGCGCTACGCGACTGGGTCGCCCATGTCGAGGACACGTTCTATGTGATCGGCACGGTCGCCGGTCCGCACCCCTATCCGATGATGGTGCGCGACTTCCAGTCGATTATTGGTCACGAGACGCGCGCGCAGCTGCAAAAAGCCGAGGGCCGGCTGCCCGATACCCTTATCGCCTGCATCGGCGGCGGCTCGAACGCGATGGGGCTGTTCCATCCGTTTCTCGACGAGCCGGCGGTGGCGATGATCGGTGTCGAGGCCGGCGGGCGCGGCATCGAGACCGGCCTGCATGCCGCTTCTCTGACCGGCGGGCGACCCGGCGTATTGCACGGCAACCGGACCTATCTGCTGCAGGACGAGGACGGTCAGATCCGCGACGCCCATTCGATCTCGGCCGGCCTCGACTACCCCGGTATCGGCCCCGAGCATGCCTGGCTGCACGAGCTCGGCCGCGTGCAATACGTCTCGATCACCGACGACGAGGCATTGGAGGCGTTTCAGCTGGCGAGTCGGCTGGAGGGCATCATCCCGGCACTAGAGCCGGCGCACGCGCTGGCCCATGTCGCGAAGATCGCCCCAACCCTGCCGCACGACCACCTGATCGTCATGAACATGTGCGGCCGCGGTGACAAGGACATCTTCGCCGTCGCCGATCATCTCGGGGTGAAATTGTGAGCCGCGAGATCATCGTCCAAACTTCCCTCTCCGCCCTTCGGGGGGAGAGGGAGGGGCCCGCGAAGCGGGAGGGTGAGGTGGGCCTCGCGGCTCGGCAGGCGCCCCCCACCTCACCCCGACCCTCTCCGCCCCCAGGGGCGGAGAGGGAAAGCCTTGAGGACGAGCGGCGGTGAGCCGGATCGAGCGGCGCTTTGCGGCGCTGCACGCGGAGGGCCGCACCGGGCTAGTTACCTACCTGACGGCGGGCGACCCCGATCCGGACACCTCTGCCCGGCTCTTCGCGGGTCTTCCCGCAGCCGGCGCCGATCTGATCGAGATCGGTATGCCCTTTTCGGACCCGATGGCCGACGGGCCAGTGATCCAGGAAGCGGGCCAGCGCGCGCTGAAGCATGGCATGACTCTGCGGCGCACCCTGGCATTGGTTTGCGAGCTGCGCCGCAACGACGACGCGACCCCGATCGTACTGATGGGCTACTACAACCCGATCTATCGCTACGGTCCCAAAGGTTTCGCGCATGACGCGGCCGCCGCCGGGGTCGACGGTGTCATCGTCGTCGACCTGCCGCCCGAGGAGGATGCCGAGCTAACGGCGCCGGCGCGCGGCGCCGGCCTCGATGTCGTGCGCCTAGCCACCCCGACCAGCGACGACTGCCGCCTGCCAAAGATCGTCGAGCACGCCAGCGGCTTCATCTACTACGTCGCGGTCGCCGGGATCACCGGCACCCGCTCCGCCACTCCCGCCCATGTCGTCGCTGCCGTCGCCCGCCTCCGCCGCTTCACCGAGCTGCCGATCGCCGTCGGCTTCGGCATCCGCACCCCTGAGCAGGCAGCAGCCGTCGCTCGCGTTGCCGACGCCGCTGTCGTCGGCACCGCGCTCGTCCAGCGCCTCGCCCTCAACCTCAACCCCGACGGTACCGCCAAACTGGGCCTCCTCGACGCCGTCCTCCACGACGTACGAGCCTTGGGTCAAGGGGTGCGGAGGGCGCGGAACACAGCCACTTAGGACTACTAATTGGCTTGGACGAGGCGCGGCACCCCGCAGAAGTGCGATACGATAACGGGCCCGAAGCTGCCGTAATCGCGTGCTAGGATATTCACGGCTTCAAGGCTGCTGCAGGCGCGCCTGTATTTCATCTGTAATAACCGGACGCAGGCGGCAAAGCCTAAGTAGAGGGATGGAATTGCACAGCGCGACAAAGACCGGGATCGGGCAGCCGGTGCGCAGGCGGGAGGATTTCCGGCTGCTGACGGGTAAGGGCTGCTACAGCGACGACTATAATTTTCCGGGGCAGGCTTATGCGGTGATGGTGCGCTCGCCGCATGCGCATGCCCGCATTCGGTCGGTCGATACGCGGGCGGCGGAGGCCGCCCCCGGTGTGCTGACCGTGCTTACCGGGCGGCACATGCGGGAAGACGGGCTGCAGCCGATCCCGCATTCGGTGGGCACGCGGCACCCGGCCGACATCACGCTCGAAAGCAGGGACGGCTCGCCGCCTTTCATCCCGCCGCATTTCCCGATGACGGCGGAGGAGGCGCGGCACTGCGGAGAGATCGTCGCGATGGCAGTGGCGACGAGCCTTGCCGCCGCGAAAGACGCCGCCGAGGTGGTCGCCGTCGATTACGAACCCCTTCAGGCGGTGGCGCACTCCCTAACGGCGGTCCAACAGAACGCTCCGCTCGCACGGGGCGACGCGAGTTCGAACATCTCGATCGATGCCGAGCTTGGCGATCCGTCCGCGACCAATGCGGCTTTCTCCAAAGCCGCCCACATCGTCAGGTTCGAGACCTGGGTGCAGCGCATTGCCGGGGTACCCATGGAACCCCGCGCCGCGACCGTCACCTATGAGCCCGAGACCGAGCGCTACACGCTCTACGCCGGAATTGGCGGGGCAGTCCGGCCAAAACAGGAGCTAGCAAAAATTCTTGGGGTCGCCGAGGACAAGGTGCGGGTCGTCATGCACGAGGTCGGCGGCAATTTCGGAACGCGCGGCTCGTTCAATCCCGAATTCGCGCTGGTAGCCTGGGCCGCGCGCCGGGTCGGTCGGCCAGTGAAGTGGACCTGCGAGCGCAGCGAGGCGTTTCTCTGCGACTACCAGGCGCGGGACCTCGCGGTCGAGGCCGAGCTGGCGCTCGACCGGGACGGCAAGTTCCTCGCAATGCGCGGGTCCAACATCGCCAATGTCGGAGCCTACCCGATCTCTTACGGCCCGCTCGCCAAAGGCGTCGAGATCATGTCGAGCATCTACCACGTGCCGGCAGTGCATTTCCGCGCCCGCGCCGCGATCACCAACACTCTGCCGACCCGCCCCTATCGCAGTTCGGGGCGGCCTGAGGTCATGTTCGTCATGGAGCGGCTGATCGATCTCGCGGCGGGGGAATGCGGATTCGACCGGCTGGAGCTGCGGCGGCGCAATCTGGTGCCGGAATCGGCAATGCCGTACCGCAATCCGTTCGGCATGGTCTATGACAGCGGTGCCTACCACCGGGTCATGGAGCGGGTCGTCGCGCTCGGGGACTGGGCCGGGTTTCCGGCGCGGCGGGCGGCGGCGCGGGCGCGCGGCAAATATCGCGGGATCGGCGTAAGCAACTACGTCGACACCGCGACCGGGACACCGCGCGAGCGCGCCGAGATCACCGTATTGCCGGACGGCATTGTGGAAATCGTGGTCGGGACCGTATCCAACGGACAAGGTCACGAAACCAGCTTCGCGCAGCTGATCGGCGAATGGCTCGGTGTGCCGATCGACGCGGTTCGGCTGGTGACCGGCGACACCGACCGCGTGTCGGTTGGCGGTGGTTCGCACTCCGGCCGCGCGCTGCGCCTCGCGAGCATCGTGATGCTCAATGCTTCGCGCGACATCATCGCCAAGGGTCTGCAGATCGCCAGTCATGTGATGGAAGCCGCCCCGGCCGATCTGGAGTTCGCCGACGGCCGTTTCCGGGTAAAGGGAACCGACCGGTCGCTCGGCATCTTCGAGATCGCTGCCGAAGCTTTGCGGCGCAACGATCTGCCCGACGAACTGCGCGGGCCGCTCGCGGCCGAAAGCGACGAGACAGTAAATCTCGCGAGTTTCCCCTATGGCTGTCATGTCTGCGAGGTCGAGGTCGATCCCGATACCGGCGTCGTCGAAATCGCCCGCTATACGGCGGTCGACGATGTCGGCCGGGCGGTCAACCCGCTGATCGTGCACGGCCAGATCCACGGCGGGATCACCCATGGTCTAGGCCAGGCCATCAGCGAGAATTGCGTCTACGACAGGGAAACCGGCCAGCTCCTGTCCGGCTCGCTGCTGGATTACGCATTGCCGCGCGCTGACCGACTGCCGTTCTTCACGACCGAGCTCAGCGAGGTGCCGACCCCGACGCATCCGCTCGGCATTCGGCCGGCCGGCGAGGGAGGCACCACGCCAGCGCTCGGGGTCGTCGTCAATGCGGCCGTCGACGCTCTCGGCGAATTCGGGGTGACCCACATCGAGATGCCACTGACGCCCGAGCGCGTCTGGCGCGCCATCCACGCGAATGGCGGCGCTACGGCGCGGTGAGTCGAGTGAACCCGTCGGGGCTCCACTGCTCGCTGCCGACCCCGTGATGCACAAAGAATAGACCACCGGGGTCGTATTTTTCTTTGATCGACCGCAGCCTTGGATAGTTTGCACCCCAATAGGAGGTCTGCCAGCGCGCCTCGAAGAAATCGCTCTCTGCGAAATAGGAGCCTGCGTCGGGCGCCAATCGTTTGAGTTCACCCATCGCCTTGGTGATCTCTTCGGCGTGGCGGCGATCCGCTGCAAGGTCGGGCTCGTGACTGGGCAGGCCGGGATAAGCCGGCGGGTCTTCGCCTGCGATGATCGCCAGAGCGAAGGCGTCCAACACGTCGGGGTTCATTGCCGTATCGCTGGTGGCGGAGACTGCTTCGTGGGATCCTCCGGCCAGCCCCTTCTGAAGATGCAGCTCGACGGACCAATGCTTGCCGGCGGCGAACAAGGCGTCGGCGAGGCGGCTTCGAGCAGCCGCCTGCAGCAGCGAGCGAGGCAGCCAGAGCGATTGAAACCCGGAGAGAAAGTGACCCACTTCGGCCAGATTTCCCGACCAAAAGATGTTGTCCGCGGATGCGCCCGGCCGGTCATCGGACAACACGGCGCCGGGAACATTCGCCTTAAGATAGACCGGATCCCAGAAATTGCGGGCCGGAAGCGCAACGATCCTCGGTGTGAGCCGATAGGTGAAACTCTGCGGCGATCCGGTGACCCAGTTGAAAAAAGGCCGCCAGGCGGCTTCCGCCTGCGCCTGATCGATGCCTTGGAACACCATGCGGATGTCGAGACGATTGCCCGGCCGGATCGTGGCGGTCTCGCCCCAATGCGGATTAAGCAGATTATCGGCGTAAAAATCGACGAACTTGCCGGCCAAGTCGCGAAATGCGGTCTCGGAGAAGGCGTCGATGGTCGCGAAAACCGCCCCGAAGAAGGGCGGGAGCTCGTGGGTCTTTAACGTAAGACGGGTGACGACCCCGAGGCTGCCGCCACCGCCGCCTTTGAGACCCCAGAAGAGGTCGGGATTGGTGCAGGCATTAGCGATCCGGACGGCGCCGTCGGCGGTGGCGATCTCGGCTTCGAGCAGCCCCGCCGCTGCCGTGCCGAAGTTTTTCGAGAAGCTGCCGAACCCACCTGCCTGGACGAGCCCGGCGACCCCTACGGTTCCACAGCCGCCGCCCTGCACATAGCGGCCGCCTTTGGTCGTCACCTGGTTGTAAGTATGCATCCAAATCGCGCCCGCCCCTACCGAGACCGCTGGCTGGGGCGGTTGCTGCGCGGCACATCCCTGCGGGACAAAGTCGTCGTGGAGCGTCGTGGCACTCATATGCCGAGTCCAGATCAGCAACGAATCCGGAGCATTCGACCTGCCGAGATAGCTGTGGCCGCCGCCCTTGACGACCAGCCGCAAATTGTTCTCGCGCGCAAAATTGACCGCCGCGACGACATCGGGAGTGGTTTCCGCCGCCACGGCATAGACGCTCGGTCGAGACGTCCAGGCATCGACCCAGCCCGCGGTTTGCGTCAGACCGACCTGGTCGCCGATGTAATAGGGATTCTTCAGCTCCCGGAAGAGATCGCCGCACGCTACTCCATCCGGCGCATCCCGGCAGACGTTCAGCGGCGACTGCACTTTGATCAACCGACCCCCGACCTCTCGGTTGAGCCTCTCCCACATACTCGGGTCCGGCCATGCGGGTTCGGAGGGGCGCACGCGGTGAAAGCCAGAGGCGCTTGCCGAGGTGAAGCCCACTCGCGATGGCCTTGGCAGAACGGCCAGAACGGCAGCGGCCGCCGCTCGCCGGAGCAAGCTTCTTCGGTTCATCGTGGTCCCTGAACCAATACGTTAGGAGCGGCAGGCCGGCGAAACAGCAAATACCTCAGCGAAGGTGGATTTCAGCGCCGCGTCGACCTCCTGCGTGGTCGCACGGATGCCGAGTTCGGCGAGGGAAGTCACGCCGTGATCGGCGATCCCGCAAGGGACGATCCCGCGATAATTCTCGAGTTCGGGATCTATGTTGAGGGCCACACCGTGATAGGTGACCCACTGGCGAACTCGCACGCCAATCGCGGCGATCTTCTCTTCGTTCCCCGAAGGTTGCACGACCCATATGCCAATACGGCCGTCGCGCCGCTCACCGTTGACGCCAAACCGCGCGAGAACCTGAATGATCCACTCCTCGAGCTGGTGGACGTAGCAGCGGACGTCCTGCCCGCGCCGGCGCAGATCGAGCATCAGGTAGACGATGCGCTGACCTGGACCATGATAGGTGTAGCGGCCTCCGCGACCACTGCGATACACCGGCAGCCGGCCCGGCTCGATCAGTTCCTCGGCACGCGCACTGGTGCCGGCGGTGTAGAGCGGCGGGTGCTCGAGCAGCCAGGCGAGCTCGGCCGCTGTCCCCGCTCGGATTGCAGCGACCCGCTGTTCCATTTCCGCCACCGCGGCCGAATAGTCGACGGGCGTTTCGCTGACGCGCCACTCGATCCCGCCCCGCTCCGTTCCCATCTGATCGTCCATCTGCCTTGATATAGGCGGCCGGATTTGCTAATCACTTCGGCCCTGCGTGCGGTCGTGGCGGAATTGGTAGACGCGCAGCGTTGAGGTCGCTGTGGGGGAAACTCCGTGGAAGTTCGAGTCTTCTCGACCGCACCACCCTGATCGCCGAATTTAACCAGATACATTTCTCGTATCCCAAGTAAATCACCCTCAGTTTACCGGTTCGAAAGCGTATTCCTTGAGGGTCGCGCTCGCGAAGTCGGCGAGGCGATATGCGCGCGCAAACCAAACTTCCTTCGGTCGGAGCTTCCGTCGCTTTCCCGGCTCGGCTGCTGGTGCCGAGCTATGCCGCAACACTGTTTCTCAGCACCGGACTGTTGTTTCTAGTGCAGCCCATGGTCGCCAAAATGGTGTTGCCGCATCTCGGCGGGTCGCCGAGCGTGTGGAACACCAGCATGTGCTTTTTCCAGGCGACGCTGTTGCTCGGCTATGCCTATGCTCACCTTCTCGCGGCGCGGTTCAGCGGGGCGGCGCAAGCCGCTATTCACTGCTGCACGCTACTGATCGCAGCAAGTTTCTTGCCCCTCGACCTGACCAAACCGGTGCCGCCTGCGAGCGGCATGCCGGCCGTTTGGCTGATCGGCCAGTTCGCAATCAGCGTCGGCCCTCCGCTCTTCGCGGTCTCGGCAACCGCGCCACTGCTCCAGCGCTGGTTTTCGCAAACCGACCATCCTGCAGCCGCTGATCCGTATTTCCTTTACACCTCGAGCAATGCCGGCAGCTTAAGCGCACTTCTTGCGTATCCGCTGCTTGTCGAGCAACACCTGCCCCTGCCCGAGCAAAGCCAAAGCTGGACGGCGGGGTTTGCGCTGATGGCGATCGCGGTCGCCGCCTGCTGGGTCGGCTCGCTATTCCTTCCACGGGCCGAGCCTCGCGCAAACCGCGTTGCCGCAGGACCAAGCCTTGGGGACCGTCTGGGCTGGATTGCTTACGCGGCGCTCCCATCGGCTCTGCTGCTGGCAGTCACTGCGCACATCACGACCGATCTGGCGTCCACGCCGCTGTTCTGGGTCGTTCCGCTGGCCCTTTGTCTGCTGACCTTTATTTTTGCCTTTGCCCGCCGACCGCTGGTCTCGGACCGCGCTATGCTGAAGGTGCAGCCGTTCCTGATCATCCCTCTGGTCGTGATCTCGGCGGCGCTGCACAGCATCTGGGTTCTTGGGTTGCATCTCGCGCTGTTCTTTGTCACCGCGATGATCTGCCATGACGAACTCAGCCGCCGACGTCCGCCGGCGGAGAACCTGACCGAGTTCTATCTATACGTCTCGCTGGGCGAGTGCTGGGCGGCCTCTTCGCCGGGTTGGTCGCGCCGGCAGTTTTCCCCGACATCTGGGAATATCCACTGCTGCTTGTACTATCCTGCCTCGCTCGACCGTCACCCGTCGGTGCGAGCAAGCCGCTGCGCTGGGCTGATATCGCTCTTCCCGTCCTGCTGGCAGCCGGACTGGCCGCGCTGGTTTTTGCCGGTGATCTGCCGCCCTGGGTGTTTGTCGGGGCGTTGACGCTGGGCGCAGTTGTCTTGTTGCAATTTAGCGAGCGGCCGCTGCGATTTGCGCTGGGTGTCGCCGGCTGCCTGCTCATTCAGCATTTCGCCGCCTCCAGCGGCGCGCTCGAAACTGCGCGCACCTTTTTTGGCGTATATCGCGTAGTTCTCGTCGATGGCGGCGCTATCCGTGTATTGCAGCATGGCACGACGATCCACGGCGCCGAAAGCACGCTTCCGGGTGAGGAGGCGGTTCCGCTCGGTTACTACAGCCTTGAGGGACCGTTCGGCCGGTTCTTCGCTGCGATTGCCGACCGAAATCTCAAGCAGGTCGGCGTTATCGGGCTTGGCGCCGGAGAGCTTGCTTGCTACGCGAAGCCGGGACAGGTCTGGAACTTCCACGAAATCGATCCCGAGGTTGAAAAGATCGCTCGCGACGCGCGCTACTTCCACTTTCTCGAGAGCTGTGAAGATGGCGCGCGGGTAATCCTTGGCGACGCCAGGCTGACGCTGCAAATCGTCCCCGACCATCACTATGACGCAATTATCATCGACGCTTTCAGTTCCGACAGCATTCCGATGCACCTCTTGACCCGCGAGGCGCTCGCGCTCTACCGGCGTAAGCTTGCACTCGACGGGACCATCCTCTTTCACATCAGCAACCGGCATCTTGATCTGGCCCCGGTCATCGCTGCCTGGCTGAGGATTCCGGCTCCTCGGCACGGCGTCTGCTCTACCTGCCGCCGTCGTCCCCTTCGGCGGTGCGTCTTGGCGCCGAGGTGGTCGCGGTCGGGCAACCGGGCGACAGCCTCGACTATTTGCCGGCGTCGGCGGGCTGGCAGCCGAT
>Ga0306921_10009498_pt1 | contig 10318 bp, 14 predicted proteins | sample sta12Cox44000080_FD_203760 | JGI IMG/M metagenome (GOLD analysis project Ga0306921, IMG submission 203760) | Lab enrichment of tropical soil microbial communities from Luquillo Experimental Forest, Puerto Rico - statoxic.12C.oxic.44.000.080 (v2)... | ecosystem: Environmental > Terrestrial >...
TGTGACACTCGCAGACGAAAGAGCGAGCCAACGGGGAACACAAACTTCGACCTAAACCGGCGCGCCAGTCCTCGACCCTACCTGAGAGAGCGCGGGGATGCAACTGCCCCGCGCCACTCGCCTGGTGATCCGGATCGCCGGCGTATGCATGTATCTCTGGCGTGCCGTCGACCATAAAGGCGAGGTCCTCGACATGCTGGTTCCGCGCCGGCGCGACAGGGCACAGCTCCGAGTGTGGAAAAGATTTTCGGCTTGACCGTGCCGGCAGCAGCCATTGCCACCGGGGTCATTACCGCGATCAGAGCAGTCAGCAGCTTCATCATGGAAAACCTCCTCTTTGCTGATGTGAAGACCGTGTTGCCGCGCTGCAGAAGAATTCAGTTTAGAGCGGCCGGCGCATAGAGCGCCGACCTATGCTGCTCAACCATCTGTTTCCTTCTGTGCAGTTGGGGAAGCTATGCGCGGGTAGTGGCGGAGGCGATCCCGACTTTGGTCGATAGGCGCCGCTCGAAATTCGCGTACAAGCATAATCAATAGGTTAGGACGAGCGGGGTTCGGGTCGTTAGACTAAAGTCTAAACTCGCCCGGGCCCTCTCTCGCTGTAAGAGGAAGGGACCCGCGAAGCGGGAGGGGTGAGCGCAGATCGCGCCGATCCCGGAGATTGAGGAAGGGATGAGCAGGTGCAGAGCTGGATCGTCGTCACGGTCGCACTCGTCTATGTCGGCCTGCTTTTCGCCATCGCTTGGCGCGGCGATCGAGTGGGCCTAAGAGCAGGGCGGAAAGCGCCGATCCTCTACAGCCTATCGCTCGGCATCTACTGCTCGTCCTGGACCTTCTACGGCTCGGTCGGACGCGCCGCCTCTTCAGGCTTCGACTTTGTGCCGATCTATCTGGGGCCGATTATTGTCATTGGCCTCTGCTGGCCAGTGCTCGCCAAGATCGTGCGGGTCGCCAAGGCTCAGAACACCGTTTCGATCGCCGATTTCATCGGTTCGCGCTACGGCAAAAGCCAGGCCGTCGCCGCATTCGTCGCGCTCGTCGCGGTCATCGGCATAACTCCCTACATCGGTCTGCAGCTCAAGGCAGTGACCAGCAGCTTCGCGGCGCTGACCGGCACTGCCCCCAGCTTCTTTGGCGGCACCGCAATGGTAGTGACCGGGTTCATGGCGGTTTTCACCATCCTATTTGGCCTCCGCAACATCACCGCAAGCGAGCACCATCCCGGCCTGATGAACGCCATCGCGTTTGAATCGCTGGTCAAGCTCGTCGCCTTTCTGGTGGTCGGCGCCGCAGTGACGTTTGTGCTCTCCCCCGGGCCGCGCGAAATGTTCGAACAGGCACGGGCTGATCCGGGGCTCGCGCATGTGTTGGATCTCAATCTCGGCCGGCCCGAGTGGTGGTCGATGACCTTGCTCGCGGGGCTCGCGATCCTTTGCCTGCCGCGTCAGTTCCATGTCGCGGTGGTCGAGAACACCAGCGAGGCCGCTCTGCCGAAGGCGGCCTGGCTGTTCCCGCTCTATCTCGTCGCGATCAACCTCTTCGTCGTGCCGGTAGCGCTGGCCGGCCTCACCCATTTCGGTAGTAATGGCCCGGACGCCGACACCTTTGTCGTCTCGTTGCCGGTAGATCTGGGCGCGAGCGGCCTTGGCCTCCTTGCCTTCATTGGCGGGCTCTCGGCTGCTACCGCGATGGTCATCGTCGCCGCCGTGGCACTCAGCACCATGGTGTCCAATGACCTGGTGATGCCGCTGCTGCTGCGGCTGCCAGCCCAGCCTGTTGCATGGCTCCAGGATCGTGCGCCGGTGCTGCTCGGCATCCGCCGCCTCGCTGTGATCGTGATCCTGCTGCTCGCCAATGGCTACAACATATTGGTCGGCAGCGCCTATCCGCTGTCCTCGACCGGCATTCTGGCGTTTGTCGCGGTGGCGCAGTTCGCTCCTGCTATGCTGGGAGGGCTTTATTGGCGCCGAGGTAACCGCACTGGTGCGCTTGCCGGGATCGGCGCGGGATTTCTGCTCTGGGGGTATACACAGATATTGCCGACCTTTGCCGAGGCCGGGCTACTCGCGCCGGGACTGGTCGAGCACGGGCCGTGGAACCTCGACTGGCTTCGCCCCTACTCGCTTTTCGGCCTTGCCGGGCTCGACCCATTGAGCCACGCCGTCTTGTGGAGCCTGGGGACCAACTGCATTTGCTACGTTATCGGATCGCTGGTCACGAGGGCGAGTGTGGTCGAGCAACGTCAGGCGGCGGTCTTTGTCGCTGCAGTTGCCGATGCCCCTTACCCTGCGGTTCCATTCGAGGGGCAGACACCTCTCGCAGACCTGGTTGGATTGGCCGAGACGTATCTCGGTGGCGATCGCGCCCTCGAGGCGTTCCGCCATCATCTGGATCTGCCGGCACTCGCGGCTCGAAAGCAGCCTGCGCAAGGCGGATGAGCGCGTTCGCCTCACGGCGCAGCTCGTCGACGCCGAAACCCCGTCGGCGAAGAACTCTTGTTCAAGGTCGCCGCTCATATTGGTGCAGGGCAGCACTGCAATCGAAGGCTTGTCCGGGAGCGCAAGGGTTGGCTGGCGCGACCCGTTAGCGTGACAAAGCCCGGCCCAGTAATGAAGGGCCGCGCTGCCGTGCCACCCGCGAGCGAAACCCAGGTTGAGCTTCAGCGCGCGATCGACCAAGGCCATCATCGCGCCGATGTCTTCGCCAAAATAGGCAAGTGCCAGCGCGGCATTGGCCAGGATGTCGGGGTCGTCCCCCGCAGCTTTCAGAGCTCGCCGCGCAAGGTCCGTGCCCTGTCGGCGGTCCGCCTCGGGGTCATCGCTCCAGCCGTCGACGGAACATCGAAAATGGCACACAGCAGCCCGAGCAAGGGCGGGGCCAAACTCCGGATCGCGCTCGATCGCCTGGCGCAGAAGGCGCAGCGCCTCCGGGATTTGCTTGGCAGAAGACAGAAACATTGCGCAGGCGCGCAAATAGAGATCATAGGCTGTCAGATCGGTTGTCGCCCGCTCGACCGCGCGGGCGGTCTCGGCAGCCTGTAAAGCCGGCTCGATAACGCCGGCCACGTTCAACGCTACCCGATCCTGAAGGTCGAATACATCTTCAAGTAACCCGTCAAAGCGATCGGCCCAGAGATGCGCGCCGCCGACCGCGTCGATCAGCTGTGCGGTGATCCGGACGCGACCGCCGGCCTTGCGGACCGAGCCTTCGAGCACATAGTTGACGCCCAGTTCCTGACCGACGCGCTTAATGTCAATGGCTTGGTTTTTGTAAGTGAAGCTGGAGTTACGGGCGAGAACAAACAGCCATTTGATGCGGCTGAGCGCCGTGATGATCTCTTCGACCATGCCATCGGCGAAATACTCCTGCTCGGGGTCGCCGCTCATATTGGTGACGGGCAATACCGCGATCGACGGTTTGTCGGGGCGGGCAGTCCCAGAGCCGGACGGGACCGCCGGCGATCCGGCAACAGCGGCGGCATCCGAAATCTCCTGCCCGCCGGCATCCAAGGGGCGAAGGCGGAACTCGCCGGTGAACTGGTAGCCTCGTCCGGCGATGGTACGGATCAGTTCGCGGTCAGCGCCAAAGGCCCTGCGCAATGCTGCGACTTCGCCGGCTAACCGGTTCTCCTCGACAATCCGGCCTTGCCAAACTTGTTTCAGCAACTCGTCCTTGCTGACCACGGCCCCGGAGGCTTCGATCAGCGCCAGCAGCACATCGAAGGCACGGCCACCGAGGGTTATCGGCCGGCTATCGGCAAACAGCTGACGGCGATGCGGGAAGATGCTGAAGTGGTCGAACTCGATGCTCGCCGGCGCGTCGGGCTGGCGAATCATGCCCGCGATTGTAAACCAAATTCCATAAAATCACAAATTTTCGCAGCCCCGGCTCGGCGCCGAATTCATTTTCGAAGCCGGGAACCCATAACTCCGCATAACTCCGCATCTCGCGCGAAAGACTTCACATCCAGCGCGGCTTAGCTTTTGTCGCAGCGGCCAACCCAGCCGCTGGCCGCCAACGGTGAGCGTCGGCAGCCCGGATCATCAGTCAGCTAAAAGGACAATGTCATGATAGATCGGACTAAGCAGCAAGTACGGGGACCACGATGCGTCCTATCAGCGGCGCTGATCGCGCTTGGGGCCGCATCGCTGAGCGCGCTACCCGCGCCGGCCAAAGCCAATCCGGCACAGAATACCAACCCCTGCACGAACCCCGGTGTACTGGCGTCGGGACACGTCCCGCCATTTTGTTCCACCGGCGGCCCGTCGCAGCCCACTCCGTGCCAGCTGGCACAGGTGCTCCCGTTCACCCCAACAGGGATACCGGGTCTAGGGACGGCGGCAGGCTTGATCGCCAAACAGGAGCTGGGCTGCGACGCGGGTGGAGTACCTGGGCGAGACACTAATCCCAGGAACCAGGCCATCCAAAACCGCTTACAGTAAAACCGCGAGGGACGGAACAGAGCCATAGGCAGGTCGCTGCACGCCTTCGCTGCGACCTGTCCATTCCCTGTAGGAGGCAGTCAGCTGCCAAGACACCTGTACCTCGAATGAGGGCTGTTCGAACCCCCTTACGGGGCGGGCCGCCGTCGTGGGAGCTCGTAGCAGGATCACCGCACTCGCTCACCACTTGCCGCGGCATGGCCCGCACAAGGTGAACTATAAGGAACCGCCGGTGACCAATGTGACAAAAATGGCGCTTGAAGAGCACCAGGCAACGTCTGCAGTAGCAGAAGGCCGTGCGCGTCGCCGTCTGACCTCTCAATGGTACAAGGACGCCAAGGGCATGCTGGCAATTCGTTGGGTCATCGAGGTGGAACTGGACGAGCGCCGCCTGCCCGCCGCCCTGGCAGCGTAAGCCGAAATCAAGTGCCCGAAAGTTGCCGTCGCCTGTCGATTGGGCCGGCATCGGCCGCCAGCCGTTTTAGAGGCATCCGAAACCGAGTTCTAACTCGCTTTTAGAGGGAAATCATGGCGCAGGAGTGCATGCTTACTGGGAAAATCGCGCGCCTGGCTATTTTCAAGGTCCCGGAATTCGGGACCCGTGTGAGCTTCCAACTCGAATGTGCGGGAAGAGCCTCGGCAGTCTGTGCCGTTGACGGCGATATCGCACGCGAATTCGTTAAGCATTACTGCGAAGACGACATCGTCGTCGTTAGTGGCTTTAACGAACCTCAACCGTCGACTGCCGCCGCCAATACCCATGGATTGGCCGATTTCGCGTACGCGACATTCGCGTCGCCGAAGAAGTCCGTCGCGCGGCTTGAGCTCGCAAACTGCCCTTCCATTAAGCCTGAAGCACGGCAAACAGGATCTCAACATCAGCGAACAGGAGATATTCCATGATAAAGCTGCTGACTACTCTGGCGGTCGTAACGATCTTGGCGGCATTGGCTGCTGCCGGCACGGTCAAGCCGAAAATCTCTTCCACAGTCGGCGCGGCGGCCGCGCCGCCAACCGTCACGATTTCCGTCGACGAGCTCCAGCGGCAGGTAGACATGCGCACCCTCCCGGTCACGGAAATCGAAAGCCTGTATTGAGGCTGCACGGCTAGGAGCAGTGCCACCAGACGCCACTTCCCCCTAACTCTTTTGCCTGCCGCTGGTCATTGCGGCATCGTAGCCGAAATAGACGGTGTTGCGGTTCCTGCGATCCGCGTCATCACAATACGCAAATCCCGCGTGGTCGGATCAGTGGCAGTTTCGGGCCGGGGTGGACCAGAAGGCCGCCCGGCGCCACTGATCACGCGACAGCTGTCGCGTCATCCAAAACCCACTGATCATCAGCGCCGCGTTCGTACCTGGAGCTTTCGCCTCTGAGCTGCCAGCCCGAGCACTGAAATCTCGTCCGCGAGCCCTTCTCGTCGACGATCCTGCCCGGCCATACTCAGCTTTGCAGCTTCTCTTTGGCGACAAACGCTCCCGAAGCTTCGATCAGCGCCATCGGCACATCGAAAGCCCCGCCGCCGAGGGTTATCGGCCGGCCGTCGGCAAGCAGCTGGCGGCGATGCGGGAAGATGCTGAAGTGGCGAAATTCGATGATCGCCGGCGGATCGGACAGGCGAAGCATGGTCGGCGATTGTAAACCATATTCCCATAAAATCACAGAGTTTCGCACCCTGACGCAGGTCCGGCGTGCATTTCGCAGCCGGGAGCACACAACTCCGCATAACTCCGCATCTCGCGCGAAAGACTCCGCATCTGGCATCGCTTAGCTTTCTCGGAGCGACCACTTCGGCCGCTGGCCGCCGCACTAAAAAAGCCGAGCGGCCGGACCACCACTCAATGGAAAGTGATGAAGGAGAGCGCTATGACCAGTTGGCATTATCCAGCGATCAGGCAAAGATTGACTGGTGGGTTTCTGCTGCTGAGCTCATTGCTCGCAGCGGGAGGCATCTCGCATCCCGCGATGGCCGCGGACCCAGACAACGATTCCCTAGTCCGGACCGAGAGTGGTCCGGTTCGGGGGTTCGTCGAAAACGGAGTGCACGAATTTCTCGGCATCCCTTATGCCGCTCCCCCTGTTGGGCAATTGCGCTGGATGCCCCGCAACCGCCGGCTCCCTGGCAAAACTGCGAGACGCGACGGCCTTCGGCAACACCTGCCCGCAGAATTTTGAACTGGGCGTTTATGCCGGACCGCCGAGCACTACCGAAGACTGCCTCTATCTCAATGTCTTCACGACCAATGTCGGTCGAGACCGAAACCGGTTTGATCGAGACGATCGTCGGAGGCGGCAGAAAGATCCAGTGCTGCTGTGGATCCATGGCGGCGGATGGTTCGACGGCGAGAGCAACGATTACGACGCGAGCAAGCTCGCGCTCGGCGGGCCGGCGGGCCCGACGGTCGTCGTCACGATTAACTACCGCCTTGGCCTCTTGGGTTTTCTCGCGCATCCGGCATTGGATGCCGAAGATCACGCCTTTGCCGATTATGGTCTGATGGACCAGCAGGCTGCACTCCAGTGGGTGCAGGAGAATATCGCTGCTTTTGGCGGTGACCCTGACAACGTCACGATCGGCGGCCAATCCGCCGGTGCCGTCTCCACCGCCGCCAATCTCGTGTCGCCGATGGCCGCAGGCCTGTTCCATGCCGCCATCATCCAAAGTGGTCCCTCGATTGCGTTCGCGCCACTGGATCTGGCCGAGACCCGCGGCGCGAACTTCGCGACTGCGGCGGGGTGCGGCACCGATACGAGTGCAGCGACAGCCGCTTGTCTGCGGACGTTGTCGGTCGACGACATCCTTGGACTGCAAACACCATATCTGACGGGTCTGACCTTGGATGGGACGATCCTGCCGACCTCGACCGACGAGGCCTGGACCACCGGCAAGTTCAATCGCGTGCCGATCATCAACGGCACTGTTGAGGACGAGGGGGGGTTCGGAGCGACCCTAAACGAATACCTCGGCGGCCGGCCAATGACGGCCACCGGGTACACCAACCTCGTGACCGGCATTTACACTGGCAATACCAACATCTTCAACGGCCCGAGCGGGATAGCGGGGGTTCCGCCGAATTACCCGCCCGGGACTGCTGCGAAGGTTTTGACGCAATACCCACTGGCCGCTTATGCGAGCCCGAGCTTGGCCGAAATTGCGGTCCTGACGGATACGGAATCATGCCGGGCCCGGCACCTCAATCACCTGCTGTCGCAATGGGTTCCGCTCTACGCCTATGAGTTCCGCGACCGCAATGCGCCCTGGTATTTCCCGCCATTGAGTTTTCCGCCCGGCGGGGCCCACACGATCGACCTCCAGTTCTTTTTCCCGCTATGGCACGGAGGACCTTTGGGCACCCCGCACCCGCTCACCATTCAAGAGCGCAAGCTTTCGGACGAGCTGGTTGCGGCCTTGACGGGCTTTATGCACACCGGCGATCCCAATTTCGTCGGAAACCATCCCTGGCCGCGCTACGACGGCGACTTGCAAGTCTACTTGTCGGAGAACGTTCTGAGGCTGACTACGCTCACCGAGTCGGAATTCTCGGCGGCGCATCAATGCACGTTCTGGGACAGCACCTTGGTCTACTGACCCGCTCCAACTGGCTACGACAGCCTGGCGACTCTAATCCCCAATCCAGGAGACACTCAATGAACCGTTCGCATTCTGTTGCTGCCCTACTCGTTTGCGTCCCGCTCGGCCTCGCTGCTGTGGCCACCCAATCCTCTCTGGGTGCCAACGATCCGACAGCGGCGCCCGCGGTTCATCACGCTTTGACGGCAACGGTGACCCCCGGCGCCTTTTGCTCCTTTCTGCCACCACTGCCTGGCGGGAATATCGCCAACTCTGAATCGAATGCCGTGGTGTTCTGCAACAAGCCCCGTTCTCAGGCGCCAAACGCCAACATCTTTCCGGCGGGGTTCATAAGGACAGCGCACTTCGCCAAGGGGCCGGGCTTCGTCCAAGTCACCGGGAGGATCGATCGCGCCGCCTATGGATTGAGCGCGAATGACGGAGGAGGCCAGTACGACAGCAACGGCGCACCTCAGGGCGCCCGCGTTTCCGGCGCGAAAAAATTCGTAAACCTGGTCGAGCCGGATCGCGGGCATTTCTGCATTCGCGCCTGCACGGATCCCAATAAATGCAACACCGGTGAATCGACGAAAGGATGCGAGGTGGTCGTCCCAAGCAACTACGAGTAATCGGTGCTTGCTCGCGTCAGCCACCCAGAAGGAAGGGGCTCGTGGCGTCGCCCCTTCCGTGGCGCGTGAGCGGCCGCTCAGGTTTCGCGGCTGGAGAAACGCATGGTGGTAGCGCGGGCGCGGTAGTCGTTCTTGACGTTGACGAAGCCGACTATGCCCTCCTCGACCCTCTTCCAGGCGCGCTGCAGGGCCGGGCGGATCTCCTCGGGCTCCTCGACATATTCGGCTTAGCAGCCCAAGGCCTCGGCCATCTTGTCATAGCGTGTAGCCGAGATTGCGGCCGGGCTTGTACCACATGGTGGCCTCCAATCTTTCAGTCCGATCTGCCTGGCCCGCCGGCTCAATTCGATGACATCTTGCCAGCGGGTTTGACAATGATCTTTCCGGCCATGTACGGATGGATAGTACAGATATACGGGTACTCACCCGGCGCCGCGAAGGTGTGGGAGAAGGTGTCGTCGGTATCGAGCGCCGCCGACTTAAAGGTCCCGTTCTTGTCGCCGATCCGGTGCGGGCTGTCGTCCTCGTTCTTCCAGGTCACCGTCGTGCCGGCACGACGGTCAGCGTCGCCGGGGCGAAGGCGAAGTTGTCGATATTGACGGTGGCGGGGACTTGCCGCGGCCGCGAACACCGCCCCGCCCGCCGTGGCATTCCCACTGCTGTCCAGCCTTGGCCAGGAGCCGCAATGGCTTCTACCGGTATCCAGGCGATGGCAGCGAGTAATCAAGCGGCCCGCGGGCAGTTATCGTCCCGAGAGGTTGAAGAGGAAGAGGCCAGGGCCTTCGAGCGCCTCCTTGGGAGGCCCAGTCGAGATAGAGCCATTCGGCCACCACGAGGACCGAAAGTGCAGCCGCATAGCTGCACGCATCTCGGACCTTGCGCACAAAGCTCTTGCGCCTTTTCAAGCCTATTCGGGCACTGTTTGTACGAGAGGGACCGACGGTTCGAATCCATCTCCCTCCAGCAGAGAGATGCTATGGGGCGGGCGGCGAAGATGGCAATTTCGTCGCTTTACATCAATCGATGGAGTGCCGCGATGCCTCAGCCGAACGATTTGAGCAGGTCCCTCGTGGCCCTGGACCAAGATAGCACGATCATTACCGTCGTCGAGATGAGCCAGTCGAGCTGGCTGGTTGGCGGTGTGCTTCCCGGCATTGAGCGTCAGCCGCGCAAAAAGCTGGAGCCGAGCCCAGAGCGGCTGCTTGCCCTACTGCATCGCTGGCGCGACGAGTCAGTCAGGGCTGGCCGCACGATCACGCGGATTGCAGTTGCCTTCGAAGCCGGCCGCGACGGCTTCTGGCTGGCGCGCTGGCTGGAGGCGCGTGGGGTCGATGCGCACGTGATCCATCCCTCGAGTGTGGCGGTGTCGCGGGAACATCGCCGGGCAAAGACCGATCGGCTCGACACCGAATTGCTGAAGCGCGGGTTCCTGGGGTGGCTGCGTGGCGAACGGGGCCATTGCAGCATGGCGCGCGTGCCAACGATTGCTGAAGAGGACGCCAAGCGGCCTAATCGGGAGCGCGAGTGCCTGGTCAAGGAACGCACGCGGCTTGTGAACCGCATGAAGGGCACCCTGGCCCGGCTCGGCATTCGTAACTTCAGACCAACCCTGCGCAACGCGGCCGAGCATCTGGCAGCCCTATCCACGCCGGAGGGCTCTCCGTTGCCCCCGAATG
>Ga0306921_10009499_pt1 | contig 10318 bp, 13 predicted proteins | sample sta12Cox44000080_FD_203760 | JGI IMG/M metagenome (GOLD analysis project Ga0306921, IMG submission 203760) | Lab enrichment of tropical soil microbial communities from Luquillo Experimental Forest, Puerto Rico - statoxic.12C.oxic.44.000.080 (v2)... | ecosystem: Environmental > Terrestrial >...
GGAAAATACCGGGGAGCGTCGCCAACACGGCAAGCATTTCATCAGGGACCATAACGGACAGCCAGCAAAAAAACCCTTCTACCTGAAGCGTGAGGTTTGGCGAAAACAGACGATAAGCTCGTCGCGTTCGAAGGCGCGACTTCCCGATCAATGCACGCATACGACGGGAGACTTCGTTGGCTCCGCTCTAATCTTCCGCGGCATTCCAGCTGAGGTGGATGCGGTGACAGTGGAGCCGGGCGGCGCCATGCGTTGGGAGCTTGGACCATTGGAGCGTATCTGGCTGCGAATCCTGAGACGCAGACCGTAATGCTAAAGGACGTCGCTCGTGACTTGGCTGGGAAAATTGAGCGCGTGACCGGCGCTAATCAAAACCGCTCCGACGACATGCGATAACGCTGCGTTGAGGTATACCGAGACGCACAAGCACGCCTTTTCCAGGTTTTTTTGTGCGCACTGGTATGCGAGCGGGATGCGATTTGGCGAGGCTCAGGCCACCGGATTTCTCCGAAAGCTAGGGGGCCGTCAATTGACTGCGAAATATGGAATCAGATTTCGGCTTTCGCAGCACGGGTTGATCCGTGACGACGATAGTAGCTCTCGGTTGAATTTCATCGGTAGTCTCGGTCATCTCCCCGCAGCATCCCTGCTAACGAATTCGTAGGATTCTCTCGCCAATCTCGGGTCAAAAGTATAAAAATCGTGCAATCCTCTCGACCTTGAGAACGGCAAACCTCATGCGCCGTCTTGCTGCTGCGACCAGCACATCCTTCATGATGTTTTGCGTCTCGCTCGCCGCGCAGGATCTCGAACCGCGTGCCTACAGCAACTCGCCCATCGGCCTTCATTTTGTCGACGTCGGTTATGCTTACTCGACGGGCAAGTTCCTGACCGATCCGTCGCTGCCGGTCGAAAACGTAAGCATTGCATCCCACATCGGCGTATTCGGAGGCGCTACAGTCTTGAATTTGCTCGGCCAATCCGCGAAACTCGAGTTGGTTATCCCCTACGTCTCGCTCGGCGCGAAAGGCGAAGTCTTCGGCAGGCCGCACGCGCGTTACATCGATGGCCTCGGCGATCCGTTGTTTCGCTTCTCGATGAATTTCATCGGCGCGCCTGCCCTCACGGCGGCGGAGTTCTCCAACTACCGGCAGAATTTCATCCTCGGCGCGAGCATCCGCATTGGCGTCCCGCTCGGCCAGTATGATGACACCCGGCTCGTGAACGTCGGGAGCAATCGCTGGTCGCTGAAGCCCGAGCTTGGCTTCTCGAAGGCGTTCGGCCGCTGGACCGTCGAGCTCGCACCCGCGGTGACCTTTTACACTGACAATGGCGATTTCTTTGGCGGCAGGACGCGCGAGCAGGCGCCGCTCTACTCCGCGCAAGCACATGTCTCTTACACGTTCGCATCCAGTTTCTGGCTGGGACTGGACGCCGCATATTTCAATGGTGGACGGACGACGGTCAATGACGTGGAGAATGACGATCGCCTCGAAGGCACGCGCTTCGGAGTGACGCTCGCGCTGCCGGTAAATCGCTATCATTCCATTAAACTTTACGCCGCCACCGGCTACAACGCCCACCGGCAACACGACTTCGAAGCGCTCGGCATCGCCTGGCAAACGCGCTGGGGTGGTGGCTATTAATTCGCCCTAGCAAGCTCGCGCGGATGTCTAGAAAAGCCGGCTGCAGTTCGAAGATGGGGCACATACGACGGGGTCATACCCAGACAGAGTCCTCGCTAGAGGAGATAATTCCCTTTTAACAGCCCTTGTTGTTTTGTTCGGTTTAGATCGCGAGGGCCGAACGGGAATCGCCCTTGTGCTCGCGCGTTTCGATCACGTTGCCCGTTTCATCATAACCGCGAATCACGGCATCCTGTGATTGGCTGCGAAACTTCGCGTAGCCGGAAATCAGATCGATTGTCGCGATGATCTTTGCGCGGGCGCACTTCGTAAACGTGCAATTTGTCGTTTGGCACTGCAAAAACGATACTAGCGCGCGCTCGCGCTTTGCCGTCAGAAAATTCGAGCTGATTGCCGAACGACTCAGAGTAGCGGCCCGTCAGATAGAGCGATCCTGCTTTGACGTGGAGATTGATTTACTCTGCGTCGTATTGTGACTGGGATTGTGACTTTCGTCCACTTTGACAGGCTTCTCATAGGTGGCGGAAGGGGTGGGATGCGAACCCACGGACAATATAAGCACCTTCGCAACACCGTCTTTCATGGGTAAGAAAATACTCTGCGTTTATGTTTGCACTTCGCGCGCGGCGCGCTGTTTCGATGCTATCGGCGTGGAGAGAGATCTTGCGCAGCCGCGCAGCAGGACGAGCGCGGAGCAGCCAAAGGCGATGCCGAAACGACATTCACTGTTTGCTCTTCCGCTTCTCGGCGAGGTGCGCCCTCAGCCACTCGCCGGTGGGCTCAGTGTGGCCGTCCGCGAATTTCACCATGTAAGGTTTGCCGGAGATATAACTCTTGCTGGCAATCCCGGTGATGAAGTCCTCGGTCGTCTTCACGCGATCGCCTGCCTTGGCGAGTTTGTCGCGCAAATGAGCCCCGCCCTCGGCTCCGGAATACTCCGTGCCGTTGCGAATGAAGCGCACGCTGGAGGTTTGGACGAACGTGATCAACTCATCGATCTCCGCCTTCGTCTGCGCATCAAACGCGCAGGCGATCGCCGCAGTGAGCAGCAGAGCAAAGATGAAAAAGAGAAGCTGGCGCATGTGATCAAAGTATCCACTTTGCCAGAGGCTCAAAGCAGCCACTGAATCGGCAGCCAGCTTAGCACGGTGACCTGCACGCGCTTCCAGAGACTGGTCTCGGGCTCGGAGTTGTAGCGCACTTCCTTTTTGCCCTCGCGCGTCACCCACACGAGGTGATTTCCCTCCAGCTCCACGCGATACGTGGTGCGGCCAAGCTCGCGCTCGGTGCTCTCGGGCAGACGCCTTGCCAGCTCCGGGCATTCGTAAAGCACACCCATCTCCGTGTTCAGCCGGTTCGAGCGCGGGTCGAGATTGAATGAACCGATAAAACCAACCCGGCGGTCGAAGGCGAAGGTCTTCGCGTGCAGGCCCGAAGTGCTCGATCCGGCGGGGCCGCTCAATCCGCGGAAGCTGCCCACCCGCTGTCCCCTTTCATGGCCCACGGTCGGCTTGAGTTCGTAAAGTTCGACCCCGGCCTCGAGCAGCGGCTTGCGGTAGCCGTGGTATTTGGAGTGCACCGGCACTTCGTCGGTTGAGGCGAGTGAATTAGTGATCACAACGACGCGCGCGCCGCGCTGGCGCACGCCTGCAAGCAGCGCGACGCCCGGCTTCCCCGGCACGAAATAAGGCGAGACAAGAAACAGCTCGCGTTTCGTTTTATCGACGACCGCGTGAAGTTTGGGCGCGAGGTGCGTTTCCTCTTTGGTGGGGGAGGTGAGCACCTTGTCAGGTTGATCGTTCACGATCGTGGCGCGTCCCCAGTTGAACGTCACCGCGTGGTGGTGGAACTGTCGGGCAAACTCGCTGTGACGCACACTTTCCGCATAGCCCGCATGCTCCGCGGACGCGCCATCCGCGACGAGCGCCGCCCGCATCGCGGCGAGTTGCTCGGGCGTCGTGTTTTGTCGCGCGAGCATGGTGATCGGGATCGAGGCCGCGTAATTCCAGTAAAGGTCGAATTCGTCCGATACTTCCTTCACCACCGGCCCAATGACCGCGACATCGAGATCCGCATAATTCGTCCCGGCATTGGCGGCAAAATATTCGTCGCCGATATTCCGGCCGCCGACGATGGCGACCTGTCCATCGGCTGTGAAGGACTTGTTGTGCATCCGCCGGTCGATCCGTCCGAACTCGGTGACCATGCCGAGCAGCCGGGGCGAACGTAGGACCACGGGATTGAACATCCGCACCTCGATGTTCGGATGACTATCGACGGCGAGCAGCACGGCGTCGGAGGGCTCCGTGGCGAGATCGTCGAGCAACAGGCGCACCCGCACACCGCGATCCGCCGCGCGGAACAGATGTTCGATCAGCGCCTTGCCGACGAGGTCTCTCTTCCAGATGTAATACTGCACATCGAGGCTGCGCTGTGCCGCGTCCGCCAGGACGATCCGCGCGGCGAAGGCGTCGTGCGCGTCCGAGAGCGCGTGCAGCCCGGACTGCCCCGGATGCCCCGCGACGCGTGGTCGCACCGCCGCCGCGAGCGTGGTTCCGCCGCTTGGTCTCATGGCCATCGAAGGCGTGCGCTCGCCCTTGGGGAGACCGCCGCAAGCAGCGAGTGCAAGGATAATGAACAAGGCGCCGGAGCGTCGAATCCAGCGTCGGTCGATAGGAAGCATCATGGGTGAGTCGGTTGAGATTGGGCGGAAAGGTGAAGACTGCATCATTACCGTATCCCGCCGTGTGCCCCAGCGCTATTGGACCTAGGTCTTATATTCCTGCCGACAACGTGTGCTGACCCACGGGCGGCATTCTGCGATGCGCCCAAACGCGTATCCAATCGGGAAGAGCAGGGCAACCGCGATCGCGTTGGAAATGCGAATGGCGTGCGCCTTGCGAATCATGAACATGAACGGAATCGCCACGAGAAAGGTGATGAAGAAAACGCACAAGAAGACCCCCAGCGCTTACACCGAGACCGTTTTAGTCGCTTTGTCACAGAGCGCGCTTCCTGAGAACATTCGAAGTCAACGCCGCGGCCGAGGGGTCGGCTCGGCAAGCTTGCGCGCGCGTTCCTCTTGCACCTGCTTCACTTGGCTGCGGAGTAACCAATGGTGCTGGGCAGCAGCAAGATCGATATCAAGATCTGCCATGGCTTTTCGAACGTCCTGCAAAGCGCCCCGCAGATCCTTGGAGATGAGAGAATCAGCACTTTTGGCCGTGCCACCAATGTGATCTACGGCTGGACCAATTCTTTTAGTGACCACGTCGTCGATACTCCCCGCCGCAGCCCGAATCTTCTCGATCATCTGCCTAAACTCGGGAGCTTCCGTTCCCTGGGCAACGAACACTCCACTTTCTTCCAAACCCTTTGTAACGGACGCAAACGAGGCTACACCGCGGCTTAATTCTGAATCTTCAGCAGCGAGAGCGCTTATTCTCGTCAGAGCCTGTTCCGCCGCCGCAATCGCCGGCTTTACAATTTCAGCGAACTCTTCCTTTGCGCTCGGTTCAAGCTCTAGTGGAATTGTGTTATCGACCAGCAAGTCCGAGTTGATCCTGACAGTCAAATCGAAAAAGCCGGAGCCGAACCCTCCCAGACTTTGGCGCAGGGTGGCTACAGAGCCCTGGCCGATAAGCCTTACGTAATTGCCTTTCAAGTAAAGCACCGCAGTCGGCTGAATAGCATCGCTCCGGAGGACGGAAGGGAACGGAACCACATTCTTGCCCTTCCGGAACCCGATACGCTTGACGGTGCCGATGCGATTGCCAAGAAGGAAGACGTCCGCGCCTGCACGAATAACATCGGCCGCTTTCGGGGTGAGATCGACGTAAAACACCTTGCTCTTCTCGAACCAGCCTTGCTCCCTGCCCGTCAAGAATATCACCAAAGCCAACAAGAAAACGGCACACAATAGGAATGCTGCAGCAATGGAATTAAGGTAACGGAGCTGGAAGGGTTTTTCTACCATGAGACTGGGTATTACGGGTCGGCCTCAAAGGCTTTTGTGGACCGTCAGTGGCGATCACTTATGGCATCAAAGCATGTTCGCAATGGAAAATGGTTATGCTGAGACCCTCAACGCAATGGATACTATGAACGTGACACTGACGGCCGCCCAAAGGCAGCGAAGCATCGCCCTGCCGACAAGCGTCGGAGCTTCGGTCGAAACCGCTCGGACGTTACGCGCCTCGTTAGCACAAATGGCACCTATCATATTGCCGATAATCACAGCTCGGAGAAAGACGCTTAAGAAATCGGCCGGTTTCAGCCCCATCATGAAGGAGTGGAATACATTTACGATATTTAATATCTCTGGTGAAAAGAAGAGGAACCAAGCTTCCAAACAAAGGAAGACGGTCACGTTTAAGAAGATACTTAGGCAGAATATCGCAATAGAGAGTCCGATCATTCGTGGCATCACAACAAGACCGAAGGTGTTTTGACCTTTGGCTTGTAGTTGTGCCAACTCGCCGTTGAGCTGGATGTTCACCATCTCAGCCATGATCGCGGGGACGCTGATGCACATGACGACGAACGTTGCCAGTAATGGCCCAGCCTCTCTCAGTAGGCTGGCTCGCAACGCCGGAACGAGCCATTCGGGCTTTCCGGTCAGGGTAAGCCAGAGGTTGCAGTGCAAATAGACTGCGAAACTGAAAGACACAGCGATTAGCAGGGTAAAAGGAAGTGCGCGAACGCCACTGACGAGAATCTGGTGCGTTAGGCAATTACGTACCGGCGGTGACCATGACGACGGGCGTATCGCGGTGAGGCCACACTCCAGCAATGCGCCGACGACATAGAGTTTCCGTTCGATAAAGAGGACAAACCAGCTGCCGACACCTTTCCAAATGTAAGTGACTGCTTTCAAAGTGATCTAGCATGGCCAGCCATACAGGGAATTTTCGCGTTGTGGATAAACTCGATCGGATATGCCCCACAAGTATTTAGCGTGATTGTCGTGTCGGCATCGACGTCGCGGTCTTCATCGAGCACAACGTTCTCAAGGACGGCGCCAAACCGTAAAGCCTGGAAAATGTCTGGCTCGTTTTCGGGCGTGAAGTTGATCGCCTTCGCATAGCATGGTTGACCGCCGGTCGCGACGGGTGCTACGCCCGACGCCGTTTTGGTCGGCGGTGGTTTGGGATCGTTGCTGCCTTCTGCGTTGAACTTGGCGCGTGGCAAACTCTCGAATAGACGACGCAGCATCGGTGTCTGCGTTGTAGCGCCCGTAGTTTCGCGTGACAAGCCGAAAAAGCTGCCTCGTCGCTTGTGTGACGTGCAGCGAACAAAAGCTGCTCATCACTCTTTGAACTCGCCCTTGTGCTCGTGCTTCTCGATCACGTTGCCAGCGGCATCGTAAACGCGAATCACAGCATCATGTGAGCGGCTGCGGTGCATCGCAAACCTCGGACGGGTTGTGCACGATTTGCCGTTTGATGGCAACGGCGGCTAACCGTTCAACGACCGTGGGTTAATTCGATTGCATTAGAAACCGCTGAGTCCCGTGCTGCATTCGCTACACGATTCGCGATGCGACGAAGGCGAAGAAGAATCCGATTGTATAGATCGCAAGGGATACGAAGAAAATGCCCGTCGACAAACGCCGCACACGGATGCACGATTTCGCCTTTTTAGGTTCTGTCGGGCATGGCACGCGGCGATTGAGGTATGTCGTCGTCGCCGAAATGACGAGCATTGTCGCTGTAATGATGAACAGTGGAACTTTATGTTCGGACAACCAGACGAGTTGCGGCACGTTAGTCACCAGAGCAGCCATTGCCGCGCCCGCGCCGAGCGAAACAAGCAACGCAGGTAGGGCGCAACATACGAGAGTGCCTAACGAGCCGAGCAACGTCACGCTTTCAATGACGATGGTGCGCAGGTGGGTCATTTATTTAGCCCGATTGATACTAGCGACCGAGTAGCCGCTGTTCGTCAGCAGCCTTTTGACTTTAGAGTCATCAAGTGTTTGCCCACGCTTTGTCGTAACGGTGACGAGCCTGTCTTTCAGATCAACGTTGACCGTGCTGACCTCGGGCTGCTTCTTGAATGTTTTCTCGATAGCCGTCGCGCAGAATCCGCAAACCATCCCATTGACCGTCGCCTTGATTGTGTCGGCAGAAACGGCTGCCGTCAGAGCGAACATGATTGCGAACGTAAGTACATGTTTTTTCATTGTGTTTCCTTTCAAAATTGAATTTGCCAGTTGACCATGATGTGTTGGTTACTTTGATAACCGATCTCAAATAGGTAACCTTTGTAGAAGAAGCGGAGCAGCGGCGTAGCTACGAAGTGATCATGCTTTGCCGGATGGTGATCGACTTGAAACATGAGCCATGTGTTCAGGTCGTTGTAGTTCGCGAGGTATGGCGCAATACCAATTCGTGCCCGTTGCCACACAGATTTCTCGATGTTGCCGTCCCAAACGAATCGCGGTTCGTACGACAGGAACCAACGACGTGATTCATAGTCAGCGAGAAATGCCGTCCAGAGACACGGTTGATTGTTGTCGTGATACCGCGCCAGACCCGCGCCGCTCATGTTGAAGATGTTGCCCTGACCATCCGGGAGGTTCCATCTTTTGAGCAACGTGTTGAACTCTGGCGTCAACATCAGGATTTCTTTTCCATTCTCTTCCTGCTTTGCGTAAAACCCGAAGGCATTTGTAGGAATGAATGTGTAGTCGAACGAGCCCGTGTGGCCTGTCTCGTCGTTCTCCTGCATCAGCATCAAACCTCCCACGTACGAGAGCGGTTTCGCCTCAACGTGGAGCGATAGAATTGTTGCAGTTATCAGTGTTAAGAATGTTTTCGTTTTCATTTGATTCAGGGACGGCAGTCGCAAAGAAGGCGTGCGCCGGAAATGGGCACACCACGGGCGTCAGCGTCCTTGAATCAGATGAGAAACGTACAGAGAAGCGCGAGTCGCGGTACTGAAACGAACGCGGACTCACCGCTGGTATCAACGGATGATTTGGCTGCTGCCTGAATGGCCAGCGGAATGGGAATGCTGGCAGAAATTGTGGCGATATTCAGCTGGTCAGAAATTGTTTTCGCCAGCGGTTGAGCAGCTGACCCAGTGCGCTGCTGCGATGTGGCGCAGCACGTCTTATTCGCGCAGCAACGAGGCGCACAAGGCTTTTCGCTTGCGGTATTCGTGATAATACACGGAGAGGCGGGTAATCGGACAATCGCGGTAAACAACGCAATTACAATTGCGCCCGAAACCGTCAGCCTACGAATCATCAATGCACTGATAGCACAATTGTCGCATTAGATCGAGTCCGTCGTCGAACCGCTCATTTCGTTTTGAAATCCACTGGCTGGTTGGCCAATCTAACTGTTACAGATTCACGTATGCCAAGCCACGTTGTCCAGAGTGCCGGACGTGAGTGCGAAATACGCAAAGGTCGCCGATTAGAGTATTTTACGCTCGGTTGGAATCTCACGGAAGCGGTTGTTGGTGTAGGCGCGGGTGTGGGTATGTGCCTTTCCGCAATCTCGATTGTTGTGATGCCGCTTCTCGCTCGCGCAAAACGCCACGTAGCGGCACGATTGAACAGTCGTGCGCTTGTTGCGGACTCTCGCCAGACTGATCTTTGCGCTTATTTGTCAGGCATTCTTTTTGTCGGGCTTGTACTGAATGCGCTCTTTGGATGGTGGTGGGCAGATTCGCTGGCCGCAATTCTCATGGTTCCGATCATTGCGCGTGAAGGCGTCGAAGCGTTTAAGGGCCACTCACTGTGAGCGTTACTAAAAGTCGTCGTCCGGCCAATCAAAACGCGCTGGCGGTCAAATGCGGCGCTGCGTTGGCCGTCTGTGCAAACCCGATTCGGCAGCGGCGTTTCCAGCAGCGTCGTAAACGCGAATGCTAAACCGCTTCAATGTCCGGACTAAAGGCTTAGGACCAAGGTCCAATGTCGGAGAGAATTCAGGCGGTGTACTGTCTATGTTGCGCTAGCTAAGACCCCATGCGGGATGCAGCAGGGCTTGGCTACACTTGGGCGATCATTTCTCCGCACAATTGATGATCGCCCGACTTTTATCCTCGACAGGTATTCGCGGCTGATACCAGCGCGGAAGACGCCAGCAGTCGGCAAGGGCGGCGATTTCACCGACACCTCTAAAGGCGTCGGGATGCGTCAGCATATCAAAAGAGCCAACGCACGTAGAGCCGCTGCGACATTTCGCAAATGAAATTGCTGATCACAGACCTGAGTGGCCGACGCTTTGGCCGTCTCGTCGTGATTGAGAATTGGGGAATAGTGGACGGCAAAGCAACGTTATCGTTGTCGCTGCGACTGCGGAAAGGAAATGTTCGTAAAGAGGAACGACTGCGCCGCGACAAAACAAGATCGTGCGACTGTCGCGGGAAACCCGCTTTCGCTACCCCTGCCGAAGCCTCGCTCGCGTACCGAAAGTTTTACCATCACAGTGAAGTGGTAAATCCATCGCTGCCGTTTGATGGCAACGGCGGTTAACTTTGGTTCAGTATCCGTATAGGACTAAAGTCCTATATGCGTCTAACGGACCACCGTATAGATTATTGGTTGATCACGTCATCCGACGTCCCAACGCACTCTCGGTGGGGCTAAAACGGGTTGAGACCTAACGTTCGCTGAGACACCGCTTAGCGCGATCTTCCAGATTCATCCGGAACCCATG
>Ga0306921_10009503_pt1 | contig 10315 bp, 4 predicted proteins | sample sta12Cox44000080_FD_203760 | JGI IMG/M metagenome (GOLD analysis project Ga0306921, IMG submission 203760) | Lab enrichment of tropical soil microbial communities from Luquillo Experimental Forest, Puerto Rico - statoxic.12C.oxic.44.000.080 (v2)... | ecosystem: Environmental > Terrestrial > Soil...
CCCCGCAGAACGCCTCTGTTCGAATGCGATTGGTTATCCTGGACAAAGTGATCGGGGAGTCCCAGGCCCGCAAAGGCCCGTTCGTTGTAAATCTCCAGGAAACAGCCCCGCGCGTCCGAAAGACTTGTGGTTCCAGCAGCAGCACACCGGGAATCGCCGTTTCGATGACTTTCATTCTGCTCGTCCCTCTTAAGGGTTGCTTCTATCGTAACAGTGTCGGAGCAGGTTCGTTCCTGGCCGGTCCAACGAATCGAGCGGTGAATCCATCCCGTTGCGGTACCATCGCTTTTATGCGGGCCGTGTGCGAGCCACGATCGTTCCGCGTTTTGTGGATTTGCCTGCGCGCGCTCGTTTGCCTTCTCTCTGCGTTCGGCTTCGTCCCGCTATGCCCTGCGGAGACAGCGCGTCTGTCCGGAACCATCTTCACCGAGACAAACCCGGTGCAAACCGTATGGCCCAACGCGCGCGTGACGCTGAAAAGCCTTGCGTCGGGAAGGGAAGTCACTACGGTTTCGGATGAACTCGGCGTGTATTCGTTCGCTGCTGTTCTGCCGGGGGAGTACGAATTGACCGTTACGCTGGCCGGATTCGACAGGGCCACGGCGCGGATCACCCTGAGCAGCGAATCGGCAAACCGCGTCGATGTCCAGTTGACCTTACAAAAACAGGCCGAATCCGTTTCGGTATTGGCGAATCCGTAACTGCTTTGGAGGCAACACCGCGAGCAACGCGACGCCGATGACGCCCAACACTGCGGTGCCCATCAAGAGGTCTTGCTCGGCAGGATTCTGGAATGCCTGCAAGGTCATGACCGCTCCGTGAGCAAAACTCGACCACGCGCTGAAATCAATCGGACTACCATTCGCCGGCGGTTTGCGCGCTCCGATCCACAAGTATCCCAAGTGTGACATTGAGACTGAGCATCGTCTGGCCCCCAGGATTCGATTGATCCTGTGACCCGGGGATAGAGGCCGGCTATGAACGGCAAGCCCGCCAAGACCATCGGGGCTTGGAGAATTCGTTCCCGCTTCATGGGATCCTCCTCACGCTGGAATCCCCGCATGGGGAACGAACGATGCGCGGAGGCTTCGAGCGGCGGCTCGCTTAGTCAACGGTTCGCAGGCTGGTCCGTTTCGCCAGCAATGCCAACTTTTCCTCGTGACTCATGGGCTCCCAGGGGACGAGTTTCTCAGCAAGCGCATCCATTCGGTGAAACAAGGTCAAGGAAAGGAAAAGGCCCAGAAAATCCAAATCGCGAAAGACGAGCGAGCCGGCCGCACGCATCCTGCCGCTGATGCGATCGAAATGCTCTGGCATCTCGGTCCAATGCAGGCTGGAACGGTGGTGATGGCAGAGGTGGTATCCCTCGTTCATGAAGTTCACTTCATCCATGACCGTGACCGTATTCGAAAAGTAATCGTCGGGATGCTGCGGGTCGCAGAAGGCGTGCTGCACCCAGGCGGTGATCGCGTTGATGAAGTTCATGGTCAGCATGGGAACTAACACGAAGAAAATCCCGATTCTCCAGTTGTACAGGAAGATGGCCGTAAAATACGCGTAATAGCACATCATCCCCGTCAACATGCGCTTGCGGTTCTTCTCGTCGCCGCGGGACGCAAAGTACGCGTAGGGGGCAACGCCCAGTACGGTCCACATGTTGTCGGCGAGATACCACAGAAAATCAAGGCGGCTTGTACGGTCGTAGCCCATGGTGTTGCGGGTGTCGTCGAAGCCGGCGTTTTCGCGGTGGTGCAGGCAAACATGCGCGGTGCGCCCCAGTTCCGGCATGTTTCCGTAGAGGAATCCAAGGAAGAACTCAAGGTAGCGCCCCAAAATCCTGTCGTAGATCCCGGTGAAGTAGCCTTGGCGGCGGTGTGCCTCGACGTGGCTGGCGCTGAACATCCGGATAAACCGCTGAAACTTGACGCCGTACAGAGCCAGATAGAAAGCCAGCACGAGCCAGAGTCTCGGTTTCCCCAGTACCAGTTGAACCATGAAAATGGGAATGGCCGTAAGGGTCAGCGAGATCATCAGCCGCAGCGCCGGCACGTCTCGCGTGTCGCGCAGAACGTCTGTTCCGAGCCGCGCGATCACGCGGTCGTAGGCTTTGGAAAGCCACCCGTAGGCGTTACGCAGCGGACCGACCCGTCCGAGGAGCATTGCCAGGCCATAAACTCCGAAGGAAAGCGCCACTATCGGCAATGCGGCGATTACACTGGCCACTGCAAGCAGTACAGCCGTCCATTGAATCAGGAAGAACAGTTTGGGCCTGGCTTCAAAGCTGATTGCCAGGGAGGCGGCGCCTATCGTGGGGTTCGAAGTTGCCATTTCACCACCGTACGCCAGGATTTGGCCGGGCACCTGAGCGCTCATCTTAGGATGCGCGACGAAAGCAAGTCAACGAGGAACCCGCGGCTCGTTGAGTCCCCGCGCTGGGAAAGGCAAGGCCGGTTGGCCAGCTCGGCGCAAGATTTTGCAGGATTTTACAGGCTCGCGAAGACCGCTGGTGATTACCAAATCGGCCCGCGGCCCGTCTATACTGTTAAAGAACCCGCGGCGTTGTGTCATTGCCGCTCGGGAGCGGGATTACATGAAATTCATAAAGAAAGATTCGAGAGTTGTAGGGGTGTGCCTCGCGCTGATCGCCGTTGTCGTCCTCCTGTTGCCGGCCTTGTCGCAGACTCCTGCGCAACCGGAAACGCATGGCATCGTGGTTGCCCACATGGACCTCGCGGTTAAGCCGGGGGATGATTTCTACGCATACACCAACGGGGAGTGGCTCAAACGTACGGAAATCCCGCCCGATCGCGCAACGGTCGGCGTTTTCAGTATCCTTGACAATATCAGCAGCCAACGTACTGCCGATCTCATCGAGCAGGCCGCGAAATCTGCAGCGCCTGCGGGCTCGGATGTTCGCAAGATCGCGGACCTATACAACTCGTACATGGACGAAGCCGCCGTCGAGGGCAAGGGGCTGGCGCCGCTGCGGCCGCAGTTTGAAGCCATCGCCGCGATTCAAGACAAGCACCAGCTGGCCTACGCCCTCGGCCAGACCCTGCGCACTGACGTCGATGCCCTCAACAACACCAATTTCCATACACCGAATCTTTTCGGCCTATGGGTCGCGCCGGGCTTCAACGACTCCGAGCACTACACCGCGTACATCCTGCAGGGAGGCCTACAGCTTCCAGATCGCGAGTACTATCTTGCCGAGAATGAGCATATGCGCGACGTTCGCGCCGCGTATGCCCCTCACGTCGCGGCGATGCTTAAGCTCGCGGGTTTCGATGATACCGACAACCGCGCCAAGCACGTCATCGAGCTCGAACACGCCATCGCGGAAAAGCACACCAGCCTCGCCGATAACGAAGACATTCACAAGGCCAACAACACCTGGTCGCAGGCAGACTTTTCAGGGAAGGCTCCCGGCCTCGACTGGCCCGAATATTTCCGCGGTGCAGGTCTGACACAGCAGTCCAGTTTCATCGTATGGCAACCCGCGGCGTTCACAGCCGAATCGGCCCTGGTGGCGTCCGCGCCGCTCGAAAACTGGAAGGACTGGCTCGCCTATCATCTGATCGAATCGATGGCCGGCGTGCTACCCAAGGCCGTGTCCGAGGAGCGCTTCGGATTCTTCGGCAAGACGCTCACGGGCACGCAGCAACAGCGCCCCCGTTGGCAGCGCGGCGTCGGCGTGGTGAACGGATTCCTGGGCGATGCGGTGGGCAAGATCTATGCGGAAAAGTATTTTTCGCCGGAAGCGAAAGCCCAGGCGCAAGCCTTGGTCGCCAATCTTATCGAAGCGTTCCGCAAGCGGATCGACGCGCTCACGTGGATGGATCCTACAACAAAGGCCGAAGCCAAGGCCAAACTCTCCACGCTCTATGTCGGCGTCGGTTATCCCGATAGCTGGAAGAATTATTCCGCCTACGAAGTGAAAGCCGACGATATCTTCGGGAACGTCTGGCGAGGCCGCCTGTTCGATTATCAGCAGGACCTGGCGCGCCTCGGTAAACCCATCGACCGCAAGTGGTGGTCGATGACGCCGCAAACGGTCAACGCCGTGAATCTACCGTTGCAGAACGCGTTGAACTTTCCGGCCGCCATTCTGCAGCCGCCGTTTTTTGATCCCAAAGCGCCCGACGCCGTCAATTACGGTTCCATTGGCGCCGTGATCGGCCACGAGATTAGCCATACCTTTGACACCGAGGGCAGCGCATTCGATTCGAAAGGTCGCGTGCGGAACTGGTGGACTCCGGCGGACCTGAAGCATTTCGAAGAAGCGACTGCCCGGCTCGCCGCTCAATACGACACTTACAAACCATTCCCCGATCTCTCCCTGAACGGCAAGCAAACGCTCGCCGAAAACATCGCCGATGTTGCCGGGCTCGCCGCCGCGTACGACGGCTATCATGCCGCACTGGCGGGCAAAACCGCTGCTACCCAAGACGGCTTCAGTGGCGATCAGCAGTTTTTCATTGCCTTCGGGCAAAGCTGGGCGCAAAAAGAACGCGAAGCCGTGCTTCGTCAACAGGTCGTGACCGACTCGCACTCGCCGGACCGCTATCGCGCCGATACCGTGCGCAACCTCGATCCGTGGTATCCGGCCTTTAGCGTGCAGCCCGGTCAAACGCTGTACCTCGGCCCCGAGGACCGTGTCCGCATCTGGTAATTTGCCGGGCAAACCCTCGATTCGTCGGCTGTAACGCAATCACTCTGCCATCCGTCGTATTACGCATGGGATGGGGCCACGGCGGGAGCTCAGGGTGTGTTTTTCCGACCCTTGACGCTCGGTCGTGAGAACGACATCTTTCGACCCATACGGCATATCCCCACCCGGGCGCGACGGCACTGTGTTGGCACCACCACAAAGACAGTTGCATCCAAAGACCGCCGCAGCGCCAATTCCTGTGAGATCGACACGGAGGAGGGTTATAGCTTCTTTTGGCGACGACTCCTTCAGGCGGTCACTTGTGCTCGTCGCGGTTCAGCTCCAGCGAACTAAAGGATGACGATGGAATCCCACTCTTCAGGTCAGCCCTCCTCTGCACCCGACAGTCCCGCGCGTGCGACCCGGCCCCGGCGCCGTCGCTGGATCTGGGTCATGGTATTAGGCTTATTTGCTCTGGTGTTCTATGTAGTTTTGCGTCACCACGACGATCCGACGCAGGCAGCGCCGAATACGCGTCGCTCGATGATGGGCGGCCCGGTCACCGTCAATGCGGTCAACGCGAAAAGCGGGGACATTGGCGTGTACCTCAGCGCCATCGGAACCGTCACTCCCGTATACACCAGCACGATCACCAGCCAGGTCAACGGCATCATTTCCAGCGTGCACTACAAGGAGTCGCAATTCGTTCGTCGCGGCGACCCGCTGATTGATATTGATCCACGGCCATACCAGGCCTTGTTGGAGCAGGCCCAGGGTACGCTCGACAAAGACACCCACATTCTCGGGCAATCCCGCATGGATCTCGAGCGTTACCGCGCCGCCTGGTCGCGCAATGCCATCGCCAAGCAGACGCTGGATGACCAGGAAAAAATCGTTCTGCAAAACGAAGGCACGGTAAAAAACGATCAGGGCGTGGTCGATTACGACAAAGTGCAACTGGGCTACTGCCACATCACCGCGCCGTTTGATGGACGAGTCGGCCTGCGCTTGATTGATCCGGGCAACGTCGTTCAGGCCAACTCCACCACGGCCCTCGTGGTCATCACACAACTGCAGCCCATCACCGTCATCTTTACGGTGGCCGAAGATTACCTCGGCGAGATTCATGCCGAACTGGAACAAAGAATACCTCTGCCGGTGGATACGTTTGACCGCGCCCTGCTCACCAAGATTGCCTCCGGCAAATTGCTGGCGGTCGACAATCAGATCGACACGACGACAGGCACGGTGCGGCTGCGCGCCCAGTTCGACAATAGGAAAAACGAGTTGTTCCCGAACCAGTTCGTAAATACCCGGCTACTCGTCAGGACCCAGCACAACGCCACGCTCATTCCTACTTCCGCCATTCAGCACAATGGCACCGCCTCGTTCGTCTACCTCATTTCCGGCGATGGCACCGCTCACATGCAGAATGTCAAGCCCGGTGTCGAGGATTCCGGCAACACTGCAGTCGAAGGCATCAAGCCGGGAGATCAGGTGGCCAACAGCAGTTTCGAGAAACTTCAGAACAACGCCAAAGTGAAGATCGTCAGCACCCCCATTGCCCCGCCTGCCACCGAGAACGCCCCGTGAGTCCTTCTCGTCCATTTATTGAACGCCCCATCGCGACTTGTTTGCTGATGGCTGCGGTGATGCTGGTTGGCATTGTGGCATACCAGCAATTGCCGGTGTCGGCGTTGCCGCAGGTAGACTACCCGACCATCCAGGTAGTCACGTTTTACCCCGGCGCCAGCCCGGACGTCATGGCCACGACGGTTACCGCGCCGCTCGAACGGCAGTTCGGCCAACTCCAGGGACTGAATCAGATGACCTCCACAAGTTCCGCCGGTTGTTCGGTCGTGGTGCTTCAGTTCGCGCTAAGCCTGAACATCGACATCGCGGAAGAGGAAGTGCAGTCGGCCATCAACGCGTCGCAAAGTTATCTGCCGTCGGATTTGCCGACTCCCCCTGTTTACAACAAGACCAATCCTGCCGACGCGCCAATCCTCACCCTGGCGGCGACCTCGGCTTCCATACCTCTCTCGGAGGTCGAAGACCTGGTGGATACGCGCCTCGCTCCCAAGTTGTCGCAGTTGACGGGCGTCGGCCTGGTGAGCATCAGCGGCGGACAAAAGCCCGCGGTCCGTATTCAAGCCAATCCGGTGCAGCTTTCGTCTTACGGAATTACACTTGAAGCGCTGCGAACGGCTCTGGCGCAGACCAGTATCAACTCGGCGAAAGGGAACTTCGATGGCCCGAGGCAGGGCTACCAAATCGATGCAAACGACCAGCTCAACACCAGCGAAGAGTATCGTAACGTTGTAGTGGCCTACCGCAACGGCTCGCCGGTGTTGCTGAAGGACGTCGCCAACGTCGTCAACGGAGTCGAAAACACCAGGCAAGCCGCATGGATGGATAAGACCCCGGCGGTCATCGTGAATGTGCAGCGGCAACCCGGCGCCAACACCATCAGCGTGGTCAAAAGCATCAAGCGCCTTTTGCCTCAACTGGAAACCAATCTTCCCGCATCCGTTCAGGTCACCATTCTCACCGATCTCACGACCAACATTCAGGCCTCCGTGAGCGACGTCGAATTTGAGTTGATGCTGACGATCGCGCTGGTGGTGATGGTCATCTTCCTGTTTCTGCGCAGCCTCTCCGCGACCATTATTCCCAGTGTCGCCGTTCCCCTGTCCCTCGTCGGAACGTTCGGAGCCATGTACGCGCTCGGCTATAGCCTGGACAACTTGTCACTGATGGCGCTCACGATTTCCACTGGCTTCGTCGTCGACGACGCGATCGTGATGATCGAAAACATCTCGCGCTACCTGGAGCAAGGGGACCCGCCGATGCAAGCGGCGTTGAAGGGTGCGGAACAGATCGGGTTCACCATCTTGTCGTTGACCGTGTCGCTGATTGCCGTGCTTATTCCGTTGCTCTTTATGGGCGATGTGGTCGGCCGGTTGTTCCGCGAATTTGCGGTGACCCTGGCGGTCACCATCATTATTTCGGCGTTCGTCTCCCTGACGCTCACACCGATGATGTGCTCGCGGATTCTGCGGCACAATCCGAAGGAAAAGCAGACGCGCTTTTATCAAGCTTCCGAAAAAGCCTTCGACAGAATGATCTCCTCTTACGGCCGCACACTAAAGGTTGTCCTTGAATATCAGACGCTTACCTTGCTCATTGCCTTGAGCACCCTGATTCTCACCGTTCTCCTCTACATCTATATCCCCAAGGGCTTTTTCCCGGTTCAGGATACCGGCGTAATTCAGGGCATTTCGCAGGCTCCGCAGTCCATTTCGTTCAGCGCGATGTCGCAGAAGCAGCAGCAGCTCACCGACGTCATCCTGCAGGATCCGGCGGTGAAGAGCCTCTCGTCGTTCATCGGCGCCGATGGTACCAACACGACGCTGAACAGCGGCCGTATTTCCATCAATCTCAAGGAACTCTCCGACCGGCGGCTCCACGCCTCGGACGTGATTCGCCGCTTGCAGTCCAACCTCGGCAAGGTCGACGGCATTTCGCTCTATATGCAGCCGGTGCAGGACATTACCGTCGACGATCGCGTTAGCCGCACGCAATATCAGTACACCCTGGAAGACCCCGACGCCAATGAATTGAATCTTTGGGCCAATCGCCTGGTCGACAAAATGAAGCAACTCTCGGTCATCGAAGATGTTGCCACCGACCAGCAGACCGGCGGCCGCGCCGTTTCCCTGGCGATCGACCGCGTGACCGCTTCCCGGCTCGGTATTGCCCCGTCCACGATCGACAACACTTTGTACGATGCGTTTGGCCAGCGGCAGATCAGCACCCTGTACACGCAATTGAATCAGTACCACGTCATTCTCGAAGCCCAGCCTCAATTCCAGCTCGATCCTTCGAATCTGACGGATATCTACATTCAGGCGAACGCTTCGAACGGCGCAACGGGCTCCGCGGCCTCCAATTCCTTCTCGGCTTCGGGCTCGTCCTCGGCCGGCTCGAACGCCCTTACGGCCTCGGTTCTGTACACGCCAAGCTCCAAGGTTTTGGCAGCGCAGGGAGGAGCTCTCGGGGCCGTGGGCAACACGCAACCGAACAACACCAGCTCGAATACCGTGCTGCCGGCGAGTTCTTCATCGGGGAGTGCCGTGCCGCTCAGCGCCTTCACTCATTTCCAAACCACGACTTCGCCGCTTTCCATCAACCGGCAAGGGCAGTTTCCTGCGGTAACCATCTCCTTCAACCTGGCCCCTCGTGGTGCGCTGGGCACCGCCATCGAGCAGATCGACAGGGCGGTCGCGGACCTGCACATGCCGCCCACCGTTGCGGGGGACTTTCAGGGCACGGCGGCGGCATTCAAGAATTCACTCTCCAACGAAGCTTTGCTGATTCTCGCGGCGCTCGTTACCGTGTACATCGTGCTCGGAGTATTGTACGAAAGCTTTATCCACCCGATCACGATTTTGTCGACTTTGCCGTCCGCTGGGGTGGGCGCGCTTCTCGCGCTCATCCTGTTTCGGCAGGACCTCAGCGTTGTGGCCATCATCGGCATCATCCTGTTGATCGGCATCGTGAAAAAGAACGGCATCATGATGGTGGACTTCGCGCTCGAAGCGGAACGCCAGCACGGCAAGAATTCCCGCGATGCGATCTATGAGGCCAGCCTGCTGCGATTTCGCCCGATCATGATGACGACGATGGCGGCACTGCTTGGCGGTATCCCGCTGGCCTTCGGCATGGGCTACGGCTCGGAACTTCGTCGGCCGCTGGGCATCGCCATGGTCGGCGGGTTGCTCCTGAGCCAGATCCTCACGCTCTACACCACGCCGGTTATCTATATCTTCTTTGACAAGCTTGCCCAGCGATTTGGCCGGGCAGGGAAGCGCTCCATTTCTCATGACGCGCCTCCGGAACCCGGTGCGGTACCAAGCGCATGAACGTTTCAGCTACGTTTATTCACCGGCCGGTAGCTACCACGCTGCTGACGATCGCGATCGCCATGGCGGGTATCGTGGCGTTCACGGTCTTGCCCGTTTCTCCGCTGCCCCAAGTCGACTTCCCGACCATCGCTGTGGGGGCCAGTTTGCCCGGCGCCAGCGCGGAAATCATGGCTTCGTCGATCGCCACGCCGCTCGAACGTCAATTCGGCCATATTGCCGGCATCACCGAGATGACCTCCGCCAGCTCGCTTGGGACTACCGGCATTACGCTGCAGTTTGATTTGAGCCGCGATATCGACGGCGCCGCGCGCGACGTGGAAGCCGCCATCAATGCGGCACGCACCTATTTGCCGGCGAATCTCCCCGCGAATCCCACCTACCGGAAGGTGAATCCCGCCGACGCGCCGATCATCATCATTGGGCTTACTTCAGATAAATATGACGCCGGGAAACTCTACGACGTAGCCTCCACCATCATTCAGCAGAAACTGTCACAGTTGCGTGGCGTCGGCCAGGTCACCGTCGGCGGGGGCGCGCTGCCGTCGGTCCGCGTCGACGTCAATCCGACGCAGCTCAACAGCTATGGCTTGACGCTCTCCAATATCCAGGCGGCTTTGAGCTTGCAGAACTCCGACCGTCCCCGCGGCCAATTTTCGAATAGCGTCGCCACGGCCGATATCATTACCAACGGCCAGATTTCCCACGCCGACGAATACCGGCCTCTCATCGTTGGTTA
>Ga0306921_10009506_pt1 | contig 10313 bp, 7 predicted proteins | sample sta12Cox44000080_FD_203760 | JGI IMG/M metagenome (GOLD analysis project Ga0306921, IMG submission 203760) | Lab enrichment of tropical soil microbial communities from Luquillo Experimental Forest, Puerto Rico - statoxic.12C.oxic.44.000.080 (v2)... | ecosystem: Environmental > Terrestrial > Soil...
GACGTCCCTGATCAACTGGAAGATATTGGGAAAACCGATCTCGGGGCCTTTGCGGCGCTGCTTCGGGCGCGCAAGTTGTTGTTGCTACGACAAATCTAAAGCAAGTTCCCTAAGCGGCCGAACAGGGTAATAAATCCGGCGAACAGGGAGACAAATTGGGCGATCAGAGAATTAAATCGCCCGAACAGGGAAAGCTGTCAGCGGGTTGCGGTCGATGATGATCGGCGTCCCGATCTCGGGGGGACGATGGCGCTCGCCTGTCCCGCAATCCGAGGAAACTTTTTACCAAGTGTGAACTACCTCACACCTCTTAACCGATTCCTGAGCGATGCTGCTTTTGACGGTGGGCGGATCGGGGCGTTCATCCGGCGAATGCCGGTTAAGGAGAGGAGGCGATCCGTTCTGCCGTACCCAGCGACGTATTCGTAATCCACGATCTTCATTCGGAGAGGAGCTCTAAACGAACGCGGTCAAATGGGTTCTCATTGATTCCACTAACGGCGCTACCACGCAGGACGGCTCCAAGCTTTCTCCTGCCGTCCTGGCCCGCATTGCGGAGGCAGTGCAAGACCAGGTCAACAAGGAGTTCGCCGCCGAGTGGGCGCGCAAGCGACGCTACGCGTTGGCGCGAACGCGAACGACATTCAGCCTGGCGAATGGGCTTATGGTTTTGTAGCGTCTCTGCCGGATGCCCCCGGTGCCAGTGCTTACCACGACATTAATGGTAAGGGTGTCCCTTTTGCCCTCTGCGCTGTCACGACCTGCGGCAGTCTGCTTGGTCCCACCGGCGTCGGCGTCGATGCTTCTCACGAGATTCTTGAGACAGCAGGCGACGAAGGTGCAAACCAGTTCGCTAACGACAACCATGGTCTGTTGCACGCTGTGGAAATGTGCGATGCAGTGGAAGTTCAGACCTATGGTAAGACTTGTAGGGACGGCACGGTCGTCCAGGTCTCGAACTGGCTCCTGCGGTCCTGGTTCAATCCCGGAGCTGCCGGCCCCTATGATTACATGACTTCTGCAAAGATTGCGGGTGACGTGTCGCCTCATGGCCCGCTGCAAACGGCGCCCGGACATGGAGGTAACTACCAGATCGTCAGCAAATTTGGCGGTGACAAGCAAGTCTTCGCGGCCGCACATCACCTGATCGGTACTCGCCGCAAGGGAATGCACCCCAATTGGAGTTCGCGGGCCGGCCGGCGGTTGAAGGAATTGGAGCACTTAGCCCAAATGCGATAAGCCCTATGGACGAGCGGCTCAACCATTTGCCGGAGCGTTGGTTAAACGAGCCCGAGCCGCTCGTGGTTGCCCTCAAGCTCGACATGACGCACTACTGGCAGCCGACTGCCGGGGGGTATTTCGGGCGGGTCTCGAAAGGGCTGATCGTCGAAGCCGTGCGCGAAGGCATCGGCCGCGGCGCAGCGGCCAAGATCGACGACCTCAGGAAGACGCGATGGCGAAACGCACCGAGATCCTTCTCGCCCGGGAAAGCGTGGCTCCCTACCCTCCTCGGCTGACGGTTGCTGCTGGCTGGCTCCGGCTCGAAAGGCCGGAGCCAGTGTCGCGCGGGGAAGCGGAAACCACGCCGGACTTCAAAGGCCGGCGCGGGTGCTCTGCCGTTCGACTGCGCTCTGCCGGGATTTCTGCGCGATCCCGACTCAGGCGTGACGGTTCAGCGGATGAGCTACGGGGGAGATGAGGGGCTTGTCGGGGTAACGCTCACTTTCAACTTGCTTTCTTGCGACCGGCTCCGCGCGTGTCAGTGCGGACAGGTGCTCGGCTGCCCGTCGAGACCTTCGTGCTGGTGCGTGAAAGAAGCTCTTGCGGCATCTCCAGCCCCAGTGATCGTGACGACATAAATGCTGTCAAAGTCATCGCCTTGCCATTTCGGCACAACGGACGCATCGCCGCCGTGAGCAAAGAGAAGTTTTTGGGCTATAGTTTCGATAAGCCTGTGCTCCCAGGCGATCAGGACAAGCGCATTGCGGTAGATCGGCTGTTCCACAGCGGCTTGCAGCCCATCGGTGTTGGAGAAGCCGAAGCTCGCATTGACCGGCAGACCGAAGAATATCGCAGTTGGCTCGATCGTCGCGAGGGGCCGGACGTAATCATATGAGACTCCATGATCTTGCATCTGTTGGGACGGGTCGGGCGCAAATAGGGCGCTCGGCCTGCCGAAGGTTTTGGCGATGACGTAAGGCAGTGCCAAAGCGCGATTGAGACCCTGGCAGTCGAGCTGACCGAGCCCCGTATCCGGCTTCTCCCCGTGCCGAACGAGCACGATCGTCTCAATAATATCGTCGCTCGTGGCTTGAGTCCCGTTCAGCAAGAGCAATGAGAACGCTATGGTAGTCGCAACCAATCTTCTTGCTGGCCGTCGCGACATTCCGGCCTCCTTTCTGAAATCAGAGGGCTTGAAGTGATCGGCACGGAGCGGCCGCTCTGAGCACCCGGTCCCACCCTCGGGGCGCCGGCGGCGCGATCACCATGGGCCGAAGCTCTCGTCGCGTGCACTATATGCCGCGATGTAAAAGAAACCTGTACATCATGCCATATCTCCAAGAAATGGGTCTCCTGATTGCAGTCGCCGAGGATAGGCGCTGGTGACGTGCGCCTGGAACACGCCTGCGGGGTGGATGCCATCAAGGTCTAGTCTAGCGACCAAATCTCAAACGTGACAACATTCTTGTTGGCGATGTAGTCACCAGTACTGTTTCAGTAGATGATCGGGCTCTATGCGCTTGTGGATGCCTTAACCCCTGAAAGGGCCTTCATGCTGCCTTCGCAGCTTCTACGGGCTTGTATACCTGTCCGCAAGCTCACCTGTATCTAGTTCCTTTCGCTTGACGAGCGAGGTAAAACCTTCCATGTCATTTAACAATTGAAAACATTCTCTTTCATTAGACAAAAATAAGGGCGAAAGGCCGCGGATGGGGTCGGGAATATGACTCTGATCGGCTCCATGAGCCAAAAACGGACAGGTCCACACACGCTGTCCCCAGGCAGACCCAGCTCAAAAGCGACGTAACTTGATTCGAGCGTATCGGTAGTCAAAATGCCAAGGACCACTTCAGCCTCTGTAATCTCATCACGAAGACGGTCAGCTGTGTTCTCCCCGACTGGGAGCCGATATGGTCGGACTGAGGTGCAGCGGATGTCTTTTCTATCAACAGCGAAATAGGTCCGTATACATTCCACTAAAGCGCTAACAATCTTCTCATCTTTATGTGTGACTAATAAATATCTTTGGCCGTCCTTTCTTGCGGAGATTACGGTATTCGAGATGTTTCTTGATGGAGACGTCGAGTTTTTCAGAGAGATCCCTCAGCGTGGCTGGCTCTGCATTAGGAATCCGTTCAACCCATAAATCTTGGATAAACGGCGGTATCCCTACCTCGCCAATGACGACGGGAAGAAGGCCGATCTGCGATGAAGCTCTGACAACGCCAATCTCAGCGGGGACGAATTGCGATTGGTAGGTGTTTTCCGTCCACAGCACGAGGAGGACATCGGAGGCCAAGATAGCTCCCATGAGATGATCCCGCCAGGCTGCTCCGATGAAGAGTTCTTGATCGAATCTGATTGTACGTCCTTTTGCTTCAAGCAGAGGAACCAATGTATTGACTATGGCCTGATCTTCGCCCTTGTAGGAGACATACACTGTAGCCATCGTTTCCTCCTTACTGATACCAATGCTTGCGCTTTCAGAGTATCTCGCCGCCCTTATCGTACAGCTCTTTGAGGCGACTTTTGTGTCAGATCGCGATCTCCGTTGTGCCGGAGGACAGACCGCGCTTCCAGCGACGGTTGAGAACCGCGCCGCCCTCGGCTCCGTTTCGTAAACCACAACAATTGTCAGGTTAAGTTCGAGCTAACACAGATCATCATCGCCGAGCCGATGTTGAGACCCCAGAAGCCGCAGCGTGCATACTCTTCAAGCTGCAAATCTTCAGTGTTTCAGCAAGCTTTGGCACCATGGAAGGTCAAGATTTCGCCGGAGCTCGCGCAGTCCGCTTCATCGGCACTGGGCTAATTTTTCGCATGATCTTGTAGCTGCTTCAATAACTTTCGCGCAGCCTCACGCTCACGCGGTGGATACCCACGTGCCTCGATATAGCGCGACAGCGTGAACTCTGCCTGGTCGCGCACCGAAGCCCACATGCGCGGGGCGTTCGCCCTCAACTTCACGTCGGCCAAATCTCTGATGATGCCGTCGAGCGACTTGGCAAGCGTTCGGACTGCCAGAGCTTCGTAGATACCCAACTCGGTGAGGCCGACCACGGACCAGAAATCCGGGTCGCTTGTCACCTTTTTCTGAAGCGACTAGCGTACGGTGGCAATGTCCCCTGCATCGAACCCCGGCCAGTCGGACCGGCCGATGTTCAACACCAACTCGGCGCTCATTCGGTTGAGTGCTGGGTAGAATAGGTTGTCAGTGTTTTTCTCAAGAGCGCATTTTTCAGCGACGCCATAGTACTTCGCCATGTTTTCGATCGCCTTACGGAAGGCTGCTGTCGGTTTGCTTTTCGGCTCGAGCAGCGCCAGCCGCTTGTACGCCGAGCCAACCAGGCTTGCTCGTTCACTGGTCGTATCGATCTCCAGGAGGCGCTTCAGCTCACAAATTGCGGCGAGAATCTCGCGTCTTGCCTCCGCATTGTTTTCAATGCTTGCGCCGTGCCGCGCACGCAGGTTACCGAGTTGTTCGCTCGCACGCAGCGACGCACCTCCATTCTCCGCAGACACAGCACGGGAGTACCAGCGAATCGCGTTATCGAGTTTGCCGATCTCGCTGTAAGCATCGCCGAATGCCTCGGCGACAGCACCGCGGTTCCCCCAATTCGCCGCATAGGCTGCCTCGAGCTGTTCCAGCTGTGTGCATACCTCTTCCTGTGCCTGTGAACTATATTTAGATCGCACCGCTAGCGTCTGCAGCTCCAATTCAAGATCGGCAGACGAGACGACAACAGGGACGTCCGGCGACTTCCTGTCGCGGATGTCTTCGCCCGTGACATAGCGCCAATCCGGGTCGCCGTAGCACTGGTAGGCCGCCCAGGTATTACTCCCAGGATGGCTTGCAAGCGTTTCTTCCCGAGCATGGCCAACCGCTTCGGCGAACGTTCTTCCACGCATCAAGGCTCGGTAAAAGGATGTGGCGAACAGCTGTGCCGGGGCATCATCCACCGCCCATCCGGCCGCCACCACACAGCGCACGCCGATGCGGATCAGCTGCTCGGCCACGTTGGCAGCGAACACGGGCCTTCTGTCGCCTAGCGGACTCGCCTTCATCGTCGAGCCGAGATCGACCTTTCCCAGATAGCAGCAATTGATGAACGCGAGCTCGGGTACGGTGCGCATGGCGTCAACCTCGCGCGGACCAAACACCGTGTCGCTGGAAAGCACGACGCCTCCAGTTCCGTCCTCAAGGATATCGCCGTGTCCTGCGATATGGATAACTCTGTACGGCTGATCGAGCACAGCGTTGACGACCGCAAGTGCGTCCAGGTTCAATTGCGGCTGGACGCCGAGAACGTCCGCGACGGCACGCGCCTCCTCCCGCGCGGCCGGCAGTGATGGATATTTCCGCCAATCGCACTGGGGTTCTCCAATTACCAGTGCAGTGGCATCCCGCCGCGCATCCATCGGGCGGTTGCGAAATTCGGGGGTGCGCAGCTTGCGCAACATGTACGTACGTACGGCCCACGGCCGACGATCTCCCCGCCGATCGGCTTCCTCTGGTTGCGTGTCGAGCAGTTCCCATGGGTAGGCCGCTGCAGAGCGGTTAAGCTGCAGCAGAACGGAAGACGATCCTGACAGGAACGGCTCGAGCTCGAGCGGCACCAAAAGCCGGAACAAGCTCCGGCCGATCTGCTGATTGCGATTATGATCATCGGCGCCAACGCGGACAAGTTCATCGATCAGGTGTAACTGCGTGGCTTGAGCACGCACCTCGCCGCGTGCGCGCCGCGTGTCGAGTGTGTACTCGATCATCGCGTCCGCCCCGGCACCGCGGCGTTCCACGCTGATGAAATCATAGCCGGTCCCGCGATAACCGGAGTCCAGTGGCCTGGGCAGGCCGCCGGGCCCGCGGTACATTTCCTGTGCGAGTTCATAGCGGTGTGGATAGTCCGTTGCGAGCGCTCTGACGCCGTGGTACGCCTCGGTTGCACGATCGAGATACAGCTCGATCAATTGCAGGTTTGCTAACACCGGCCAGCCGATCTCCGCCAGCCGGTCATTCGCAAGGCTCACGCCTTGTGCGATCGCTTGCGCTGCCGCACTAATTGGCACGCCAATGCCACCGGTGCCGATCAAGGTGGCAGCGAGGTCGAAGGTGGTCGGTGCGCCGGCCTCACTCAAGCGCTGCGCATATGCGAGCGCGGCCTGTCGCACGGTTACGGTGAGATCTGTCGGCCTCAACGTGCCTTCCTCACCAAGGCCAACCACGATCACGGCCTCGGGACGAGGCAGGATGTAGGGATCGTCCGGGTTACGGCTCATATTGAGAAAGACCTGGTGCGCTCCGGTCTCGAAAGGATAGAGGCCGGCTCTAAGCGACGCCGTCATCGCATTATCAAGCAAGCGGTCCATTTCGGCTTCGCTGCCAGTCAGTTTGAGCGACCGGTAGTGACCGAGCATAACCGGCTCGCGAACGAACTTCAGATTTCCGTTCACGATCGAGACGCGCAATCGGCCGGCGGGCAGCCCTGCGAGTGCCGGTTGATCCGCGCCGACAACGAAAACGTCGCGATGCACAGCAGGTGGTTCGGAGGGACGAATAGCCCGCGACGGGCGGCAGGGTATGAGCGCCGGACGCGCGGCTAGATCCTCGCCCACGCCCCGCGCGCCGGTTTCGACGTCATGGAGCTGTTCGAGCTTCGAGGTGTCCCCGCGAGTCAGCAGCTCCAAATAGCCGTCGAACGCCTCTTTTGTGTTGGCGAGATCTCCGTGGGACGCATCGGTTTTCCACGTCCGAACGCCAGGCAGGCAGGCACTGTTTCGCGTCACCCGACCGTCGCCATCGCCGACGGCGAGATAAACGATGCCATCGTCGGTCAGTTGGATGCCGGCGGGCGTAGAGGGAGAACTGCCGACCACCAGTAGGATTTTCGACGCGTGACCAACCCAGCATCGTGCGCTGGGCATCGAGGCGCCTTCGCAGATCGACCGCCTTTTTCAGCGCATCTTTCGGCGGCAAACCCCATTTCTGCGAATCGATCTGCAGCAGGTCTTTATGCCACCAACTCTGTTTATCCAAACGCTCTCTTACCCTCTGAAGATCGGCATCACCGAGCCGCTGCCAGCCGGCGGTCTCGTGCAGGCCGAGCGAAGAGTCGAGAAGGTCTGCCTGCAGCTGCAACAAGCCAGGCATCCCGGCGATGGTCTGGCGCGCGCCATGACCGTCTAATAGGGAACCAAAGACGGTCAGCATGTTCCCGAAGGTGTCATCGCCGCTGAGCACTTGCATCGGTGTCCAGGAACCGCCATTCGGTGTACCGAGCATCAGCACACGCGCTCCCTCTCGCGCTAACACGCGGTTCCACGTCTCTGGCCGCTCGAGCTGCATGGTTCGGGCTAGCAGCCCTCCCATGGAATGGGCGATGATGCGAACCGGCTGTTGCGTTGCATTGCGCGCCGTGAGTGCATGGTCGACCGCATCGGCGAGACGGCGCGCTTCGTCCTCGATGGGGCGCCGCCAGTCAAAGCCGAATGGGATGACCTCGTGTGTGTCGGCAAGATGATCGATCAGGTCGTCATAGGACATGCCGATCGGTCCGTCGGGCTGCACGTGGCTCGCCGTCATCTCATCCCACTTTAGCTGGTCCAAATTGTTGAAAAGTCGTAGGCTCAGCCACACACGTTTGCCGTCGACCTTTAGGTGCGACCCGAGGATGCCGGGCAGCACGAACGCGGCTGCACGCTCGTTCGGGTTGGCGGCACGCGAACGCATTGCGGCGCGTGCGGCGCGCGTGCCACTTGCATCTTCGCCCGCCCACGATAGCGGTCCGATCAGACGGAACTCATCTGGCTGATCCTGCAACAGGCCCTTGGTGATTGCGTCAGCGGTGCGTTCATTGGCAAAGTAATTGAAGTGCGTGACCTTGCCGCCACGATCGAGAAGGAAGCGTGCACCGCCGCTACGGGGTGTACCGCCATACATCGAACGGGTCTGCACGACGAGGTCGTTGTCGGTCCAGTAGAAAGCTTCGGCCAGCAGCGTCTTGAGCCAGGACAGAAGCGAGTCACCTTCGATGTCGCCCGCGACAACGCGCAGGTCGCCCGGAATGGCGTCGCTCGAGGCGTTGAGCCACTCGGCGACCGGTCGTCCGGGCATCATGGCCTCCAGGCCGGGCAGTTCGGCTGGATCGGTGCGGCGGCGCGCGACTTCGGCAAGAAAACCGACGAGTTCCGGCATCACCGGAACGCCGGCGAGGTCCAGGCCCCACTTCAGCACCGACAAATAGGTGTCGAGCCGGCGCGACGCGAGAAGCGTTCCGCGGGCCGGACAGGCGACGCGCACCACGCGTTCGACGCGGAACGACTGCTGCTTGACGAGCTTACCGAGCTTAAGAAGATCCGCGCGGTGCTGGCTGTAGGCATTGTCCAGGAAGAGCGCCAGGTCCTCAGGCCGTAGTCCTTGCCCGCCTGCGACCCGGGCTAGCACCTCGGCCACGAGGCCGCCGCGCGAATGCGTGACAAGGTGAAGGCGGGCGCCGTTGGGCAGCGTCTCGGCCAGGGTAATCGCGTTCGCCAACGGGCTCGCGCCTACCGTCGGATGATCGAGGGCGTAGACGCGGCCGCCATAGTGCTGGAACAGAGCCCGCACCCGCGCGGGATGCAGCGACCATAGCTTGCCGAAGCTGCTCGACGTCTCAACGAACGTGCCGTGGGCGAGGATCAGTATCGGGCCGCCGTCCGGGACTGGCGGCAGCTTGGAAAGCTTGTTTCCGCTGTCCTTCAGCAAAGGCAACTGGCCCGGCGACAGTCTGTAGACGCCCGCATCGACCTGTCCATCGAGTGCCCTGGTCGCGGTGGTGGTGACCATGTCGGCCACTTTGTCCTGGAATAGGCCGGTGACGATCTCCATGGCATCGATGAACGCCTCGCCGATACCGGCGAGCACGCCGCCGCGCGTCGCCGCCGTCGAATCAAGACCACGCCAGCTCAGTTGCGCCGGCACCATGATTTCGGCGTCGATGGGCGGTTCGCCGATGCCGCGCGTTGAGGGCTGCACTGCACCGATCTGCGCACGCATGAGTTCGCGGGCGTGCTCTGGATGCAGGTACAGCGCGGGGCCGTTCGCAAGGCGAATGACCACGATATCTTCGCCCGGCTGCGCCGTAATGCGCACGACCTCTCCGGCGCCCCGCCGTGCGGTCACGCGCACCGCCGCCTTGACTTTGCCCGTCAGCTCGGTGGAGGGCTGTATCGGACCCTGCCCGCGCGTCGGGGACTGACCAGCTTGAACACGTTGCCCCGAAACCAGAAATGTGATTTCTTCCGCCTGAACGACCATCGACGCCCCTCCAAAGCCGCCCAATAGCATGGGCTCGTTTAGTTGCCTGTTGATAACCGGACAGGGGATTGGTCCGCGGCCTCGCTCGTGTCAAGGTTGGCGCGGTGGGCTACCGCGCTATGCCTTGGCCCGACCGTACCCGCGGACAGAAGATAGGTGCCATTTTTCGTTCGGCTGCGCGCGAGCGCCTCCGACCGCAGGAATTCGTCATGCAACGGGTAATCGTTCACACCGCTGGCCGGCCGGTGGTGTGCGAGCCGTGACAGGCCTCCGGTCGTACAGCCCGGTTACCGCCCAGTACACATAATATTTCTGCCAACAGGACGCGCGAACGACGTAACTCGTCACCATAGCAAGCAGCTCCTGCACATAGGGCAGCCCGACGGAGACGCGCCGGCAATGCCGGTGACCTCGAGCCTGTTTCGGTTGAGGTAGAACGATAGGCCATGAAGTTCTCCCTCTGCTGTTTGTTTAGCTAACAGCCTGATTTTTTGGAGTTCCCAGACTGTTGCCGTGATAGTCGCGGCTGGACAATACGTGCGACCACGTATGTTTTTTGTATTTGGACGGCGGACTAAGGGCTTATTCGCCTCAAAGCTACCGTGTTTCCTAAGTCTGGATGTTCGAGCGCCGGCCTTTTGGATCGCAACCAGATGTGGGATCAGTGTCGCACGAGGCCACGATGGGCCGCTTTCGGCGCTGGTTTACGGACGTGGGAATGACTGGTTTCGACTCATCTCGCCCACTCCCGCGCGCCCAGTCGACGGTCTCCTTACCGATCACATAGCTGGCGTTCACC
>Ga0306921_10009510_pt1 | contig 10311 bp, 8 predicted proteins | sample sta12Cox44000080_FD_203760 | JGI IMG/M metagenome (GOLD analysis project Ga0306921, IMG submission 203760) | Lab enrichment of tropical soil microbial communities from Luquillo Experimental Forest, Puerto Rico - statoxic.12C.oxic.44.000.080 (v2)... | ecosystem: Environmental > Terrestrial > Soil...
GCCAGGAACCACACTCGCCCTGGCCGCTGGTTGCTGGGGCCACGAGTAGGCCAAGAAATCCCCTCCTTCTCGCCCTTCCTCATCGATAAGCTCTAAATGGGGATGAGCGACGACAGCGAAATCCAGTCACGCGCGAACCGCATGGATGACGCATTCTGTGCCCGAATGCGCGCAGCCATAGCAAGGGGGCTGGAAAGTGCGCCGATAGGTGTCGTGACGACCCCTGGAACCCAAAGCCCTAAATACGTTCCACCAGAACCCCGGCCGCCGGCCTCCCCGTCAGGCAATACGAACTTTTAGTTGACCCAATCAAAGCCTGCCCCGGGCTTCTGCTCCTTAATTCTTGCCGCAGATGCGTCGGGCTTGCGCACTCGCAGAGCGAACGTTGCGCGCTGCCATGAGAAGGCCAGGAATTCCCCTCCGTCCCGCCCCTCATCATCGATAAGCTTTGATTCGGCTTGGGCGTGGGGATTTCTATGCGATCAATTCTCGCCTGCGCCTTGTTATGCGCATTCACCATGCAGGCCAGCGCCCAATATCCCAACGGCCTTTTCGTGGATGGCAACGAGCTTACGACTTGGTGCGGACCACGCAATGTCGCCGGCCCAAGCGATCCCTTATGCCTCGGATATGTTGCTGGGGTTTCGGACGCCGCCAATTTCAGCCGCCAGTTGACTGGCCGAAGCTCGAATACGAACTGCATACCCCCGGGGATCACGATCGTTCAGGAAGCAGACGTGGTGGTTAATTACATCAACCGCAATGCAGACAAACGCGATCTTGCGGCGGCTGCGCTGGTAGTAGCCGCAATCGATGAGGCGTGGTGTTCACAAGCAATTCGCAGCACCGAGCGTTGATTACCACCCGCGTTGATCTGGGCCGCGATGACGGCTGCGTCACTCCCTCGTAGCCCCGCATGCGCTCAATCGTTTAGCACAGCGTTGGCGCATTTTTGCGCTTGAGCGAAAACGCGCGAGCGCTATTCTTCCTCAGTCGGACTGGGGGCGTCCCTGTTTGAACGGGAGGATGGGGACGAGGGGCCGGTTTCGGCAACCCGCCGAAGCCGGAACGGCAGGTATTGGGGGATGAAGGCAAAGCCGTTGGCTGCGTACCGCCGACGGCTTTGCTGTTTGAGCGAGCAGTCAATACAAGATCAGCAAACTCAAACTCTCAATCAGCATGATTGCGGTCACGCCCGCTACGGAAAGCACTAAAGCTTCCCTTGCTTCGTGGTGACCGGCAAACCGCTCGATCTTCATAACCATTGCCCGAATTTGGTGGCTGCCGTGGCCTCTGGGGGGCTTAGGGGGGGAGGGTGAGACCACGGAGCCAGTTATCAATGCGGCCAGGGCGAGTGTGGTTCCTGGCGTAAGGCTTACGCGTCGTCACGCATCGCACAAATTTGCGCAGTGCGAGATGCCCACGCAGAGCTTACCGAACCGTTTTTCTTTCGTGGCGGAGTGGAGGCAAAGATGAGGCGCGAAGGATCGCCGTGAACTTTGCGAAGCCGCTTATGAGATGCCCGGCGGGCCGGTGCTCAATTCACCTCGGCCGGTTTGGTTTCGCGTTTTATCCAGCAGGCAGCTCGCCTATGTCTATTTCGAGCCCTGAGGTTTGTAAGGCGCGCCACCCTGCGCATCATATTTGCAATTTTGATTGCGCGCGCCTCCCCCGTTGCAACGCTGCGAGGCGAACGATGACGACACCAAGATGGTTGAGATAAGAAAAGCCAGTATGGCAATTACCGTAGCCGTAAGCGCAGTTGTTTCCTTTGTGGTCATTATTGCCCTCAAGGCGAGTTGCATACTGCACGATTAAGTTTGCAACCGCTCGCATGTATTGTCCATGTGGTTGGATCATTCGTGTTAATGCCAGTGGACGACAACGTGCCGCCCTCACCGTTCCGCGCGCTCGACATCTATTATGAGAGTGAGCCTGGACGGCGATCAGCGGCGAAGTTGCTCAGCAAAGATGAGGCAAGATGCATTGCCGCGAACATTGCTAAACTTCCCGACTTGCTGGCAAGGATTGAGGGTGGCGTTGCTGCTGCCCTCGCTAGGTTTTCGGCGCGTGATCACATGAGGGCCGGGGAGGCCTCCCAAGAGGGCGCACAGGGAAGGAGCTTAAGAACATGCGAACTGCGAGCCTGATCATGCTGTCGGGGCTGTTCGTACAAGTAGCCCATGCCGACGAAATCCGTCACGCTACTTTTCCAAATGTTATGCTGGGCACCTGGGCCGAAACAGCCGAAAAATGCGCCGCCAAAGACAAAACTAACATCGTGATCGAGTCCGCCAAATATCGCGACGGCGGCGGCGATTGCGTGGTACGCTGGGTCGTTGAGACGGCGGGATCGGGCGGCGTCAATTACGCAGTGCATAGCCTTTGCACCAGCGCATCGCTACCGGAGAAGACCCAAATCGTCGACATCATCGTGCGGCCGCTTGACCCAGATCGCGCGGCGATGGGACGATCGTTTGAAGATTTGAAGAACTATCAGCGTTGTCCATAACAATCGCCGGATGAGGCGCGAAGGATTGCGGCGAATATTGCGAAGCTGCTGGAGCTTCTTCGCTAGCGATGCTTCAGTGCTTTAACTTTGACGCATAAAAGTCCAGGCACTTACCTAATAGTTGGGGGGACGGTGCGGCCTATTGCTTTTCTGCAAGACGGCTTGCAACAACTATCGTCCAATTTGTACGGTCGTCTCGCACACTTAACCGGCCGATATAAAATGAGAAAGCCGGCATTGTCGCGGCTGCTCTTTGCTCATCTTCGTTCATTTGCGCGCCGGTTGTGATCGCGCAAGCTAAATCAAAATCCGATTTGTCGGATTGAGCTTGCGCGGTGACGGCCCATAGAAAAGACATGGCCACAGCCATCGCTATCAGAAAACCCCTCACGGCACGCCCTCCCAGATGCTCAATAGTCGCGCGGGCAGCGGGGTTGCTCAACTCGCTGCACTTAGAAGATGGGTCCACAAGAAATAGAGCACCACAAGGGCAGCAAGGGTTGCTAGCGCATCCTGAGATGATTGCGGAAGCGAAAGAGAAAGCGGCAAGCTGCTAATCAGGCGGGCTGGCGCAAAGTGCAGGAGTGAGCTTTGCGCCAGTCAGCGCACAGCGCCATCACACCTTGATCCATATCAAATTGAGTAGATCGAAGAGGCAGGCCAGCGCAGGCGTGCCGGGCACTGCACTGGCCCTAACCACGACAAGGGGAAAAAGGAAAAGCCGTTGTCATGGCTGCGTCAAATCTGACGCCTTGGGCAATCGCAGCGCTAGCTTTGCTTTCGGTAAGCTGCCCTTATCGAAAGTTGACTTCTTCGCGGAGCAAGAGCGAAGGCGGAGGCTCTGGGCTGTGGATGGGCTCAAAAAGGCTCACCCACAACCATCAAAAGGGCGCAGAGAGATAATCACTTACTGAGTAAGTAGATTGCAGACGGGAGATCGCAGGTCGTGCACGAGGACGGGGATGAGGGTGTGCTTGAACTAACCCACAGTGTCCCGCTCGTCTGGCGCGATGCTGTGAGGCACCGGCGTGCGGTCATGACCCTGGCGCGTCAGCTAGCGTTTAAAGAAACTGGGGAAGTAACTGCTAACGAGATCGCCGCTCATTTCAAGGAACATCGGGCCAGGCTCATCGCTGAAGCTGAGAAGATGATCGCTACGCGAGCAGGATTCGCGAGGTGGAGGTTCCGGCGCTAGATGCGTCGGTGCAATCGCGAGAATTTTGACGGGCGCTGACGCGCGACCGGGTGCCATGACTACGAGAAGCTCGGCGATCCTCGGCGGAAGGCATCTGGCACAGGTAATTGCCATTGTTTTGGTGGTGCTGATCGCGTGGGGGATTTTGATTTGGGCGAAACGTCGCCGCCCGCCCCATGAACCGGGACCTTTGCACTCGCGGAGTTCGTAACGATCCCGGATCTGCGATGCACCAGCAATAGCGCGTTCACGCGCACGCGCTTTTGCGTGCTGCCTCGCGTCCTGGAAACGATGTAATCGCTTAATGAAATTCCGATCTTGTCAGCCGCTGCTGGATGAAATTACGCAAAGCCGCGGCAAGTCCGCAGAGCAGCGCAAAAGCAAGCGTCGCGCCGATCAGCTCCTTGGCGATCGCGGGGCCGGATGGCGTATCGCTCCAGGGGGCGAAGGATTTGACCAGGGCCGCGACCAGCCCGATCGCCCCGCCATAGGCCGTCGCCCGCATCGTATTCCAGGCGCGCATTCAAGCACCTCTGCACGCGCGCAAACTTAAACAGGCGGGCGGCGCTTCTCAGGATTAGAATATTGAAATAATCGCTCGCCGTTTGCGGGAACAGCCTCACCTCTCAATCGTTTTTCCCACTTTAGGGGCGATTCTGCACATTCCGACAGGCATTGCGTGATGAGGTCCCAATGAGGTCCGAAGCTGCCGCTCCCCGAGAGGACGCCCGCCGCACTGCAGGCCAACGGGACCTCGACAAAAGGTGCATCGACACCATCCGTACGCTGGCCATAGACGCGGTCGAAAAGGCGCAATCGGGCCATGCCGGCACGCCGATGGCGCTGGCGCCGGTCGTCTACACGCTGTGGCAGCAATTCCTGCGCTACGACCCCTCCGATCCGCTGTGGCCGAACCGCGACCGCTTCGTCCTGTCTGCGGGCCACGCCTCGATGCTGCTCTATGCCTTTTTGCATCTCGCCGGCGTGCACCGCGTCGAAAATGGCCGCGTCAGCGATGACGCCGCGGTGAGCCTCGACGACATCAAGAATTTTCGCCGGCTCGACAGCTTGACGCCCGGCCACCCAGAATACGGCCGCACCACTGGCATCGAGACCACAACCGGCCCGCTCGGCCAAGGCTGCGGCAACAGCGTCGGGATGGCGATCGCCTCGCGCTGGCTCGCGGCGCGCTACAACCGCCCGAGCACGACGATCTTTGATTTCAATGTCTACACCATTTGCAGCGACGGCGACATGATGGAAGGCGTGGCGAGCGAGGCGGCTTCGCTCGCCGGCCATCTACGGCTTGCGAATCTGTGCTGGATCTACGACAGCAACACCGTGACCATCGAGGGCCACACCGATCTCGCCATGAGCGAGGACGTTGCGACGCGGTTCAAGGCTTATCGCTGGAACGTTCTGCGCCTGGCGGATGCCAACGACACCGAGGGTTTTGCCCACGCCGTTGAAATCTTTCGCGGCACCAAGGATCGGCCGACCCTCATCATCGTCGACAGCATCATCGGCTACGGCGCGCCGCACAAGCAGAGTACCGCAGCCGCGCATAGCGACGCGCTTGGCGCAGAGGAAGTAAAGCTTGCCAAACGGTTTTACGGTTGGCCGGAAGATGCGCAATTCCTCGTGCCCGATGGCGTCTACGACTCGTTCCGCAATGGGATCGGCCGCCGCGGTCGGGCCGTGCGCGAGGATTGGATCAAAACTTTTGAAGGTTACAAGAAGGCTCACGTGGAGGCGGCGCGCGAAGTGGAAACGCTCTTGCAAGGCAAATTGCCGGAGCAATGGGACCGTGATCTGCCGACCTTTCCGGCCGACGAGAAAGGTCTCGCGACGCGCGAAGCGTCCGGCAAGGTGCTCGGTACGATCGCCAAAACCGTACCCTGGCTGATCGGAGGCGCCGGCGATCTCGCGCCCTCGACCAAAACCGCATTCGCCGACGCCAAAGCGCTTGAAGCAGACGAGCCCGGCGGCCGCGTCATGCACTTTGGTGTGCGCGAACACGCCATGGGCGCCATTGTGAACGGCCTGGTGCTGTCAAAACTGCGAGCCTTTGGCGCGACCTTTCTCACCTTCAGCGACTATATGCGTCCTGCGATCCGGCTCGCCGCGCTGATGGAAATACCGGTCTTCCACGTCTTCACGCACGATTCGATCGGGCTCGGCGAAGACGGGCCGACGCATCAACCGATCGAGCAACTCGTCGCGCTGCGCGCGATCCCGAATATCGTGGTGCTGCGGCCGGCCGATGCCCATTTCGGCTTACGAACGGCTCAAGCAGGAGGGAATTGCTGGGCGGGTCGTGAGCATGCCAAGCTGGGAGCTGTTCGAACAGCAGGATCGGCATTATCGCGAGGAGATTCTTCCGCCGAGCGTGAAAGCGCGGGTCACGGTCGAAGCCGGCGCCGTAATTGGCTGGGACCGCTATGCCGGTCCCGACGGAACGATCATCGGCATGCACACGTTCGGCGGTTCGGCGCCCGCGCCCGGCCTGATGCGGAAATTCGGATTTGTTGTCGATAAAGTATTACAGGCCGCCAGAGATCAGATTGCCAAGCACCAGAGAGCTTAAGGAAACAACCGCAATGAACCCGGTGAAAGCACTGCAAGATCATCGTCAGGCGGTATGGCTTGATTTTTTGTCGCGCGGCTTCATCGCCGACGGCGGATTGAAGAAGCTCGTCGATGACGATGGCTTGCGCGGGGTGACGTCAAATCCATCGATTTTTGAGCAGGCGATCGGCCACACCAAAGAATACGACGACGGCATCAAGCGGCTGCTGCAGAGCCATGACCAGTCGCCCGGGCAAATCTTCGAGAAACTCGCGGTCGAGGATATTCGCAGCGCGACCGACGTGCTTCGCCCCGTATTTGACGCCACACACGGGGCCGACGGCTTCGTCAGTATTGAGACGGCTTCGTCAGTATTGAAGTGTCGCCCTATCTCGCAACCGACACGCAAGGAACCATCGAGGAGGCCAAGCGCCTGTGGCGGGAGGTCGATCGGCGCAATCTATGATCAAGGTTCCGGCAACGTCCGAGGGCTTGCCGGCCATTCATGACCTCACCGCCGACGGCATCAATGTGAACATCACATTGTTGTTTGCCCAACAAGTCTACGAACAGGTGGTCGAGGCCTATCTGTCCGGGCTGGAAGCGCTTGCCGCTAAAGGCGGCGAGATTTCGCGGATCGCGAGCGTGGCGAGCTTTTTTGTCAGCCGCATCGATACTGAAGTGGACAAACTCCTCGATGAAAAGATCGCGCGCGCCAACGATCCGGACGAAAAAGCCCGCCTCGCGGCCTTGAAAGGCAAGGTCGCGGTCGCCAATGCCAAGCTCGCCTATCAGCGTTATCTGCGGTTGTTCGCCGGCGAACGCTGGCACGCGCTTGCGGCCAACGGCGCGAAACCGCAGCGGCTATTATGGGCCTCGACCGGCACCAAGAACAAAGCCTACAGCGACGTTCTTTACGTCGAGGAGCTCATTGGGCCTGACACGATCAGCACCATGCCTTTGGCGACGATCGAGGCGTTCCGCGATCATGGCAAGTTGCGCGACACGCTTCAGGCCGACGTCGCCGAAGCGCAGCGACTCCTTGGCGAACTCGATCGCGCCGGCGTTTCGCTGCAAGCGGTCACCGACAAGCTTATTCGCGATGGGGTGCGGCTGTTTGCCGACGCCGCCGACAAGCTTCTCGGCGCCGTCGCGCACAAGAGAATCGAAATCCTGGGCGACCCAGTCGATCGGCAGAACATTGCTCTCGATCAGCAACTCAAAAAGCGCGTTGACGAGATCGCTGACGAGTGGCGCACGCTCGGCAATGTGCGGCGGCTCTGGCGGCGCGACAAATCGCTGTGGACCAATAGCGATGAGGATCGCTGGCTCGGCTGGCTCGATTCAATCGACGACGCCAAAGTCGCCGAATACGTCGCGTTTGCCGGCGAGATCAAGCAGGAGAATTTCAAGGACGCGGTGCTTCTCGGCATGGGCGGTTCGAGCCTCGGTCCGCAAGTGCTGGCGGAAACGTTCGGCCAACAAAACGGCTGGCCGCGATTGCGCATCCTCGATTCCACCGTGCCCGCGCAGATCAAGGAACTCGAAGCCGAGCTCGACCTGAGCCGGACATTGTTCATTGTCTCCAGCAAATCCGGCGGAACCACCGAACCCAACATTTTGAAGGATTATTTCTTCGCCAAAGTCTTCGACAAAGGTGGGCCTAACCAAGCCGGCAAGCAATTCATCGCGATCACCGATCCAGGTTCGGCGCTGGAGCGCCATGCCAAGGAGCAGCATTTCCGCCGCATCTTTCACGGAGTCCCCTCGATCGGCGGGCGCTATTCGGTCCTCTCCCCGTTCGGCCTTGTGCCCGCAGCGATTGCCGGTCTGAATGTTGCGCACTTGGTGGAGCTGTCACGGACCATGATACGCTCGTGCGGCCCGGACGTGCCGCCGGCCGAAAATCCGGCAATTGCGCTCGGCGTCACGCTCGGCGCTGCGGCGGCACGCGGCCGCGACAAGGTGACGATGCTCGCTTCACCCGCGCTTGCGAGCTTTGGCGCCTGGGTCGAGCAACTCTTCGCGGAATCCACCGGCAAACAGGGCAAAGGCCTTATCCCCATCGACGGCGAGTCGCTCGGCAAGCCTGAAGTCTATGGCGACGATCGGCTCTTTATCGATCTTGCGCTCAACGGCGAAAACGATGCCGATCACGGGGCCAAACTGAAGAAACTCGAAACTGCGGGTCATCCCGTCGTTCGCATCGCGCAGAATTCGCTTGCGCATATCGTTCAGGAATTCGTGCGGTTTGAAATCGCGACAGCGGTCGCGGGCGCCGTGCTCGGCATCAATCCGTTCGATCAACCCGACGTGGAATCAAGCAAGAGCAAAACCCGCGACTTGACGAGCGCGTTCGAAAAGTCCGGCGAACTGCCGCGCGAGACGCCGGTCTATTCCGATCAATCGCTCGCGGTGTTTACCAACGACGCCAACGCCGCCGCATTGCGCAAAGCCGGCGCCGGCGACAATGTCGCCAGCTGGCTCGCCGCGCATTTTGCGCGGATCGGTAACGGCGACTATTTCGCTTTGCTGGTCTATCTTGCGCGCAACGAAGCGAACACATCCGCGCTGGGGGACCTGCGCTTGGCGCTTCGCGACCGTCGCCACGTCGCGACATGCCTCGAATTCGGGCCGCGATTTCTGCATTCGACCGGCCAGGCCTATAAAGGCGGTCCGGACAGCGGCGTGTTTCTGCAGATCACCGCCGACGACAGCGATGACCTCGCCATTCCCGGGCACCGCGCCAGTTTCGGCGTGGTGAAGAACGCCCAAGCCCGCGGCGACTTTGATGTTCTGCTCGAACGCGGCCGGCGCGCGCTGCGAGTGCATATCAAGGGCGATATCGCGGCGGGGCTTAAAGCGCTGCACGCCGCATTTGAACGCGCTCTAGTGTCCCGAGTCCGAAGTTCGTAAGTATATGGGGGCGCGCTCGTACGAACCTCGGAATCGATAAGGACACTAGCAAATGTATCCTTGTCGTGCCGCTTTTGAACCCGAAGTTCGCATCAGAGGGTTCGGCGAACTTGTGCGAACTTCGGGTTCGCGGCACTGGCGTGATCGGGGTTGTTACATGCAAATCGGCGTGATCGGTCTTGGACGCATAGGCGGCAACATCACACGCCGCTTGATGGAAAACGGCCATCAGGTGGTCGTCTACGATCATGACCCCAATGCAGTTGCCGCACTCGCTCGCGACGGCGCGAGCGGCGCCAAGGGTTTGGACACGCTCGTCAGCCAATTGCCTTCACCGCGCGCGATCTGGCTGATGCTGCCCGCCGGCAAGATCACCGAAGACACGATTGTCCAGCTCGCCAGCCTGCTTGCGGCGGATGACATTGTCATCGACGGCGGCAATACGTTTTGGAAGGACGACATCAGGCGCGCCAAAATGCTGAAAGGACGCGCGATCCATTACGTCGATGTCGGCACCAGCGGCGGCGTCTGGGGCCTTGAGCGCGGCTACTGCATGATGATTGGCGGGCCCAAGGCGGTCGTCGATCGCCTTGATCCTTTGTTTAAGGCGCTCGCTCCCGGGCTCGGCAATGTACCGCGCACGCCGGGTCGCGATGGCCGCGACCCGCGCGCGGAGCTCGGCTACCTTCATTGCGGCCCGAGCGGCGCCGGTCATTTCGTCAAGATGATCCATAACGGCATCGAATACGGCCTGATGCAGGCGTTCGCCGAGGGCTTCGACATTTTGAAGAATGCAAACGGTCAGGCGCTGACCGACGACGCGCGTTTTGATTTCGACCTGGCCGACATCGCCGAGGTATGGCGCCGCGGCAGCGTCATCAGTTCTTGGCTGCTCGATTTGACCGCAAGCGCGCTCGCGTCCGATCCGAAACTTGCCGGCTTCGAAGGCGTGGTCGAGGATTCCGGCGAAGGCCGCTGGACAGTCATGGCCGCGATCGAAGAAGCGGTGCCCGCCGACGTGCTTTCCGCCGCGCTCTATACCCGCTTCCGCTCGCGCCGCGACCACACCTTTGCGGAAAAAATTCTTTCCGCCATGCGTAAGGGTTTTGGCGCACATGTA
>Ga0306921_10009511_pt1 | contig 10311 bp, 7 predicted proteins | sample sta12Cox44000080_FD_203760 | JGI IMG/M metagenome (GOLD analysis project Ga0306921, IMG submission 203760) | Lab enrichment of tropical soil microbial communities from Luquillo Experimental Forest, Puerto Rico - statoxic.12C.oxic.44.000.080 (v2)... | ecosystem: Environmental > Terrestrial > Soil...
GGTTTCTCAGTAGGCGGCCCGATCATCAAGAATAAGACCTTCTTCTTCGTGAACAGCGAATGGCAGAGGTTCCGCACCACGCTGACTGAAAACGTGCGCGTACCTACTCCCCAGTTCAAAACGGGGATGTTCACCTACGTTGACAGCAGCGGTGTTTCGCACAACGTCAATCTGGCTGATCCGAATTCGCCCAATAACATTAACCAGCTCACTCCAGATCCACTAATCGCGTCGATGTGGGCCTTGTATCCGTCGCCCACGCTTTCCGACGGGAATGGTTTCACGGGGTTACTGTACTTTCCATCAAAGTCGTCGTTTAATGCCTGGAACCTGACGACGAAGTTCGACCATCACATCAATGATCGGAATGTTCTCTCGCTGCACTACGACTACAACCAAAGCAGCGATCCGGACAATTTTCATGACGAGTTCCTGCCCGGCGTTGGGGCAACCGCGCTGAAGGCACACGTTCAAGTGGCAGGTCTCGCATGGACATGGACGGTTCGCCCCACGGTAGTGAACGAGGCTAAGTTCGGCTTCAACAAGACAAATTTCCCATTCAATTGCAGCAATCTGAGCACTCTGAATGGCCTCGGGGCAACCGACCTGTATGGGCGCGCTCGGGATTACACCTTTCCGTTCCTTGGGAACGCAGGCAATGGGATTGCCGGATTTGGGTGCCAGCGATTGGGAGACAGCGATGGGCAAACGCGCTCAACCGGAACCTGGAGCTGGGAAGACAACCTGAGCGTTGTGAAAGGGGCACACACCCTCAAGTTCGGCGCCGAATTCCGCCGCGTATACGAAGACGGCTTTGATTCGTTCGGATCTCGCGATACTTTGACCTTCACGCCGTTCTTCAATTTCGGCGTCCCGTTCGTGGATGTCGGACAAGATGATGTCAACTTCCAGGATCTGGCGGCAGCCTATTACGGCATCACGGATACCGAAACGCAGTCACAGTTCTTCGACAAAGGTGGAAACCGACTTCCGACGGACAACAAGAAGTTCCGGCAGCATGAATATGGTTTCTATGCACAGGACAGCTGGAAGGTCCGCTCAAATCTGACCATCAATTTCGGTGCGCGTTATGGATTCAACGGAGTGCCTTTTGAGGCGGCAAATAACTTCTCGAACTTGTTCGAGAACCCGTCTGGTCCTGCGCCGAATACGCTCAGCGCCTCCGATCCGGCCTGCGTAGCCGTCGGAAGCACCGGTCCGTGTAATGCTTTCACGTTTAGCCTCGTAGGTCCTGGAACGGGACACCTGCTGTACAACAACGACTACAGCAACTTTGAGCCACGTGTGGGATTTTCCTGGGATCCGACGAAAGACGGGAAAACCGCAATCCGCGGAGCATTCGGTATCTTTCACGACCGAGTCTTCGGCAACCTCTTCGGAAATGCGCGTGGGAACCCGCCATTCCAGCAGGCCCCATTCAATATCCCGTTTGTCCCTGCTGAATCATTCCCCATTCCCGCCACTGCGCCGACCACATCTTCGGTCGCAGATGGATTCGGGTTTACCCCGGTCATCCTAGCGAAGAACTTCCCAATGCCGACCAGCGTAAACTGGAATATCGGATTCCAGCGCGAGCTCATGCGGAATCTAACCCTGGAAATGAATTATGTCGGTGTGCACGGGTATCGCCAGATACGTGAAGTGGACGGGAATCCGCCACAACCCAGCCTGGTAAACCAAAACCTGGCCGCTTGCGAAGCGGCTGGCAACTCCCCGAACGATTGCCAACACGATCTCACATTCACCCGCCTGTGGTTTGGGGGCGCCTTCAATCCGCCCTCCGTGAATAACAACGCTTTCTTCCAGGCGTTTCTGCAACAAACGAGTGGCAGTTCGTATTACAACGGCCTGCAGACAAACATAACCAGGCGCTTTTCACAAGGACTGCAGATTCAGATTGCGTACACTTTCTCCCATTCCATCGATGATTCCAACGATCCGCTGGTGGAGGCGCAAGGTAACCGTGGCTTTCCACGCAACAGTTCTGCCCTTTGGCAGGAGCGTGGAAACTCCGACTTCGACATCCGGCATCGACTTGTGGTTAATTACCTCTACGAACTTCCCTTCGGGAAAGGTAGGCGGTTCGTCAATACCGGTTTTGCCGGTCGGGTGTTAGAAGGATGGCAGTTGTCAGGTATCACCACTTATCAAACCGGCCATCCGTATGACATCTTCTACAACCGCGACACTCAACATACGGGCTTGTCTGCTCGCGGCGACTTGATTGGGAACCCGGCGCTTCCTGGGGGTCATCCAAAAAGCCAAACGGGCCTGAACCGCGACGCATTCTGTGTCGATAGCTGTCCGACGCCATGGGGAGTTTCCGGCATTGGTCGGAACCAGTTCTATGGGCCGGATTATTACAACTGGTCGATGGTTATCGCAAAAGACACGAGCATCACGGAACGCGTGAAGCTGCAGTTCCGCACAGAAGTGTATAACCTGTTCAACCGGACGCAATTCGGCCAACCAGACAATCTTCTCGGCGATATCCCGAGCCAAAGCGCTTTGAGCGGTTTTGGCTTCACGACATCGACCGTTAACCAGCCGGATGGCACGACCTCAGCCCGGCAGTTGCAGTTTGGCCTTAAACTCCTGTTTTAAGGACAGGGAGTCAGCGCTGTAATCTCTCTTCACCGCCTGCGGAGCGATCCGCGGGCGGTTTTGTTTTTGCAATGTACGTCGAAAGGGACCTCGATAGCAGGCGACTATCTTCTGAGCAGCAGCTATCTCCGATGGCTTCGATCTTCAGAAGTTTCGTTCTTGCGAACGGCTTCTATCTCCCAAACATTGGGTAGTGGCTAGCTGCTCCCATGAAGAACAGCAGCGGGATCGACAGGAACGCATTCGCGCGCGAGCATAAGAACGCCATCCTGGCCATGCGCTTTGATTTTTCGGGCATCGGGGTGCCGTTTTCGGCGTTGTCTTTCGTCCATTGGATCATGCGCTTTTGAATGCGCCAGATTACGCCCCAGACGTTCAGCATCATGACCCAGCCAATCCCTCCGCCAATGCCGATGGCGAGTGTGCGATTGCTCTCCCATCCGTGGTCGTTGATGCTGAGGAACAGATACGCGGCCGCCGCTACTACCACCGCATAGATCACGGCTAACACCGGGCCTTTGTCGAGCGCGCCTTTGCCCGGAATCAAGCAGACGTAGAGGATCGCCCAGACTGCGGTCCAGATGCCGAAGAAGCTGGCCATGATCATGCCAAGGTCGGCGTCGGCGTTGCGCGCGTCGGCGGCGACCACCGATCCCCAGTACGCCAGGCCCGCCAGCACCGTGACCACGGCTGCTGTGCGAAACCACCAGAGCGCACGCAGCATCAGGGGCGGAAAGACTTTGCCCTTCGTGGTGGGATCAAGCTCTTTCATCAGCGGGACGTTTACAAGATTGAAGAAATAAAGCAGGCCGATCCAGGTGATGCCGGCCAGGAAGTGCAGCCAGCGCCAGGCCATCAGGAAATTCGTGTTGAAGTCGGTGGGGAGATTAATGGTCGGAGCGTACACGGCCAGGGGGATGGGCATTGAGACGAGCCTCCGTGATACAGCCGGATTGTAACTGAGCGCCAGGCGAAGTGGGGAAGGGGCGAGGGTTTGGCTCTGCCGACTGAAAGCAGATTCCTCGCTTTGCTCGGAATGACAAATGTCCAAATCGGAATGACAAATGTCCAAAGAATCGGCATGCCCCGCTTTCAGGGAGCGGAATAAGAGAATTCGGAAGTAAGACGGTCCTTCCGGTGGGTTGAAAAGTGGCTGGGGAGGCCGTATTGTACGAAGAGTTGTCCGCGGGGCGCACCCGAAGTTTGGGAATGCCATGGGCGGACCGTTCCCCCCTGTGACTTCGCGCGGCCGGGTGGGACTCAAGTCCCTGAGAGTGGGCTTCGGAAGCGCAGTTTGCAAGGTAAGCCAAATTCAAAGGAGATCGGCGATGGAAAACAAGCCGGCGCAAAATATTCAGGATTCCTTCCTAAACACAGCCCGCAAGGAAAAGCAGAACATCACGATTTACCTGCTGAGCGGGGTGAAGCTGACGGGCCGCATAAGGTCCTTTGACAAGTATTCGGTGGTGCTCGAAACCAATAATCAGGAACAACTGATTTTCAAACACGCGATTTCGACAGTGGTGATGGGCCGGGTCGGGCACACTCCGTCGCACTTTGTGCACGGCGAAGGAAAGCCGGCGACGGCAGCTGCGCCCGCAGGGGCAGGGCCCGCGGTGGCTTCGGGCACGGAAGGTTAGGCGCGTCTCCCTTGAGCCGCAAGGAAGTGAAGAGTTCCCGAACAGACGATCCGGTGCGCCGGGCTCTCCGGGCAGAGACAGGTGCGCCCACACACGAAGCGCGCGGCTCGGGCGAGCGCGCGTTCCTGGTGGGGCTTGACTATCGGGTGCGCTCGCGCAAAGCGGCGAAGAAGTCGATTACCGCGGGAGCGCAATCGGCTCGGGACGCGTCGACCAGCGTGACGCCGGGAGCGAAGGCGCCGAGCATTCCCGAGTTCAGCGCCGAAGAATCGCTCGACGAGTTGCATACGCTGGCGACCAGCGCGGGCGCGGTGGTTGTTGGGGAATTATTGCAGCGGCGGGATCGCCCAGATCCAGCGACGCTGATTGGCGCTGGCAAGTTGGAGGAAATTGCCGGGGCGGCGGCTTCGTCGCAGGCTGATCTGATTCTGTTTGACCACGACTTATCTCCCTCCCAGCAACGCAATATTGAACGCATTCTGCACAAGCGGGTGATTGACCGCACGCAGCTCATCCTCGACATTTTTGCGCGGCACGCGAAGACCCGTGAAGGCCAGTTGCAGGTGGAACTAGCGCAGCTTGAATACATGCTGCCGCGGTTGGCCGGGCGCGGTATCGAGATGTCACAGCTGGGAGGCGGCATCGGGACACGCGGTCCGGGCGAAACGCAACTGGAGACCGACCGCAGGAAGATCTATCGCCGGGTGCGGCATGTGAAAGAGCAGATCGAGAACGTGAAGCGCATTCGCGCGCAGCAGCGGCAGAGGCGTGAGTCGGCGCCGATCGCTACGGTGGCCCTGGTGGGCTATACCAACGCGGGCAAGTCGACGCTATTCAATTCGATGACGAATGCCGAGGTGCTGGCATCGTCGCAGATGTTTGCCACGCTTGATCCGACGATTCGCGGGGTTGAGTTGCCTTCGAAGCGGAAGGTGCTGCTGTCGGACACTGTGGGATTTATTCGTAACCTGCCGCACACGCTGGTGTCAGCGTTTCGCGCGACGCTGGAAGAAGTGCAGCGGGCGGCACTGGTGCTGCATGTTTCCGATGCGAGCAGCCCGCTGACCACCGAGCAGGACGCTCAGGTCGAACTGGTGCTGAAAGAGCTCGAGTCGGAGAAGAAGCCCCGGCTGCATGTGATGAACAAGATCGATCTCCTTGAGCCGAAGCAGCGCGAAGCACTGCGCGACGACACCCAGACCGTGCATGTGTCGGGCTCTCGTGGAATCGGCATCGCAACGTTGCGGGAGCGGATCGATCAACTGCTGGAAGAAGATCCGATCCGGCGCGTGCATTTACAGATTCCGCAAAAAGAAGGCAAGGTGCTCGCGATGCTTGCGGCGAAGGCACGCATTTATTCGCGCGCGTACCAAGATGGCGTCGTGGAGATGGAAGCGGAAGCTCCCGAGTCGGTGGTGCGCAATGTGCGGGAGTGGGTGAGGAAGGGCTCCTAGCTGCTAGCTCCTAGCCATTAGCTCTTAGCTCGCCCTTGGGTGCTGCTGGCTACCTTCTTCGCACAAGCGAAAAAGCAGATTCCTCGCAATGCTCGAGAAGTCTTAGAGGATCCAAGAGACATAATCGGAACGTTCCGATCTTCACCCAGAATTGTGGTTGCGAATAGGGTGGCAGCGGCAAGACAAAGCTTAAGAGCTAGAAGCTAGCGGATAAAGCTGCTGTTGAAAATTAAATGGGCCGGCAGCCAAAAAGCGGTGACTTTTCTTGGCTATCGGCCCATTCGATCCTGAATTGGATCGGAGGTGATACTTCAATGGTAGTCCTGCTACGCCGGAAGTCAAGCAGAAGTTCGCAAGTTTCTGCAAGGGCCGTTTGGCGAGGGACGCGTGATGACGAGCCGATCTCGAGCCGGCAAAACGCCCTTTCCGTTGACATAAACCCAACAGGATGCTACCTTTAAGGGTTTCATAGCCCTCTTTCTCCGGCTAGACGGATCCCGGTTTAATCAGCACCCAATGCACGAGATGCTCAAACAGCTAGGCGAATTACTGCTCGGGTCCGTACCCACGGCCCTGATGCTGATTTTTTTGTGGACCATGTATTCGATCTTGGTCCACAAGCCGCTGGCCAAAGTGCTGGCCGAGCGGCGGGCGAAGACTGAGGGTGCAATCGAGAAAGCGCGCGCGGATGTGGCTGCGGCCGAGGCGCGCACGGGTGAGTACGAGCAGCGGCTGCGAGAGGCGCGGGCGGCGGTTTTCCAGAGCCAGGAAGCGCGACGCAAAGCGGCGATGGATGCGCGCGCGGCGGCAGTTGCGGCAGCTCGGGCCAAAGCTCGGGAACAGATTGAGACCGCGAAGCTGGCCATGGAGCAAGATAAGGTTGCCGCGCAGGCCAGCTTGCGGGCCGAATCGGCGCAGCTGGCGACTGAGATGATTGGGCGCGTGCTGCGTCCGGTGGATGCGCAGAGTCCAATGGGAGGGGCGCGATGATCGGGCGGGCAACGACTGGCGGCCCTCGAAAACGCCTGCGGGCGAGTTGGGTGGCCCTGACCCTCCTGGTGTTTATTCTCGGTCTCGTAGCTTTTGGGCAGGGAGGCGGCCCGGATCAGAATCTGCCCCAGTCTCCGACTTCAGAAGCTCAACCATCGCCGGAGCATCCTGGCTTGGGCGGGCAGCTTGCCAAAGAGACCAAGGAAGTCGACAGCAAGGAGCATCTGATGAAGTCGCCCTCGGTGGAGTGGATCGCGCACCACACTGGGCTGAGCGTTGAAGGTGCGTACTGGCTGTCGGTCGTTCTAAACTTCGTGGTGATCTTCGGCGCGATTTTCTGGGCGGCGCGCAAATATCTGCCCGGCATGTTCCGCGTCCGCACAGCGGGGATCCAGAGGGCGATGGAAGAAGCGCGGCGGGCGAGCGAGGACGCGAATCGCCGGCTTGCCGATATTGAGTCACGGCTGGCGAAGCTGGGCGATGAGATCAACGGCATGAAGGCCAGCGCCGAAAAAGATATGGTGGAGGAAGAGGTACGCCTCAAAGCCGCTGCTGAGGCCGACGGACGTAAGATTGTGGAGTCGGCGGAACAGGAAATCGCAGCGGCGGCAAAGGCGGCGCGCCGCGACCTGACGGCATACGCGGCGGATCTGGCACTTGCGCTGGCCAAGCGGCAGATTCATGTGGATGGCGGCACGGACGAGAGCTTGGTGCGCAGTTTTGCGGATAGCCTGGGCAAGCCTGCGGAAGGGAACAAGAATTAGATGGCTTCTGTGCCGGGAACCTACGCGCGCGCTTTTGCTGACGTGGTCGCTGAGCAGCACCTGGATGTTGCGCGCGTCCTGCACGAGTTGCACGTGATAGGGATGCTCGTGAAAGAGAACGACGATCTGCGGCGCGTTTGGGAGAATCCTTCGATCCCCGGCGAACAGAAGCGGCGGGTGGTGGATGCGCTGACGGCCCGCGAGGGATTTTCGAGGCCAGTGCGCAATTTCGTTTCGGTGCTCATCGATCACCAGCGCATTCCGTTATTCGCACAGATCGTCCGCGAGGTGGAAAAAGAATTCGATCTGCGCACCGGTGTGGCTGAGGCGTTGATCTCAAGCGCGCGGGAGTTGAGCGACACGGAAAAGCGTGGTCTTGAAACCCAAGTTGCGCGGGTGACGGGCAAGCGTGTGCGTGCGACCTATTCGCGAGACGCGACACTGCTCGGCGGCGCTGTGGTGCGCGTCGGCAGCACGATCTACGACGGGTCGGTAGTGGGGCAGTTGCAGCGCTTGCGCGAGGAGATTGCGGGTGGAGCAGCTTTTAGCTCTTAGCCGTTAGTTCTTAGCTCGGTAGGGCGATGGGTTCGGGTCCGCTGTGAGAAGTCTTTATCGCGGAGGTCGCCGGGAACATCTCGCGGAGACGCTGAGATTGAGATTTTTTGCTGCAGGTTTTTTGGGCAGGCTCGGGTTTGGAAGCACGGTTGGAAATCAAAGGCAAGCTAATGGCTAACGGCTAAAAGCTAATGGCTAGGGGCTAGCAGCTAAGAGCTGATTCTTTATGGCGCAAATCAAGGCTGACGAAATCACACAACTGATTCGCGAACAGATCTCGAATTACGAGACCAAGATCGCGGTGGACGAGGTCGGGACGGTCATCACGCTGGGCGACGGAATCGCGCGCGTGTATGGCCTGGATAAAGTCATGGCGGGCGAGTTGTTGGAGTTTCCGCATGGCGTCGCCGGACTGGCCATGAACCTGGAAGAAGACCAGGTGGGCGTGGTGCTGCTCGGCGAGTACACCGAGATCAAGGAAGGCGACGAGGTCAAGCGTACCGGACGCATCATGAGCGTGCCGGTGGGCGATGCCATGATCGGCCGCGTCGTGAACTCGCTCGGCCAGCCGATTGACGATAAGGGCCCGATTGCTACCACGCAGTTCATCGCTCTCGAACGTATTGCTCCGGGCGTGATTGACCGCCAGCCGGTGCGGGAGCCGATGGCGACCGGTATCAAGGCGATTGACTCGATGATTCCGATTGGCCGCGGCCAGCGCGAGTTGATCATTGGCGACCGTCAGACTGGCAAGACTGCGATTGCGCTCGACACCATCATTAATAGCAAGGGCAACGACCTCATCTGCATCTACAACGCGATCGGGCAAAAGCGGTCGTCGATGGCGCAGGTGGTGAAGATTCTGGAAGACGCGGGCGCCATGGAGTACACCATCGTAGTGGCGGCATCAGCGTCGGAACCGGCACCTATGCAGTACATCTCGCCCTATGCGGCGTGCGCGATGGGCGAATACTTCCGCGACACCAAGCGGCATGCGCTGGTGATTTACGACGATCTGTCGAAGCACGCGGCTTCGTACCGCGAAATCTCGCTGCTGCTGCGGCGGCCGCCGGGACGCGAGGCATATCCGGGCGACGTGTTCTATCTCCACTCGCGCTTGCTGGAGCGCGCAGCCAAATTGAGCAATGAGAACGGTGGCGGCTCGCTGACGGCGCTGCCTGTGATTGAAACGCAGGCGGGCGACGTTTCCGCGTACATTCCGACTAACGTGATTTCGATCACCGACGGGCAGATCTTCCTGGAAACCGACTTGTTCAACTCGGGCGTGCGCCCGGCGGTGAACGTCGGCATCTCGGTGAGCCGCGTCGGTGGCAGCGCTCAGATCAAAGCCATGCGGCAGGTGGCTGGGTCGTTGAAGCTTGACCTCGCGCAATACCGTGAACTGGCGGCGTTTGCGCAGTTCGGCAGCGATCTGGATAAAGCGACGCAGAACCAGTTGAATCGCGGCCAGCGACTGGTCGAGATCCTGAAACAGAAACAGTTTTCGCCCTTGCCGTTCTCGAAGCAGATTCTAATCATCTTCGCTGGAACGAACGGTTATCTCGACGATCTGCCGGTTGATCAGGTGCGTGATTTCGAGGCAGCGCTTTACAAATATGTGGATACAGCGAATCCGAAGCTGCTGGCGACGATCATGCAGAAGAAGACGCTCGACGACGCGCTGAAGGCGGATATGAATGCCGTGATCAAAGCGGCGAAAGAGCAGTTTGTGGCGGTGGGGAAGTAGCAGCTATTAGCTGCTAGCTCTTAGCTGGAGCGGTTAAAGCAACGGCACAAGGCTAAAGTTGAGGGTACTGGTCGCGCAGGCAGAGAGCAGATTCCTCGCTGCGCTCGGAATAACAATACGAAGGGCCCGCAGTGGTTTTGCTAACGACCAACGACTAGCGACTAACGACCGGAATGGCAAACGTACTCGACATCAAACGGCGTATTCGCAGCGTGATCAACACGCGCCAGATAACCAAGGCCATGAAGATGGTTTCGGCGGCGAAGCTGCGGCGCGCGCAGGAGCGGGCGCTGGCCGCACGTCCGTATGCGCAGATGCTGACCAACGTTTTGAAGTCGCTGGTGGTGAGGGCGGAGATTTACGATCCGGATACGGGGGAGCCGCGGCATCCGCTGCTCGCCCAACGCGAAGAGAAGCACGGGTTGCTGATCGTGGTTACTGGCGATAAGGGCTTGGCGGGCGCCTTCAATACCAACATTCTGAAGACTGCCATGCAGGCCATCGACCTGATGGCTTCACGCGGCGTGAGTCTCGAA
>Ga0306921_10009513_pt1 | contig 10310 bp, 17 predicted proteins | sample sta12Cox44000080_FD_203760 | JGI IMG/M metagenome (GOLD analysis project Ga0306921, IMG submission 203760) | Lab enrichment of tropical soil microbial communities from Luquillo Experimental Forest, Puerto Rico - statoxic.12C.oxic.44.000.080 (v2)... | ecosystem: Environmental > Terrestrial >...
ACAGTCGCTTCGTGGATCAAGGTAACGACTCAGCGTGAATTCGGGATGATTGAGACTTACGTTCAAATCTTGAACGCCGCGGCACCGGCCACTGCGACGGCATGATCCAGATCGCCGGAACCACCGCTGACGCCAATCGCACCTACTACCTTGCCAGCCCGCTTCAGCGGGATGCCGCCAGCAAAAATCATGATTTTGCCTTTGTTTGACGCCTGAATGCCAAAGAACCGGCCTCCCGATTGAGAATGTTTTGCCAAGTCCTTCGTTTCACTGTCAAATGCGCGCGAGCTGTCAGCTTTTTTCATAGAGATATCAATGCTGCCAATCCGCGCGTTGTCCTAGGGGAGATGCTGGTCAACCAACTGATCCTCCGCGGTTTGCTGGCATCCCAGACACTCCGCTAAAAGGGGAAACGAGCGCGCCCGTTTTTCCTTACGCAGATTGCTGTGGCCCGGCTCAGGCCATGTTTTCTCCCTTCACTGCCGCAGCTTCCATGACTCCTTCCTTCTCATGATCTTCTCGTTCGCCGTCCTTGTTACCAGCGGCCAGCATGCGCCCCACCGTCCACGTGCAGGATCTCTCCTGTTACCTGACCCGCAGCCGCCAGGTAGAGAACTGCATCGACTATGTCTTTTACCTCTGTGATCGTCTTCATTGGCTGCCTTGTCGTAAGAGATTCCTTGGCAACATCCTTGTGCAACGGTGTGTCCACGACGCCGGGGGCCACGGCGTTGAAGCGAATACCTTCTTTTGCGTACTCGATTGCGAGACTTCGGGTCACAGAGTTCAAGCCCCCTTTCGTAATCATCGAAACTGAGGCATTTATGCCGGCGACGGGCTGATCCGCAAGCGCCGCTGTGATGGTCACAACGTTGCCGGATTTCTGTTTTAGCATCTGTTTCACCGCGAGCTGCGTGATGTAAAGAAACCCGAGCAGGTTGGTCGAGAACAGGGCGTCGAAGTCTTCGGTGGTAAAGCCGGTGAAAGGCTTGGTGCGAAGGATCCCGGCGTTATTCACAAGAACATCGACCGTTCCGAAATGCTGGATCGCGGCTTCGACAACTTTGACAGCGGTCTCCTGCTCACCGATGTCGCCATTAACGAGAACTGGGCTGCGTGATGCAGTCAACGACTTACTGGCATTAAGAGACGTTCCGACGACGCTGTAACCCTCCTTCAGGAAGCCCTCGACCAAACCCGAGCCTATACCCCCTGATGCTCCCGTGATGATTGCTGTTTTCCTGTCTGACATAGACACTCCTTTGGTCGAGCTTCGCGTTTCGCGGTGTGATCGGAAAGCTCAGGGGGAAGAAGACTTCGCCGGCGATCTCAGGCTGCAATTTCTCGCTCCCCCGCTACTCGATCGCTGCAGGTCGTCGGTCGAGTTCATTCTTTTAAGAACCCGTAACAAAACTCCTTCTCACCGGCGCCGAACGGTTGGCACGGGGTTACTTCCAAATTGCCGATAAGAAGCTAGACCATTGGGAAACGGAGGCTCGAATTTGAAAATCTTACTCTACCTGCCGAATGGCGGCCCCAGACATCAGACAGCATTCCACGACGCTTGCTTAACCTCAGAGTGACCTTTCTTTTTCGGCAAGGCTCTCGGCACGCTTGCCAATCTTCTTCAACACCACTTCAAGTTGTTGCATCTCCTCTAAAGAGACGTCCTGAAACGCACGTTTGACGAGTGCGGCGTGCCGGCGAAAGAGAGGAACGAACATTTCCCGCCCTTTTTCAGTCAGCGACACTGTTCTGACCCGCCGATCGGAGCTGCTCTCTACACGGCTGACAAGCCCTTTCTTGTACAGACGATCCACCGCCACGCTGACGGAGCCTGCATTGAGGTCCACCTTCGGGCCAATGGCGTTCACCGGCATCGGTCCCTTGTGCAGCAGTACGTCGAGGACCCGAAAGTCAGAGTCTCCCAGACCCTCCTCGGTGATCGGCGGAAGGGCATAACGGGCAATCGAATTCCGGGCTTTCAGCATGATCAACCAGCTATGAATCGCTTCCCGAGGCCTTTTGTGGTTTTCCATAGAAGTGTGAATCCTGTCATTATACTCGACATCAGATATCTCGATATCGATACAAACGATATCGATGGGGAGGGAAGCGGTCTGAAGCTGGGCGAAACAGATTTTTGAGGCAGCTAGAGTGCCAAAAGGGATGACTACTATACGTGTTCCTCGATTCCATGCCTTCATAGCTCATGGCGCTCTCATTGATTTCGGAACTACCACTGGCATTCAAATGAACACATCGATAAAAACGCACGAAGGGCGACTGGCCTTGGTAACCGGCACCGCCCAGGGCATCGGCCAAGCGATCGCCCTGGCATTTGCAGAACGAGGGGCACGAGTGATTGCCACCGACCTCGATCTCCCGCACGAAATCGTAAATAAGATTGGTCCCACGGCATACGCCTATCGATTTGATGTGACTGCAGAAGAAGATTGGCGATCAGTAGCCTCGGAAACTCGAGAGTGGGTGAAGTGGATATCGTTGTGAATAACGCGGGCTATTTTCCCAACCGCTCTATCGACGAGCTGGACCTGCCGACGTGGCGAAAGACAATCGCGACGAATCTAGATTCCCATTTTTTGAGCGCAAAATATTTCTTGCCATCGATGCAAAAGAATAAGTGGGGCCGCTTTGTCGGAATCTCGTCCAATATGGTTGGCTTGGCTATACCCGGCATGAGCCACTATATCGCTACTAAAGATGGGAATCATTGGATTCATGAGAGGCTTGGCGAACGACGTTGCAAGCGACGGAATCACCGCAAATGCGGTGTTGCCCGGTCTGATGAACACCCAGGCAATCGGCCCTCAATCGGAAGACCAAAAGCGCTCGACTTGGGAACAGCAAGCCATCAAGCGGCTGGGAGAGCCCGAGGACATTACAGGTGCGATTCTATTTCTTACAAGTGGCGATGCTGCATTCATCACTGGGCAGGCAATTGTCGTAGACGGCGGTCAGTATCGCATCGGTTAAGTAGAAATGGCCAAGCCGGGTGCTGAGTCGAATTGAGGAACGAGACCGATCGCGCTAAAGATTGCTGCCCCCGGCAGGCGTCATGAAGGAAGCAGCGACTGCAGCTGGCCGCTGGTCAGCGTTGTCATCGAGAACACGTACCTCGGGAACGCTTTGGAAGTCTTATCGGACCCTCGTGCAAGTGCCAGTGCGCCTGGTTCGCGAGTTGCCCGTAATCCACCCGACAGTGCCGTAACTGCTCAAGACCGACGATCACATTGTCAGTACAGCGCGGAATCGGGCCTTGCCCTGCGCTACGCGATCGTAGGCCTTCGGCGCCTCCGTCAACGGATACGTCTCCACAAGTGTTCTAACTTTTCCTTGCGCTACAAAATCAAGCGCTTCGTAAAGATATTCGGGGCCGTTTTACTGGCTGCCAATTATTCGAATGCGCTTCGAGAGGAGGTCGATTAGCGAGACCGAAATTGGCTCCGCGTCGGCGCCCATGGTGACGAGCCGGCCGTCGGGCCGCAATCCCTGTATGCTGTCCACCATCGCCTTGGTCGAATTCGAGGTACTGAGGATGACATCTGCGCCTCCTGCTGCCGCAAGGCCCTGGCCGTCGCGAACAACTTCATCGGCGCCGAGATCCCTGATCATTTTGTCTTTGTCGGGTGAGTGCGAAATGGCGATAGTCTCGAAGCCTGCGGCCTTCGCGTGTTGCACAGCCAAGTGCCCAAGCCCTCCGATCCCGAGCACAGCCACGCGCTCATGGGGCTGGGGATCGGCCCAACGGAGGCCGCCGTAGACCGTGTAACCGGCGCAGAAGATCGGAGCTGCTTGCTCATAGGAAACCTTGTCAGGAATCAGATAGGTCGCGTCGGCATCCATCAGCATGTACTCCGCGTGACCGCCTGGTACATGGATCCCCGTGGCCTTCAGTTCAGGACAGAACATTCTGCGGCCACGCCGGCACCATTCGCAGCGGCCGCACGTGGATGAATCCACGCGCTACCGACGCGGTCGCCCACCACTCGCGTGGTGACGTCGGGGGCCACAGCGACAATTTCGCCGACCGGCTCGTGGCCGAGGATTCGGGGGAGTGGTCCGGGTAAATGTCCGAGCGTCTGATGCACGTCGGTGTAGCAGATGCCGCTGGCATGCATCTTCACGAGCACTTGATTGGCTCCGGGCTGAGGTTGCGGAACGTCTGTCACCTGCCACGCACTGTTCACAGCGGAAACGACGGCAGCAGCCTGCATAAACATTTCCTCCCAGGGCGATTCGATGCGAGTGCCTTGGTGGCCCGGTGCGCGATTTTGAGCATTCGATTCGCCGATCAAACACGTAAGCTGAGGTCGGCAGTTAAGCGTCCACCTATTCGTTTGTCTAATGGCGGTCGTGGCAGTCTCACGTTCTTTGTTTGGCATACAAGTGCTCCTTTGTTTTTGCTCTAATGCTTCGTATCAACAATCCGTTTTGTGCAACATCATAATGCGACCGGTCATTGGAGTTGATATGGCTCGAACATAGGCAAGAGCGACTTCTAGCCGCGACCGCAGCCATTTTGCGAAGACGATCATTCGCAAAATACTGAGCCTGCCCTTCTTCGATAGCCTGCAGAACCAGACCCGGCGACGAGTTCGGTTTTGTCGCCATCGGCGTAATCGACGGACGGTCCGCCGTTGGCCGGGTTTCCCATCCTGTTCTCGCCGAAGTTGCCGTGATAAACGGCCCAGATTTCACTAACGACGATGTCGGTCCTTTTCCAGCTCGACGCGTGCCGTGAGACTGAAGCCAAGAAGGGCACGTTTCGAAGCCGAGTAAACGCTGTATTGCGGAATAGTCATGAACGCTGTCGCCGAATTGATATTCACGATGTTTCCGCCGCCTTGGGCTTCGTAATTAGAGACTGACCCCTATCAGCGCCTTCGTCAAGTGAATCCAACGACCATGAACGATCCGGTATTTTCGGGAGTAGTAGGATCCGCCATTTTGTTAATGTCATATCCTCGTCCCTCGTTTTTTTACAGCGATTGAGACTTCATCAGGTTTACAGCGGCAACGAACATCGACTTTTTGGGGGAGTCGTAATTGCCGTGAATGATCGCGTTTGCGAGAGCTTCGCGCAAAAGCGATGTCAACTTCGCTCTCGCCCTCAGAAACACAGCTGCACTTCCTGAACAAGAGCATGAGCCTATCCACGAAGGCAGAAATGGCAGCCACTTCGCTTGGCAAAGAGCGTCCCCAATTCGATGCAAGTGCCGCCTTGATTATGGTCTATCGTCATTGGCAAACGTTCTTCGAAGGAACCTCAGAATTCAGAAACGATCACGTTCGCCTCGCGTCGTTCCCAAGCTGGTGACGTGTTACCTCGAGCGTATTCAGCTTCGTTTTTCTCCGTTGTTGTCGGGTTGTAACGAAGCTCCCGCGCCCCGATTCATTTGTATGTCGGGAAAGCCTTTCCGAACATTGGAGCGCCACTTTTCGATTGTTCTTTTGTGGTTTCATCCTGAATGACATCCCAATGCTCAACGAGAATGCCGTTATCGATACGCAGTATGTCGGCCGCAATCCAATTCACAGGCAGACCTATGCCACTGAAGCGCCCATGCACGATTACAAAGTCGCTCTCGGCAACGATCGTTCCCGGTTCGTACTTCAACGTTGGTGGAAGGCTCTTGATGAGATTGAATAGACCTTCACGACCAGGCGAGATATGAGCGCTGTGTTGAATGTAATCTGGGGACCAGTAGCGCTCGGCCGCTATGTAGTCCCGCTTGTTGAACAACGTGTCGAATGCCTCTAAAACAAGTGCTTTGTTTTTCGATTCAACCGTTTTACTCACCTTTCATATCCTCCAATTCGCCCCCAAGATGGCGGAGCTGTAGAGCTTCGATCCACCGCCCACCGGACTGCTCCCTCCCGTGACCCACCGGGCCGCGTCTGACGCTAGGAACCTGGCCACATCCGCAACGTCTTCCGGTCTACCGATTCGCTTGAATGCTTGCATTCCAAACGTCGTCCCCGGGCCACCGATCACGAACGAGCAAAAAGCAGTTTCATAAATATCGATAGCCACCAAAACCGGGCGATGACCCTTTGCTTTTAAGTGTCGTAGGCATATACGCGACGTTTCGTCGGAACCATGATTCCCGGACCTTTGCCATAGTCGACGGCGTAGTTTAGCCCCGGTGCTCCTCCTAGAAGGTCAACCGTGTACTCACGTCGCTGGCGACCGTCACACGCCCTGCCCTCAGGCGGAGAAATCGTGATGGGATGGTCAGGCCCGGGAATTCTGACTTCTTTGTCTTTGCCGTCTTAGTCTCCATTGCGCTCCTTATCTTATTTTTCTACAGCTTCGAGCCGGAATACTCGCACCTGTGATCCAGCGCGCACCATCGGACGCCACAAAAGCTACTACCTCAGCGATGGCATCGGGTTTGCCGATTCGCTTCAACGCCTGCATTCCCAGCGTGACCTCGCGCCCCGCTTCCGTCTTCGTAAAATTCGACATGTCTGTATCAATCACTCCCGGTGCTACCGCATTTACCCGTATGCCGCGCGGCCCGAGAATAGCGGCCCAGTTTCTAACCAGAGTCTCAATCGCCCGGTTGATAGAGGCATAAGCAAGAATTGAAGGGTTTTCCAAACCGGGCTTGCCCACCACCGTACGGACCACAGCAGAAGAAAGAACGATGATGTTCGAACCTTCACCTAGAATGGGCAAAAGTTGCTGCACCACAAAGAACGGGCCGCGAACGTTTGTCGCAAACAGATTGTTAAACTCCTCGATCGTATAATCCGCGATGCGCGCCGCCTTGCTGATCCCGGCGTTGAGCACAAGCACATCCAATCGATCGCCGACGATTGAGCGAACTTGCTTTGCCAGCAGGGTTGCCCCTTCTGGTGTTCCGGGGTCGGCGCTGATCGCGTCCGCGCGACCTCCCCTGGAGTGGATACTCTCGACCAGAGACTGAGCTTCCTGAGCGGAACGCCCATAGTGAACCAAGACGTGTGCTTCCGTCTCAGACAGCGCCAACGCAGTAGCCCGTCCAATTCCCCTTGATGCGCCCGTCACCAACGCAGTTTTACCTTGCAGTGTCATTCTGTGTAGCTCTCCCTGCAGCAAGCTGAGTCCATGTGCATTGTCTAGTGATCCTCGCAAAATCCCGCCTTCACTGTTCACAGCGATGTCTGAAATCAAAGCATGCAGCCACGTCAATTCTCTGGTTATTGTTTTCTGCATGACCCCGCGAGCATCCCACCATCCACCGCCAAGGATGCACCGATGATGTAGGAGGCTTTGTCAGAGCCAATGAACACGATGGCATTTGCAATCCCTTCGGGCATTGCCATGCGCTTGGTAGGAATGTGTGCCTCGAGGAAATTTGCTTTGTTTTCCTTCGTCTGCGCAAATGGTTGAACCTCGTTTCCGTCGGTCCGGGGCCAACGATGTTGACACGAAGACCTGTGCCGGCGAGTTCGATGGCTGCAGACTTCGTGATGCCCTCCAGCGCATGTTTGCTGCCGACATACACCGCTGCCGTAGGCCGCCGACTTTCCCATAAGAAGACGAGATGTTAACGATGCTGCCCTTACCTTGCCCAAGCATGGCTCGAATCTCGTACTTCATGCACAGAAGCACACCCAGCACATTCGTGTCGAAGATGGCTTGATAGGTTTCAGGCGTGACGTCGGCAGCCGAGCCGGGGTTGCCCACGGTGCCGGCGTTATTGACAGCAATGTCGAGGCGACCGAAAACGAGCGATGGTCTTGTCGACGAGATCCTTGACTTCCTCTTCATGGCGCACATCGGTGCGCACAAATTCGGCCTCCGTGCCGAGCTTGCGCAGTTCTGTAGCTACTAGCTTCTGCCCTTCATCATCATGGCGGCCGGAAACCACGACCCGCGCTCCTTCACGCGCGAAGGCCACGGCCGTGGCGCGGCCGATGCCAGTCAATGCACCTGGTAATCAAAACAACTGATGAACTCATAGCTATTTTTCTCCTCGATCTGGAACCATGCAACTCAGGCATGACTGACACCAGACTGTTTGTGAAATAGCTCAGATCGCCCACTTAGATAGCGAGGGCAGCCATTAGTCGCGGGATCGGAGCATACTTTGTTAAGCTCGAATCAATGCTTTCTGAGCATGGGAGCGAGAATGGAATTACGACATCTTCGCTATCTTCGCTATTTCGTTGCGGTCGCCGAGGCGGGGAGTCTGACGGGAGCGGCAGCGCGAAAACTGCACACCTCACATCCATCTTTGAGTCGGCAGATTCGAGATCTTGAGGCCCGAGGTAGGCACGCCACTCCTGACACGCCGCGCTCGCGGCATTGAACTGACGCACGCCCGCGCTGTGCTATCGCAGGCTGAAGCGGCAAGCGAAGCTGCTCGCCGGGTCGCTCATCCGAGCAAGCCATGCTTCACGATGGGTTTTTTGACCGGACATGAATTGACCTGGATGCCTCAAGCCTTGCGGATCTTACGCGACGAACTGCCTAACATCGACGTGATGATATCGAGTCAATACTCGCCTCTGCTCGCGCGGATGGACTATTAAAAGGAAAAATCGATACGGCCTTCCTTCGAAGGGAACGAGGAGTGCCCGAGTTGGCGTACCGGGTTCTCGTCAAGGAGCCCTTGGTCGTGGTTCTGCCTAGCAACCACCGCCTCGCAGCACGCAGATCCATCGGTCCGAGGGATCTAGTGGGCGCGACGCCCTTCGTGACAGTGTCCAACACGGCTCCTGTACTGCGGGCAGTCATCGACAATTTTTTTGAAGGGCTGTGGAATCAAGATCACGCCGGCTCACGAGGCTGACCATCTATCCATGGGAATATCGTTAATAGCGTCGACAGCCGGCGTGGGCCTGTTACTTGCTTACGCACAGGACTTTCTCCCTTCGTCAGTAACGAGTCGCCCTCTCAAGGGAGATACGCCGACGATCGATCTGGTCCTCGGTTACAAAAGTCCAACCAGTCTCCCATCCTCAAGCTTTTGCTTTCGAGATTCGACGAGTTGGTCGCTCGTGTGTCGGATAAGATCCGGAACTGAAATGCATCCCAGCAAGGGGCTATGGAGTTGTTGTGTGAGAGGACGATCCTAAAGTGGGAATGCTATCGATGGGATGAGGGCTGAGACACGCCCTTATCATATCATCAGTAGCCTCTGGATTGTCGTTAGCCGGAAAGTGGTCGCCGACAGACACGTCTAGTACCTTCTGAGTGGGCAACGTAATCTGCAGCAAAAGCAATAACCTGAAGCGTCTTCCCCAACATTTATAGGCTATTTCTGTCGCCGCCGGAACACAATTTGTGCCTGAATTGTGGCTCTATGAGCCTCCTTCCGAGCGCGGACGAGGCCGGCCACCGGCGTTCTTGATTTGTTTGTCTCCGTTAGACTCAAACTGCACCCATGCGAGTCGGCGTAATATCAGACACTCACGGGCTTCTTCGCCACGAAGCTATCGTCGCCATGCGCGGCTTCGACCACATCCTCCACGCGGGCGACATCGGCGACCCCGGCATACTCGACCAGCTTCGCCGGTTGGCTCCGCTGACAGCGATTCGGGGCAATATAGACCGGAGGGGCCCCTGTGCTCAGCTACCAGCCACTGAATGGATCGAACTCGCGGGACACAAGCTCTACATGGTCCACGACATCAACGAACTCGACCTCAACCCCCTCGCCGCTGGAATTGCAGCCATCATTAGCGGACACTCTCACAGACCAAGCATCCGCTGGCGGGAGGGAGTTCTCTACCTCAATCCTGGTAGCGCTGGGCCACGCCGATTCAAGCTGCCCATCTCAGTCGGAATTCTTGACATAGGGGATAGAGGAATAGAACCCAGGATAGTGAACATCGGCTGAGGAGAAGAGCCGTGACTTGCTCGATTAAGCAACTGTCAATCCGAGTCGAGCCGGTGCTGCTATTCGCGGGATTGTTCGTTATGCGTATCGCGAGCGTGCTGGCGGAGAGCCTGGTCACCCGCTTTCCCCATTGTCATTGCGCTCACGTTCGTCCTGAAATGAAGAAGCACCTTGTAGAGCGGAACGAAACGCCTTTTTGGCAGGCGAGGTGGAAACCACAACGCTCGGGGCAAATCGTGCCATCCGCAGTCAAACATGCACCAAATTATGCACCCCGCACTAGTGTGCTGACATGCGCCTTGCATGCAATCGGGAACCCTATAAGCGTTGGGACAACGGGAGCTCGCACGAATTGTTGATAGCTTAGTAGAATAGGCCTTCCTACTTGTGAAAAGGAGTGCTTCGATGAAACCGTCAAGTCAAGTGGGTACACCTCCCGTTCTCATTGTTTAC
>Ga0306921_10009514_pt1 | contig 10309 bp, 7 predicted proteins | sample sta12Cox44000080_FD_203760 | JGI IMG/M metagenome (GOLD analysis project Ga0306921, IMG submission 203760) | Lab enrichment of tropical soil microbial communities from Luquillo Experimental Forest, Puerto Rico - statoxic.12C.oxic.44.000.080 (v2)... | ecosystem: Environmental > Terrestrial > Soil...
AGCAAACCTGACAGTCATAAGTCCGCGCATGCTCACCCGCCGCGCACCGTGGACGTGATTCGCAAGAAGCGCGATGGATACGAGCTTTCGCGCGAAGAGATCGAGTCGCTAATCCGTGGCGTCACCGACAATTCCATTCCTGATTATCAAGTTTCGGCGTGGCTGATGGCGGCGCTGATCCGCGGCCTTAACAAAACCGAGACAGCTTCGCTGACCGAGGCGATGCTGCACTCGGGCGAGGTGCTGGATTTTTCAGCACTCGGAGTGCGGACGGTCGATAAGCACTCGACGGGCGGCGTGGGCGACAAGACTTCGCTGGCGCTGGCGCCGCTTGTGGCGGCAGGAGGCCTCGCGGTGCCGATGATCAGCGGGCGTGGGTTGGGGCACACCGGGGGCACGCTCGACAAGCTGGAGGCGATTCCGGGCTTCAACGTGAAGATGCCGGTGGCCCGCTTTCGCGAAGTGTTGGCGAAGATTGGCTGCGCCATGATCGGACAGACGGCGGAGATTGCTCCGGCCGACCGCAAGTTGTATGCGCTGCGCGATGTGACGGGCACGGTGGAGAGCCCGTATCTGATTTGCGCGTCGATCATGAGCAAGAAGCTGGCGGAGGGGATCGATGGGCTGGTGCTGGATGTGAAAACCGGGTCGGGCGCGTTCATGAAAAGCGAGCCGGATGCGGTGTTCCTGGCGGAGTTAATGGTGGATACCGGCGAGCGCATGGGCAAGCGGGTCGTGGCGCTGATTACGGACATGGATCAGCCGCTTGGGCTGAAGATTGGGAACGCGTTGGAGGTGGAGGAGGTTGTCGAACTGCTGGAAGGCGGCGGGCCGCAGGACTTGCGCGATCTGACGGTAGAGTTGGCGGCTTGGATGTTTTATGTAGGTGGCCGAACCAAGTCGGTGGAAGAAGGGAAAGCGCTCAGCGAAGAGTTGATTCGGTCCGGCAAGGCTCTTGAGAAGTTCTACGCGATGGTTGAGATCCAGGGCGGAGACGTGGCCACCGTGCGGGATGTGAAGTTGCTGCCGAAAGCGGCGCACACCATGGATGTGCTCGCGACTATAGATGGGTGTGTGACGGCGATCGCGTGCGAGCAGGTGGGCACTGCATGCGTGATTCTGGGCGGCGGGCGCGAGCGGCAGGAGGATGCGGTCGATCCAGCGGTGGGGCTGGTCCTCCACCGCAAGGTTGGCGATCGGGTGAAGAAAGGCGAGCGGCTGGCGACGATTCACTACAACTCGGATACTCGCGGGCAACGCGCGAAGAAATTGATGGAAGAGAGTTATCGCATTGGCGAGTTGGCTTCGGCAACGCGCCCACTCGTGCATCGCGTGATACAGAAATAGAAGTCGCTTCACAAAGGAGAGAAACCTAGATGGGGCGATTCACGGGGATTCTCGGGCTGCTGAGCATGCTGTTGCTGGCGTACGGGCTGTCAACGGATCGTAAGGCGATCCGACTGAAGACGGTAGCGTGGGGGCTCGGACTGCAGATCGCGTTCGCGATTTTTGTCTTACGCGTGGATGTGGGGCGACAGATTTTTCAGACCGCCGGCGATGGCGTGAACCGGCTGCTGTCGTATGCGTTCTCGGGATCGGAGTTCGTGTTTGGAGAGATGGGAAAGCGCGCCTCGACTCTGGGATTCTACTTCGCATTTCAGGTTCTGCCGACCATCATCTTCATCGCGGCGTTCTTCGCGATCCTGTATCACTGGGGCGTGATGCAGTTCATCATCAAGCAGGTCGCTCGGGTGATGACGCGTTTTATGGGGGCGAGCGGCGCGGAGTCGTTGAATGTGGCGGCGAGTATTTTTATGGGGCAGACGGAAGCGCCGCTGACCATCCGGCCGTTTCTTCCTGACCTTACCAAGTCGGAATTGATGACCGTGATGACGAGCGGGATGGCGCACGTGTCGGGCGGGATCATGGCAGCGTACATCGCGTTCGGGATCGATCCGAAACATTTGCTGAGCGCGGTGATCATGACGGCGCCGGGAACGATTCTGGTTTCGAAAATGCTGGTGCCGGAGACGGAAGTGCCGAAGACGGCTGGGCGCGTGGTGATGAGTGAAGAAGAAGTCGAGCAGGAGAAAAGCGAGAACCTGCTGGGAGCGATTGCGCGCGGGACTACGGATGGATTGCATCTGGCATTGAACATCGCGGCCATGTTGATTTCGTTTCTCGCGCTGATTGCGCTGGCGAATGGGATTCTGGGCGGGATTCACAACGTGCTGGCGAATCATGGAGTGAGTTGGTTTCCGCAGAGCCTGCAACAGATTCTTGGAGTGTTGCTGGCTCCGGTCGCGTGGCTAATTGGAGTGCCTTGGCAGGATTGTCCGGCGATTGGGAGTTTGCTGGGGACGCGCACGGTATTGAATGAGTTGGTGGCGTTCTCGCAGCTTGGACCGCAGAAGGCAACATTGTTGCCGCGCTCGTTCACGATCGCGACGTTCGCGCTGTGCGGGTTCGCCAACTTGAGTTCGATCGGAATTCAGATTGGCGGGATCGGGGCGCTGGCACCTAATAAGAAGAGTGAACTTGCGCGGCTCGGCGCGCGGGCGATGCTGGCCGGGACGATGGCGAATCTGATGTCGGCATCGATTGCGGGAATGCTGTTGTAGGGAGAGTCGTTGGTCGTTCGCTCGCTACTTCACCAGAGTAGCTCGGAGACACGGAAGAATCTTGTTCGGGGCGATCAGACGGAAGCGTGAACCTGATCGAGAACTTGATCGGTCGTGACGAGTCGCGCGCCAAGAGCCTGAAGTTCGCGCAGGGTCTTTCGGCTTTCTTCGGGGTTCAGGGTTTCGATGGCGTCGCTCACGACCGAGACTTTGCGGCCGCGCTCGAGCAGGCCTTTTGCGGCGAAGCGCACGCAGTACTCGGTGACCACGCCGAAGACGAAGATTTCCGCGTGGCGTGGTAAGCGGTCGACCAGCGATTGGGCGTAGCGGCTCTCGAAGATGTCGAGAGTCTGTTTGTGAAGATGCAGTTGGTGGAATCTTGAGAAATCGTCGGGCAAGCGGGCGGATTCGTGGTTGGAAACCACGGCGACATTCTGAGTAAGAGCTTCAGGGACGAACTCTGCGCCCTCCGTGCCTTCTACACAGTGCGGGGGAAAGGTTCGGAACTCAGGATCGTCGGGCGTGTGAATGCAGCCGTGCGAGATGAGCAGAACATGGCCTTGGCGCGCGACGTCGGTGAGCCGGCGGATATTGGGGAGCAGGCGCTCGGCGCCGGGGACATAGAGTTTGCCGCCAGGCAGCATGAAGTCGGCTTGAGTGTCGACCTCCCAGAGAATGATGTCGTTGCGCACGGTTGACCCTCGTTGGTTGAGAGTAGCGGGGGAGTGTAGAAAATTCAAGGTGACCCATAAGCAGTAACGTAGAGACGCGGAGTTGCGCAGAGTACGCCAAGAAGAGTGTCTGCTGGAAAGGGCTGAACGATCATGGCGCAGGAAGAGGCAAAGGCGGAGGATGGGGCGGCGAAGCTGGTGATCCGGAATATCGGGTTGTTGCTTTCGGGTGATTTGCAACGGCCGCTTCTGGACGCGGATACGGTGGTTGCGGCGGGCGGGAAGATTGCAGCGGTGGGAAAGCTGCGCGATCTGGATGTCGCAGGTGCATCGATGACCATCGATGCGAAAGGATGTGCGCTGGCACCAGGGTTGATCGATAGTCATGTGCATCCGGTGGCAGGGGATTGGACGCCGCGACAGAACCAGATTGGGTGGATCGACAGCTACCTGCATGGCGGTGTGACCACGATGGTGTCGGCGGGCGAGGTGCATACGCCGGGGCGGCCCAAAGATGTGGTCGGGGTGAAGGCGATGGCAGTGTTTGCGCAACGCGCGTTCACGGCGTTTCGTCCGGGGGGCATGCGCGTGATTGGCGGGGCTCCGGTGATTGAGCATGGGATGGTCGAGGACGATTTCAAAGAGCTGGCTGCGGCAGGCGTGACCATTCTGGGCGAAGTCGGATTGGGCAGTGTGAAGGACGGGAAGACGGCGCGGCAGATGGTGGGGTGGGCGCGCAAATACGGCATCCAGAGCACGATTCACACGGGCGGGCCGTCGATACCAGGGTCGAGCTTGATCGATAAAGATATGGTGCTCGAGACCGATGCGGATGTGATTGGGCACATCAATGGCGGGCACACGGCGCTGCCGGGCGATCAGATTGTGGCGCTGTGCGAGGATTCGGCGCGCGCGCTCGAGATTGTGCACAACGGAAATGAGAAGGCCGCGCTGCTGACGCTGCGTACAGCGAAAGAGTTGAAGCAACTCGAGCGAATGATTCTGGGGACGGATTCTCCGGCGGGATCGGGCGTGCAGCCGCTGGGGATTTTGCGCATGATTGCTTTGATGGCGGCACTCGGGGAAATTCCGGCGGAGGTTGCCGTGTGCTTTGCGACTGGGAACACGGCGAAAATTCGCAAGCTCGATGGTGGCCTGATTGAGACTGGGCGCGCGGCTACGTTTGTGCTGATGGATCGGGCGCAGCACTCGGCGGGTAAGAATCTGCTGGAGAGTATTCAACTGGGAGACTTGCCCGGGATTGGGATGGTGGTGGTGGATGGATTGGTGAGCGTGCAGAGGAGCCGGAATACGCCACCGGCGACAGTGATGCCGGAGGTTGTGGCGGCGTAGAAGCAGGCTCAGCTTCGGATGACGGGCTTATGGTAGCTGCAGATAAACCTTTTCATCGCAGAGACGCGGAGGTTTCGCGGAGGTCGCGGAGAAGAGATAGCGGCCACAGAATTTCGCGGGTGAGTGTCCCACCCCACAGTCTTTTTTCGGCGCTCACGTTTGCGGACAGGAGTGTCCGCACCACATTCTTCTAGCGCAGGCCGTCTTCGCCTTTTATTTGGGATTTAGTTAAGCCTCCGACGCGGGGGAGCGGGCGGCCGCTGTCGGTGACGGCGATGGCGACTACGATTTCGTTGGCGCGGGGCGCGTCGTTGATGCGAATCTCCATGCCGTCGAAATGGCTGCGGACGAAGGCGGCGTCTTTGTGGCCGAGCGGGATGTCGAGCGTGGCACCGGCGGGGCCGCGTTTCTTCGACGAAGGAATCAGCGCGGCGCCTTTGCCGAGCACGCGGCGCACGGGCGTGCCGAGTTTGGGATGCAGGATGGCGGCGGCGTGCTCGAGTTCTCCGTTCTCGCCGACCGCGGCTGCTTTCCCGTAGCTTTCGGCGGCATTTCCGGGGATGCCGAGTGCGGCGACGGCTTTCTGGGTGAGCAACTCACCGAGTTCTTCGCCAATATCCATCAGTTCGGTCAAGTCTTCGACATACTTTCCGGCAAATGGATTCCCGATCACCGCAGCGGCGGCGGCGCGGCGCGTGGGTGGCGTGACCGGGCGATCCATTTCGCTGAGAGTTTCTTCGACGAAGATGGCGATCTTGCGGATGCGGGCTTTCACCGGAGGCCGTCCTCTCCTTTGACTTCAGAAGCTTTGAGGCCGCCGACGCGGGCGTGGACGCGCGGGCCGGTGGTCATGACGAGAGCGAGAACAATTTCGTCAGCGCGGGGGGCGTCGGGGATGCCGACTTCGACGGAGTCGAAATGGCTACGCACGTAAGAGGCGTTGATGTGCGTGACGGGCACGTCGAGGCGAGTGCCAGGCGCGCCGACTTTCTTGGTGGAGGGGACAATGGCCTTCGCGCCGCCGAGAAGATCGCGCATGGCGTATCCGCCGGGAACGTGCCAGAGCGCGCCGTGTTCGAGTTCGCCGGCCGTGCCCACGATTGCGCCTTTGCCATAGCCTTCGATAGCACGCGCGTTACCGCCGAGAGCAGCGACTAGCGCCTGCGCCATCGAGAGGCCGAGCGGCTTCAGGTCTTCCATGAGACTTTCGATGTGCTCGACGTACGTGCCAGCGAACGGGTTGTGAATGACGGCGAGGGCCGCACCGCGACGCTGCGGAGTGGTCGCCGTGGGCCCGCCTTCGTGGAAGATCTCTTCGATAAGGATGAGTTTCTTGCGAACGCGGACTTCAGGCATGAAGCGGGCTCCGGAGATCTGAATAGGTTGCACGAAGCTGCGGCGCTTGGTTTTGGTTCGCGTCTGGTGTCGGAGCCAAGCGGATGGCGCCCTGGAGACAGAGGGCAGCAGAAGTAATCAGATTTGCTGCGGCAAGGTCATTCGCGACTTGAGTGCCGGCGGCTAGGGCTTGCTGGATCTCGGGCTCAGTAAGTTGGGGAACGTTTCGCGTGACAGCGATGTCGCCGAGATCGGTGTCGGGGGCGAGGTTGCGAGCGGGTTCGCGGATAATCCCCGGATGATGCGGCAGATCGACTGCGTTGGCGATGACGGTTGCAGCGGCATCGGCGCGGGAGGCTGTGGTGGCGAGGACGGTCGCTGCGTCGGCGATACCGAGCGAGAAGCTGCGGCCACGCCATCCGCTGGTCGCGATGCCGCGGGCGATCTGATCGTGATGTAGCGTCGCGGTGCCGAAGAGCGAGGGGCGGTCGGGACGTTCGATCATGCCGACGAGAAATTGTTCGCCGGGGGCGAGATGGAAAGCGATGTCCCCGCCATTGTTGACGTAGGCGCGAGTGAGCTGGGCGGCGGAGATCATGGTGCTCAAGATTTCTTCGGCGACTGATCCGGCGACTGCGGCCATGGGTGTGATGAAGCAGCGGTTCGCGTAAGGAGCGACTGCATGCGCCATGCGGCGTGCCACGACGCCGGCGGGCATGGTTGAGTTGGGGCCGATTGGTTGACGCAAGAGCTGGAGTTCGGAACAGAGTTCGTCGAGGATGGTGATGAACCGATCGGCGGCTGCGCGGTAAGCCACGCGGAGTTGCTCAAGATCGCCGAAGGCTTCGATGATCAGATCAATCGGACCATCGCTGAGATGGAGGCGCTTGCAGTCGGGCAAGAACCGAATTTGCGGGGGCTGTCTCATCGGCGAGGGCTCGTCTTTTTCTTAGTGGCCGCTGGTTTCGGACTCCGGGTCTGTGCTCGCGTTGTTGGTTCGAGGGGCCAGGGGTTTTCAGGATGCGCGACGCGACGCTCGCGGCCTTCCTTCGCACTTGTGATGGAGGCGAGCGGCCGAACATGATCCATGTGGCCGCCGAGTGCCGCGTAGTCGGCGAGTTTGAGAGTGAACTCGATGGGGGCAACGATGGCGGGCGTGGGCACGTAGCCGAAGGCATTCGCGGGCATGCGGCTCACGTCGACCATGAAGGTGATGCCGCCGCCGGGCCAGACGAAGGCGGGCGCACCGCCGCAGGTGACACGGGTCAGCGCGTCTTTGATGGAGAGTGTGAGGCGGACGGGATTTTCGGTGACGCCGGCGCGCAACGAGCCTCCAGCGCCACCCATAAAAAGGACGGTGGAGAGCGCGGGTTCACAGTTTTCGCGGATGCGGGCGACGGATTCCTGCAGCGGCTGCGGGGGGTTCTTCGCTACGAGTTCGAGGTCGTCGTCGAGTTCGAAGTAGGCGGAGTGCTCGCCGGTGGTGCTGACCATCAGCAGGCGCAGGCCGGGCCAGGCGGTTTTGGAATCGAAAGGCTTCAGGATAGATCGAGGATCATCGATGTTCGTTCCGCCCCATTGCGTGCCGGGCTCGGCGACCTGGAAGTAACGGCCGGGGGTGGAGCGGCGGCCTTTGATGCGGATTCCTGTTTCGGCCACGCCGAGCAATTTTCCCGCCTGATGCTGGGAGAGCACGCCGGTGATGTGATCGTCGACGACCACGACATCGTCTACCTTGCCGAACCATTGCTTCGCAAACATCCCGATCGTAGCGGATCCGCAGCCGACGCGCATACGTTCTTCGCGTACTTTGTCGACGATGGGCGGCTGGTTGGCTTGCACGATGACGGATGCGCCGCCGTCGATGGTGAGTTCGGCGGGTCTGCCGTTGCAGAGGTCGAGGAGCATCTGGCAGGTGACGGTGCCTTCGTGGCGGCTGCCCCCGGTGAGATGGCGCACGCCACCGAGGGAAAGCATTTGCGAGCCGTACTCGCTGGTCGTTACGTGCCCGACGGCTTCGCCTTCAGCGCGTACCGTGGCAGTCTCGGGACCAAGATGGCGGTCGGTGTCGATTTTGACCTTGACGCCGCAGTAACTGAAGATGCCTTCGGTCACGACTGTGACCATGTCGACGCCAGCGACTTCGGAAGAAATGATGAAAGGTGCGGGCTTGTAGTCGGGATACGTGGTGCCGGCGCCGATGGCGGTCACGAATGTGCTGGGCTGATTGACGAGTGTGCCGTCCCATTCGCGCTGGCGCTCGAGGAATGGGACGAGGGTCTCGCCGCGCGAAACGGCTCGATCGAGCAGTACGTGCGGATCGAGGCGAACGAGTGTGCCGTCCTGATTGGCGTAGCGGTCGCACGATCCGGCACGGCCGGGCTTGATGTAGCAGAGAACCGGACAGGCGTCACAACGGATGGCGTCGTCGGGAGGGCGCGTCCCGGCGGCTTGGTCAGGACTGCGATCGGCAGGGTCAGACACGCCGGTCGTCTCCGATATTCGAGACTGCCGCAGCATGTGCCGCGAGGATGGCGGCTCTGACGCGATCGGGCGTGGCGGGAACTTTGCGAATGCGAATGCCGATCGCGTCGTGAATGGCGTTGAGGATGGCCGGCGCGGTTGGGATCACGGCTTGCTCGCCAATGCCTTTCGCGCCATATGGACCGACCGATGAAGGCTTCTCGATCAGGATGGTTTCTACCGGAGGCATGTCGCCGACGGTGGGGATGAGGTAGTCGTGAAGATTTTCGCCTTTGCCGGGCGTGAATTCTTCCATGAGCGCCATGCCGAGACCCTGCGCGGCGCCGCCTTCGACCTGGCCTTCGATGAGCGTGGGATTGATGGCCTGGCCAACGTCATGGGCGGCGGTGATGCGGAGGACGCTTACAGTGCCGAGTTCGGTGTCGACTTCGACCTCGGCGAGGTGCGCGCCAAAGCCGTAAACCGCGTAGGGATTGCCCTGGCCGTTTTCGTCGAGCGGGCTGGTCGGCGGGTCGAAGGTTGTTTCCTGCGTGAGCACGTAGCCGTGAGCGTCGAGCGGGAGACTGCCTAGATCGACGGGAATCGATTTTCCGTTATCGCGGGCGAAGATCTGATTGTTGTGGAATTCGAGGGTGGCGCAGTCGCAGGCGGCGGCCATTTTTAGGAGCTTGGCGCGGAGGGCTCGACCGGCGAGGTAGGCGGCTTTTCCGGTCACGAAGGTTTGGCGCGAAGCGGAAGTTTTGCCGCAGTCAGGAGTGATCGCCGTATCGCCCGAGATCAGGTCGAATGCGTCGATGGGCGCGCCGAGGGCGTCCGCGCAGATTTGCGTGACGATGGTGTTTGAGCCCTGACCGATATCGACTGCGCCTTGATGGAGTGCGATGCGGCCGTCGCGCTTTACGCCGATACGGATCGTGGAGGGATTCGAGAGCGAGGTGTTACCGCATCCGTACCACATGCCAGCAACGCCGACGCCGCGGCGCAAGGGAGATTTAGTTGTGCGATTGAAGTCGACGGCTTCTTTGCGGGCTTCGAGCCAGCGAGGGCGCAGAGCTTCGAAACATTCGCGGATGCCGACACCTTCGCCGAGGATCTGTCCGGTGACCGTGGGGGTGTTGTCTTCGAGAGCGTTCAGAATGCGGAACTCGAGTCGATCAAGGCCGAGCTTGTCGGCGAGATCGTCGTAGAGTTGCTCTTGCGCGATGGTGCCTTGTGGAACGCCGAAGCCGCGAAATGCGCCAGCGGGCACGAGATGCGTGTGGATGGCGCGAGTCAGCGCGCGATAGTTAGGGACAAAGTACGGACCAGAGCCGTGCACGGGCACGCGGGCGGCGACAGTTGGCCCCCAGGACGCGTAGGCGCCGGTATTAAAGTCGGCCTGCAGATCCATTGCGATAAGCTTGCCATCTTTAGTCGCGCCTGCACGTACGTGAATGCGCGACGGATGGCGCTTGGTGGTGCTCATGATCGACTCGCCGCGCGAGTACGTGATCTTCACGGGCTGGTTCAGATGCCAGGCGGCAAGCGCGACGAAGGGCTGGACGGAGAGATCGAGCTTGGAGCCGAAACCGCCGCCGACGGCGGTGGGGATGATGCGGACGCGATCAGGCGGGAGAGCGAGAATGGCGGCGAGGTCGGCGCGATCCAGGTAGGGTGATTGCGTGCAGGCTTGAATCTCGATGGTGTCGCCGACGCGACGGGCGAAGCCGGCTTCGGGTTCGATGTAGGCATGCTCGACGAAAGTGCTCTCGTAAGTTTCTGCGACTGTTACATCGGCTTGCTTCAGAGCAGTCTCGACATCGCCGCGAAGGACTCTTCCGCGAACCAGGATGTTGCCCGGGCGGT
>Ga0306921_10009517_pt1 | contig 10308 bp, 6 predicted proteins | sample sta12Cox44000080_FD_203760 | JGI IMG/M metagenome (GOLD analysis project Ga0306921, IMG submission 203760) | Lab enrichment of tropical soil microbial communities from Luquillo Experimental Forest, Puerto Rico - statoxic.12C.oxic.44.000.080 (v2)... | ecosystem: Environmental > Terrestrial > Soil...
ACCTCGCCGGTATGGCGCTTGATGCCGATGAAAAGGCTGAAGTGCACGCCGAGCTCACCGCGCACCTGGAAGAGTCGTTTGAAGCGCTCCGCAGACGCGGCTTGCTCGAAAAGGAAGCCGCTCATCGCACCTTACGGCAAATTGGAGATTGGCAGACGTTGCGGCGTGAAGTTGTCGTTGCAAGGAGGAGAGAACACCCCGTGAAGAAACGTATGCACCAGCTGTGGGTTCCTGGATTTCTCACACTTACGCTTTCGATCGTTTTCGAGTGGGTACTTTATAAACTCGGATTCCAGCCCCGTATCATCTCCTGGGGCGCGCCTCCGGGCACTCTTTTTTATGTGCCGTGGCTGATTTCGCTTCCTTTCTTGGGGGCCTTAGGAGCCTATATTTCCTCGCGGGCCGCCGGATCGCGCGCCACTGTGTTGCTTGCCAGCACCTTTCCCGCTTTGGCACTCGCGTTTGCCTTTCTAGTGATGTCGCCGATTGGCTGGATCATCGAGCTGGTCACCGGAAGCGACCTCGATTTCAAAGCTGTGGCGGGCGCTCTTCTGGTGGAAGGGATTGGCTGGCTTTTGCTTCCTTGTGTCGCTTTTCTGCTGGGTGGGTTATTCGTGCAACTTTTGCTTAGTCGGCGGTCATCGCCCTCAACCGTGGCTATCGATTAGCGGCGGATATGCTCGACTGGCGACAACTCGTTAGCGAACGACTTTCGGGGCTCGAGCTGGACGGGGCCGATCGAGAAGATGTCTGCGCCGAACTCGCAGCGCACCTCGAGGAAGACTACCTGTGCGCGCTGACTGCGGGCGCTTCTGAACAGGCGGCACTGCGCCGCGCACTGCGCCACGTCCGCGATTGGCACGAATTGCAGCAACAGATTGAATCCGCACGCAAAAGGGAGTTACCGATGAACAAGCGCGTCTCACAGTTTTGGCTTCCTGCGTTCCTCACCATTTTGTTCGCAATGTCGACTCTCATGCTCATTCAACTCTTTGGCCCAAGTCCGGTCGTTGACCCCTTAATATGGCGTTCAAATCGCTGGCGCACAATAGCGCCCGTGGCCGTCGTGTACGTGCCTTGGCTGTTGACGCTTCCTTTTATCGGAGCAATCGGCGCTTATGTTTCCGCTCGCGGCGAGGCGTCTCGCACAGCCATGCTTTCATCGATTGTTTTCCCGGTCCTCCCGTACCTTGCCTTTTTCCTAGTCGGACTACCTATTACGGTAATTCTCGATGACCGCGTCGCCCACAACATCACGATCCCTACTTTCTTTATCGGTCTTGCCGCCTGGGTTATTCTGCCTGCCATCGGACTTCTCGCTGGCGGCGTACCCGTGCATTTATGGAAGCGCTCAGGCTCCCGCGCTGTCGCACATCCTTAGATTTTTGCGTCCCATCCCCTGTTTCAATACGCGAAAAACGGAAGAGGTTAACACTTCTGGTGGAAAAACCCGTGACTCGCGGTATCCACAAACAGCAACTCAACTCACGGGAAGTAGGGAAGCCGGTAAAGTAAAGTGAGCCAAGTTTCCGGTTACCGGGGTGATTCAATCCTTCAGAGCCTTAAATCGTGTATCCGACTTACACAGTGTGTGCTGCATCGGACGTCTACATCAAATCCACTCCAACGGGACCCGGAACTTCCTCGAGGCTCGCACGTGCAGCAATGGAATCGAGTCAGCACAAAGATCATCATACGCAGCCATAGCGGCACGGCTACATCCTCAAATCGCAAATCGCTGAACCCGATTTCCGTGGTCAACTGGTCGAGTCCAACCTCCGGATAAGGCGAGAGCAGATCCGTTCGTGCCTTCTCATGCCGCAGGAAGGAAGTATAATCGCGGCCTATTATTAAGGGAGAAGCGAACCTTGCTTCAACGCCCATGGATTATTGCAACCGTGACGTTGGCGGTGCTAATCGTTGTCAATCATGACCACGAAATCCTCTCCAGTTTTTCCGCGTATCGAGACCTGCACCGTACGCACCCTTTCTATTTCGTAGAGAGCCTAGACAAAATCGGTGGCGTCATGATCTGCTGCCTCGCAGTGTGGCTCACGCGTCGGACTGGGCTTCGAGGTATTTGTCGTGAGCTTGGTCTCTCTAATATCACCGTGACCGCTACGGCGTTTGGAGTCGGCGTCTCTTTGCCAATGTTACTTGGCTTCGCAATCACGCGAGATTTGTCACCACACCTTGACGCTCTTGCTCTTCTCTTCTTGACTGTTTTCTCGCCCGTTGTCGAAGAGATTGAGTTCCGCGGTTTCGGCGTTAGGCAGCTACAGCGCGGGACCGGTTGGCCTTTCTGGGCCGTGGTGTGGCTCTCGGCGATTCTGTTCGGATATGGACACGTCGAGCAGGGACAGAGTTGGATGGAGATGGCTGGTTTGTTTCTCTTGACCGGAACCGGTGGAGTGGTATTTGCGTGGCTTGTTTACAGGTGGCAGACTCTGTGGGTGGCTGTGGCACTGCATATTTGCATGAATCTTTGGTGGGAATTATTTTCGGTCTCCAAAAGTGCGGTCGGCGGTTGGTTCCCGTTTCTCCTACAGACTTTCACGTTTATTCTTGCCATATTGGGCACCCTGCGCTTCACACATTCAGAGGTCGGCGCTTCGCGAGCGCTTGTAGAAAATCGTGTTTGATTGGCGGCGTTACCCGGAAATCACTTGGACCGAATGTCCTGAAAAACAGTCGTGCGGTCAAGAGTGCTTGCGGATGGAAGGCTTCTTGCTACGCTTTGGCGCGGCCCTGCCGTAGGCGGCGCGCCCGATTTGTTTTTCGTGTTTGCTGGTTTCCCAGGGCCGAATCACCTGAGGATGGCGAGGCTTGTCCATGGGAACCTGCCTTCCAATTCAACCGCGGACCCGGTTTCCGAGCAGGCGCCGAAACGAATCATCGGAGGCAAGTTGCATCATCGCAGCCCCTTAAATCACAAGACCGTCATACGCTATCTCGTAACCAAACTGTGCAGCGTATTCAGAAAGCTCGGCATGGGGTGGATTACCTTCATGCGAGAGGTGGGTCGCTAAAATCCTCGCACGACTGTCGAGAAGTTGCTCCGCTCTCATGCGCTGAATTTGCTGAACGAATCTGTTCGCATTGAGGTGATCCTTACCGTCAGTGTCAGGTCCATATGTGTGATCTAGGACCACGACGTTGAACCTGAGGTTTTTTTCGTGAAATCCGTTCCATGTTGCTTCAGGCATCGTGTCAGTATCAGTCGCATAAAGAAGACTGAAGAAATTGTCTGTGATAGACCACAAAAGCGAATCGACAGTCGCGTCGTGATTGGCTAGCAAGGCGGTGACCTCGTAATTCCCAACTCTGACAGAGTCGAACGGCTTAATCGCATTGACTTCGAGGTTCATTCTTGTCTGTTCACTAGATTCAAGAAAGTTATCTACGTATCCTTCGCTTTTTACCATTTCGGCCATTTTCGCCAGGGTTTTTGCCGAGGCATAGAGTTGAAGCCTAGGAGTATTCGCTCCCCTGTACTCAGGAACGCGAGTGGAGAACACTTGAGGATCGAAATGGTCAGAATGGGGGTGGGTTTGGAGGAGGTAGCGAATGTCCGCGATCGACTTGCCCCATGAAAACGACGCCGACACAATGTCCGGTCCCATATCTATGAGCAGGTCTTGATTGATGATCACTGACGACCGTCTTCTAAAGTCTCGCCCGCCACGCTCTCTCGCTGTATTGCAGAACTTGCAGAGACAGAACGCCAAAGGATAAGAAGTCGCCGCGGCTGTTCCCAGGAAAGTGACCTTCATAACTCACCGTCCCGGACTTGTCGAAAACAGTCTTCGTCGCACTTTGCGGCCATCGTGGCTCGCAGTTTAGGTGACGATGGTCAGAAAGAGCAAATTCCAAACGCTATATCCTGATAAGAGGGGCTTACCGGTAAAGCGAAGTCCTTCCCATGAGTATTGGCTCGCCGCATACTGTAAACTTCAATGGGCGAAATTCGGCGCCTTCTCAGTGGCTGGCATCAAGATGGATATCACCAAGCAGAACAAACTGGCAGATGAAGCCCGGTTCAGGCTTGCTGCGATTGTCGAATCCTCTGACGATGCGGTTGTTTCCAAGACTGTGGAGGGTGTCATCGTGACTTGGAACAGAGGCGCGCAGCAGATTTACGGGTACACCGAGGCTGAAGCCGTTGGAAAACCAATTACCATGCTTGTCCCCCTTGAGCTACTGGATGAAGAGAACCAGATTCTTGCAAGGCTAAGGGCGGGACAGCAAATCGACCACTATGAAACGATTCGTGTCACCAAGGTCGGAAAAAAAGTCCACGTATCGTTGAGTCTTTCACCAATCAAGGATTCCGGCGGCGCAATACTTGGTGTCTGCTCAATCAGCCGCGACATCACCGAACGCAAGATAGCTGAAGACAAGCTTCGAGAATACGAGAGAGCCGTCGAAGGTTCGGGTGAGATGATCGCGGTTGTCGACCGAGAATATCGATACCTCATTGCCAATAATCATTTCTTGAAACTGCGAAATATGACGAAGGAGCAAGTCGTGGGTCGTTTCGCCCACGAGGTTTTGAAGGAGCCGTTTTTTGAAACTGTTGTCAAGCCACAGTTGGATGAATGTTTTCAAGGTAAGGTCGTTTCATACGAAGCGAAATATTCGTACCCTGAGATTGGAGAAAGAGACCTTGTAATCTCGTACTTCCCAATCGAAGGTGCCAGTGGTATTGATCGAGTCGCGTGTATTATGCACGACATTACAGATCGCAGACGGAGCGAAGAGTCCCTGCGCGCGAGTGAACAACGCCTGCGTCTGGCAGCGCAGGCTGGAAAGATGTACTCGTTCGAGTGGGATGTCGCTACCGACATTGTGGTGCGTTCCCCTGAACGTGCCAAAGTCGTCGGTGACACGGCGCCGCTGAATGTTAGCCATAAGCAATTCGTGAACACAATCCATTCAGACGACCGTCCGAGATTTATCGCGACAATTGCTGGACTCACGCCGGAAAAACCGACGGCGGAAGTTACCTACCGGGTGCAGGATTCTAATGGTGGTTTAGTCTGGCTGAGGAGCAGCGGGCGTGCCTTATTCGACAGTGATGGCAGAATGCTGCGGGTAATCGGCATGGTAGCGGATGTAACCGACCTCAAACGATCAGAAGAAGCGCTGTCGGACATGGCCCGAAAGCTGATCGAAGCACAGGAGCAGGAACGTGCTCGAATCGGAAGAGAGCTTCACGACGATATCAACCAGAGACTCGCGGTCTTGGCAGTAGCACTTGATCGACTGCAAGGCGAACCTTCGGACATTCAGAGTCGTACACGAGAACTTCAAAAAGACTTGGCTGAGATTTCGAGCGACGTGCAAGCCCTGACTCACGAATTGCACTCCTCGAGCTTGGAATATCTGGGCGTTTGTGCTGGCATGAAAAGCTGGTGCAACGTATTTGCCGAGCGTCAGAGGGTCGAGGTAGATTTCCGAGGCGATGTAACCAGCGTCCTCACTCCCGAAATCGGTCTGACCCTGTTTCGAGTTCTACAGGAAGCCTTGCACAACGTAATTAAGCACAGTGGGGTGAAGCACGGCGAAGTACGGCTACGGGAAGACTCCGGCGAGATTCATCTCACCGTCAGAGATTTAGGTCGCGGGTTCGAAATCGACGCCGCAACCCAAAGTAAGGGTCTAGGTCTTACCAGCATGCGAGAACGCGTCCGGCTTGTGAATGGAACGATTACGATTGATTCGAAACCGAGGGCTGGAACAACAATTCACGTTTGTGTTCCGGTCCCAGAACGGCATGCTAAGGGGAAGGCTGTGCAGTAGCCCAGTGATCGCTCGAGCAGACTCCCACAATTCTTGAAGCGACCGCCTACCCTGCCTCGCGCCCCACGAGATCGCAGGCAAACAGAGTCGCACTTACAAAATGCTTACCTGCAAGAACAGCTTTGACGGCAGATAATAGCTCAGTCGCTGCGTCGGTCTTGACGACGTAGCCGCGTGCGCCCGTACTTAAGGCCGCTTTCACGGTGTCAACGGAGCGGTCTGCGCTTACGAAGAGGATTTTGGAAGACGGGGAGACTTTTCGGATCCTGCGAGCGACCTCGATTCCATTAAGCGTCGGAAGTCCGATGTCTAGCAGAATTAGATCGGGCTGGAGTTCTCCAGCTTTCTGAACCGCCTCCAATCCGTCTAACACCTCCCCGATGATCTGGAATCCCCTATGCCTGCGAAGTGTCGTCAATACGAAATGCTGCCAAGGCTCGTAATCATCCACAACGACAATACGTATACATTTCCCGGTTCCGCCTCGCGATTTCACGGTTTCTTCCTCCAGACAAGATGGAACTTCCGAAGCACACTACCCCGCTTGAGCCGGAGCAGCCGACTGGAGGACAGACTAGATGCGAAGAGGTTGGACTGGTGCGGAGCACAAAGACGGCGGATCGTGAGAGTGCCCCGCAAGAGTACATAGAGAAGGCTCGCTGATGTGAGAATCACTGAACAACTGCTTCACACCGAGCGTGACTGGCAAAAATGACATTCCTTCCATTGATAAGGGTTGACCGAGAGCAGTCTGCATCTGGAGTGCGGTTTTGCAACAGTCCTGCGTACTCGGACTATGATGATGCGGGTGGCAATGCATCTTCTCGCAGCACTGCATCGCCTGCTCTGGCCTAGTCATACCAAGGCAATCGATCCCAAACATAGCCAGAGCCACCGTCACAGCCAACGAGGGAACCGATTTAATTGAGCGCGTTGAAAACATGGACGTTAAATTGCGCATTGAGTCCGTCTCGATTCGGTCAGCGCAGGCCGCGAATCGCCCTTGGCGAGCTGCATGAGAGGGTAGGACCTAGGGCCGTTAAAAACTACTGTCAATACGGGAAGTATGCATAACTGCTACTTCATGCAGCGCAAAACGCGATGGGCATTCACCGCGATTCAATACTAGCGTGGCCGTAGACTCGCTACGGTTTTGTGCACAAAAACGACCATTGGAAGGGAACCAGAGCGCGGCGGGTAGTCGGGGGGAACCTCTTATTCAGTCCCGGCTATCGTCACTCCAAGTCGTCACCAAAGTCACAGACGCCTTCTTCGGGATTGCCGTACAAAGAGGGCGTAATTACGACAAGGACTTCCTTGAATCCACATTCGATGTCGCACATAGCGATGAAAATAAGTATATAGGGTCCATTCTCAGGTCTTTCTGCACCAGAGGCTTCAGCAGTCTCGTTGCCTCCACTGCTGCTCTGATTGCTACCGGCTGGAGCGAAGCAGTTCCTGGGCGGGCATTACCCCGCTGTGGACCACCGCCTTTTCACGGCGCACCCGAGTGATTGCATAACAATATGACAGTGAACTAACGCAACTTCCCGCGAATCACGGTGATCGACCCAGCTGGGAGTGTGTACATGCCGTCGGGCGTGGCGGCAATCGTGATGTTCTTATCCTCAGCAGGTGTGTTGCAATACTGGACAAGAGCTACAGATCCGACGAATGAATGGCTGACGTGCTTGGCATCGTCGATGACGATATGAACAGGGTGGGTCGCGTTCAAATCGTGGTTAATCAGCATTAACGACCAGTTCCCGTCGGGACGTTTGACAGCGTATGAGGTAACCACAGTCCGCGCGGCAGCGTCCTTAAGATCGGCCGAGGCGGGGAAAATCTTGTTCGCTCCCGCGCCGTGCTGCAACCATTCGAAATTGATCAGGTGTGCGGAGGAATAGGGAGTATATGCAGGCGTGCCATACGCCCCACCGCCATCAGCGCCACCGTTGGCGCTGAGGTTACCGCGACCACCGGCACCATTATTGATCGCCGGCCGATAAAACGCTGTGCCGCCCTGTTCAAAGAATGTGCCAAACGCGTCGCATTCCCAGATGGCGCGGCCGGTCACACCCAAGTAGCCCGGTCCGCTTCGCCCCGCTGCAATTCCACTCTCGGAAATAATCAGCGGCACGTCCGCGGGGACGCCGTCCTGACGCCACATGTGCAGGACGTGTTTCATAATTCCGGGTTCCATGTAAAGGGTCGCCCAGTCGTTCGGTGGATTCAATCCATTGATCATGAACGGGTAGTGCTCGAATGACATGAACGAGAGATCCTTAAGATGTCCGTGGGCCTGCAGGTAATCGACGAATCGCTCCATCCAGGAAGTGCGCCCCTGATCGTCCTCCCAAAGGGTGATGTCTTTATTGACACCTTCGAAAATCGGGCCGCCCAACCTGGCGCCGGGCGTTAGCTTGTGGACCGCATCCGCCACTTGAATGTAGATGGCGCCATAGTCTTCCGGCGTCATGTGCTTGCCGTCGCACTCCTCCCCGACCTCAATTCCCACCACAGGATAACCACGCTTGTGAATGTAGGAAACCTCATTGGCGCAATCTTCGGGAGTGTTATAAATCGCCGCACATGCGACCAAAGCCGGATGCCCCATGGTCAATCCACTAGTAAAGAGATTGTCCATGCCGTTGTATTGATCGTTACCGCCGGTAATCAGATTGTCAGCTTGGTGCCAGGGATCGAGGGAAGAAGCGAAAAACGATCCGGCCAAGTCCGCCGGCGAGCCGGCGATCACTTCTTGGTCTCCAGCGCCCTCCAGGGGAGGCGGCGCCCCAGGTCCGGGCTCTACGCCGTTAGCCGGATAAACAACCGCGTAGTTCCCCGCGGTATCGATCGTACCGGCGGACAGCGTCTGAAGGGCGTAACCGACGCAGTTTCGAATATCCTGCGCCCCGTGAGTATCGCAGGTTCCGGAGGATTTCGACATCAAAACGCGGACGAAGCGCGTCGTGACTTGCGCATCCGAAAGCTTCAGATGGACATCCCCGCCGCTGCCGTCTAGTACCGCACCCGATAGAAACGGCTTCCAGACGCCATTCGGGCCCATGTCCCAGTCCATCGCGTTGTTGTCGCCGACCCAGTACTGCACAACATAAACGACGGCATACGGATTTACCCATTGGATATGAATCGCATTGACGGCGCGGGTGGTGCCCATATCGATCACCACCCATTGCGGGTGCAGCGCATCGCTCTCGCCCGTGAAATGGCTGGTTAGGTAAGGATTGCTCTTCCAGTAACTTTGAAAACCAGCCACCAAAGGTGTATCGCCGCTGGTCATAAAGTCGCGATGGGGCAACGAATACGAATAGCCATAGTGGATCGGTTCACCCAGGTCGGCGCTGCCGACGTAATAGCCGCTCTTTGTCGCTGGATCGCTCCATGTGCCGTTTTCGTTCCAGTGCCATGCCGCAAGGCGCAGCTCGCTGTTGTTGCGCATGGTGATGGAACCCCAACCCAAGTTTTTGACCCCTTGAATCGTCTCGGGCTTGCTCAAGTTGTCCACCTGCGTCTTACTCAGATCATCCATCCACGCGCCGGTCGCAGTGTCGGGATTGATCGTATTCAGAAGGTGCGCCGGGGTCACGTCAACGTGGACTGTGGCAACCGAATCGACCGTGCCCACCTTGGCAACCGAATCTGCCGGGAGCTCCTCCCGAGCCGGTCGTCCCTGAGCCGTTTGTGCATGGACGCGCAGAAGAAGGTGCATGAACACCGCCGTCAGCCCGAGCACCGCAACTGCGACGCGCAGCCAAATGCGAGACGAGACCCGTGGGCGAAAACCAGTAATCATGGCAGTCAACTCCCATACCAACGTAAAACGGTCAAATTGAGGATTTAGATTGCACGTCGAGTCTACACAATGGCAGACAACAGGTGTGCGCGAAGAAAAACGATCCCACCGCAGCGACGCGCGAAGAATTGGAACAGCATGCCCAAGGCGACTCAGCCTCAAGAGAACAGAGGCGCCGGTACCCATTTGGGCGACAGAGAGAAAAGTGTGTATGGTGCGCGGCGATTATGAAAAATGCACGCCCATTGTGCACGCCAATTGACCAAGGCGTGCCCTCGGCACCCTCGTGAGTATGGCTTTTCAGGGCGAGTTACCGAATCGGTGCGGGTGTTGCCAAGTTGGTGGTTTGGCCTTAATCGGGACTTTCGCCTGCCTCTTATCCCTATTTCTCGCCCGTATATGACTACCAACGCTCCAGTTGCCGGCGATGACGCAGCAAGTGGCAAACCGCGTGCTCGAGGATCATCTCCGGGTCGTATCGCGCACCCCAGCGCACCGCGAACGACAGCGCCTGAATTTCTTGCTCGGTTGCCTTCAGCAGCGGCGCGACGGTCTGCTCCGCCAACGCAATTCCTTCGGTTAACAAACCGCGGACATCCCGTGGGGAGTGCAGCCGCGCCGGATCGGCCTCGTATCGCTCGATGAAATCGACGCCGCGCGCCTTGCGAATGTAGTGCGCGTATCGATGC
>Ga0306921_10009529_pt1 | contig 10303 bp, 11 predicted proteins | sample sta12Cox44000080_FD_203760 | JGI IMG/M metagenome (GOLD analysis project Ga0306921, IMG submission 203760) | Lab enrichment of tropical soil microbial communities from Luquillo Experimental Forest, Puerto Rico - statoxic.12C.oxic.44.000.080 (v2)... | ecosystem: Environmental > Terrestrial >...
TGCGATGGAGTTATCGGATTGGCCCTCGGCAGCTGCCAACACGATACGACAGCGCAGGGCTACCTGCTGGGGCGTGCCATAGGCCGAAGCCCATTGCTGCAGTTGCTGTTTGTCACTGTCGCTGAGCAGTAGGGGTCGAACCGGAGCCGGCATAACCTACAGTAGCGTACTTATCTCTAGTTGCCAAGTTCTTTGTTGGACATACCACTAGGCTATTTGAGTACAGTATCGTGGTTGTAAGCCACAGAGAATCGAGATCTTGCGCGCGGAACAACATGCGCGAAGCAGGCCATACACGAAAGCCGAGATCAGTGTTTCGAACGCGAATTTCTCGAGGAGCCGCAAGGGGCGAGCGCACAACAGAGATGCGAGTGGACAGGCTTGATCTCAGGAATTGAACGTGTACCGGAGAAGGAGTGCTCTTCTTATGCCGCTCGTGAGGCTCGGACCCCATGCTTGCAACCCCATTCCCGAGCCTCACAAAGGATGGGCGGCGATACCCCGGACCCTCCCAGCGGACATGCCGTGTCTCAACGACGGCGATTCCAATGCGCCACAAACCCGACTTGCGTTTGCAAGTGCAACCTTGATTCCATTGTGCTAAGCGCCGCAAGTGCTTGAAACAACGGAAAATTGCGCAGTGATTCATTGAGACTTCTATCAAATTCAGTAGGCACTCGCCCCATCCTCTACAAGTTATTGGAGGCATCGAGTCGGCATTAGGCGAGTGTCCCGATTTGCTTTCCTCCGAGTGCGCTGTCCTGTTAGGCTCCTTTCATATGTGGATTGAAAGACCGCGGATGAGGGCAACCGAATTGAATCAAGCCATTGACACCACGACCCTGGCGATGGACGGCAGTCGTCATGGCGCGCATCGTTCTGTTCAGCAAGCAGGCTTCAAGAGGTGGAAAGTGAAACGGGAACTGTTTAGGTGTGTGATAGCGCTCGTGCTCGCCGGATGTGGAGCCGCTCAAGAGGCCTCCCCGGCGCATGAGGGAGCTCCCGCCACCGCGAGAAAACGCGTTTTGGTCGATGGAAAAGCGATTCCCGCCAACCAGGTCATCGTGAAAGATGGTGTCGTCTATGCCGATGCCGGCTTCCTGGCAAGGACACTCGGCGCCGCGGTGCAATCCGGCGACGGCGGAGTGATAGTTCAGACGGAAAAGCCAAGCTGCGACAGCGAGAAAGTCGCGGAGGGCGAACGCTTTTCCGAGCAGTTTCGCAGCGATGTTGCCGGGGTCGCGGAGGAGATTGAAAGCCTCAGGGCGGCGGTATCGAACAAAGAAATGGCGTCACTCGGGCCGCGATTTGATGCCATCGAGCGGAAGCTTAATGGCAGCACCGCGCACGTCCAAACCGATGCCGACGCCGCGGTGTATTACGCCTTGTCGTATGCCAACAATTCCCTGGCTATCTCCTACTACAAGGAGTTACGCGGTGTGCCGCCCTCAGAGGCGCAGAAGAACCAATTTGATTCCATGATCTGTGCGATGGAAAGCAAATTCGCACTCATGAAGGGTGTTTTAGTGCCCGGGGGTTCCTGCAGCGTCTTCCGCCGGATCGAAGCGAAAACACCTGCCAAACCGCAGGCCCCGGAGAATTAGCAGCGCACATTCTGACAGGCGCAGAGGACTGATTAGCTTTCAGCCTGGTCGGTTCGCAGGGAGTGCCGGGAAACGCTGTGATCGGAAATCGCCGCAAAGCACGGTAGGTGCAGGACTTGAACCCAACCAAGCGCGGGTTACGCTGCCTCGGAGCCGGGGTGTACGACGAACGGCTCGCTGATGGCGGGGCTGAGTTCGCCGAACTCGAAAGCAACCTGGCGAGATACGTTCGGCTTGATTCCCAGCAGACGGGCCACTCGGCTCTTCGATTTCAAAGGCAGCAACGGGGTGAGCAGGGCAGACGCCTCCTCGACGAAGGCTCTCTTCTTGCCCTCCGTCAGATCATGGCCCACCACTTCCAACATGAAATCTGCGCCGGGCGGAGTTGCTGGCCCGAGGTTATTCGCCGCACGCAGGGAAATAAACTCGATGGATATCTGGTAGCGTTCCTCCGGGCGAAGGTGAAATGTGCGTAGCGTAATGTCGATCAGCTTCTGGCCGATGAAATGTTTCTGCTCGCTCAAAGCCTCTGGCAAGTACACTCGTAGATACGGCATCGGAATCCTCTCAACCTGGTAAAGGCATCCTGAGTGCCAAGGCCGCAAACCGCAGATGACTAAGGAAAAGAACAACTTATCCGTTTCGTAGACTTCGACTCCCGGGTAGAATTCTCCAACTCACCATGCAATTCTTTCCGGTACGGGCGCTTCGGCCCCGTCAGGCCATGATTCCCTGGCTCCGCCCGATTCACCGGCATCGGCTCCCCTCAACTTGTAGTTCGCGACCCCCGTTGCCGTTGGGGTAAGATTCCGGCACCCGCATGAGCGGGTAGAGGATGTGACCGCAAAATGGCAGGCGAAAAGGGGATTTTCACCAACAACCGCGTTGCGCAGCCCAATCGAGTGCAAGGGATGTTCCTGGGACCGCACGGGCTCAGGGGCGGTTGGAGGGTGCTGATTTTCTTCTTCCTGCTGGTTTCGATTGTCCTGGCGTGCAGCCGGCTGGTTCACGCTTTTGGTGTCCGTCAGCCAGCAGGGATGATTCTGCCGGGCCTTTCGTTGTTTGCTGAGAGCCTCTTGTTTCTATCGCTGATGGTAGCGACCGCTGTCATGGGACGGTTTGAGCGGCGCAGTTTCGCGGCCTACGGCCTGCCCTTGGCAAAGGGGTTTCTGCGAAGGTTCACCAGTGGAGCAATTTGGGGCGTGGTCCCGCTGGTGCTGTTGCTGCTGGCCTTGCGCAGCCTCGGCGACATGGATCTCGCTGGCCCGGAGTTGCCAGCCCGAGCCTTGCTGCGGTTCGGCTTGCTGTGGGCGCTGGTATTCATCCTCACCGCCATCTTCGAAGAATTCGCGGTCCGCGGGTATCCGCAGTTCACGTTGACACGTTCAGTTGGCTTTTGGCCGGCGGCAGTCGTCACCTCGCTGATTCTCGCACTGGCTCACGCAGGAAATTCCGGCGAGGCACTACTAGGGCTGATCTGCGTGTTTGCGGTCGGGCTACTCGCCTGCCTGATGCTGCGCCGAACCGGCGATTTGTGGTTTCCCATCGGCTTTCATTTTGCGTGGGACTACGGCGAAAGTTTCATCTTTGGCGTGCCCGACAGCGGTAGCGTCGCCGTCGGACACCTGCTCAGCACACATATGCACGGTTCCAAGTGGCTCACCGGTGGCTCGGTTGGGCCTGAAGGCAGTGTGCTCGCCTTCGTCCTGCTGGGGGTCACCGCCCTGGCTTTTAATCGCGCTTACCCAAAAGCACCGTGAACTGGGCATTCTTCAAGAAGCGCGGCGGGAAAAGCCAATCTCTCTGCCTGGTTTTGGACGCCCCAGCTCCTCGTCTTCTTCATCGCCGGGACGAAGCTCTCCCGGAAGTTGGCGCTTCCTCGGCTGGCCGTACGAGGCCGGAGCCAGGAGTAACGTAGTTCCAGACTCATCCCACGAAGGCAGGCCCGCTCTTCTCGTACGAAAGCGAACCGTTGTACGGCTCGGACCGGGGTCCGGAAAGGGTGGTCCGGCGCTATCCGTCGAGTCGCTCCATCGCAGGCGAACGGGAGTTCACCCCGGCAAGCCCATTCGCGCCGCAAGCTGCCATCGCGGCTGCATGACGAGCAGTTAGCCGAGTATCTTCCCCCTGACCATGTCATCCTTGCTTGCCAAGCAAACGCCAAGTTTGTTCGGGGGCGCGGGCGACAAGGCGGGACTTCGCTTCGTCTTCGGCGCCCGGCAACCGGAAAAACTCGATGCGCTGCCGCAACAAGCGGCGCCGGAGCGCCCAACTCATCCGGGATCTCCATCAAGTACCCCCAGACGAGGGCGCACAGGGTGGAGCTTCTGATATTGATAAACTCAAAGTACCGATGCGATTTCAATTCCCGGGCCGGAGGAAGGCCGCTGATTGCGCGCCCATAACCGCAGGTTGACCAAGCGCCCGCTCTAAAAACATCACTACAAACCATGGAGCCATGATGAAATCTTTGCTGCGCCTCGTTTGCGCTCTTCTCCTCATCGCCACGGCAAGCTTTTCCCAACAAGAGAGTTCACAGCCGACGCCGCCCAAGAAGGCAGCCGAAGCCGAGAAGCCGGCGCAGAACCCCGCGCCGACCGCAGAGCAGCCACAGCCCACCGCCACTCCACAGCCGAGACCGGCGGTACAGCCGGAGGCGCGCCCTCAGCCCTCGGAGCCGCGTGAGGGAGAGCGCGCACCGGCCAACTGGCATTTCGATTTGGCGGAGGTGCCGCCGGTCGTCACCCACCACGAGACCAGGATGACGGATAGTAAAATCCTGCACTACACCGCAACTGCCGGCCGCCTACCGATCAAGGAACTGGACGGGTCGATCGCGGCCGAGATGTTTTTTGTCGCCTACACTCTGGACGGACAAGACCCCGGCCGACGGCCGCTGACGTTCGCATTCAACGGGGGACCAGGATCGGCCTCCATGGGGCTGCACATGGGAGCGCTGGGACCGAAGAAGGTCGTACTCGGAGCCGAAGGCTTCCTTCCCCCTCCGCCCTACCGCCTGCAGGACAATGGATACACCCCGCTGGATAAGACGGACATCGTTCTGGTGGATGCCATTGGCACGGGATACAGCCGCCCGGCCGACCCCAGCAAGGGAAAGAAATATTGGGGACTGAAGGGTGACATCGAGGCCTTCGGCGAATTTATACGGATGTACATCAGCCGCTACGAGCGATGGTCCTCCCCCTTGTACCTGTTCGGCGAGAGTTACGGCACGACGCGCTCGGCGGGCGTTGCAGGCTATCTGGCCGAGCGCGGCATTTCCTTCAACGGAATCGTCCTGCTCTCGACGGTATTGAGCTTCGAGACGCTCGATTTTGCACCGACGAATGACGTTCCGTATCCGCTGATCGTGCCGTCGTTCACCATGATTGCGGCCTATCACAAGAAGCTGGCGCCGGAGCTGATGCAGGACATGGCGAAGGCGCGCGCCGAGGTGGAGCACTGGGCGAGCACGGATTATACCCTGGCGCTCGGAAAAGGGGACATCTTGGCGCCGCAGGAGCGGCAGGCCGTCATCACCCAACTTGCACGATACACCGGGCTGAAACCAGAGCCGATCGATCAGGCAAACCTGCGGATCGACGTGCGGCAGTTTACACACAACCTCCTGGCTGATCAGCAGCTCAGGGTTGGCAGACTTGACGGACGCTACAGTGGACCGGATCCGAACGGGTATTTGAATACGCCGTTCTTCGATCCGACATCGGCCAACACCGCTCCGCCATTTACGTCCGTGGTGAATGATTACATCCGTCGCGAGCTCGGCTACAAGACCGACATGGCTTACAACACTTCCGCCCGCGACCTGCCGGGATTCAGTTGGGAATATCCAAACGGTGAGAGCTCGCCTGAGACCTCGACACAACTGCGCTCGGCGATGGCGAGGAACAGGTGGCTAAAGGTGCTGGTAATGAAGGCCTATTACGACCTGGCGACTCCCTATTACGCCGCCACCTACAGCATGGAGCACCTAAACCTGCCGCCGGAATACCGCCAAAACATATCTTATGCGACGTATGAGTCCGGCCACATGGTGTACCTGCGCGAACAAGGATTGGCGAAGATGAAGAAGGATTTTTCCGATTTCCTGGACGCGACTTTAACAGCAAAGTAGATCTAGACACAAAGAAGCGAAAGGCGATGAGGCAGGCTCCGCACCAGAGGCGAGTTTTCGTTGTGGCCGCAGCCAAAAAGCGGCCTTCACGCGGTTCCGTCGCGGCCTGCAGTTGAACCGGTTTGCCGTCCCTGCAAATTGTTCATGCGGAAGTTGCCCATCTTTCCGTGACCTCGATTTCATCGAGGCGTGCAGCTTTCTGTGTTTGCCTGTCTCGCCCTTTCCCATCTCACAGTTTGAAGTAACATCCGGCTGCCTTGCCAAAGTCCCGCCTTGTCGCCTAGTGTTTTACCAAAATTCGTAAACGCTTGCGCCGTTACAGAGGACTAATCCTCGCTGCCGCACTGGCACCAAGACCCAGCTTCTGCGAAGCCTGTCATCTGTCCGTGCAAATTGGCACCACTGCCTATCATCGAAGTCTCTCGACGATAACCAATAAAGCGACGCAAATGCCGATGGAGAGCGCCCCAAGCAGATAGCAGATCACTCGCGACGCCGCGTCTTCTTCGTGCCTCAGTGCGCGCCAGTCCTTCATCTCGCCCCCAAACCTCAGTGTTCCTGTCAACTCGTCCGCAGCGTTGACGGCTCTCATGACTCACACCACAAACGGAATCCACCGCGCGCGCACTCTCCGCATGTACTCGGCGTACTGTGGATCGGCACACAAGAAGTTCTCCTCGACGACACTCTTCACGGGGATAAACCAAAACACGCCGAGGCCGATCAGGAGAGCATTTTGCGGGCTGTATGCCCTCAGCAGGAACGCGATCGACCCAAACAGAAATCCTGTGTATACGGGATGACGCATGTACGCGTAGGCTCCGCTCGCTACCAGTTCGCGCTGCGCAGGCACGAATCCAATGTTGCGCCCCAGGCTCAGGCGAGCCCATACCGTGATGACCAGTCCGAGAATCGCGAGCCCGTCCGTGATCCAGTGGGAAACCAGCGGCCGGCCCTGCTGCATCAAGCCTAAGGACCAACACGGACCAGTACGTAGCTACGAACGCCAGCAACCAATACAAAGGATTGGGGGTAACCCGCTTTGGCGGTCGCCGGATGATCATTGTGACCCACATGATTAACAAACCTCTCGTGGACCCGATCAGCGGTATCCCCAAATGCCAGTGCTGGTATCGGTAGTAGGTCAAGTAAATCGAGGGGACACATGCAATGTCTGCAATCGTTCGGTCCAGCCACGGCAATCCCAGCACTCGGTTGAATTGGCCAATCGCGATTCAGCGGAAACCTGAGCAATGGCTTGCGGAGCTGTCATAGTGTCGACTCCAGGGGATTATTTGAGCTTGGCCCCGCCACCGAGCGTCTACGGGGTGAATACCCAACCGGGGACGGGCATGTACTGACGAAAACCTCAAATCCATAATTCGCTAGGCAAAAACGCAAGTGCTTGGCCAACATCCGGCAAACGTGGGCACCTGCAGCAAACAACTCGCGCTAGTGGACCCGCGAGCCGACCAGAGTGATCGCATCGCCATCGACGACTCCGCGGAAATCCTTGCCGTTATTGGTTATTACCAAGTGCACCGGGATTGGACCGGCAAATACTGCTGTCGCGGTGCAATCCGCGTTCACCGAGTACGTACCGCTGTCGAGCACCCAATCGGGGGTGACGGGTGTACCGTTGATCACCCTGTAGTGCACATAGGTGAAGTTCCCGTTTCCATTGAAGTGCGCCATGGCCAGGGTACGCAACGGCCAGTTGGGGACCAACAGAGTGCCTTCAATCTGGACACCGTAGTCTCCAAATAGTGTTTGGTTCGTGCAGCCTGCATTGCCCTGCCTTGCCGCGGCCGGCTGTCCCATGGCCGGAACGCCAAAGGTCAACAACACGGACATCGTCAGCAGCCACAAAACCGTCGTCTTCTCTCTCATGGAAAGCCCTCGCAATTGGATTTGGGATTGCCGATCCAGGACTGGAACCAACATCCCCGTGGTGGCAATATCGAACTGCTGACAGGCAGGCACAATGCACGCAAGGTGAACTGTGAGGTGAACAAAAGCTGAACCGGGAAACTGCCAGAATCTGGCCTCGAGGGATAGCTCTTTTCGGCCAGAACCAGCACAAAGCAACCGCGGGCCAAAGAGCTTAGGGTACAATTTCTGACCACTGAGAGGCGGATACTTGGCAACTTTCGGCACATTTCCGGCACGAGCTCGGTTCGAACATTTCCAGGTCGATCTCGCCAACGGGGAGTTGCGCACCTCCGACGGCACTTTCGTCCGAATTCAGCAACAGCCGCTGCAGGTCCTCCGCCTGTTGCTGGAAGCGCAAGGCAGAGTTGTAACGCGTGAGGCACTTCGGATCGGGTTGTGGCGCAGTGAGACCTTCGTTGACTTCGAACATGGGGTCAACACGGCAGTGAAGAAACTCCGGCAGGTCTTGGGAGACTCGGTCGATGAGCCCAAGTTCATCGAGACCGTGCCCAAGGTCGGTTACCGGTTCCTTGTTCCTGTGGAGTGGGTCAACGACGCAAACGAACGGCACGCCCAGCACAGCGTCGTGTCCATGCCCGCAAGGGAGACTTCTGTCGGCCAGCCAGAGCCGCGCCGCCGGCCGCACTTGAGAAAGGCCGTGCTGATCGCGAGTCTGACCGGCATCCTATTATCACTGTTGCTCTATCACAGCCAGTGGTCGCGATCGAGGCCGCCAGAGCCGTCCATCAGCCTTGCTGTCGCCAGCGTAGGAGAAAAATACAGTCCCAGCCTGTCGTCCGACGGACAGCAGTTGGCCTTTTCCTGGAACGGCGGGGCCGGTTCCGACTTTAGCATTTATGTGAAGCTTCTCGGTACGGAGCAACCCCTCCGGCTGACGAAGCAGCAGGGGATTGACTTCAATCCAGTCTGGTCGCCTGACGGCCACTACATCGCATTCTGTCGCATTCAAAAGGAAGGCACTGGCATCTACATCATCCCTGCGCTTGGTGGAGCAGAGCGCAAGTTACGCGACACCCATTGGGAGGCGCGCGAATTTCAGCAGAACTTCTGGTACTTCGGGCGCATTTCGTGGTCGCCTGGTGGCAAGTTGCTGGCGTTTTCGGACCGTGACTCCGGCAACGAACCGACTTCGATGTATCTGCTCTCGCTCGATTCCCTCATAGCCCGCAAGCTCACCTCGCCCGGACTTCCGGGTGATTACAACCCGGCATTCTCTCGCGATGGTCGGACCCTGGCGTTCAACCGTGGTTCACAAGGTGTGACCTCGATCTACACCTTGCCGGTTGCAGGCGGAGACGAACGTCGTCTCGTCAGCGGCTCGCAATACGGATGGGGCTTGGCATGGACCGCGGACGGCCGCGACATCGTCTTCGGAAGGGCGGGATGGCTGGCGAAATCCGGCTGGTTGTGGAAGATTTCGGCTCGCGGCGGCGAGCCGGAGCGGCTGCAGTTTGGCCAGGAAGGTACCGAACCTTCGATTCGGGGAAATCGCCTCGTCTATGCGCGTCAGGTAACGAATATAAATATCTGGAGGAGGCAACTCGACTCACTACAGTTCTCTGGTCCTTCCGAAAAGTTCCTTTCGTCCACGGCAATTGAGAGTGGCCCGCAGTTCTCGCCTGACGGGAGCCAGATCGCTTTCGAATCAACTCGCAGCGGCGCTTACGAAATATGGACCTGCCGCAGTGACGGGAGCAATCTTCTGCAGCTCACGCACCTCAACACGGTCACGGGAACGCCGCGCTGGTCGCCCGATGGCAAGCAGATAGCCTTCGATTCTCGCGCACCCGGCAACGCCGATATCTTCGTCATGGACTCCCAAGGCGGATTGTTGCGCAAGCTAACGAATGAAGTGTCTGCCGATGTCGTGCCGAGCTGGTCGCGCGACGGGCGGTGGGTCTACTTCGCCTCCGACCGCAACGGCGGCTGGGAAGTCTGGAAGATGCCGGCGGCGGGCGGAGTAGCGACGCAGGTGACACGTCACGGAGGATACAGCGCGTTCGAATCGCCTGACGGCAGGTTCTTGTACTACACGAAGTATCCGGCTATCCCCGGAATCTGGCGCATGCCCTCAAACGGTGGCGAGGAGACCGAAGTCATACCCACTCTCGAACCGGATTATTGGGGCTATTGGGGGATCGCGGAAAACGGCATCTACTACCTCGACACCTCGTTGCGACCGGCCATCGCGTTCTATGACTTCGCTAGCCAACGCACCAAAAGAGTCTTTGAGCTGGAAAACCGGGCGTCCCGGGAAGCGCCGGGCCTGGCCGTCTCTGCGAACGGCCGCACCATCTTGTACACACAGCTCGACGCGCTGACACGAGACATTGTGGTGGTGGAGAACTATCGGTAGTGGGCGCAACGGCTATCTGTTCGGCACGTTCGAAGCTAAACAGGTCGGCCTAGAAGCCGCAATGGTCGATTGTAGGGCCACAGTGCGAATGCCACATTGCTTCAGCCATGCGGCCATCGCTTTCAGCTCGGCGGTGGTGCAGCCGAAACGCCGCACTGGTTGCTCGTCTCGGGTGGAAGACACTGCCACGTAGTGGGACTCGTTGCCGATATCAATACCGGCCGCATGAGGATGCACCACCTCCAGACTGAGGTC
>Ga0306921_10009530_pt1 | contig 10302 bp, 7 predicted proteins | sample sta12Cox44000080_FD_203760 | JGI IMG/M metagenome (GOLD analysis project Ga0306921, IMG submission 203760) | Lab enrichment of tropical soil microbial communities from Luquillo Experimental Forest, Puerto Rico - statoxic.12C.oxic.44.000.080 (v2)... | ecosystem: Environmental > Terrestrial > Soil...
GTTGACGATCAAATTCGCACTGACGCTTCCCTGCGGCACTTGGCAGACGGCGTCGGGCACCTGGCTCTTCACATCCCTCATCAGCGGTATCGTCAGCGTGCCGGCGAAGGTCAAGTCGTATTTGCCCACGGCAAAAGCCAAAATCGCGGTCGAGCGGTTTTTTACAATAGTGTACTCGATGCCATCAAGATACGGACGTCCCGGTTTCCAGTAATCCGGATTGCGCGTCACCTTGATGTATTCGTTGGGCTTGAATTCGACGAATGTGAACGGGCCGGTGCCGATCGGGTGGCTGCGCATGTCGCGCGGGCTGACGTGGCAGGGGTAGACCGGTGACAACGCCGATGCCAGGACGGCAATAAACGCCGGCTGCGGCCGCATGAGATGAAAGTTGACTTCATAGTCGCCGTTGGCGGTGACCTCGGCGAGATTGCGGTACCAGGGCTTTCGCGGATTAAGGCGCAGCTTCTCACCCGACTTGCCCATGAGCAACTCCCATGTGCATTTGACGTCTTTGGCGGTGAACGGCCTGCCGTCGTGCCATTTGACCCCCTGATGCAACGGAAACGTTAGTTCCGTGCCCTCCTCATTCCATGACCAGCCGGTGGCGAGGTCGGGGATGATCGAGGTCATGCTGTTTTGCGGCACGTGCTCGTCGAACAGGACGAGATTATTGAAGACTGCCATCATCGGTCGTGTGGCGACTGGAGTTGCTTCCTCGTGGATCGACATGCTCGCCGGGCTGTCGATCATATATTGCCGCAGGATTCCCCCCTGCTTCTGCGCCAATGCCGGCGCACAGTTCGACATCGACATCAGGATGCCGCCCGCAACCATCAATGCAGGAAATTTTTCGATCATTGGCTTGTTCCTCCCTTTACCCGTCTAGCGTTTGACCCCGCTCTAGCTTTGTCCCGCCGCCGGATTAAGGGTGAAACGGAAACGGCTATTTGTCGAGCCAAACATCTTCCATGCGCCAGCCGTTGAAGATGCTGCTGACATCGTCGTCAGCCCCTTGACCCGAGGCTGCAGCAGGTCGCGGCGCGGTAGTGAGCGATGATCGGCCGGGCAACGTCCTCCTGCAATTTCTTGTCGATTTCCCACACCAACTGCCTGCGCTTTTCCTGGTCCGCCTCCATCGATTGCCGCTCGAACCGCTTCTCGAGTTCGCGATTGCAATAGCCCGTATAGTTGAGCTGTGCATCACAGGAATATACTGTATAGAACTGATCGTCGGGATCGTCGGCAACACCTGCAGAAAAACCGTAGCCGATCTGGTAGTCCTTGCGATACATAGTCGGGAACCAGCTGACCGTGTCGATTGGAGCGAGCTCGCCGTCGACGTAGATTTCCTTGAGCTGATCAATCAGGATTATTGCGTTATCGCGGAAATCAGGGAGGTTGCGAGTCAACGTCTTGACCTTCAGCCGTCGATCGGGCCCCTAGCCTAGCGTTTCCATGAGCCGCCGCGCCTCCGCCCGACTCTTTCCCACATCGGGATCGTAGGCGGGCAGCGCACGCAGCATTTCGCGCGGCATGCCTCAGATGCCATCGGGGGGCGGCATCATCACCGCGCCGATCGTGAATTGGCCTTCGCCGAGGATGTCGGTGACCCCTTGCAGTCGAGGCTCAAGGCCATCGCACGGCGGAGATCCGGATTGTCGAACGGCGGCGCGTTGCGATTGATCAGCATGGTGCCTCTGACGTTGTTCGGCCTGAGCTCGCAAATCGCTTGCGGCAGTTGAATCTGCAGGAGCCGAAAGTCGGCAAAATTTGCAGCAAAGCGTGAACCAGCTCACACTCGACTTCGCCGGTGCCGGGCTATCTTCTTCCCATCATCGTGTGGGAGTTCGGCCATGACAACCCGACCTGATCTGGCTGCGGATCGGTGCATAGAGGGTGGCGGTTACACTGTACGTCGCCCTCGCCGCGGGCCGAGCGACGATGAGGTCAGGATGCTGATCAACGTGCATCAGGAAGGTGAAATCGCGTTTCAGCTTCACAGTCTGGCGCAATTGCAGTTCATCGCAGGAAGCGCGCTGCTGGAAAGCCGGACGTACGAGGCCTCTAATGCCGTCGTGCTGAGGAAAATTCCCGCCCAGCGGGTTGCGAGACACACCCGCTCGGTGGAGCTGTGTGGCGGCGGCATTAGGTATTGGGTTACGTCGCGAAGCTCAATCTCGGTTTCGTCCATCACGGTGTCTCCCGCGTCCGTCTGCATCAGCTAATCATGCCGCAACATTTTTGCCATTGTGTGAGCGACATCACCGGCCCTTGAACGGATGATGCGAAGGGCAGGTTCAACCGAGCGCCCGAGAGTGAGCGACGTGGGGCTCCACCGCTGAGGAACCGATGGTTTACTTGAGGGGAGTGGATTCGAACCTTGAGTTCCTCGATGCGTTCGCGAGGTCGGCGTGCTCGAGCGACTTACTCGAGCGCGCCTTCTGGCGGTAGGTCGATTTCTAGCACAACATGCTAAAAGTGAGGTTACCAGGGGCGTCGGCCGACGCGACTTCGAGCGAGGGCCGCGCTGGGTTTTAGGCGCGTGAGACCCATCCCAGAGGAGGTATCTTTCGGTTTAAGTGGCGCGAGGGCTCGATCGCTGAGGCTACAAATGGAGACCTGGCCATGACCATCGAGGATCTGATGCGACAAGTTGAGGAAACCGAGCGCCTCATCAGCGTGTATCGCAATGCTAGTCAAATAGTCGTCGGCACCCAAGATCAAATTTATAGTAGGCGTGGGCTGATAAACCGAACCGTCCTCACGGCCGCCGAGATCGGCGATCAGATCGTCAGTATCCTCGAGCGGCGGCTCGATGCGGGCAGAGCTCGAAAAACTCGGCGCCGAAGGCCATGGGCAAGGCTGATGATCTCCAATCCTTTGCCCCGCTCCAGCATTGTTTTACCAGGGGCCGGCGTGCTGAGCTCGCAGCAGGACGCGTCGAGCAAGCGCACGACACTTCCCTCGTGTCGGACATCGGCTTCGTATTCGACGTGATCCTGCACGGCCGCAAGGGGGCTGGATTGACATTTGAGGAAGGCCCTTGCTGAATGACGCTGTTGCGGACGATCGTCGGGTGAGACGCCGATGGACAACACGACCTCGGATTTTGTGCGCGCGGGCAGCCTCGCAGACCTAACTAAGAGCCAGAGGGCGACTTGTTGTTCACGGTCGCCACCGCCCGGTACTGCTCGTGCAGAAGGGCGAACAGGTGTTCACGCTCGACAATCGGTGTCCCCATATGGGGTTCCCGCTCGATCGTGGCAGCGCCGAGGACGGCATCCTGACCTGCCATTGGCATCATGCGCGTTTCGAATTGGCCAGCGGCTGCACCTTTGATCTATGGGCAGACGATGTGCCGACTTGTCCTGTCGAGATCCGCGCCGGCGGCGAGATCTGGGTGAAGCCGGTGTTTAGCTACGCCGATCCGAGTGGACATTGGCGTCAGCGGCTCGCCGATGGGCTCGCTCATAATCTCAGCCTGGTCCTCGCCAAGGCGGTGAACGGTCAGCTGGCGGCGGGTCTGTCACCGTCGGACGTGGTCAGGCAGGTCGCATTGTTTGGGACTCGCAACCGTGACGGGTGGGATACCGGACTAACGATCCTGACTGCTGTCGGCCAGCTGTTGCCCTTTTTGTCGGAGGAGGAGACGCCCCTCGCTTTGTTTCATGGAGCGCGGCGCGTGGCTGCGGATTGCGAGGGTGCCGCTCCAAGCCGAGCGCGCTCGCCGCTGGCAAGTCAACCCGCCCTTGCCACCCTGAAGGGCTGGTTGCGGCGCTGGGCGACCGTGCGGCACCGGGATGCTGCCGAACGAACCGTGCTGACTGCGATTGCGCGGGGCGCCTCACCGGCTGCACTTGCAGATCTCCTCTTTACCGCCGAGACGGACCGCGCCTACGCCGATGGCGGACATTCGCTCGACTTCATCAATAAGGCTTTTGAGTGTCTTGACGTCATCGGCTGGAGCATGCGGCCGATGTGCTGCCGAGCGTGGTCGGTCAAATGGTGGCAGCTCGGGGTGCTGAGGAACGGACAGCGTGGCGCCAGCCCATCGACCTCATCGCTTTGTGTCAGCGGGCCGGTCTGGAGGTGCCCCACCTCTTCACGGCCGGCGACAACGTGACGGGTTGGTCGGATCACGTGACATTGTCCGAGAGCCTTCTCGGCGACGATCCCGCCGCGATCATTGCGGCGCTCACAGCTGCAGCGCGGGATGGGGCAACCCTCTCCGATCTCGGTCGAGCGCTTGCTTATGCGGCAGCCCTCAGGGTTGCGCGCTTCGCCACCGCCAATGAGCACTCGGATTGGGAAACCGCGCACCACGTCTTCACCTACGCGAACGCCGTCCACCAGGCGCTTAAGCGGATCGGCAGCGGGGCGTCCAAGCCCGTCGAAGCCGCGCGCGGCCTCCTCCACGGCGCAATGGCGCTCTATCTCGCCCGATATCTGAATGTACCGCCAGCAGCGCTACCGGGCGATAGTGGCGAGGGGCTCGATGACCTGCCTGTCGCGGCCGAGGAGATCCACGCTGCCCTGCTCGATACCTTTGACCGCCAACAACAGATCAGTGCTGCGGCGCGCCTTGTCGTCCGTCACCTTACGCTGGGCCACTCAACCGATGCGTTAATCGCCACGCTCGGGCAGGCGCTTCTCCGCGAGGATGCGGGCTTCCATGCCTACCAGATGCTTGAGGCGGGCGTGCGGCAGTTTCACGAGTGGGGTAACTGCGACCAGGGCCGGCATATTCTTATTGCCGTGGTGCGGTATTTGGCTGCTCACTTTCCGACCCAGCGCGCGCTGTTACAGACGACGGATATCGCCGGTCGGCTGATGCGCGGCGGCGAGCTTCATCGCGAAGCGCAGGCGGCGGAATGAAATTCGCCCGATCCCTAGATGGTGGTGCGGACACGCGTCGGCAATCCATTGCTGTTGGCACTGCGGCACGCCGATCTTGCGGGGGCTTATGTGTTCCTAGGCTCACGCACGACCCCAAGGGCATCACCGGCACCATTCTGACGGTCGACGCCGGCTCGATGCTGAGGGTGCCGCCGCGCAGCCAACAAAATCGATGAGGGGCGGCCGATGGGAACCGATACGCTTGGGCTGGTCGATGCCGAGAACGGACTGGTCAGTCGCCGCATCTTCATCGAGCAGGAGATCTACGACAAAGAGCTGCATCAGATCTTCGCGCGGTGCTGGCTCTTTTTATGCCACGAGAGCCAGATCCCGCAGCCCGGCGATTTCTTTACCACTTACATGGGTGAAGACCCGGTCCTCGTGGTGCGCGACACAGCGGGTCAGGTGCGCGCTTTCCTCAATGTCTGCCGCCATCGTGGCAACCGATTGTGCCGCGCCGATTCCGGCAATGCCGCGAGCTTCACCTGCGCCTATCACGGCTGGACCTATCGCAACGATGGGAGGCTGGTCGGAGTCCCGTACTTCAAGGAAGCCTACCACAATGAATTAAATCGGGAACACTGGGCTCTGGTTCCGGTACCACAGCTCGCCAATTACAAGGGATTGCTGTTTGCCACCTTCGACGCCAAGGCGCCGCCGTTGCGTGAATATCTCGGCGAGATGACCTGGTATTTGGACGCGTTTTTTGATCGGCGCGAAGGCGGCATCGAGGTAATCGGCGGTATGCACAAATGGGTCATGCCGTGCAATTGGAAATTCCCCGCCGAAAATTTTGGCGGCGACAGCTATCATACATCGTGGAGCCATCTATCGGCGATCCAGACCGGTTCCGGCGGTGATTTCCGCATCAACCCGGACCCACGCGGGGCCATGCTCTCCCCCGGCAATGGCCACTGCGTCATCGGGGTCGGCCCCGATACCGTTGCCGATCCGCCGGCCCCCGCGATCCTGGCCTATGAGGCCGCGATCCTTCCAGAGATGAAGAAGCGCCTCGGCCCGCGTTTCGACCGAGTCAAGCCCGTCGTTGGCACCGTATTCCCGAACTTCTCGATGCTGCGGCCCACCTCTCGCACCATTCGCGTCTGGCACCCGCGGGGACCTGACAGGACCGAAGTCTGGGCGTGGGTCTTTGCCGACAAGGCCGCTCCTGCGGAAGTCAAGGAAGCCATTCGGTTGGCGGGCGCGCGGGTGTTCGGTCCGTCGGGGACCTTCGAGCAAGACGATATGGATAACTGGCAGGGCTGCACGCAAACTGGGCGCGGCGTGGTCGCGCGCCGCTATGCCTTGAGCTATGAAATGGGACTGGGCCACGAGCATTTCGACAAGGATCTGGGCGCATTGGCGAGCGAGTATTGCTACAGCGAAAGCAACCATCGCGGCTTCTATCGCCGGTGGGCACAACTAATGGCGGCCGAAAGCTGGACCGACGTCTCCCCGGAGAAAGCCCATCACGCCGGCCCTCTCCCAGCGGGCGGGTAGAGCGATGGACCGGCGTAACAGCAGGATCAGGGGGCAGCGTTTGGCCAGTCCAGTCGCGTTGCAAATGATTTGAGGAGGGTCACATGGGGGCGGATGTTGCTGGTCTCGTTGATGCCGATCGCGGGTTGATCGGGCGCCGCATCTACATTGAGCCCCAAATTTACGAGCAGGAGTTGGAACGCATCTTCGCGCGGTGCTGGCTCTTTTTATGCCACGAGAGCCAGATCCCGCAGCCCGGCGATTTCTTTACCACTTACATGGGTGAAGACCCGGTCCTCGTGGTGCGCGACACAGCGGGTCAGGTGCGCGCTTTCCTCAATGTCTGCCGCCATCGTGGCAACCGATTGTGCCGCGCCGATTCCGGCAATGCCGCGAGCTTCACCTGCGCCTACCACGGCTGGACCTATCGCAATGACGGCAGGCTAGTCGGCGTGCCGTGGCTCAAGGAGGCCTATTACGGCGAATTGGAGCGCGACCAGTGGGGCCTCGAACCGGTAGCGAAGCTCGACAGCTACAAGGGGTTGTTCTTCGCTACCTTTGATCCCAATGCACCGGCGCTGCGCGAGTATTTGGGAGAAATGACCTGGTATCTCGATGCCTTCTTTGATCGGCGCGAAGGCGGGGTAGAGGTAATCGGCGGTATGCACAAATGGGTCATGCCGTGCAATTGGAAGTTTCCCGCGGAAAACTTCGGCGGCGATTCCTACCACGTGCAGTGGAGCCATCTTTCGGCGGTCAAGACGAACTTCAGCTTGGGTGCGGCGGCCAAACCGGAGACCACGGGAAGCTTGGTGTCCCCCGGCAACGGGCACGTGTTAATTTGCTTCGGGCCCAACGACGTGGCCGACCCGCCAATACCCGAGATTCTGGAATATGAGAAACAGATCCGCCCGGAGGTCGAAAAGCGTCTCGGACCCCGTTCGGGTCGGATCAACCCGATCGTCGGTACTGCCTTCCCCAATTTTTCGATGCTTCGCGCCACCTCCCGCACGTTCCGCGTCTGGCATCCTCGCGGTCCCGACAAGACCGAAGTGTGGTCCTGGGTCTACACTGACAAGGCGGCGCCGCCGCATGTCAAGGAAGCGATGCGGCTGGGCGGGGTGCGAGGCTTTAGTCCATCCGGCACCTTCGAGCAGGACGATATGGATAACTGGCAGGAATGCACCCGGACCTGTCGCGGGGTCGTCTCGCGGCGATTGGCGGTCAATACGCAAATGGGCTTAGGGCACGAGCGCTTCGACGCCGATCTCAAAGCCTGGGCCAGCGATTTCCGCATGAGCGAGAGCAACCACCGCCAGTTCTATGGGCGCTGGGCTCAGCTTATGCAGGCTGAGAACTGGGCTGCAGTGCCACGCGGCAATGGATGGGCGGGAGCGGGACGTGCCGGGAGTAAATGAAGACGTCCTCCGCGAGATCGTGTAGCCGTGAATCTCTCGGGTGTCGTTTATCCGGCCTGAGGGGTGCCGAGGTCCTCAGGAGAACTCAGGTCGTATAGGCGGCGTCGAAAAAGGAGAGTTCGAGCGCTACAGCGCGAGAAAAGGAGTCGCGGCACAGATCTGCGTGCGCCGGGCCGACGCGATCCAACTCCGTGCGCAGGAAATCGACAAACCCACGAAAATTCGAATTGTCGTGCAGCGTGATCCACTCCGCGTGTACGAAGTTGCTCGGCAGCGGCTGCGGCGCGCGGGACGCCCAATCGAGATACAGCCATTCGGCCACCACCAGAACCGAAAGCGCGGCCGCATAGCTGCGCGTCTCCGCCGCCTCGCGCATGATCGCCTTGAAGCCTATGGTCGGCTGCGTATCGGGATCGGCTGCGCGCCTGGTCTCGGTGACGCCGAGCGCTTCGAACGCCCGGAGGAAATAGGTGTCTTCCTCGGCCGACACCATGCCGATGAAGCGGCCAAAGCGCAGCCTGGCCGCGAACGTGTCGGCGCTGGCAAGCGCCGCACCGAGCAGAACCAGGAAACTGTCGAGAAAGCGGTGATCCTGAATGAGATAGCGCGCCATCACCGCATCGGACACGGCTCCGGCGAATAGCTCATTCACAAAGCGATGCTGCACAGCGCGCGACCAATCAGCCTCACTCGCGGCACGCAGGGTTTCGGTAAAGCGTTCGGGCATGACAGCGGTCCCCGTCTGACCATTCGATTGTCAGAATAGCGACTCCGCCCGCGCACTTCACGGGTGAGCAGGCATCTCGGCTGACCATACGCACAAAACTCTGGCGTCTTTTTCCAAGCCATTCGGGTACTGATTGTACGAGAGGGACCTATGGTTTCGAATCCGGCTTCCGCCACCGCACGTGGCGTGCAATGAAATAGAGCGACAGACAGCGAAGATAAGACCCATCGTTGGTTCGGGCTCCTATGCGCGCTGCGTGACAAGTGATAAGTTCGTTAGCGCTGTTATCTCGCACGAGAGCCCAGCAAACGGGCCAAGAGAGAATGGGACGTCGGGGCTCGTACCCCGCTCGTCAGATCAGGGAGTGGTACGGAAATGAAACGGGATCTGCGCGTGCTCGCGGCTGCGGGAGCATTACTGACGGTCCTAGCCACCGTCGATGCGGCGTTCGCCCAAAAGCAGGGCGGCATATTGCGAATGTACAGTCCCGACAGTCCGGGCAGCATGTCGATCCACGAGGAAGCGACGATCTTCGCCGAAGGGCCAATGATGGGGGTGTTCAACAATCTGGTCATCTACGACCAGCATGTGCCGCAAAACAGTCTGCAGTCGATTGTGCCCGATCTGGCCACCAGCTGGTCCTGGAACGAGGACGGAACCGAGCTGACATTGCCGCTACACGAAGGTGTGGCGTGGCACGATGGCAGACCCTTCACGGCCAAGGATGTTCAGTGCACGTGGGACATGCTGACCGGCAAGTCGAATGAGAAGCTACGCGTCAATCCCCGCAAATCATGGTACGGGAACCTCGACAGTGTGACCACCAATGGTGATTACGAAGTCACCTTTCGTTTGAAGCGACCGCAGCCGGCTTTTGTTGCGTTGCTCGCTTCTGGGTTCTCGCCTGTCTATCCCTGCCATGTACCGCCGCGCGATATGCGCAGCCATCCGATTGGTACCGGCCCGTTCAAATTCGTTGAATTCAAGCCCAACGAGTACATTAAAGTGACGCGAAACCCGGATTACTGGAAGAAGAGCCGGCCTTATCTCGATGGCATCGAGTATACGATTATCCGGAATCTCTCGACGGCGGTATTGGGGTTCGTTGCGGGCAAGTTCGACATGACCTTCGCATATAGCCTCACCGTCCCACTCTTCAACGACGCGAAGAGCCAGCTGCCACAGGCAATCTGCGAACTGACGCCAAGCAGCATCAACCGTAACCTGCTTATCAACCGGGATAAACCACCCTTCGACAATCGCGATCTTCGTCGGGCGATGGCGCTGAGTCTGGACCGCCAAGCGTTCATCGATATCATCACCATGGGACAGGGAGACATTGGCGGGGTTATGCAGCCTGCGCCCGCCGGACTATGGGGCATGCCGCCCGAGATACTCAATTCACTGCCGGGCTATGATCCCGACGTGCCGAAAAACCGCACGGAAGCCCGACAAATCATGAAGACGCTCGGTTTTGATCCCGATAACCATCTCAAGATCAAAGTGACGGTGCGCGATATTCCGTACTACCGCGACCCGGGAGTGATTCTGATCGACCAATTGCAGCAGGTCTATATCGATGGTGAACTCGAGCCGGTCGACACGACCAACTTTTTCCCGAAGATGATGCGCAAAGACTACAGCGTCGGCCTTAACCTCCAATTTGCGGGTGATCCCGACCAGACCTTACCGTTGCTCTACGGATGCGGTTCGGAGTTCAACCGAAACAATTACTGTAATCCGGAGGTAGAGAAGCTGATCGACCGGCAATCGAGCGAG
>Ga0306921_10009538_pt1 | contig 10298 bp, 7 predicted proteins | sample sta12Cox44000080_FD_203760 | JGI IMG/M metagenome (GOLD analysis project Ga0306921, IMG submission 203760) | Lab enrichment of tropical soil microbial communities from Luquillo Experimental Forest, Puerto Rico - statoxic.12C.oxic.44.000.080 (v2)... | ecosystem: Environmental > Terrestrial > Soil...
AACAACATGCGAACGAATTGTCATTAACCGAAGAAAAGGAACGATTCGCGTCGGCGAATCTCAATTTTTATTATGACCAATATGAAGATGGGATAGCTGGGAGAGTGCCACAAATAATCCCAGCCTTAGGGTTGTTGGATTCAGGATCCCTATTACTGGATCTGTGGGCACGCTCGCCATTCGAGTTGATTGAAATGTTTCTGCTCGTCTGCATGGGGCTACTCGGCGGCGTGATCAGCGTGATGCGGTATTTCGTCGATCCGTCATTGAAAAATCCGGCTATCGCAGAGTTTTTCTACAAACCGGCGGCCGGCGCTGCGATCTCGCTCGGGGTCTATGTGCTGTTTCGAGCGGCCCAGATCTTCCTGGGGGTGCAAACTCAAGATAGCGCCGCAACTGTCTCAACCAGTATCTTTCTCTTGGCCGGCTTAGGACTGGCATCGGGCTTTTGCGCCACCGCGGCGCTCGCCCAGATCGAGTTCGTTGCGACCCGACTGCTGCGGAGTTCGGGACCCGGCGCGAATGGCGGCGGGTCGGCGGACAACCCGCAAGGCTCGGCATCTGACCACGGAGGCGGCCCCAATTCCGGGCCCGCCGTAACTGCGGCAACCCCGGGGTAATCGGCGCCCGGTGCGATCTCTGGAGCTTCCCTGATAGGGGTTTTCGGTTCCCTGTTCGGCTGATTTAATTCCCTGTTCGATCCCTTAGGGAACTCCTCTTCGACATCGCCATTTATCAATGGCTTAGGGGCGGCGATCCCGCCCTTCGACGGCCTGAGAAGGCGTTTTTGCCAGTTTCTTCCCGTAGATCAGGCAAGCGCGCATCAGCCGGCACGCAGGTACTGGACTGCTTCGTCCCGCCGGAAGAGGTAGAGGAGGACGCGCAACGCGTGGCCGCGCTCGCTCTCAAGCTGCGGGTCGCGCTCGAGCACGAGCCGGGCGTCGTCATGGGCGATGGCAATCAGCTCCTCATGGGCCGCGAGATCGGCGAGGCGCAGGCTCGGCAAACCGCTCTGCCGCGTCCCCAGCACCTCGCCGGCACCGCGCAACCGCAGATCCTCCTCCGCGATGCGGAACCCGTCCTCGGTCTCGCGCAGGATTTCGAGGCGCCGCTTGGCGACGGCACCGAGCGGCGACTGGTAGAGCAACAGACACGTCGAACGCTTGTCGCCGCGGCCGATGCGGCCGCGCAGCTGATGCAGCTGGGCGAGGCCGAAACGCTCGGCATGCTCGATCACCATGACCGTCGCGTCGGGCACGTCGACGCCGACCTCGATCACCGTCGTCGCGACCAGGAGGTCGATCTCGCCGCCGGCAAAACCGGCCATCGCGTTGTCTTTGTCGTGCGCCCTCATGCGGCCGTGCACCAGGCCGACGCGCCCCGGGGCCAGCGGCGCTAGCGCCCGGTGGCGCTCCTCGGCGGCCGCGAGGTCGGCGCTCTCCGATTCCTCGACCATCGGGCAGATCCAATAGACCTTGGCCTTTTGCCCGAGCGCCCGGCCGACGGCCGCGACGACGTCGTCGAGGCGTTCCAATGCCACGGTCCGGGTGTCGACCGGACGTCTTCCGGGAGGTTTCTCGGTCAGACGAGAGACGTCGAGGTCGCCATAAGCGGTCATCATCAAGGTGCGCGGGATCGGGGTGGCGCTCATCAAGAGGGTGTCGGCGTCGCGGCCTTTGGCGGAGAGTGCCAGGCGCTGCTCGACGCCAAAGCGGTGCTGCTCGTCGATGACGACGAGGGCGAGGTCGCGAAATTCGACATCGGGTTGCAGCAGCGCGTGGGTCCCGACGACGACCGGGGTCAGCCCCGAGGCAAGGCTCGCCAGCATCGAGGCGCGCGCCCGGCCCTTCTCGCGCCCGGTCAAGAGGCCGATCTCGACATGCGCGGCCGCGGCGTGGCGCTGCAGGGTCGCGTGATGCTGGCGGGCGAGGATCTCGGTCGGCGCCATCAGTGCGGCCTGACCGCCATTCTCGACCGCGGCCAACATCGCCAGCAATGCCACCACCGTCTTGCCGCTGCCGACATCCCCTTGCAGGAGGCGCATCATGCGCCGTGGCTGCGCCATGTCGGCGGCGATCTCGGCGATCGCCATACGCTGCGCGCCGGTCAGTGCAAAGCCGAGCCCCTTTTCGACCCGGCCCGTCAGCGCCCCCGACCCGACGATCGCCCGGCCCTGCTCGCGACGGCGAAGGGCGCGGACCAATGCCACCGCGAGCTGGCTGGCGAACACCTCGTCGTAGGCGAGCCGCTCGCGCGCCGGCTCGGTCGGCGAAAGATCGGCTTCGCTGGTCGGGGAGTGGACGCGGCGGACCGCCTCGGCCCAGGCGGGCCAGATGCGACGTTCGCCGAGGTGCGGGTCGATCCACTCGGGCAGGTCGGGAGCTCGGTCGAGTGCGGTCGCCACTGCCCGTTGCACCAGCCGTGGCACGAGCCCTGCGGTCAGCGGGTAGACCGGCTCGATCGGCTTCAGCCGGTCGAGCTCGTCCGGCCGCAACACGAGGTCGGGGTGGGCGATCTGGGGTGCGCCGTTATAAAACTCGACCCGCCCGCTGACCACGCGCTCGGCGCCGACCGGCAAGAGACGCGCAAGGTAGTCGCCCTTGACGTTGAAATAGGTCAGGGTCAACCGCCCGGTCGCGTCGGCGCAGATGACCCGATACGGGCGAGGGCCGCGGCCGGGCTGGTGCGCCTCGACGCGCACCGCGATGGTCACGATCTGGTCGGGCTGCAACTCTTTGATCGGCGGCGAGGAGCGGCGATCGACGATGCCGCTCGGCAGGTGCCACAAGAGGTCGACGACGAGCGGCCCGGCGAGGCGCTCGAACAGCTTGGCGAGCTGCGAGCCGATGCCGGGGAGCACCGTGACCGATGCGAAGAGCGGATCGAGGATGGCGGGACGCACAGCAGATCTCTATATCCCCACCGGGGTACCGCCAAGAGCACCTGTTGACCGCATCATCGGACATCCGCCGCAAGCGGCTCTCGTTCCGTTCCTGGCACCGCGGGACGCGGGAGAGCGACCTCCTTCTCGGTCGCTTTGCCGACTCCCACCTTGCCGGACTCGACGATGACCAGCTCGACCGTTACGAGGCATTGCTCGAATGCGCCGATGCTGATCTTTTCGACTGGATCACCGGCCGCGCCACCCCACCGCCCGAGCATGACCACGACGTGACCCGCCTCCTGCTTTCTTTCAGCAACCCGCCGGCCCCAGCATGAGCCGCCGTTATTCGTCATCCCCGCGAAAGCGGGGATCTGGGGGCGGCCAATGCAGTGCGCTGGATCCCTGGACCCGCGCTTTCGCGGGGATGACGGGATACGGCCTCGCCGACGCGGCGAGTGTCTTCCCATCGGGGATCACGGCGTGACTCAGCTCGCCGACCTCGCCCGCTCGCTAGGGGAGCGGCCGCGCCCGGTCACCTTGTACGGCGCGCCCGAAGGCTACGAGGCCGCCGCAATCGGCGACGTCGTCGCCGAGGGTCATGTCCTCCCCTGGCTGCATGTCTGCCGCGACGATGGTAGGATGGCTCGGTTTGCCGCCGCACTCGCCTTCTTCCATCCCGAGCTCGACGCGCTGACCTTCCCGGCCTGGGACTGCTTGCCTTACGACCGGGTATCGCCGAACAGCGAGATCATAAGCCATCGCATCGACACCTTGACACGCCTGGCGACCGGCGGCGGTGACACGCCGCTGGTCGTGCTGACCACCGTCAACGCGCTGATCCAGCGCGTGCCGCCGAAGAGCCTCTTCGATGGCCGCGTGCTGACCTTGCGGCCGGGCGGCCGCATCGGGCTCGACCGGCTGCAGAGCTTCTTTCGCAACAACGGGTACATCCGCACCGATACGGTGCGCGAACCGGGCGAGTTCGCGGTGCGTGGCGGCATCGTCGACCTCTATCCGGCGGGGGCGGCCGAGCCGCTGCGCCTCGACTTCTTCGGCGACACGCTCGAGAGCATTCGCAGCTTCGATCCGTTGACCCAGCGTTCGACCGGCAGGCTCGATCAGGCGGCGCTGCGTCCGGTCAGCGAAGTCTTGCTCGACGATGCCGCGATCCGGCGCTTCCGCTCCCGCTACCGCGAGCAGTTCGGCGCCACCGGCACCGACGACCCGCTGTACGAATCGGTCAGCGCGGGCCGCCGCTATGTCGGCATGGAGCACTGGCTGCCGCTCTATTACGAACAGCTGGAGACTTTGTTCGACTACCTGCCCGCCGCCGGGGTTTCGTTCGACCACCAGTCGGGCGAGGTGCGTGACCATCGTCTCGAGGCAATCGCCGATTTCTACGCAGCGCGCCACAACGTCACCGGGGGGGCACGTGGGGGAGCGCCGATCTATCGCCCGGTCCGACCCGCGCAGCTCTACCTCGACAATCTCGAATGGCAAGCCGGATTGTGCGGGCGGCCCGTCGTCCGGCTGTCGCCCTTCGCCTCGCCCGAGGGCGACGGCGACCAAATCGATGCCGGCGCCCGCCCGGCGCGAAACTTTGCCGCCGAGCGCGCCGACCCGAATGTCGTGCTGTTCGAGGCGGTGCGCGACTACCTCGAAGCCGAAGGCAAAGCCGGCCGGCGGACCGCCATCGCCGCCTTCAGCGAGGGCTCGGCCGAGCGGCTGCTCGGCGTGCTGCGCGAGCGCGGCGTCTCCGACCTGACGCGCATCGCGGACGGTAATGCCCTCGTAACGCTGCCCCTCACGGCTGTCGGGCTGGCGGTATTGCCGATCGAGCAGGGCTTCACGACCGGGGAATTCGTGCTGCTCGGCGAGCAGGACATCCTCGGCGACCGCCTGGCGCGCGTCCCGCGCCGCCGCCGCAACCTCGACCAGTTCATTACCGAGGTAAACAACCTGTCGCAGGGCGATCTCGTCGTCCATGCCGATCACGGCATCGGCCGGTACGAGGCGCTGGAAACGATCGACGTCGCCGGTGCGCCGCATGACTGCCTCCGCGTGCTCTATGCCGGCGACGACAAGCTGTTTGTCCCGGTCGAGAACATCGAGGTGCTGGCACGCTTCGGCTCCGAGGATGCGGGGGTGCAGCTCGACCGCCTCGGCGGGGTTGCCTGGCAGTCGCGTAAGGCGCGCGTCAAGAAGCGGATCCGCGACATCGCCGGTGAGCTGATCCGCGTCGCCGCAGAGCGCCAGCTGCGGCCGGGCGATGTGGTGACGCCGCCGGAAGGGATCTACGAGGAGTTTGCCGCGCGTTTTCCGTATCCCGAGACCGAGGACCAGCTGACCGCGATCGCCGACACGCTCGCCGATATGGCCTCGGGCAAGCCGATGGACCGGCTGATCTGCGGCGATGTCGGCTTCGGCAAGACCGAGGTGGCATTGCGCGCCGCCTTTATCGCGGCGATGGCCGGCTCGCAGGTCGCGGTGATCGTGCCGACGACTTTATTGGCCCGGCAGCATTACCGCAGCTTCACCGAGCGCTTCGCCGGGCTGCCGTTGCGCATCGCGCAGCTGTCGCGCCTGGTCGCCGCCAAGGAGGCACGCGAGGTCAAGAAAGAGATCGACGATGGTCGCCTCGACATCGTCATCGGCACGCATGCGCTGCTCGCCAAGGATGTCCATTTCGCCCATCTCGGGCTGCTCGTCGTCGACGAGGAGCAGCATTTCGGCGTGGCGCAGAAGGAAAAGTTGAAGCAGCTCAAGGCCGACGTGCATGTCCTGACGATGACCGCCACACCAATCCCGCGCACCTTGCAATTGGCGCTGTCAGGGGTGCGCGAGATGAGCATCATCGCCTCGCCGCCGATCGACCGGCTGGCGGTGCGCACCTTTGTGATGCCCTACGATCCAGTGACGATCCGCGAAGCGATCATGCGCGAGCGAGACCGCGGCGGGCAGATCTTCTATGTCGTGCCGCGGATCGCCGATCTCGACGAGGTGCGCGAAGAGCTGCGCGAGGTCGTGCCCGAGATCAAATATGCGGTGGCGCACGGCCGCATGGCGCCCTCCGAGCTCGAGGCGGCGATGACCGCGTTCGACGAGCGTGCATACGATCTCTTGCTCTCCACCAACATCATCGAAAGCGGTCTCGACATCCCCTCGGCCAACACCCTGGTCGTGCACCGCTCCGACATGTTCGGGCTGGCCCAGCTCTACCAGCTGCGCGGCCGCATCGGCCGCGCCAAGGTGCGGGCTTACGCCTATCTGACCCTGCCGGAAAAGAAGAAGCTGACCGCGACGGCGCAGCGCCGGCTCGAAGTCATGCACACCTTGGACAATCTCGGTGCCGGGTTTCAGCTGGCGAGTCACGACCTCGACATCCGCGGCGCCGGTAATCTGTTGGGCGACGAGCAATCGGGCCACATCCGCGAGGTCGGCATCGAGCTCTATCAGCACATGCTCGAAGAGGCGGTCGCCGCGGCACGTACCGAGGGCGGCGATGAGGCGGCGCCCGAGGAGTGGAGCCCGCAAATCACAATCGGCACGCCGGTGCTGATCCCCGAGGGCTATGTCGCCGATCTCGGCGTGCGCCTGGGCCTCTACCGGCGCATCGCGGCACTTGCCGATCGCCGCGAAATCGACGGCTTTGCCGCCGAGCTGATCGACCGCTTCGGACCATTGCCCGCCGAGGTCGAAAATCTGCTCGAGATCATCGCGATCAAGCGGGCTTGCCGCGAGGCCGGGGTCGAGCGCGTCGAGGCCGGGCCAAAGGGTGCGGTGATCGCACTGCGCGGCAATCGCTTTGCCAACCCGGCGGGTCTCGTCGAGCTGATCCAGCGGCACGCCGGAACCCTGAAGCTCCGCCCCGACCAGAAGATCGTCTATCTGCGCAACTGGGAAGACGAAAAGACCCGCCTCGCCGGCGTCGCGCGACTATTGCAGGCGCTGGTCAAGATCGCCCGCGCCGCCAAGCCTGAGGGCGACCCGCTGCCGACGCAGACTCCTGAGTTGGTTAGGCCGAAGGTCGCACGGAGAGCGTAATACGGCTCATCTCAGCTCGGGGAGAGCTCGCTGTAGCACCGCCGCCGAAGATGAGACCGCGGGGGTGGACTCGTCTGCTGTCTGCGCACATGGGACCCGCGGTGCCTCGTCGACCGTGGTCAGCGCTGACCCGCCGGGCTCTCCGGCAACTTCCCCCGACCCCTGTAAAACCGGGCAAAACAGGGCGAATCATCGATTCGGCGCTGAGATTTAACCCTGTGATCCTCGATAAAGCCATGTAGATCAGATATTTGCGAGCCGTTATATAGACAATATCGGCGTCCACGATCTCTCATTTTGAAACGGGAACGCGAAAGCCGTCCTTCGACAACCTGCGCCGCCTGGCGGATGCGCTCGACGTGACGACGGATTACCTCCTCGGCCGGGTCAAAGAGCTGGATGGTCTGGCGGGCGCCGACAGGCTCCACCGACATTACGACCGCCTCTCGTCCGAGGACCGGGACGTGGCGGACAGCGTGCTCGAGACGCTCGCCCGCAAAGCGGCGGACCGCGCGCGCAAGGGTGCGAAATGAAGCGGACCAATCCTTACCTGGCGGCGAGCCTTCAGGCCGAACAGGTCGTCCGGCAGCGCGGGATTTCGAGATTTCCCGTTGATCCCATAATCATCGCCCGCGACCTCGACATCGAGGTCGTTGCCAAGCCAGCGAGCGCCAAAGGCGTGTCCGGCATTTTGCTGCGCACCGGCGACTCCTGCGGGATCGCCTATGCCACCCACATCGACAACCCCGGCTTCCAAAGGTTCAGCATCGCGCACGAACTCGGGCATTACTTCCTTCCCGGCCACCTCGACGCAGTGCTTGGCGATCGCGACGTTCACGAATCGCATGCCGAATTTGCATCCGCCGACCGCTACGAACTCGAAGCGGATCACTTCGCCGCCTCGCTCCTCATGCCACGCTGCCTGTTCTCCACTGCCTTGCGCCGGGCAGACGACGGCATCGCTGCCGTTGAGCGGCTCGCCGACATCTGCGGGACTTCGCTGACCTCCACGGCAATTCGCTATACCCAATGCACCTCCGATCCCGTCGCGATCGTGGTCAGCACCGGCGGCAGCATTGATTATTGCTTCGTGTCCGATGCCCTCAGGGATCGCGACGGCTTCGACTGGATCCGCATGCGCCAGGCCGTCCCGCGGACCGCCCCTACCTTCGCCTTCAACAGCGATCCAGAGAAAGTCCGGCGCGCCAACCGCATCGCGGAGGAATCGAACCTCCAAATTTGGTTCGGCGGCTCGCGGAGCATCGAACTGAGCGAGGACGTGATCGGGCTCGGCCGGTACGGAAAGACACTCACTGTGCTCCATGGCATTGAGCTTCCCGGTGATCTTGACGAAGACGACCATGACGCACTCGCCAAGTCGTGGACGCCCCACTTCCACTGATAGCTAACAACACGCCCATGATCCCCAAGCCAAATCACGCGCGACATGGACTTATGAGCGGAGACCACGGGAGAGCAGATCCGATTTACGCATGGCAGCGGTTTTGGGTACCACGCGATGGAAGCCTCGACCTTTCCGACGCCGGCTTCCTGCGCGACCCTCAGTCTGAGTTTGCCCAATACTCGTCGTACAAGGTCGACACGCTGCCCGAACTTCAATATTTCCGAGCGTTAGGCTTACTTGGCGAACCGGGCATCGGAAAATCAGCCACGCTTCAGGCCGAATTCACCGCATCGAAGCAACAAATGCAGGAGGATGGCCGCGTCTACATCCATGTCGATTTACGTTCGTTCTCATCCGAAGACCGCCTTTATCGCCGAGTGTTTGAAAGTCCAGAGTTTACGGCCTGGCAAGCGGGCAACTCCCACCTCGTTCTCCTCGACGAAGCCCTCCTCCGTATCGACAGCGTTGCTGCGCTACTCGCGGATGAGCTACCTCGGCATCCGACAGCGAGGATGTCGGTTCAGATCGCCTGTCGCACGGCCGCATGGCCTCATGAACTGCTTGAGAAGGCGTTCGAAAACATTTGGGGCGAAGATGCCGTTGGGGTGTTTGAACTGGCGCCCCTCCGGAGAAGAGATGTCATTGAAGCCGCCGCGCAGCGTCAGATTGATCCGCCCCGATTTATCGATGAGATACACAAGGCAAATGCTGTTCCGTTCGCCATAAAACCCCTGACGCTGAATTTGCTTTTTCGCATATTCGAGAATGCCGATCATCTCCCAGAGCGGGTTATCGATCTCTATTCCCGAGGGTGCCTCGGCCTTTGCGAGGAGCAGAACCCCGGCAGACGCGGCGCGCGCCGCGTCGGTCAGCTGAATGGCCGTCAGCGCTACCGGCTGGCCAGCCGCATCGCGGCGGTGACAATGTTTGCCAATCGCTTCGCCATCTGGACGGACGCCGAAAGCGACCAGCGGCCGGATGAGGATGTGCCGCTATCGGCTCTCTCCACCGGTGCCGAAACTGGCGATTTTCAACCCTTCAATGCGACCGAGGACAATGTACGCGAGGTTTTGGACACAGGCCTGTTTTCATCGCGCGGCGCCGCCCGAATGGGGTGGGCGCATCAAAGCTACGCAGAATTCCTGGCTGCCGATTACCTCGTCACGAAGCAGGCTTCTACCGAGAACATCCTGAAAATATTGTGTCATCCGAGCGGCGGGCTTATCCCTCAGCTTGAGACCGCGGCGGCATGGGTGGCCTCGCGTAGCGAAGCGGTGCGCGGCCGGCGTATCACGCAGGAGCCTTTTGCGCTGCTCCACGGCGACTTGCTCAGCTGGAGCCAGAGCGACCTCGCCGCCCTTACCGACGCGCTTCTCACGGCCTTCCACAAGCAGCGCGCCCACGACTTTGGCTTCGGGATCGCCCTCGACTATCGGAAGCTTGCACACCCAGGCCTTGCGAACCAACTGCGGCCCTACATCATCGACCCCGCCAAGCACGTAATCGCACGAAGGGCAGCCTTGATGATTGCACGAGCCTGCTTTCTTCGCGAGCTGCAGGCCGAACTCCTCGCCGTGGCTCTCAATCCGGCCGACGATCCCTCGATCCGGGCATGCGGTTTCGGCAATCGGCGACACCAGCGACGACAACGCCATGGTACAGCTTATACCGTTGGCGCGCGGTGAGATCCCCTGATCCGCATGACGAGATTAAGGGGCGGGCGCTACAAATCCTGTGGCCGAACCATCTGCCGAGCGCTGAGTTGTTTCAATTGATCACGCCGCCAGCCGAGCATTTCGTTGGCGCGTACGTGACGTTCCTCACGCGTGATCTGACTAAGGGTTTGTCACGAAATAAGCGCGTGATTTGGCGGATGAGTGTTTGGTGAGATGGTGTAGTTCCACTCGCCGTGGAACTCGGCGCGTTTGATGTTGATGGCGGCCATCTCGGCGTCGGATACGACAA
>Ga0306921_10009539_pt1 | contig 10298 bp, 12 predicted proteins | sample sta12Cox44000080_FD_203760 | JGI IMG/M metagenome (GOLD analysis project Ga0306921, IMG submission 203760) | Lab enrichment of tropical soil microbial communities from Luquillo Experimental Forest, Puerto Rico - statoxic.12C.oxic.44.000.080 (v2)... | ecosystem: Environmental > Terrestrial >...
AAGAAATCAAAGCTAATGCCAGAGGTTTTCGATCCTTCCGTAACTACCGCACTCGAATTCTCTTCTTCTGCGGAAAACTAACCTTTTTCACAGCATGAAAATCACCCGGAAAATGCTGAAGAGCGTACTTGAGGGCTGCAGTTGCGCGAGCTGCGCCTTGAGCGCGTTTATCTGTTGCACAAGCAAATCCTGGTTCTGGTTGGTTGTAGCCGCGTTCGTCTTTAGGGCATCCTCGAGTACATCAATTTTCGCGCTCAACGCACGGATTGAATCTTGAGTCCGCTGTGCGCTTTGTTTCCTTGCCTCCAGATCGGAACCCGGTGCTTTTACTACTACTTGCTCTCTCGCCGGTGTTACTCTCTTTCGATGCGAGAACGCTGGAGGAGGATCCTTCGAATAGCCTTCTAAAGCGTGTGCACAAGAATACTTTTCGAATCTATGCCTGAGAGCGATATCCACCCACATGTCGTTCCACCGTCTTACATACCCCTGATCCGCACAGCCCGTGATCAGTGTGGAACAGACACCCACCAGAAAAACAGTTCTCATTTCGCCCCCTTCTTTCGATTTTCTTTTCCCCACAGAGGCTGGAGATTACTGAAATGAAAGCAGGCTTTTTGCTGGTCGGTGTCAGTAAGATCGAAAGACGCGCATGGGCGAATATGGTCTACGTGCCACACAGGCCCGTAATTATTCCACTCCATTCCGGATATGAACTGATTTTGCAGGTGAAGCATTAATTCGGATTTGGTACATCCTACCAACTGCTTCATGGTTGCTGACTTCACCGCCCCTTGATACTTCAACGCGCTGCGCAATCTATTTGCAAGATACAGGCGGATACGGTAACCGGAGTCTATTTTAATCCGCAGCTTACTGCGTTCTTGATTGGCTCTTAGTTTGGCCTCTTTATGTTCTTGATAATACTGCTCGTCATAGAGCGCCTTCACTTCTTTCAATTCCGCGCGGCGCAGTTTTCTGGTGGACGATTCTCTCTTTCTAGCATTTATCTCTTCTTTGTTTTGATCATAATACGCTCTTGAAGCAGCGTTAAGTTTCTCTTTGTTTTCAATGTAGTACGCCTTAGAAGGCCCTCTTCGACAAGTTTTGCATATCGAATTGCGACCGTCTTTATGCAGCCTATGCCGATCGAAGCTGTCTATAGGCTTTAGCTGCTTACACGCCCTACACGGTTTTTGATCGCTGTGCATTACTGTGATGGTTGGGGCGAAATTGCAGGATGCGCCAATTGTTGAGACTCATCTTGTAAAGCCTTGGCGCGCTCCTCCAGACGGTCGCTGGCTTCGTCCAGCTTTTGAGTCAGAGTTGGATCAATCGGCACATAAGGAGGCGCATTTTGTTGTTGAGCCTTGGCGTCACGCTCGCTGCGAGGTTGCGTGATCTTTTCCTGAATTTTCCGATCTTCTAAGAACGCCGATTGGACTTGAGCCAAGCGCCTGGAACCACCAACCGTGGCTCTTCCCGTAAGAATATTCTCGGTGACGTAGACATAAAAGAGTTTTCCGGCGGGAACCCTGATGAAAAATCCATCCTTCTCAATCGCATTCATTACCATTTCTGCGTATCGATCTAACACTGCCTCGGTGCCTAGTGCTGGTGGGTTAATGATATAGCCCGGCACACCGCCCGCACCGCTGATATTTGGGCTCGCCACCGTTTGGCCGAAAACGTTGGTGACAGTCCCTTGAACCGACTGCGCGATCCCAGCGATAAATGTTGCCACGAACAGATTGAGTTCGGCGGCATTGTTGCTGCGCAGAACGACACCGCGAAGGCCTGCGCTGCCGTCAGTAATTCCCCATGTTTTAACCTTGGGATCAACAACAACTGACCCCACCATCAGCGCCTTGAATTCCGGGTCGTCTTCCCGGTCCAGCGCGTAGCCCTTTACAACCAGCTCCCGGTCACCGAGCTTGCCAATATCGGGTTCGAATAAGGTGAAAGTCCAAGCACCCTCAGCCACGATGCGTTCCCGGTTTTTATCGACCTGGGCCAGGCCGTGAACCTCCGAGCACTTAGAAATGATGATTTTGCCGTCCCATACCAGGTCATCGGTTACGAGCCCAATTACCGGCGTAGAAATGTTGGAGGAGTCAATGGTGTTTACTAATTTGCAACGGACCATCCGGTACGCCGGCGCGTAATCGCCGAGATCTTCTTCTTGCTCTGGCGTTGGTTCCGGCGCAGCGGTCGAGGTGTAGATACGCATCGGAGCGAATTTCTTTTCGGTCACAGCTGCCCGCTCCGGGACAGGTTCAGGATTGACTTCTACGATCTCCGGTGTGGGTTGCGGGAGGACAGCATCTGCCGGGGCTACGGGGTGCTCTGTGTGAAACGATGGCTGTTGCAACCCATCAGGTTCAGGAACAGGAGCAGAAGACGCCGTAGGTGCTTGCCGTTTTGGCAGCCTCTTTGCCAAAATAAACCATGCACCAGCCCCGCCGCCGGCGACCAGCACTAGCGATAGAACAATCGCAATCGTCTTTCTCATGGTAGGTTACTGTTCCTGGTCAATGGAGACCAGACTCTAGGAGCGATTTTCGCCGGTCTCGGCGACGCTTGCTCAAACTGGAACAGAATAGCCAGGTCATTAAGCGCTGTCGTCTGGATCATGATCTCGTACACCCGTCCGGCAATAACCACGCCAAGATTCTGTGCCGCTCCGGGCCTCAAACGATCTGATGCTGACCCAGTTCAAGCCCGGCGAGATGTAGAAGTCTCCGGCTTCTTCATTCGGCTTTTGCGTAAATCCATCGCCTTCAAGCGATTGGATCTGCGCCGGGAATTGTAGAGTCGTGACGGCACGAGTCGAAACGTTAACAGTAACAGGATTTCGCTGATCGAGGATCTCCTGGCGGACACGATAACTCAGGTCTTCGGAAAAAACCGAAGAACTTAGCAGTAACGCAACGACGACCATTGCCCCCAAGGCTCGTTTCTTAAAAAACTGTGAAAGGCTTCGAGATATCTTGGATCTGGTTTCTTCCGAATGTTCCTTTCCAAACATTGGGTGATTTTCACCTCTGTGAATACCCTTATGAGCAATAGATAAATTAAGCTTGTGCTCACTGGAGAATGTCCTTCCTAGCTTGGCTTCCGAGATCCTTCTTTTCGTTTCTTCTGACTTCGGCTTACCAAAATTATGGCTCCCAATTGAGACGCAGACATTTTCTCGCGTGCCTCTTTGGAATGCTTCTTGCCGAAGAAGGGATGATTTTTTCCGGAAACGGCAGCAGAGATTTTTGTTTTGCTCTCCTCAGAATGGGGCTTCCCTAGACGCGCCACCGAAAGCTTGGCTCTTGTTTCCGCAGACACGTATTTACCAGCATGCGCAGCACCTATTTTTGCTCTTGTTTTTGCAGATACAGCATGTCCCAACAAGCAGGCAACTCGTCTGGCTATTCTCTCTTTTGACTGCCGTTTGCCCAACTGGCCCGCAGCAATTCGCTGACGACCTTCAATGGAAGGGTACACACCCTGGCCCCCATCTGTGAGATTGCACAGATTTTCTCTCCCGTACAAAGCGATAGGTGCCACTTCATTGGCGAGACATGGCCATTCGTCCTCGTGCTCGAATATCTTAAATGCTTCATGCTTCAATCCCAGGCTGCTAATCTTCCTGAGTTTGCTCAACAGCTTAGGGTTGTGATGCTCTTTTGCGCCCATCATGTAGGAGTGGACACGAATCCGGCGCCCATAGCCCTTCCCAACGTAAAATACCGAATCATCCCTAGGATCTATTAAGAAGTAGGTATAGTGCATGCGGACTATTTCTGGCTTATCTCAGAAGACGCGTACGTATACTGAAATACCATCAATGGGTATTTTTTGTTCCTCCCTAGGTCGGGATTCCTGGCAAGACTTAAATCGATAGATACTGGCCTCACCTCCTGCGTGGCCGTGCCATGGACGGTTCCAGTGGTGACGATTTGTCCGACCACACGGGATTTTATAATTCCATTACCAATTGGTTGAGCATCGATGGACTTTATCTCCACGTGCGACCGCAAATTCTTGGCTGCATATTCTGCTTTAGCCTGAGCGAATTCTTCTCTCACTTCTCGCGCCGTGTTCACATCGAAGAGCAGCGGAATTAGTTCCTCGTTGTCGAGGCCAGCCGGATTGCGGTCCAGGATCGATTTAACAGCCCAGCTGACACTGGTATCGACGATCTCTTTGGAGTCGCTGGGGTCCACGACCGGGCTCAGCAGCAACGACCCAGACGCGAGATCGAACACCACCACCTTGTCTTTCGCCCGCGATTGGAGCGAATACCAAACGGGCGTTGCGATATTGCACAGCACGCTGGCCACCAACGCGATTGCCAACCAGTTTGCCGTTCTGCGGCCATTTGCCAATGTTCTTGCCGGGTTACTCATTTTGATCTCGCCTTGATAAATCCAATTGCTGCGTCAGCCGCGCCCCTTGATCGCGATGTAGAAACGGGCTGCCGCCCTTCGCACAGGCCTTCCGCAGACTGCGTTATACTGGACAGAGGTAAGGACATCACCTCACCAGTTCCCGCGCCAAGAGAAGCTCCTAGCGCCGCGCCTGGCGCTCCTCCGAGCCCGCTTCCGACCAATGCGCCAGTGATTCGTCCGCCCGATTCCGCCCCGCGCGCCGCGTGTTGACCGACAACACTCGCAAGATTGCCCCACATATCCGCCGCGAAATTGCTCCCGCTGGTGACCATTTTGGCGATCAGGAACGGCGCGCCGATCGTGCCGACCACCGGCACCAGAACCGCGAGCGTCAGCGAGGCCAGACTAAATAGTAGCTCGCCAAGCTCCGCGTTGATATTCGGCGGTTGCAACGATTGCAACGCAGCCATCGTCCCGATGTGCACGATCGCCCACCCGATCGGCCAGCACATCACACCGAGCACGCTTTTAATGAAATTCTGGGCTGATCCGTGCGCCGCGGGAACGCTGAGGCACGCAATCCAGATCGGAATCAGTAAACGGCTGAACAGCATGATTAGCTTTTGCAGGACCAACATGCCCTGCATCACGAGAACCGTGAACCATGCCATCAAGCCGATAACCAAAGTGAAGAGTGCCCGCATCTCGTATTGTGCCCATTTTGCGAAATCCCACGGCATGAGACCTTGCGGCTCAGGGCCCACATTTGAGCGAAGGTACTTCTCGAGCACGCCATACGGCCGCGTAAAATCCATCGCGAGCGACGCATCACCAGGATTCGGCACGACCAACCAGTTAAGGGACGGCATGGCGCTCGCGATCGCGCCGACCAATCCGTTTGCGATCTGTTGCGCGAGGGTCATCAGCCACGGTGCGCCGGCAATGCACGCAAACAACGCAATCAATCGGCCGGAGGGGGCGAACACCGTCTCGGCGGTTAGAATCCCGATGTAGTAGCCGATTAAAAGAATCAGCACGCCTACCAGAACGAACCCCGGCAATACTTGGTTAACAATCTTGACAATCTCCGGGATCGGCACCAAGGCGTTCAGCAATTGCTGGATGCTCATGTTCACGGCAACACTCCTCCTCGCGTCGGTGTGCCGCCGATCACGCGCGCAAACCCGTCTGCCTCGCGCTGAAGGTCCTCGGTGCGTTCCTGAATCAACCTTTGCCGATCGGCTTCTAGCACGCGCGCCGCGTCAGTCTGGTTCGCCAATTGTTGAATCGCGGCCCGTTGCCCGGTCAAATTGGTGGTTTGGGAAAGCGCATTTATCTGAGCGTGGATCCCGTTGACCTGCGCAGCATACTTCTCGGTCTCCATCTGCGTGGAAGCCGCGTTCAGGTTCTGCATAGCGGTTGTCAACTGCTGCTGGAGGGACGCCATCTGGGCATTGTAGGTCCGCTGCTGAGTGTTGTAGCTCTCGACCATGTCGTTGACGGCGGCGAATTTTCTAAACGCATCCGGCTGGTACCGAACCTGATTTCCGTACCTATCCAGCGTGCCAGTCAAATTCGAGTACAACCCGTTTGCTGTGTAGCCAAGCGCCGACGCTCCATTAGCCGCCTGCCGATATGCGGAAAGCGACTGACCAATCCCGGAAGTCAGCACCGAGGCGGTATTCATGAACGACGAAAGCCCAAGCATGTTCACGTAGTATTGAGGGTTGCCGAACCGCTGCAGAGCGGTGATCTGGTTCTGTATTTGCGCAACGCCCTGTCCGATTTGGGTAACCTGATTTGCTACGGTTTGTACGTATTGTGCATAATTTCGTACCTCATTCATTCCGTTTTGCGTAAGGCTAGGAATATCTTCGACCAGAACGTACGCCTGCGCTTTGGCGCTCATAAGCCCGGCCACTAACAACGATAAGAGCGACTTTTTCATTGTCCGACTCCTATTTGGCAAACTTCAGCTAGTGCATCAGAATGCCTTTTTCTGTTCAGGTAGTTTTGCCTTGGAACTGACATCTTGGCTCTGGTTTCTGCAGACGGACGATAGCCCTTCCGTGCTGCTACTCTTTTAGCTACTGCCTCTTGAGACTGCCGCTTCCCCGTGAGAGCAGCAGACATTTTGGATCGCGATTCCAAAGAATGCTTGCGACCTAAACGAAATGCCGCAATCTTGGCCTTACTTTCTTCTGAATGCTTTCTCCCACGACTCGACGCGGAGATCTTATCCCTGTGCTCATTGGAGAGAGGTTTCCCAACATGTGCTAAAGCGATTTTAGCCTTCGTCTCAGCGCTAAGCTTCTTTCCGAACCAGTAAGCGTTTTCGCCCTTAAGCGCGACAGAGATCTTTGCTCTATGCTCTGGGCTAAACCTGACTCCCCTCTTAGTGGCCGCCATTTTCGCCAAAGATTCTTCAGAAAGTCGTCGTCCCAATCGAGCAGCAGAAATCTTCGCCCTGGTTTCTTCGGAGCGCTTTCGTCCACGATGTAGCACTGAGATCTTATCCCTGTGCTCCTTGGAGAGAGGTTTCCCAATATGTGCAAGAGCGATCTTAGCCTTCGTCTCAGCGTTAAGCTTCCTTCCGAACCAATAAGCCTTATCACCTATAAGCGAGGCAGAGATCTTGGCCTTGTGCTCTGCGCTCAATTTGACATCTCTCTTAGTGGCGGCCATTTTCGCCAGAGATTCTTTAGACAGTCGGCGGCCTATTGCAGCCCGTTTCATCTTCAGTCTCGCTTCCTCTGAATGCTGATAACCAGTGATTCCTTCTCCGCCGTCCGTAAGGTTGCAAAGCTTATCCCTCCCATAAAAGGAGATCGCCATAACCTCGATTACATGGCAGGGCCACTCTTCCTCATGTTGAAAGATCTTTTCGACGGGAATCTGGAAGCCGAGACCACGAATTTTCCGAATCTTGTTTTGCAGCTTCGGATTACAATGGCCCCCACGAAAAGCAGCAGGCTGGTGCCAATACACTCTCCTACCAACACCTTTACCGACGTAGAACACATCTCCGTTTCTCGGATCAATAAGGTTTTACACGTAGTGCAACATGCTTACCGCGCGAAGCGCTGCGCCTCCTGCATCGACCAATAATCCCGCTTCGCCGCATCACTGAGGCCTTTTTCGTACCCTTCTGCAAAATCGGGAGAGACCTCTCTTTTGGCGTACACCCCTGTACCCATCAGTTGATCGCCCTTCTCGGTCAGCACTTTTGTGCCCATGCCCTCTACTGTAACGGTTCCGCGTTTTTGCGGAGACGAGATACAACTACTGAATAGGAGAACCGCTCCAAAAATAAGTATGGTCTTCATCTAGTGACGCCTCATCTGGTCTTCGAAAGCCGCCATATAAGCTTACGGCTGACAGAAAACAGGTGGGATATTTTTACCGTTGAAAGTTTTCCCCCATCGAGAAGTCGAATAATATCGTCTTCTTGTGATGAGGTAAGCTTCTTAGCCCTTCCATGAATCTTCCCGGCAGCGATCCGAGTTTGTATTTGCTCTGATATCTTCTTCCTGATTTCCGGGGAGTGCTTCTTACCAAACATTCCATTGTTCGAACCAGCCAACTCCGGACACTTCCTGCCTTTACGCGCAGCCGATATATTTGCTCTATGCTTTAATGATTTTGGCTTACCCGTAGCTGCGACAATCATTTTCGCTATCGTCTTGGGGGATAGCGGTTTCCCTTTCAGTTTCTCCGATATCTTATCCCTCACTTCTTGAGGCATTGCCTTTCCAAAGTTGCCATTCTTAGAACCCGTCGTAGCGGCAACTCGTTTCGCAATTACCTCTGGAGACTGTTTCTTTCCGAACCAAAACCCTTTTGATCCAGACTGGGATGCAGATAATCTGGCTCTCGACTCCTCCGACATGAGCCTACCTGAGACTCCTTCTCCTCCATTTGTCAGATTGCAAAGGTGGCCCAGGCCGTAGAACGCAATCGCAGCAATCTCGTTTGCGTGGCAGGGCCACTCATCTTCATGTTCGAAGATTTTCTCTGCTATAGGCACCAATCCAAGACTGAGGATCTTTAGAATCATGTTTTTCAATTTTAGATTCCCGTGACTACCACGACCCTGTAAATGCCGATGCATGCGGCCCTTGACGCCCTTCCCAACATAAAAGACCTCATTACTGCGAGGATCTATCAGGACGTAGGTGTAGTGCATTTCCGAGCCTCCGTTATAATCCCAGTCACTATGTCATCGTACCCCAGCAACACTTTCTGGCGCTCGTCCCAGACCTTGTTATCAGAGGCACCTGCGTATACAACTTCAGGTGCGACTATATTACGGAATGTGCCGACAAGCTTTCTGCGCGGATCCGGAGCCACCATGAGGAATGAGCTGAATTTTCGTCCGGTCTGATACTCAGGGAGCGGGTACCGTTTCACGGCTTCTTTTGCCGAGTCGCTCAATTCCAAAGCGGACGCTATCTCGTCCACAGCCCGAGGACTCGGCTGAGCGGACACGATAAAGAGCTTTGTATTATCGAGAACAGCCGCCCGTAACGTCTCATCTGCCGACTGGAGAGCTGCGGACTGTTGGAATACGGTGCAGACCACGGCGCCATATTTGCGCATCTGGGCATAAAATTCTTTGAGCGCTTTCGCGCCGCCTGGGAGTTGGATCATCCGCAGTCCCTCCTCGAAAATGACGAGCTTCCGCTCAGCGCGCGGCCGCTTGATCACCTGTTGTCGAGCCACATTGAGCACAAGGAAGTGTGCCGCGGCCCGCAGTTCATCCATCGCGTCCGGGATACGCCCGAGTTCAAAGTGCGTAACATCCCCGTCCAGCCGGACGGTTGTTACGCCGTCAAAAAGACGCCCGTAAGAGCCGTCCGCCTTCCAGACACTTAACCGGTCACCAATCTTCACCGCTTCGGCGTTATCGTCGTACCCACCAATCGGCGTCAGGGTCATCAGTTCGACCAATTGGGAATGCGTCGGCATTTCCTCAGGCGCCAGGTACGACATCCCCAGATCACGGACGATCCTCCGAGTCAGATGATGCGTGGTGAACTTGGCGACTTCGTATTCGTCAACTTCGGGCGTCTCCCTGTCTCGCAGCTCGCTCCAGGCATCGAGGAAACTGTTCCCTTCACCGGGCATTTGCGCCCGATGCGCCTCGATCCAAGACGCTCGGCGAGCTATTAAATTGGCTTCTTCGGCATGCGTCCTGAACCATTCTTCCCATGCCGAATCGTATAGCAGACTGATATGACTGGTGAGAAGACTCTGCAGGCCCGAAATCCGCGCCTGGTCAATGTTGTTGCCTACATTCTCGCGCAACATCTGCAGGCAGAGCGCCACCGCGGTGCCGACATGTTCGCTGGTAAGCGGCAGACCGCAGGTATCCAGGTAATTGATCGTGGTCGTTCCCCCTGGCGTGATGACGATTGGGTGACCACCCGCAGTCTGCACTGTCGTGCCATGGGACATGCCTTCTTCAACAACCAGGATGTAGCCAAAGTTGTGTGCTATCTGCGCCCATAGATCAGTTAGCAAGATCGATTTGCCGGCGCCGACCACGCCAAAAATCAGCATATGCTGTGGCACGCGGCCCACTTGCGTGGTAAGGCCAACCAGACCGCCTTTCGGCGAATCGTAAAGGGCTTCCGCCGAGTCCAAGCGCCCTGTAAAGGTGGCCGACCAGGGAAGCAGTTCGGCGGCCGTCTCATCGTCGGTCGGCAGATCGTATCCCCGATAAGCCCCAAAGGTCCAACCGGGCCACGTCTGGAACCAGAGTTGGCGCGCAGTTTCAGCGTTGGTGGCGTAGTGGCACGTCGCGCCGGCCATCGAACTAAAAGCGTTCCTGGCGATGCTGGCACGCGATATCAGCGCGTCAGCGTCCCTGTGCTACAGCCGCAACACGAAAAAAACGTTCATCGCAACGACGTT
>Ga0306921_10009540_pt1 | contig 10298 bp, 8 predicted proteins | sample sta12Cox44000080_FD_203760 | JGI IMG/M metagenome (GOLD analysis project Ga0306921, IMG submission 203760) | Lab enrichment of tropical soil microbial communities from Luquillo Experimental Forest, Puerto Rico - statoxic.12C.oxic.44.000.080 (v2)... | ecosystem: Environmental > Terrestrial > Soil...
ACGGTGCTGCCTTCCTGGGTCAGCGATGCCTGTACCAGCGGGTGGAGATGGAAGCGGATGGCGAAAGCCTGGCCCGCGCGCCCGGTGAGACGATCCTCGCCGCGCAAATCCTCGCCATCGGCTGAAAGAAAGAGCTGGCGCGCGTGACGCAAGCCAAAGGACGGTTCGTAAGCGTCATGGCTCGCCTGGAACCACTGTGCGCCGTCCTCCTCGGCGCGTTCGCAGGCGATAAGGTGGGGCGCTCGCACGAAGCCGCCATCGGCGCGAAGCTCGCCCGCGTTGGTGTCGGCGACGATCAGCGTCGAATGTGCCGCCGTCGTGCGCGCCGCCGCGCGCCACTGCGCGTTCGATCCATTATAACCGCCGCAATTGACGATGAGCCGCTCGCGCCCATAGCTCATCTCGAAAGAGAGGATGCCGGCATGCGCCTCGTCGTCGAAGCCGCGCGGCGGCGGCGCGCCCGCATCGGCGAGCACGAGACTGCGGCCTGCCTGCAGGCGCTGGAAGCCGCTGTGCGGCGCGGAGAGCGGCGCACGGCCTTTGGCGTCGGCGCGTGCCAGCACGAGATCAATGCGGTCGGCCGTATCTTCATCGCTGCCGTTGAAGAGCGTTAGTCCCCCATCGCCATGGCGGAAGAAGCGCAGCATCGGCGCGGCGCGGTCAATGGCCGATTGCAGCGCTTGCGGCACCTCCTTCTCGGCCGCGCGCAAGATGCTGCGCGCATCGATGAGCGCCATGAGCGCGGCCAACTGCGCCTTCGGACTGCGCGTGGCGTGACCGCCGTCCGGCAGGATCTGGCGATCGACCTCGCGCGCGAGCTTGCGCAGCGCGCGGTCGAGCTTGCCTTCGGCGCCGCAGGCGGCGGCTGCGGCGATGAGCCCGCGCAGCGCTCTCAAGCGCGGCACGCCCGCCGCTTCGACCATTGCAACGCGGTCGAGATGGCGCATTTGCCGTGCGAGGCTCGCCATCAGCCGGCGCCTGAGCGCCGCATCCGTGCTGAGGCGCCCCCAATGCGTGAGCCAGGCGATGGCGCGATCTCCGGCGACATCGGCGCGCCAAGCGGTCGCCTCCCAGGCGTCGCAGCGATCGAGCCAATCGGCGGCCCAGGCTTCCGCCTTCTTCCAGCCTTCGGCCGCGCCGGCAGCGGCAATATCGTCGAGCCACGAAAAGCCGTGCAGCGCGGCGAGCAGGCCCTGCAGCGGCGCCGCGGTTTGCAGGGCGTCAGTCGTCCAAGGCGGAGTTTGCGCGCGCACGATTCCGCCCGCGAGGTGGAATTCTCCCGTCAACAAGGCAGCGCCCCGCTCAACATCGCCTGGCCAGGGATCGCGCAGCGTCAGCGCCGGCTCAGCTGGTGCCGGGCCCCAAAGGCTCAGGTGATAGGGCGCCGAACCGAACACGACCGAGCGCGGCAGCCGCATCAAGGGCGCGCACCGCACGCCGCGGCGCGCAATCGCTGCAGGTTGGCGGCGTAGCACGCGGGCCCGCCGGCGAAGCTTGCGCTGCCCGCGACCAACACGTCGGCACCGGCGGCAACCGCGGCGGCAGTCGTCTCCCCATTGATGCCGCCGTCGACCTCGAGATCGACGTTCCGCGCGAGGCTATCGAGGCGCCGACGCAAAGCGCTGAGCTTCTCGAGTTGGGCGCCGATGAAGCTCTGCCCGCCGAAGCCGGGGTTGACGCTCATGACCAGCACGAGGTCGACGATGTCAAGCACATGCTCGACCGCGGCCGCCGGCGTGGCCGGATTGAGCGCGACGCCGGCCCTCTTGCCGAGCGACTTGATGAGCTGCAGCGTGCGGTGGAGATGCGGGCCCGCTTCGGGATGGACGGTGATGATGTCCGCCCCGGCAGTGGCAAATTCCTCGATATAGGGATCGACCGGCGCGATCATGAGGTGGACGTCGAATGGCAGCGCTGAATGGGGGCGGAGCGCCCTCACCACCGCCGGCCCGATGGTGAGATTGGGGACGAAGTGACCGTCCATGACATCGACGTGAATGTAATCGGCACCCGCCGCGGTGATCGCGCGCACCTCTTCGCCCAGGCGCGCGAAATCGGCCGATAAGATCGACGGCGCCAGGCGAACCGGTTGCTGCATGGCGCTTGGTACCAGGGAACCGGGCATGCCGCAAGGCGGCGCCCGCACGCATGCGCCCGCGGCAATGATTGCTAGAATGCCCCTGCTAGCCGACGCGGACGAGACGCACGGCGTAGAAGCCGTCGATGCCGTCGAATTGCGGCAGATGGCTGGGCAGCGTGCGGAGATCGCCCTCCGCCGTGACGCATTCAGCAAGTCCGCCGACATCGGCGGCGGTAATGGGCCAGCGCTTCACTGGCGCGCCCCGGGAAAACAGGCGCTGCACTTGGAGCGGTCCCTCTTGCGCCTCGAGCGAGCAGGTGCAGTAAACGAGCGTGCCGCCGGGTGCTAGCATGTCAATCGCGGCGCCGAGCAAGCGCTCCTGCACCGCGGAGAGCCGCGCCACATCGTCGGGCGATTTGAGGTGCGGCACGTCGGGATGGCGGCGGATGGCGCCGGTGGCGGTGCAGGGCGCGTCGAGCAGCACGAAGCGGGCGGGTTCGGCTGGCCGCCACACCGCCGCGTCGGCCACCAGGCTCTCGACCGGGAGACCGAGCCGAGCCAAATTGAGATTGAGCCGCTCGAGCCGCCGCGGCGATCGGTCGATCGCCGTCACATAGGCACCGGCGGCGGCAAGCTGTGCCGTCTTGCCGCCTGGTGCGGCGCAGAGGTCGATGACACGCTCGCCAGCGATTTTGCCGAGGAGTGTCGCGGGAATGGCGGCCGCTGCGTCCTGAACCCACCAAGCGCCTTCGCTGTAGCCGGGCAGGCTCATGATCGCGCCGCCGCCGGTGCGGCGCAGCGTGCCGGTCGGCAAGAGCACTGCGTCGAGCAGACCCCGCCACTTCTCCACATCGCCGCGTAACGTGAGATCGAGCGGCGCTTCCTTGAGGTGTGCCTGCGCGACGGCGCGTGCGCCGGCCTCGGTATAGGACTGGCTCCAGCTGCGCCACAGCCAATCGGGCGTGTCGAGGCGCGCTGCGTCTTGTTCCGCGACAAGCCCCGGACCCTCCTGGCTCAAGCGCCGCAGCACGGCGTTCACCAGACCCTTATGCGAGATGAAGCCGCGCATGTCGGCGAGGTCGACGGTGGTGGCGACCGCGGCATGCGGCGGCGTGCGCAGGAACAAGAGCTGCGCGATGCCGAGCCGCAGCATGTCATGAACCATGGCGGCGCGCGGCGGCAGCGGCGTATTGAGGCAATGCGCGATGAGCGCGTCGATTTGCCCGAGCCGACGCAGCACGGTCGCCACCAAAAGGCGCGCAAACGCGCGGTCGCGCGCCGGCAGCCCACCCATCTCCCCGTTGTCTTCGATCGCGTCGTCGAGCGGCCGCTTGCGCCGGAGCACGGCGCCGATGAGGTCAATCGCCACGCTGCGCGCGGAGGGTGGTGCGGTATGAGTGGCCACGGAATGTACTACCATAGCGCCCCTGGGATTCCCGGCGATGTCCGCAAACGCCGGCTCGCGTCGATTGTTCCGACCTTCGTTGCGGTTCAGACTGGCCGCCGCGCTCCCCACGGCCCGGCCTCGCGGGCACCGCCGCCGCTCCACGCGCCCATCCCCCGCGCGACCGTCATCGCCCGGAGCAGCCGCACGCGCTCCTCGGTCGACGGATGGTTGGCGAAGAGACGGGCAAGGTTAGCACCGCGCAAGGGATTGACGATGGAGAGATGCGCGGTTGCGGGATGCCGCTCGCACCGTGCCGGCCGCCTCTTTTTTCGCCAACAAGGCGAGCAGTCCGCTCGTTATGGCTACCGCTGCATGCTGCAGGTCGCGGCCGGTGGCGAAGGCGCTGGGCTGTGCGCTGTCGATGAGGTAGAGCGCGGGCATCGAGCAGATCTGCGCGTTGCGCGAGGTTCGCCACGAGATCATAGAGCCACGGCGCCATCAAGGTGCGGCGCCATCATCGAGCGCGCTGCGCGCTCTGCGGCGTGTTGCCGTCGCCCAAGTCCCAATAGAGGCCCGCCATGATGGCGAGTCCGCTCCGCGCGACGCCTTTGAGGAGATGCTCGTTGGGCGCATGCTGCGAGCAGGCGGCATAGGAGTGCGGCACCCACACGGTCGGCAAATCCAGGAGCTCGCTGAAAATGTCGTTGGGCAATGAGCCGCCGAGATTGGGAAGAATGGCGGGCGGGCGGCCGGTACTGCGCGCGATCGACTGTGCTGTCCAGGTCACCCAGGGGTCCTCGGGATCGAGACGCGTTGCCGCGAAGTTGCCCTTCTCCGCTGGCGTGATCTCGACCATGGAGAATCCCGCGGCATCGAGGTGGCGGCGCAGCGCCGGTAGAAATTGCGCCGGATCGGTGCCGACGACGTAACGGATCTGGCAATGGGCGAAGGCGCTGGGCGGGATGGCATTGACGGGCGCGTCGGGGTTGCCGGTCTTGAAGGCCAGCACCTCGAAGCTCGACCAACCGAAGACCCGCTCCGCTGGCGAGAGGCCGGGCTCGCCCCACTCGGGATCGATGGCGGGTGCATCCGGACCGCCTTCGATGGCAATGTCGGCCAGCGCATGGCGCACCGAATTCGGCAGATGCGCCGGGACCCAGGCGCGCACGCGGATGGCGCCTTGGGCCGAGGTGATGCTGGCGATCGCATGGGCGAGGATGATGCCGGGATTGGCGAGAAGTCCGCCCCAATTTCCGGAATGGTGCCCGCCGCGACGCAAATTGACGCTCAGGCGGAAATCGACGATGCCGCGCGCGCCCAAGAACAGCGTCGGCCGTTCGGGCGCGACGCGCGGGCCGTCGGAGGCGAGAAAGAGATCGGCGGCGAGAAGCTCGCGATGGCTGGCGCAAAGCTCGCGCAAGCCCGGCGAACCCACTTCCTCTCCCGTCTCGATCAAGAACTTGGCGTTGAAGCCGAGCCGGCCGCGCGTGCGCAACACGGCGGCGAGCGCGCCCATATTGACGCTGTGCTGCCCCTTGTTGTCGGCGGTGCCGCGACCATAGAGGCGTTCGCCTCGCTCCTCGAGCCGCCAGGGCGAGAGCTCGTCGACCCATTGTCCCTCCAGGCCACGAATGACGTCGCCATGCCCGTATCCCAATACCGTGGGCGCCGCACCCTCTTCCTGCCGTTCGGCGAAGAGCAAAGGCCCAGCACCCGCGGGGTTGGCGAAGAGGCGGCAGTGGAACCCCAGCAGCTCCAGGCTTGGCCGCATCTCCCCTTCGAGATACGCCATGAGCGCCTCGGCGCGCTCCGGGTTTTGACTCTCGGTCGGAATGGCGACGCGGCGAGCGAGATCGCGGACGAAGCCGCCATCGTCGAAATACGCCTCGGCGGCGGCAATAGCGGCATCGCGGCTCATGGGCGGACCTCAGGTTGCGCGGTGAGGGACTTACCCCACCCCGCGCCCGGCCGCCAGAGCCTTAGCTGGCGTGAGCGGGATGGCCCGTGGTGTGCGGGGTCCAGGACGGCGGATCGCTCGCCGGGAAGCTCTCCTCCGAGGCGCGCTCGATTACGTCGGTGGACGAGCCGCTGTCACGGTCGTGCATCGGCGCTTCGCGGCGGTTGAGGCCGAACAGGCGATAGAGCGAACAATGTCCCGTCGCACCGCGCTCGAGCAGCATCGCGCCGCCCACGGCCATCACGATGCTCGCCGCGGAAGGCCGCCGCGCCAGCCCATAAGCCAGGAGCATCGCACCGCCCAATCCCGAGGCGACCCGCTCCCAATCGCTGACATTGCGCCAATCGGCCTCGGCGGTGCTGAACATTGGGGGATACTCCGGAAAAGAATGCGCGCTCCCTAAACGGGCGCACTTTTGCCGAGGTTCCGCCGCTTAGTCCGCGCGCTTTTCGCCGGTGATGAGCCGCGCCCCGCGCGCGTAGGTGAGCCAGGCCCATGCCCAGTTGACGAAGACGGACAAGCGATTGCGAAAGCCGATGAGAAAATAGATGTGGACGATGCCCCAGAGCACCCAGGCGAGCCAGCCCGTGAGCTTGATGAACGGCAAATCCGCGATCGCCGAGGACCGCCCGATGGTGGCGAGCGCGCCCTGGTCGCGATAACGAAATGGCCTCGCCGTTGGCGCGCCCATCACCCGCGCGGCGATGAGCTTTGCGACGTAGCGCCCTTCCTGCTTCGCCACCGGCGCCACCCCCGGCAGCGGCTTGCCGTGACGATCGAGCACCAGCGCGGCATCGCCGATGACGAAGATGTCGGCATGGCCGGGCACGGAGAGATCGGGCGCCACCTTCACTGTGCCGCCGCGCCCCGCTTCCGCGCCGAGCCAGCGTGCCGCCGGTGTCGCCTCGACGCCGGCGCACCACACCACCGTGGCCGATGCAATGCGCTTGCCGTTGGCGATGACGCCCTCGGCGTCGATCGCTTCGATCGTGGTGTCGAGCAGCAGCTCGACGCCCATGCGGCGCAAGGAGTCCGCGGCGAAATCGGCGAGCTTTTGCGGAAAACCCGCCAGGACCTTTGGCCCAGCCTCGATCAGCAGGATGCGCGCGGCGCGTGGATTGATGCGGCGGAAATCCTCGGCGAGCGCGGCGCGCGCGAGCTCGGCCAAGGCACCCGCCATCTCGACGCCAGTGGGGCCGGCGCCGACGAGGATGAAGGTCATCAGTCGTTGTTGCGCGTCGGCATCATGCGTCGTCTCCGCTTTCTCGAAAGCGAGGAGGATGCGGCGGCGGATGTCGGTGGCATCATCGATGCTCTTGAGACCGGGCGCATGACGCGGCCAATCAGCGTGGCCGAAATAGCTGTAGACCGAGCCGGTGGCGAGAATGAGATAGTCGAAGCCGAGCGCGCCGCCCTCGCGCAGCTCTACTTGACGCGCCGCGGCGTCGACGCCCACGACCTCGTCGAGCAGCATCGTCGTGTTCTTCTGCTGCCGCAGCACGTGGCGGATCGGCGCGGCGATGTCGGCGGGCGACAGCGCCGCCGTCGCCACCTGATAGAGCAGCGGCTGGAAAAGATGATAGTTGTGTCGGTCGATGAGCACGACCTCGACCGGCGTATGGGCGAGATGTTGTGCCGCGGTGAGGCCGCCGAATCCCGCGCCGACGATGACGACGCGCGGCGATGATCGAGTTGGTTCGGTGGACGCGGCGGACATGGGGACTAGGGGATCACCTGCGGTGCTTCGGGCGCGTGACAGACCGCCTCGATGCGATGGCCGTCGGGATCGAGCACGAAGGCGCCGTAATAGTCGGCGTGATACTGCGGCCTGAGCCCCGGCGCGCCGTCGTCGCGCCCGCCGGCGGCGAGCGCCGCCGCATGGAACGCGCGCACCGCCGCGCGGTCGGGCGCACTGAAGCAGAGATGCGCGCCGGGGATCGGTGTCTTGACGCCGGGCTCGCGCGTGATGGTGAATTCGACGCCGAGCGAACCGGGCGCTGCCCCGTAGTCCGATCCTCGTCCGGCGAAATCGACGATCCGGGTCAAGCCAAGCGGACGCAGCGCCGCGTCATAGAACCGGCGGCTCCGCTCGAGATCGCCGACGCCGAGAGAGACGTGATCGAGCATGGGATTGTCACCTCTTCCCTTCATCGTCATTCCTGCGGGAAGCAGGAATCAAGGATGGACGCGCTCCGTCGCCTGCCCAGGGACGACGAGATACTATGGTCCCAGCTTCCAAGAAGATGCGCAGCGGAGTGGGAGGCATCAATGGACTATCGCGATCATCACGTCGTCGTCACCGGCGGCACCGGCGCGCTCGGCAGTGCCGTCATCGCGGCGCTCCTCGAGCAAGGCGCGATCTGCCACGTGCCCACCATCGACAAGCGAGAAGTCGAGCGCTTTCCCCATCGGAGCCACGATCGCGTGCGGCTCGTCGAGATTTCCACCTTGGCCGATGAGGGCGAGGTGGCGCGGTTCCATGCGACGGTCCCGCATCTCTGGGCGTCCATTCACATCGCCGGCGGGTTCGCCATGGCGCCGCTCGCCGAGACGACCAAAGCGGCGTTGATGGCTCAGCTCGAGATGAATCTCGTGAGCTGCTTTCTCTGTTGCGCGGCCGCGGTGCGGGCAATGAAGGGTGGAGGCGGCCGTATCGTCAATGTCTCGGCGCGGCCGGCGCTCGAGCCGCGGCTCGGCGCCGGTATGGCGGCATACACCGTGAGCAAGGCCGGTGTTGCCGCGCTGACGGAGGCGCTCGCCCAGGAAGTGGCGGCCGACGGCATCCTCGTCAATGCAGTGGCGCCCTCGATCCTGGACACGCCAGCCAATCGCCAGGCGATGCCCAAGGCCGACCACGCGCTCTGGCCCAAGGTGGAGGAGGTGGCCGCCACCATCCTTTTCCTCGCCAGCCCGGAGAACAAGGTGACGCGCGGCGCCATCGTGCCGGTTTACGGCCGCTCCTGAAAACGACACCGCCCGCCGAAGGGGCGGGCGGTGCTGGGTCTCCAATGGACCGCGATCAGTCGCGGCGCGTACCGAAGAACTGCAGCAGCAGCAGGAAGAGGTTGATGAAGTCGAGATAGAGCTGCAGCGCCCCCATGATCGCCTTCTTGCCGGCGATCACCTCGCCGTCACCCTCGAGGTACATCTCCTTGATCCGCTGCGTGTCATAGGCGGTGAGGCCGACGAACACGAAGATGCCGATCACCGAAATCGCGAACTGGATCGCCGTCGAGCCGATGAAGAGGTTGACGAGGCTCGCGATGATGATGCCGATGAGGCCCATCATCAGGAACGAGCCGAAGCGCGAGAGATCGGTGCGTGTCGTGTAGCCGTAAAGGCTCATCGCCGCAAAAGTGCCGCCGGTGATGAAGAACACGCGCGCGATGCTCTCGGTGGTGAAGAGCAGGAAGATGCCGGCGAACCACAAACCCATCAGCGCCGAGTAGCCCCAGAAGCTCGCCTGGAGCGCGCCAAGGCTCATGCGTTGCACGCCGAAGCTCATCACCATCACCAAGCCCAGCGGCGCCAACAGCACCACCCAGGAAAGCGGGGTATGAGCGATGTATTGCAGATAGATGCCTTGGCTCAGAAAGGCGATGACGCCCGTGATCGCCAAGCCGCCGGCCATGTAGTTGTAGACGCGCAGCATGTACTGCCGCAGGCCAACATCGATGTCGACTTGCGGGATGGCGGTGCGCGCCGTCCAGCGGTTACCGGAATCGTATGCCATATGACCCCCTGAGGGTTTGATGGGCTCGCTCTGCAATATTGGCATGCGCCAATAGCAAATCAATGAGATAAGGGCAACGATCGGAAGCCCTTGCGGGGACAGCCTTATTCGTTGCGCAGATAGGGCGCGGCCTTGGCGCCCAATGCTCGCCAGGTTCCGGCATAGCCGACCGCCAGGGTGAGGAGCGTGGCGAGAAGGGCGGTCGAGAGGGTGGCGCCCGGCAGGAAGGTCCAGTCCTGGTGCATGATGCGGGTGAGCACGAGATAAGCCGCGACCGTGCCGAGTGCCGCCGCGAGCACGGCGGTGGCAAGACCCAGGAGGCCGTATTCGATGAGGAACGCCCGCGTCACATCGCGGCGGGTCGCCCCCAGCACCTTGAGCACGACGGCTTCATAGACGCGGCGGTGATGGCCGGCCGCCACCGCGCCCGCCAGCACCAGCGTGCCGGCGATGAGCGTGATCGCCGCGGTGGCGCGCAAGGCGGTGGCGATGGCGCCAATGATCTGGCTCAACGCCGCCAGCGCATCCTTGACGGGAATGGCAGAGACATTGGGGAAGCGGTCGGTGACGGCCCGCTCGAGCGCGGTCTCCTCGTTGGGCGGCACGCGCGCCGTCGCGATGTGCATTTGCGGCGCGCCGTCGAGGATGCCCGGCGAGAACACCAGGACGAAATTGATGCCGAGCGAGGTCCAGTCGATCTCGCGTAAGCTCGCGATCTCGGCGGTGACCTCGCGGCCCAGCACATCGACAGTGATGGTGTCGCCGATGTCGAGCCCCATGCCCTTCGCCACCTCGGCATCCATCGAGACAAGCGTCGGCCCGCGGTAGTCGGCCGGCCACCATTTCCCGGCGACGATGCGCGCACCCTCGGGCGGCGTGGGCGTGTAGGTGAGGCCGCGCTCGCTTTGCGCCGCCCATTGCGCCTCGGGCTTCACCACCGCCTGCTCGATCGGCACGCCATTGAGCTTGACGATGCGGCCGCGCAGGCTCGGCACGCGCGCCACTTGGCTGACGCCGGGTGTCCCTTTCACCAAGGCGTCGAAATCCGCCACCTGATCGGGTTGGATGTCGATGAAGAAGAAGGAGGGCGCGTGCTCCGGGAGGCGCTCGTCGATGGTGTCGCCAATATTGCCTTCGATGA
>Ga0306921_10009541_pt1 | contig 10298 bp, 9 predicted proteins | sample sta12Cox44000080_FD_203760 | JGI IMG/M metagenome (GOLD analysis project Ga0306921, IMG submission 203760) | Lab enrichment of tropical soil microbial communities from Luquillo Experimental Forest, Puerto Rico - statoxic.12C.oxic.44.000.080 (v2)... | ecosystem: Environmental > Terrestrial > Soil...
GGCTCGGTCGCCGGCCCGGGCTCGGTCGCCGGCTCAGGCTCGGTCACCGGTGCGGGGCCCGGGTCCTCCTCGGTACCGGACGAGGCGAGCTGGGCGTCGAGGCGGGCCTGGTGGGACCGGATCAGCCCGCTCACGGTCCCGGGCCAGAACGAGCCCAGGGAGGCAGCCCCGGGCGGCGAGCCCGCCGTGATCGCCGCTATCAGCTGGGGCAGCGGAGGCCGGGCCGCGGGATCCTTGGCCAGGCAGGCCGCGGCCAGCTCGCGCAGCCCGCCGGGCACCGCGTCGAGCGCGGGCTCGGCGTGCACCACCCGGTACAGCAGCGACGGGGTCGGGCCGTCCCCGAACGGCGCGGTCCCGGCCGTGGCGAACACGATCAGGCCGCCGAGCGAGAACACGTCGCTGGCCGGGCCGACCAGGCCGCCGCTGGCCTGCTCGGGTGACATGAACGACGGCGTGCCCACCACCAGCCCGGTCATGGTCATCACGGTGGCCTCCCGGGCCCGGGAGATCCCGAAGTCGATCACCCGCGGCCCGTCGATGGCCAGCAGCACGTTGGCCGGCTTGAGGTCCCGGTGCACCAGGCCGCGTCCGTGGATCTCCGCCAGCGCCTCGGCCAGCCCGGCCGCCAGCCGCCACGCCGGGACCGCGGGCAGCGGCCCGGCCGCCGTGACGGCCTCGGCCAGCGAGGGGCCGGCCACGAACAGCGTGGCCAGCCACGGCGGGTCATCGTCGGTTCCGGCGGCCAGCACCGGCGCGGTGTAGGCGCCGCTGACCGCGCGCGCCGCGGCTACCTCCCGCGCGAACCGCACGCGGAACGCCGGATCCGCCGCCAGCTGGGGGTGGACCACCTTCACGGCGACCGCCCGGCCCGCGGGCGAGAACCCCAGGAACACCCGGCCCATGCCGCCGGCCCCGAGCCGGCTGCGCAGCCGGTACGGCCCGGTCTGTCGTGGATCTCCCGCCGCCAGCGGCTCCACCGCTCCTCCTGCTGATCCGCCCGCGCGGCCGTTCCCGGTGGCAGGCCGTCACCGAGTCATAACGTTCCCGGCCGCTCCGGCAGTTCACTGCCATTTCGGTGATCTCCGCGTGATTAGGGTGATAGTCCCGCAACGTATGACCAAGACGGAACCGCACCGCCAAGAGCCCGACCCTTGATCCGCTCCGCCGTGACGGCCGGGTGGCCGCTGGCGTGCGAGAATGAGCCCGACAGCGACGCCGAGCGACGGGAAGTTGCTGATGGAGGCCGGGAAGGGCACGCAGGGCGCGGAGGACGGGCCAGGTGTTGTCACCGGCCGGGACACGCTGTCCGCCGAGGTAGCTGGGCACGACGCGGGCACCAGGTGGGACTACGCGCCCGCGCCCGAGTCGCGGGACATCGTGCGGATCGCGCCCGAGTACGGCCTGTTCGTGAACGGCGAGTTCACGCCCGCTGCCAGCGGCCGGCTGTTTCCGACGGTCAACCCGGCCACCGAGGAGCCGCTCGCCCAGGTGGCCGAGGCCGGCCCGGCCGACGTCGACCGCGGCGTCGCGGCCGCCCGCGCTGCCTACGAACAGGCCTGGAGGCCGATGCCGCCCGCCGAGCGGGCCAAGTACCTGTACCGGATCGCCCGGATCCTGCAGGAACGGGCGCGCGAGTTCGCGGTGCTGGAGAGCCTGGACAACGGCAAGCCGATCAAGGAGTCCCGAGACGTCGACGTCCCGCTGGCCGCGGCGCACTTCTTCTACCACGCGGGCTGGGCGGACAAGCTGGAGCACGCCGGGTTCGGGCCGTCCCCGCGCCCGATCGGCGTCGCCGGTCAGGTGATCCCGTGGAACTTCCCGCTGCTCATGGCTGCGTGGAAGCTGGCGCCCGCGCTCGCGGCCGGGAACACCTGCGTGCTCAAGCCGGCCGAGACCACCCCGCTGACCGCGCTGCTGCTGGCCGAGGTGTGCCAGCAGGCGGGGCTGCCGCCCGGGGTGGTGAACGTGCTGACCGGCGACGGCGAGGCCGGCGCGGCGCTGGTGGCGCATCCCGGCGTGGACAAGGTCGCGTTCACCGGGTCGACCGAGGTCGGCAAGCAGATCCAGCGGACGGTCGCGGGCACGGGGAAGCGGCTGACCCTGGAGCTCGGCGGGAAGGCGGCGAACGTGGTCTTCGACGACGCGCCGATCGAGGCGGCGGTCGAAGGGATCGTGAACGGCATCTTCTTCAACCAGGGCCACGTCTGCTGCGCGGGCTCCCGGCTGCTGGTGCAGGAGTCGGTCGCGGACGCGGTGACCGAGCGGCTGCGCGACCGGCTCGGCACGCTCCGGCTCGGCGACCCGCTGGACAAGAACACCGACATCGGCGCGATCAACTCACGGCAGCAGCTCGACAAGATCCGCGACCTGTCCCAGGCCGGCGAGGCCGAAGGCGCGCAGCGCTGGTCCCCGCCCTGCGAGCTGCCGGAACGGGGCTTCTGGTTCCCGCCGACGGTGTTCACCGGAGTCAGCCAGTCGCACCGGATCGCCCGGGAGGAGATCTTCGGACCGGTGCTGTCGGTGCTCACGTTCCGGACCCCGGAAGAGGCGCTGACCAAGGCCAACAACACCCCGTACGGGCTGTCCGCCGGGGTCTGGACCGACAAGGGCAGCCGGATCCTGTGGCTGGCGCAGCGGCTGCGGGCGGGCGTGGTGTGGGCCAACACCTATAACCGGTTCGACCCCGCGAGCCCGTTCGGCGGGTACCGCGAGTCCGGCTTCGGGCGGGAGGGCGGCCGGCACGGCCTGGCCGCGTACCTCGATGCCTGAACGGAAGGAAACGGCCAGCAAGAAGCCGGCCGGGAAATTGGCCTCCTCAGCCCGAGGGCGCGCGGGTCCGGGGGGGCCGCCTGCCCCAACCGGAGGGGGTGAGGGTCGAGGGGAGTCGCCCGCCCGAGGACGGGCGTCAGCCAGGACAGCCGCGACGGTCGGCCGGAGGCCGGCCCGAGCGGATGGAATGCGGGGGGGTCTGGGGGGGTCGTCCCCCCGAAGGAACGCTGTGCGCAAGACTTACAAGCTGTTTATCGGCGGCGCGTTCCCGCGGTCGGAGTCCGGCCGTTCCTACCCGGTGACCGGGGCGGACGGGACGCTGCTGGCCCTGGCCGCGCAGGCATCGCGCAAGGACGCCCGGGACGCGGTCACCGCTGCCCGGGCCGCGTTCGGCCGGTGGTCCCGGGCGACCGCCTACAACCGCGGCCAGGTCCTGTACCGGGTCGCCGAGATGCTCGAGGGCCGGGCCAGCCAGTTTGCCGAGCAGCTCGTTGCGAATGAGGATCTTGATCGCGGTGACGCCGAGCGGACCGTGGCGCTAGCGATCGATCGCTGGGTCTGGTACGCGGGATGGCCGGACAAGGTGGCCCAGGTCGCCGGCGCGGCGAACCCGGTGGCCGGGCCGTACTTCAACTTCAGCGTCCCGGAGCCGACCGGCGTGGTGGCGGTCGTGGCACCCGCCCGGTCCAGCCTGCTCGGGCTGGTGAGCGTGCTCGCGCCGGTGATCGCCACCGGCAACGCCGCGGTGGTGGTGGCCAGCGAGCAGCGCCCGCTGGCCGCGGTGACGCTTGCCGAGGTGCTGGCCACCTCGGACGTGCCGGCCGGGGCGGTGAACGTGCTCACCGGCCTGACCGCGGAGCTGGCGCCGGTGCTGGCCGGGCACATGGACGTCAACGCGATCGACCTGACCGGGGCCGAGCCGGCCGCGCGCGCCGATCTGGAGCGGCTGGCCGCGGAGAACGTCAAGCGCGTGTTCGCCACCGACGAGGACGCCGCGGGGGACGGCTGGGCCGCTGCGCCGGGCACCCGGCGGATGCTGGCGTTCCTGGAGACCAAGACGGTCTGGCACCCGGCCGGGATCTAGATCGTGCCGGTCCCCGGCGTCGCCGAGCCCGGGCACGATGTACCCGCGCTCGTTCAGCCGCTCGTCCAGGCCCGCCGTCACCACCCGGACCGGGACCGGGTCGTCGTCGGGGAACGCCTGCTCGACGCGAGCCACGCCTTCCGGGGCGGAGAGCAGGCAGATGGCCGTGACCGCGGCCGCGCCGCGCGACACCAGCATCGCGATCACGGTCTCCAGGGTGCCGCCGGTGGCCAGCATGGGGTCCAGCACGAACGCGTCGCGCCCGGTCAGGTCCTCGGGCAGCCGCGCGGCGTACGTCGAGGCGACCAGCGTCTCCTCGTCGCGGGCCAGCCCGACGAACCCGACGTCGGCGCTGGGCAGCAGCCGGGTCATGCCGTCGAGCATGCCGATCCCGGCCCGCAGCACCGGGACCACCAGGGGGTTGGGCCGGGCCAGCTTTACCCCGGTGGCCTCGGCGACCGGGGTGGTCACGGAGATCGGGTCGACCTTCATGTAGCGGGTCGCCTCGTAGGCGAGCAGGGTCACCAGCTCGTCGGTGAGCCTGCGGAAGGTCGGGGTCTCGGTGCGCACGTCACGTAGCGCGGTCAGCTTGTGCGCCACGAGCGGATGATCGGCCACGAGCGTCTGCATGACCGGTAGTTTGACAGGCTGCGGCGCTGGCCGGGAACGCGACCGCCGTAGCGGCCCCCGGGCCCGGCCCTCTACTGTCGGCACTGAATGCAATAAGCGCAGAGCGGAGGCGGTCATGACCGAGCAGGCAGTGGTGGAAGCGGGCCGGGCCGGCGAGCAGGACAGCCGCGCCGACGACGACACGCTGGCCGGCGGCGGCACGCTGGCGGGCGACGAGGCGCTGGTCGCGGACGAGCTCCTGGTCGAGGAGGTCTCGATCGACGGGATGTGCGGTGTCTACTAGCCCGGGCTCCGGGGCGGACTGCGCGTTCGACCTGGACCGGCCGTGGTGCGTCGACGAGCGGGTGGCCGTGCGCCCCGAGCCGTTCGGCGCGCTGCTGTACCACTTCGGGACCAGGCGGCTGTCGTTCCTGAAGAACACCACCGTGCTCGAGGTGGTCCGGTCGCTGGCCGAGCACCGGACGGCGCGGTCGGCGTGCGTGGCCGCCGGGGTGAGCGCCGCCGCGCTACCCGCCTACGAGCGGGCGCTGGCCACTCTCGCCGCGTCGCAGATGATCAGGGAAAGGCCCGGGTCAGGAAGCCGTGTGTCAGGAAGCCCTGTGTCAGAAAGCCCTGTGTCAGGAAGCACGGGGCCGTGAGGCTGGTCGAGCAGTTCGAGCTCGGGCTGGCCGCCCCGATCTGCCTGACCTGGGAACTCACCTACGCGTGCAACCTGGCCTGCGTCCATTGCCTATCCAGCTCCGGCCGCCGGGACCCGCGCGAGCTGACCACCGCCGAGTGCCAGGAGGTCATCGACACCCTCGAGCGGATGCAGGTGTTCTACGTCAACATCGGCGGCGGCGAGCCCACGGTCCGGCCGGACTTCTGGGAGCTCGTTGACTACGCCACCGAGCACCACGTGGGCGTCAAGTTCTCCACCAACGGCGTGAAGATCGATCCCGGGATGGCGCGCCGGCTGGCCGCCAGCGACTACATCGACGTGCAGATCTCGCTGGACGGCGCGACCGCCGAGGTCAACGACGCGGTGCGGGGCGCGGGGTCGTACGCGACCGCCATCGCGGCCATGCGGAACCTGGCCGCCGCCGGGTTCCGGGGGTTCAAGCTGTCGGTGGTTGTGACCAGGCACAACGTGGGCCAACTCGACGAGCTAAAGGCGCTGGCCGACGGCTACGGCGCGCAGCTGCGGCTCACCCGGCTGCGCCCGTCCGGCCGCGGCGCCGACACCTGGCACCAGCTGCACCCCACCGCCGCCCAGCAGCGCCAGCTGTACGACTGGCTGTCGGCGCACGGCGAGCAGGTGCTGACCGGCGACTCGTTCTTCCACCTCGCCCCGTTCGGCGAGCCGCTGCCGGGCCTGAACCTGTGCGGGGCGGGCCGGGTGGTCTGCCTGATCGACCCGGTCGGCGACGTTTACGCCTGCCCGTTCGCCATCCACGAGAACTTCCTGGCCGGCAGCGTCCGCCAGCCGGGCGGATTCCAGGCGGTCTGGCGCGACTCCGGGCTGTTCGCGCAGCTGCGCCGGCCGCAGTCCGGCGGGGCCTGCGGTTCCTGCCAGTTCTTCGACTCCTGCCGCGGCGGCTGCATGGCCGCCAAGTTCTTCACCGGGCTGCCCCTGGACGGGCCCGACCCGGAATGCGCGGCAGGCCACGGCGCCGCGGCGCTGCAGGCGGCGGACCCGGTCGCGGCGCCGCGCCCGGCACCGGACCACTCCCACCGCGGCCCGGTGCGAGGTCAGGCCGGGCCGGTGCCCGTCGCTCTGTCCCCCCGCCCTCCCGACCCTCGCCCGCCGGCCCGGGCGTGCGACGAGAGCCCGCTGGCCGGTTTCGCGGGCCGCAGCGAGCCGGCGGCGTCCCGTTGCGGATGAGAATGAGGGTGGCCGATGGGTAACGGCTGGTTCGAGACGGTCGCCGAAGCGCAGCGGCGTGCCCGCAGACGGCTGCCCCCCTCGGTGTACAGCGCGCTGATCGCGGGCTCGGAGAAGGGGACCACGGTCCGCGACAACCTGGCCGCGTTCAGCGAGCTCGGCTTCGCCCCGCACGTGGCCGGGCTGTCGGCCAAGCGCGACCTGGACACCACAGTCATGGGCCAGCCGGTATCGCTGCCGGTGATCTTGTCGCCGACCGGGGTGCAGGCCGTTCACCCCGACGGCGAGGTAGCGGTAGCCCGGGCCGCCGCGGCCCGGGGGACGGCGATGGGCCTCAGCTCGTTCGCGAGCAAGCCGGTCGAGGAGGTGGTCGCGGCCAATCCGAAGACGTTCTTCCAGGTCTACTGGGCCGGGACACGGGACCAGATAGCGGAGCGCCTCGACCGGGCCCGGGCGGCCGGGGTCGCCGGGCTGATCGTCACTCTGGACTGGTCGTTCTCCAACGGGCGGGACTGGGGCAGCCCGGCCATCCCGGAGCGGGTGGATCTCAGAACGATGGTGAAGTTCGCGCCCGAGGTGCTGCGCCGCCCGCGGTGGCTGCTCGACTACGCCCGGACGGGCCGGCCGCCGGACCTGACCGTGCCGAACATGGCGGCCCCGGGCGAGGCCGCGCCGACGTTTTTCGGCGCGTACGGGCAGTGGATGGGAGCGCCGCTGCCGACCTGGGATGACGTCCGCTGGCTGCGGGAGCAGTGGGACGGGCCGGTCATGCTCAAGGGCGTGATCAGGGTCGACGACGCCCGGCGGGCGGTGGACGCGGGGGTCACGGCCATCTCGGTGTCCAACCACGGCGGGAACAACCTGGACGGCACGCCCGCGACGATCCGGGCCCTGCCCGCGATCGCCGAGGCCGTGGGGGACCAGGTGGAGGTGCTGCTCGACGGCGGCGTGCGGCGCGGCGCAGACGCCGTCAAGGCCCTCGCGCTGGGCGCGCGGGCGGTGATGATCGGCCGCGCCTACCTGTGGGGGCTGGCCGCGAACGGCCAGGCCGGCGTCGAGAACGTGCTCGACATCCTGCGGGGCGGCATCGACTCGGCCCTGCTCGGGCTGGGCCGCGCCAGCGTGCAGGACCTGACCAGCGACGACGTCGTGATCCCGCCCGGCTTCACCCGGGCGCTCGGCGCATGACCGAGCCGGTGGTTTCCCGGCGAGCGGGGAGGACACCGTGACCCGGGTCGCGCTGGTCACCGGCGCGGCCCGCGGCATCGGCGCGGCGACCGTCCGGGGCCTGGCCGCGCAGGGCTGGTCCGTCCTGGCCGTGGACCGGTGCGCCGACGACCCGGCCCTGCCCTACCCGCTGGGCCGCCGCGACGAGCTGGACCGGGTGGTCAGCGACGCCTCCGCGCTGGCGGCCGGTGACGGCGCGGTGCAGGGACTGGTCGCCGACGTCCGCGACGCCGGGCAGCTGACCGGAGCCGTCGAGGCCGCCGAGCGCGCCTGGGGCGGCCTGGACGCCGCGGTGGCCGCCGCCGGGGTGATGGCCGGCGGGACCCCGCTCTGGGAGATGCCCGCCGACCAGGAGCGCGCGGTGCTGGACATCGACCTGGGCGGCGTGCTGCGCCTGGCCCGCGCGGCCATTCCCGCGCTGCTGCGCCGACCCGAGCCGCGCGCCGGGCGGTTCCTCGCGGTCGCGTCGGCGGCGGCCACCCGCGGGCTGCCGATGCTGGCCGCGTACTGCGCGGCCAAGGCGGGCGTGGCCGGGCTGGTCCGGGCCCTGGCCGCCGAGCTGGGCGGCACCGGGATCACGGCCAACGCGGTGAACCCCGGCTCCACCGACACGGCGATGCTGGCCGAGAGCGCCCGGCTGTACGGCCTGCCCGGCGCCGCGTCGTTCGCGAAGCAGCAGCCGGTGCAGCGGCTGCTCGCGCCGGAAGAAGTGGCCGCGGCGCTGGTCTGGCTGGCGGGGGAGGGGAGCAGCGGGATCACCGGCGCCGTGATCCCCGTCGACGGCGGGCTGACCGTATGACTCCGCTCAGAACGGTTCCGCTGCCGGCCGGGTTCGGCATCGCGTTCGACCCCGAGACCCGGTTCGTGGGGCCCGACGTCCTGTTCGGCGGGTCGCCGCCGCGGCTGCTCCGGCTGAACGCGGCCGGGGTCCTGGCGCTGCAGGAACTGCGCGCCGGGCCGGTCGGCTCGCCGGACAGCGGCCGGCTGGCCCGGCGGTTGACCGACACCGGGCTGGCGCACCCGCGGCCGCCCGCGCGGCCGCGGCCCGCCGAGGTCACCGTGGTGATCCCGGTCCGGGACCGGCCCGCCGGGCTGGACCGCTGCCTGGCCGCGCTCGGCCCCGGATACCCGGTGATCGTGGTCGACGACGGCTCGGCGGACCCGGACGCGACCGCCCGGGCGTGCGCGAGGCATGGCGCGCGGCTGGTGCGGCGGCCGGTGCCCGGCGGGCCCGGCCCGGCCCGCAACGACGGGCTGGCCCTGGCGGCCACGCCGCTCGTCGCGTTCCTCGACAGCGACTGCGTGGCCGGCCCGGACTGGATCGCGGGGATCGCCGCGCATTTCGCCGACCCGATGGTCGGCGCCGTGGCCCCGCGGGTCCGGGGCGTGACCGGGCGCAGCGCCGTCGGGCGCTACCTGGCGGCCCGGGCCCCGGTCGACCTGGGCCCGCGCGAGGCCCGGGTCGCGCCGCTGACCCGGCTGTCCTACGTGCCGACCGCGGCCCTGCTGGTCCGCAGGGACGCGGCCGCCGCCGGATTCGACCCGGGCCTGCGCTACGGCGAGGACGTCGACCTGATCTGGCGGATGATCGACGCGGGCTGGCGGGTGCGGTACGACCCGGGCGCGGAGGTCGGCCACGTGGAACCCGACCGCTGGGTCACGGTGCTGGCCCGCCGGTTCCGGTACGGGAGCTCGGCGGCACCGCTGGCCCGCAGGCACCCGGGCCGGGTGCCGCCGCTGATCGTCCAGGCCTGGCCGGGCGCGGCGGCCGGCGCGCTGCTGGCCCGCCGCCCGGTGACCGCGCTCGCCGCGTACGCGGCCGGGACGGGCCAGCTGGTCTGGCTGCTGCGCGGCTGGGACGCGCCGGCCCGGGGGGTGCTCCGGCCGATGGCCGGGTCGGTGCAGCAGGCCTGGCTCGGCGCCGGGCGGTGGAGCATCCAGTACGCCCTCCCGGCGGTCGCGGCCGGCCTGGCCTGGCCGGGCGGGCGCCGCCCGCGGACCAGGATCGGCCGCCGCCTCGCCCTGGCGTCGCTGCTGGCGGGGCCGCCGGCCGCGGCGTGGCTCGGCAGCAGGCCGCGCCTGGACCCGGTCAGGTTCGCGCTCGGCTACCTGGCCGACGAGGCGGCCTACGGGGCGGGGGTGTACCGGGGGGCGGTGGCCGAGCGGCTCGCTGCCCCGCTGCTGCCGCGGCTCGCCTGGCGCCCGCTGCCCAGGCCCGTGGCTAGCCCGCGGAGAAGTGCCGCCAGGCCTCCTGGGCCAGCCGCAGGGTCAGCTGCTCGTGTCCCTTTCCGACCGCCTCGGAGGCGATGGACCGGTCGTCGATCCAGATCAGCGTGCGGCCGGACCTGATCACGACCCAGTCGAGCGCCTGGAACAGGTGCGGGGTCGGGGTAGGCAAGCGGACCGCGACGTAGAGCGCCTGATCGCCGAGGCCGGACAGCGCCGCCGCCGTCTCGCTGGCCGAGGCGGGAGGCGAGCCGAGCGCGCCGGCCTGGAACGAGACATGGCGGCACTGGCCGATCAGCGTGGCCAGCGCCTTGACCATCGTCGCGGCCTCGGTTCCGGGGTAGACGTCGATCTGTTCGGACCAGGACGGCGCGAACGGCCCGAACAGCTGCGGGTGCACCACGCCGATGTGCTGGCCCGCGGTCAGCACGGCGTTCGGCACGAACGATGTCGGCACCGCCAGCTGGGAGCAGACCTGCCCGGCGCTGCCGCGCGGCG
>Ga0306921_10009547_pt1 | contig 10294 bp, 13 predicted proteins | sample sta12Cox44000080_FD_203760 | JGI IMG/M metagenome (GOLD analysis project Ga0306921, IMG submission 203760) | Lab enrichment of tropical soil microbial communities from Luquillo Experimental Forest, Puerto Rico - statoxic.12C.oxic.44.000.080 (v2)... | ecosystem: Environmental > Terrestrial >...
CTCGGTTACTACGGCGAAATTCCCGCTGTCAGTGTTTGGAACGGACCCCTGCCGACCACAGGATAAGCCACAATGAATGACGAAACCAACATGAGCGCCGCCGTACCGCCGAGATCCTCGAAAGGCGCCCCCGGTTGGCATTTGCTCCGCGACGGCTGCCCAGGGGGCGAGTCACCGGTCGAGATAGGCGCGCGAGCCGACCGTGTCGCCAGCCGAGTGCGCGCCGTCGGCAGTGACGTTCTGGTGCTCTCGAGCGGGCACATCCTGTGCGTGCTCGCTGCGCGTTCGCTCGGCCTCGAAGTCGCCGGGGGGCGCTACTTTCTGCTGGGCACCGCCGGTCTCTGCATCCTTGGATACGAGCACAACCTCGCCGAGCCGGCTATCCGGCTGTGGAACGACACCTGTCATCTGGATAGAGCGTGAGCATGATCACTTCTGAGCAGACTGTCTTTCTTGTGGATGTGGACGACACATTGCTCGACAATGGCCACATCCAAGCCGATCTGAAGCGCCATCTCGAACGCGAATTCGGTGCGGCCTCTCGCGACCGCTATTGGGCGATCCTCGAGCAGCTGTTCAACGACTTGGGCTACCGGGACTACCTAGGAGCCTTGCAGCGCTTTCGGGTCGAGCATCCAAAAGACATCCACCTGCTCTCGATGTCGTCGTACCTAGTGGATTACCCGTTCGCCAATCGACTCTACCCGGGATCGCTCGACGTCCTCGAGCGTTTTCGTGGTTGGGCGCGGACGGTTATCTTTTCCGACGGCGACGTGGTCTTCCAGCCGCGCAAAGTGGAGCGTTCCGGCATCTCCGAAACCGTCGAGGGCCATGTGCTGATATACATTCACAAGGAAGACGAGCTCGATGACGTCGAGCAACGCTATCCAGCCGGCCATTACGTGCTGGTCGACGACAAACCTCGGATTCTGGCCGCGGTCAAAAAGATTTGGGGCGACCGGGTGACCACGGTGCTGCCACGGCAAGGCCAGTTTGCGCACGCCGCGGACGCGGCGTCGTATCGTCCGGCTGCCGACCTGATGGTCGAGCGCATCAGCGATTTGCTCGCCTACGACTTCACCGATTTTATCCCGGATCGATAAACATCGTGATCCGAAAGGAGGTCACCAACGCAGCTCGGCGACCTCGCCCTGTTTGCGCACGGACACGTGCTGCGCGTGCTCGTGGCGCGCTGGCTCGGACTGCCCGCCGTGCGCCGGACAGCAGTTCCTGCTCGATACGGGCACCTTGTGGGTGCTCGGCTATTACCGCGACATTCCCGCCGTCAAGATTTGGAAAGGTCCCCTGAATGACTAGCTCGGTGCGAGATTGTTTTTTGCCGTCACATCGGGCGTCGAACGAGGATGAAGTCGCAATGAATGAAGCAAGGGACATTGTACCTGACCCGGATCTTCTCACCCAGTACGGCTGCGGCCCGATCCAGTTTTCCGGCCATACCGATGCGCTCTACGAGCGGCACCTGCTGTTCGACGACATCGTTGCTCCGACCGCTGCCGGGGTACGCGAACAGTTTGAGGCGGCCGCCCGCTCGGCGCGGGACATCCTCTCGCAACGTTGGGTGCGGACACAAAGCACCTACGACCGCGAGAACCCGAAGCGGGTCTACTACCTGTCTATGGAATTTCTGATCGGGCGCTCCCTCAGCAACAACGTAACCAACCTGCTGCTCGACTCCTTTGTTCAACGAGCCGTCCAGCAAAGAGACCTCGACTGGTTCGGTCTGTTGGAGCAAGAGCCCGATGCCGGCCTCGGGAACGGTGGGCTCGGGCGGCTTGCCGCCTGCTTTCTCGACTCGATGGCGACGATGCAGCTGCCGGCGATGGGCTATGGCCTGCGTTATGAATATGGCATGTTCAAGCAATCGATTGAAGATGGGTGGCAACACGAACAGCCCGACAACTGGCTGCGCCGCCAGGACCCGTGGGAGGTCCCTCGCCCCAACGAGACGGTCGAAGTCAAACTCAACTGCTCCTTCGAGATAATCGGTGGGCAACTGGAGCCCGTTCCCGGCCGGCCCTCCTCGCGGATCGGTATTCCGTTTGATCGACCGGTGGTCGGCTACGGCGGTAAGACCATCAATACGCTGGGGCTGTGGGCCGCAGCTGCCCCCGACTATTTCGACTTTCTGGAATTCAGCCGCGGCGATTTCGTCGGAGCGTTGGCCGGTACGCTGACAGCGGAAAACTTGACGCGGGTGCTCTATCCCGACGACTCCACGGAAAGGGGTCAGAGATTGCGCTTCGCGCAGGAGTATTTTCTGGTCGCCTGCTCATTGACCGATCTGGTGCGGCGTTTCCGTCGCTCCAATACCGACTGGGGCACGTTCCCGAACAAGGTTGCGATCCAATTGAACGACACGCACCCGACACTGTCGGTACCGGAGCTGATGCGAATTCTGCTGGATGACGCACATCTCGAGTGGGACCAGGCCTGGGACATTACGCAAAGGACATTGGCCTACACCAATCACACCTTGCTGCCCGAAGCGCTCGAAAAATGGCCGCTCGAATGGTTCGAGATGCTGCTGCCGCGTCACCTGGAGATCATCTTCGAGATCAACCGTCGCTTCCTCAATGCGGTACGGGCTCGCTTTCCGGGGGACGAGGAGCGCGTGCGGCGCATGAGTCTCGTCGAGGAGGGCCCCGAGCGCAGGATCCGAATGGCCAATCTGGCCATTGTCGGCTCGCACAGCACCAACGGTGTGGCGGCAATTCACTCCCGGCTGCTGCGCACAATGACCGTCCGCGACTTGGCCGAGATGTTTCCGGAACGGTTCAACAACAAGACGAACGGCGTCACGCCGCGACGATGGCTGTTGCTGGCCAACCCAGAGTCGCTCGCACCATCACCGCCGCGATCGGCGGCGGTTGGATGACTGATCTGAGCCAATTGAGCAAACTCAGGCCGCTCGAGAGCGATAGCGCCTTTCGAAGCGCGTTCCTCAAAGCGAAACGTGACGCCAAGTCCAAGTTTGCCGACTGGCTAAGAGCGAGCTCGGGCCAGAAAGTTGATCCGGACACGATTTTTGACTGCCAAATCAAGCGGATCCATGAATACAAGCGGCAGCTGCTGAACGCGCTGCGCATCATCGTTCTCTACAATCGGCTTCGCGAGAATCGCGATCTGGACATGCCGCCGCGGACGTTCTTCTTCGCCGGCAAAGCCGCACCCGCCTACCAGCTGGCCAAGCTGATCATCAAGTTCATCAACAACCTTGCCGGCACGATCGACGGCGATCCAGTTACACGAGGGCGTCTCAAGGTCGTGTTCGTTCCCGACTACTGCGTTTCGCTCGCCGAGCGTCTGATCCCGGCGACCGATGTTTCGAACCAGATCTCGACCGCCGGTTACGAAGCCAGCGGCACGAGCAACATGAAATTCATGATGAACGGGGCGCTGACGCTCGGCACGCGCGACGGCGCCACAATCGAGATGGCGGAAGAAGCCGGCGAGGAGAATTTCTTTCTGTTCGGCTTGACCGCCGATCAGGTGGAGAGCAGCCGCGGTTGGTACAATCCGCACTGGCATTACGACAACGAGCCCGAAACCCGCGCCGCGCTGGACGTGATCTCCTCCGAGTACTTCAGCCGCTACGAACCTGGGGTCTTTGGCCCGTTGCTCAATGCGCTTCTGACGGATGGAGATCACTACATGCATCTGGCGGACCTCAAATCCTATCTTGAGGCAGACCAGAGGCTGACCGAATTGTACGGCGACGGCGACGCATGGGCGCGCAAGGCCATCCTCAATGTTGCCAGTTCCGGGAAGTTCTCGAGCGATCGTACGATCGCCCAATATGCTGCCGAAGTCTGGAACGCCAAGCCCTGCCCGGTGCCGTAACAAGGAGCAGTCCATGACGATTTCGCCTCTCGCCGGCAAGCCGGCGCCCAAAGAGATGCTGATCGACGCAGCCCGGCTCGAACGCGAATATTTCGAGCGCCGGCCCGATCTCGACGATCCGGAGCAACTTGTTATCTTCGGCACCAGTGGGCATCGCGGCTCTCCTTTGCGCGGCTCGTTTACCGAGGCACACATTCTCGCGATCACGCAAGCGATCTGCGACTACCGCAAAACTCGGGGAACTGACGGCCCGCTCTATATGGGGAAGGACACGCATGCGCTTTCGGGGCCTGCACAGTGGACCGCGCTGGAAGTTCTGGCAGCCAATGGGGTGCAGACGATCATCCAGCAAAGGGACGGCGTGACGCCGACGCCGGTGATCTCGCACGCCATCCTTGTCTACAACCGCTCGCGCACCGAGCATCTGGCGGACGGCATCGTCGTCACTCCATCGCACAACCCGCCGGAGGATGGCGGGTTCAAGTACAACCCCACTCACGGGGGACCGGCCGATGTCGACGTGACCCAATGGGTCGAGAACCGGGCCGATGAACTGCTGCGAGACGGCAATCGCGGCGTCAGACGAATGAGGCTCGAAGAGGCTTATCGCGCGGACACGACACATTTGCAGGACTACGCGCCCGCATACGTCAAAGATCTCCGCAACGTCGTTGACATGGACGCCATTCGCGCTGCCCGGCTCAAGCTCGCCGTCGACCCACTCGGCGGCGCCGCGGTACATTATTGGGAGCCTATCAACGCGATCTACAGGCTCGACGTCGTCAACCCGAAGGTCGATCCGACCTTTTCGTTCATGACCGTCGATCATGACGGCAAGATCCGCATGGACTGCTCTAGCCCCTACGCAATGGCGCGGCTCATCGGCCTCAAGGACGAATATCGGGTCGCCTTTGCCAATGATCCGGATTCAGATCGGCACGGCATTGTCACGCCATCGGCCGGGCTGATGAACCCCAACCATTACCTGGCAGTGGCCATCTCCTATCTGTTGGCACATCGTCCGGACTGGCCCCCGCACGTCGCGATCGGTAAGACGGTGGTCAGCAGCAGCATGATCGATCGCGTCGTGGAGAAGCTCCGGTGCCGGCTTTATGAGGTACCGGTCGGCTTCAAATGGTTCGTTCCCGGGCTCTTCGACGGTTCGTGCTGCTTCGGCGGCGAGGAGAGCGCAGGGGCGAGTTTTCAGCGCCATGACGGCAGCGTGTGGACGACCGACAAGGACGGCCCGATCATGGACCTTCTCGCCGCCGAAATCACAGCCCGGACCGGGAAGGATCCCGGCGAGCATTACAACGCCCTGACCGCAGAGTTTGGCACGCCGTTGTACACGCGCATCGACGCGCCGGCGACACCCGAGCAAAAATTGAAGCTGGAAAAGCTCTCCCCCGGAGCCGTCAAAGAGTCGACCTTGGCCGGCGAGCCGATCATCGCCAAGCTGAGCCTCGCCCCCGGCAACGATGCTCCGATCGATGGCCTCAAAGTCGTCGCCGCCAGCGGCTGGTTCGCGGCCCGGCCGTCGGGCACTGAGGCCGTCTACAAGATTTACGCGGAAAGCTTCAAGGACAAGGCGCACCTCGACGCAATCGTAAGCGAAGCTGAGGCGATGGTGAACAACGCTCTGGCCGCCGCCGACCGAGCTCGCGGACAAGGCCGAGCGACATGAATGCCGACAGCCGGCCAGTCGCTCCTCCGCCGTTTCCGCCGGATTACCGCGCCTCGGGCATCCTCTTGCAGGTCGCATCGCTGCCTTCTTCCTATGGCATCGGCGATGTCGGCCGGGTCGCGCTGGCATGAGTCGACCGCTGCAGTTCGGCTTCGACGGACATTCGGATAACCCGCACCTGCCGGACAACTACATCTCCAATACGGTCGTATACACCGGCACCCACGACAATTCCCCGACACGCGAGTGGTACGAAGAATTGCCCGCCTCCCAGCGGCACTTTCTTTGGCGGTATCTGAAACGGCCGGAAGGCCGCAGCACCGATGCAGCGCCAGCATTGGTCGCACTGGCGTGGTCCTCGGCCGCCGCGCTTGCGATCGTGTCGCTGCAACATCTGCTCAACCTCGGAGCCGCGGCCCGGATGAATGTTCCTGGGCGGGCCGAGGGCAACTGGCCCTGGCGATGCACGGAAGACATTGCTGACGCCGATAGCTTTCCAACGGCTCCATGATTTGACGAAGACCACAAACCGGGCGTCCTTCGAATCCAAAATTTTGGCGGAAAGGCAAGGAAGGGCACCCGGCCACTGACCGAACTACCGGCTTGGAAGACCCTGAAAGCCCACTATGACAATATCTGCAACCTCCACTTGCGCAAACTCTTCGCGGAGGATCCGAAGCGCAGCGAACAATGAGCAAAGAGGCCGCAGGGATCTACCTCGATTACTCAAAAAACCGCATCACCGCAGAGACCCTGCGATTGCTCCTCGATCTGGCGGAAGTGGTTGGCCTGCGCGCGCGGATTGATGCCATGTTCCGGGGAGAGAAGATCAATGTCTCGGAACAGCGGGCCGTGCTGCACGTGGCGCTGCGGGCCCCGAGAGCGCATCGATACTGGTTGATGGCGAGAATGTCGTGCCCGCGGTCCACGCCGTGCTCGACAGGATGGCCGATTTCGCCAACCAAATCCGCAACGGCGTATGGAAAGGCCATACCGACATGCGGATCCGCAACGTCGTGAATATCGGCATTGGCGGCTCCGATCTCGGACCAGTGATGGTCTATGAAGTGCTCAAGCACTACAGCGATCGATCGATCGCCCGACATTTTGTCGCCGCCTCGACGAATACGGCCGAGGTGGCGGCGTTCGGCATCGACACCGCCGACATGTTCCCGTTCTGGGATTGGGTCGTCGGTCGCTACTCGATGGATTCGGCGATCGGTCTCTCGACGATGATCGCTATCGGTCCGGAAAACTTCCGCGCGATGCTCGGTGGTTTTCACGAGATCGATGAGCACTTTCGTACCGCACCCCTCGAGCGCCATCTTCCGGTGCTGATGGGCCTGCTGGCGATTTGGTACACCAACTTCTTTGGCGCCGAGACCATCGGCGTATTCCCCTACGAGCAGTATCCTGAAGCGCTTCCCCGCCTTCTCCAGCAATTGACGATGGATAGTAACGGCAAGCACGTAACGCTCGACGGCGACCGTGTCGTATGCGACACCGGGCCAATCTTTTGGGGTGAGCCCGGCACCAACGGCCAGCATTCGTTTTATCAACTGATCCATCAAGGAACCCGGCTGATCTTCTGCGACTTCATCGCCTTCGCCCAGTCGCTGAACCCGGTGGGCCAACAGCATGACATGCTGCTTGCAAACGTCTTCGCCCAGGGCGAGGCGCTCGCCTTCGGCAAGTCTCCAGAGGAAGTCCGCGCCAAGGGATCGCCTAACTGGCTCGTGCCCCACCGCACCTTTGAGGGCAATCGTCCGTCCAATACGATTCTTCTGCAACGGCTGACCCCCGCAGTGCTCGGCAAGCTCGTCGCTCTCTATGAGCACAGCGTTTTTACGCAAGGCGCGATCTGGCACATCGACTCGTTTGACCAATGGGGCGTGGAGCCCGGCAAAACTGGCCCTGCGCATTATCCCGGAACTCGACAGCAACGCCGAGCTCAAGCTTGGCCACGATAGTTCGACGAAGGCGCTGATCCGCCGCTACCGCAAACTCAAAGTAAATTGATACAGGAAACACCGATATGCGCATCGGTATCGCCACTGATCACGGCGGATACGGCCTGAAGCAGGAACTGGTCGTCCAGCTCCGGGCGGCTGGCCATGAGGTTATCGATTTTGGTGCGCACAGCCTGGGTCCCGACGACGACTATCCGGACTATGTCACTCCGCTCGCCCGGGCTGTCGCGGCAGGGCAGGTCGAGCGCGGCATGGCCATCTGCGGCAGCGGCGTTGGGGCATCTGTCTGTGCAAACAAGATTCCCGGCGTCCGCGCCGCACTGATCCACGAATCATTTCTCCGCCCGTCAGGGGTGGAGGACGATCATATGAATATTATCTGCATGGGTGGCCGGACAGTGGCCCCGGCTGTCGCATGGGACCTGGTCAGACCTTCCTGGAGGCAAAGTTCAGCCAGGCCGAACGACATCTGCGCCGCTTGGGCAAGCTAGCGTCGCTGGAAGAAACACGAGGTGTGCTCGGACAGGACAGTTCAGAGGGCCTCTGAGATGCGGCTGAACAGCATGATCGTATACAGAACCCCAGTCGTTTTAATTTGCATCAACGCGAAGCCCCTTGGGATGTGCTTTTTACGACCGTGAGCGCGAACGCTTTAGAATGGAACACCCAATGATCAATTGGCCCAACATGCTGCATGACATGGAACACTGGGCTGACGGCTTTCTAACCGGAGCGGCCGCCACGTCGTTGATTGCGATCGCCGTGGTGGCCATTGTGTTGCTCGCTCGCGCGGTCTGAAGCGTGTGTATTTGGGCTGCTGGCTGGTCGCATCTGCTGCATACCCGAAAGCGCGCTCGGCGAGCGGTCCGAGCACGCGGTATAGAGCAGACGTTGAGCGCCAGGCCAGCGAGTCCCCCGCTCGATTTTAAGACCAATTGATGAGATTTGCTGCAGCATTCACCCGCGGCTCCATCTGCGTATGGTTATGGCCGCCGTCGACACCGGCAGGACAGCACAGATGTAAAGGGTCATCACGCTACCTCCTCGACGAAAGACAGCCGGAACACGCCGCTGTTGTGCAGCTCGATGAGCGCGCGCGTCTGCGCGTCCCACCACGCGATGGCCGCCTGAAACCACGTTATGCGGCACTCGAACTCGATTTGTGACATCTGCTTTCTTCCCATTGCCAGGGTGAACGGCTCGACAACACTGCTTCCGCCCGGGACGCATGTTCGATCGTCTGCCGTGCCACTGGGTTGGGGAGAAACCCAGAGACGGATCTCGTTTTCGAGCGCGACGCCGATCTCAGTGGTCGTGCTCATGGCCACGTCACCGGTGGCATCCGCGCAACTACGGCGATGTGGCGCTGCATGGCCCAACGGTCATCCAGAGGTATTGACGGTCTGATCGTGGCGCTGGACCGCCAAGTCGAGCTCCTGACAGCGACAGCGGCCAAATCCTTCTAACCTCGCGCTCATGCCGCTTTCGCCTGCGAGACGAGAGTCATGCGGGGCGGCGCATTGGTTTCCATGGGCATCCACCCGGCGGGCAAACAGCCCGTTGCATGCCGCTCGGCCGGAAAATGCGCTCGGCCGGGTTCGGGGAAGCGAACATCGTGTTGGCAATCGAGGGCATCGACCTCGATCCCCGCAGCTGCCACCAGGGCTGGCGGATCGATGATTTCGAGCCGGTGGTTGGCGAAGCAGACGATCTTTTGTTCGCGAAGGACCTGCAGCGTCCGGCAGACGTGAACGTAGGTAAGACCGAGAGCTTGGCCGATATGGCCCTGGCTCACCGGCAGCTCTATGATCTCACCGCGCTCGGCCGGAAGCCGGCGGCGTATCCTCACATAGATCTCGAGCAGGAGACGGGCGATGCGCTCCCTTGCCCCTCGCAACCCAAGGTTTGTGAGATGATCGTGGGCGCGCGCCTCATCGCTGGCGATTTGGCGGCACAGCAGAACCGCGAGACGTGGATTGCTTTCGATGATCGTGTCCAGATTACCTCGCGGAAAGGCATAGACGCGCACGACCGACAGGCAACGGGCGGAGTGATACATCGGAGCGCCCGCTCCAGACTGAAACCCAAGTACCGCGCCCGGAAGCGCGAAATCCAAAATCTGGCAAGAGCCGTCGTCGAGCAGTGCAGATAGGGCGATCCAACCGCTCAGGACGACATAGTAAGTGCAACAGATCTCACCTTGCCGATAGAGATCCGATCTGCTGAAAACGACCCGCGCACCTGCCTCTAGATCGGCAATCGTTGCCAGCTCTTTTCTGATCGGCATCTTGCGTCACTCCCATCGACCGCCGAACCGACATGTCGGCTAGAAGCGCCCGCTTTGGCGCCCAAGCCTAGTTAGTCGCGTCACTCCACCGGATCGAGCGAGGAGAGGTATATTTCGGTGAGTTGTCGTGAGAGGTTTTAAGTGTAGTCGGATCAGCCACCTCAACCAGAAGACGGCTCCCCGATCTCGGACCATCATCCCGAACCCTTAGGCGCAATGGCCTTACGCTAGCGGTAGAAGGTCGTGTACGCTTTTTCGGCCTTCGGCAAGGGCCACATCCTGTGTACAATGCTGGGGTCACTGCGCGGGGTGGCATCGACCATATCGCGCTCGACAACTGGCGCTGGATTCTGGACGTGAACCTGGCCGGTGTCTCGTGGTTGATTGGCGATTCACTTAGCAGGACGCTGAAAAATTCAGTGTTAGCGAAGCGGAATGTCGGGTCGTCAAAAGTTACTCTCGCTTGAGTTGCCGAAGGTTGTCGTCAAGCAA
>Ga0306921_10009549_pt1 | contig 10294 bp, 14 predicted proteins | sample sta12Cox44000080_FD_203760 | JGI IMG/M metagenome (GOLD analysis project Ga0306921, IMG submission 203760) | Lab enrichment of tropical soil microbial communities from Luquillo Experimental Forest, Puerto Rico - statoxic.12C.oxic.44.000.080 (v2)... | ecosystem: Environmental > Terrestrial >...
GAGGAATGCCATGCCGACATTGTGCAGCGTGATAATGGTCTGGAACGCACAGACGCAATCCGAGCCGCGAATCCATTCGCTGAGCGCGCTGGTCTCGATCCAGGCGAAGAGTGCGTCCACTTCGCACCTGCTATTTTTTGAAGCGATGAGAGGGGCGCGGCAACTCTCGCCCAACGCTACACCCGTTCTGATATTACGGGAAGCGGCACACCGCGACGCGCTCGGACAATGTCACCACCATGCATCACCTCGGCGTTTCTGGAAACCCCTCCCGCAGTCTGTGATACGTGTTCGTCGCGCCGCCTGCCTACTCAGGGCTGGGCCTCACGGTGCCGCTGTCGCTGTTCGGCCGCGCCGACGAGGTGATCGAGTGAAGCGGCGCGACTTCATCACGCGCCATCTCTGCCTCGCGCTGTTCATGGATGCCAAGCTCGATCTCGGGCACAAGCCCGCTCGAGCCAAGGCATGACGAGCAGCGGTCAACGCCTCCTCAAACGCGCCTCGGCTTCGCGCCCATCCGGCGAGTGGAACGACGACGATTTCGATGTGCTCGCCGACGGCCTCGTGATCGGCAGGATCATGAACGCAGCCGCGACACCGGTCGGCTCGTCGTGGCTGTGGACCTTCGGCTTTGATCCACGAGAGCGACGTCCGGCACACGGATACGAGCGGACTCGGGAGGCGGCGATGGCGGCGTTCGCCAAAAGCTGGCGGCAAGAGTAGCTTCGACCGTCAAACCTCGGCCATCGTCACCGTTTCGAGCAACTCGCGAAGCTCGGTCTCATCGGAGCGGGTCTCGCACTCGCCGGGGTCGCCGAGCGCCTTGGTGACCAGGTGCTCTAGAAGTTCGCGCTCTCGGGCGGTGACTTTCAAGGTGTACACGTTACTCATGATCTAATACGAACTCACTGATGCGGTTATCACTGACGGCGACGCCGTGTATCGCGCTCCGCACGGTGCCGTCAGACCCTGAGCGCCGTCAAGCGCGCCTCGAAGGCGACCAGCGTAGCGACGTTCACCCGATCCAGCCTGTGCCAGTGCCTTGCCACATTGCCAAATGTTCCCGGTCGAAATGGCAAAACGTCATGAGACCGGGGCCAGCGATTTATTCCAGTATCGACCGGGGAGATCGGCGTCGGTCCGGAGTCGTCCGCGCCATGATTGCGCCTGCCGCAAACGATGTTGCCGACCTACACCGCTGGATACTGAGCGCGGCTGTGGTCGTGCTGGCCCACGGCGCCATCGCGGCAGGAATGCTTCGCTGGCGCGATACGATCGACCCAGCGGAGCCGGCCGCTGCCATGGTGATCGATTTTGCGCCGATCCTGCAGGGGCCCGCCGCGCCGCAAACCGACATTCCCCCCGGCCCCGAGCAGGTGATGGCCGAGGCAACGCCCGAGCAGAAGATCGAGCACCAACCGGTCGAAAACCCGCCACAACTCAAGTCGGCGCCAGATCCGGAACTCGCGATCGAGACGCCCAAGGAGATTCAACAGGAAACCGAAGTACCGCACACGCCGGCGCCCACGACCACGGCGCCGCAGTCCGCACCGATGCAAATGGCCGCGATCCCGGCTGCCCCAACCCAGGGTCAGCTCAACCCCAATAATCCGAGGGCCATTCCAACGTGGAAGATGCAGATCGTCGCCTTGCTCGAACGCAATAAGCGCTACCCAGCGGCAGCGCGGTCCCGCCGCCAGCAGGGCATTGCTCATGTATTCTTCAGCCTCGACCGACAGGGGCGTGTGCTTGACAGCCGCATCGTGCGCAGCGCCGGCGCTGCCTCGCTCGATGAGGAGGCGCTTGCGTTGCTCAATCGCGCGCAGCCGTTCCCGCCCCCGCCGCCACAGCTCGCGGACGAGCGCGTTACTCTCACCGTACCCATCCGCTTCTCGTTGAGATAAAGCGGGGCCTCGGCGCCGGTGGTGGAGGCCGGCGGCGAGTCCGCTGCTCGCCCCCGATCGCACGGAGTTGGATCGTGGCTAGCTGCGGGTGTTTTTCGTGAAGACGGCACCCGCCCCGCTGGCCGCCTCCGCGCCGTAAACCCTACCGCCGCGGCACCGAAGGTGTGCGATGAACCCCGAGAAATTCCTCCGGCGAAGTTAGCGGGCCTGCTGCCGGTTTTGGACGCCGAAGCCGGAAGCCCGCGTGCCTCGCGCCCAGTTGGAGACCTGTCACGGGGCTGCCGGGGTTTCTTTATGCTGCGACCACTGCCCGGCTAGATCGCGCCTGCGTCTCGAACCGCGAACGCAGGCCTCGTGTGGTGCGCGCCTCAAACCCTGAGCGCGCACCAGTCGTTGGAACATTCAGATCGGCAATGGCGCGTCGGCGTCATGCGCCAACGCCGCGCGCGCCTTAGGCCAAGCCTCCGTTCCATGCCTCTCCGCGATCTCGGCGCCGGCTGCGCGGGCGGCCTCGAGTGCTTCAATCGCGTCCGCGACTTCGATGTTCGCCGCCCGCAGGTTAGATGCCGGCGTTCGCTTGCCGTCCCTGGCAGCTTGCTCGGCGCGTTCGACGTGCTCGGCTTTGGCCTTGGCGGCGGCGGCCTCAGCTCGAGGGGCACGGGATTGGCCGCCAGCGGAAGCGGATGCGAGCCCGGCGACGAGCGGCCCAGAAACGCGGGCGCCGCTCTTCAACGAGTTGGATTTCGAGCTTAGTATCAAGGCACATCTGCGGAGATGGTTGCATGTGCGTAGGCGTACTGCACCGCGTTTTATCGGTTCTGACTTTCGCCTTCGTTTTCGGCTCGCTCGCGCTGGGATTGGTCCCGACCGCGCAAGCACAATCAGTGCCGAAGTCTCTCGAGCAGGGTGGCAGCGATGCTGCAATGAAGCTGCGCAAGAACAGCTGGACCGTCGGTGTCGCGGGCGGGCAGCTCTCCGGCACCTACATGACGTTCGCCAACGAGTTGGCGGAGGTTCTCGACGACGGCGACAATTTGCGCGTCATTCCCATCGTCACCTATGGCGCTGCTTCCAATCTCGACGATCTCCTCTACCTGCAGCAAGTCGATGTTGCGATCACCCAAGCCGATGTCTTCGACTATTTCCGCACCCACCGGACAATTTCCAATCTCGACTACAGGGTCAATTACATCATTCGCTTGCCTGTTTCGGAAATGCACGTCCTCGCACGAAACGACATCCAGACGATCGAAGATCTGCGCGGCAAGAAGGTCAGTTTCGGACCGGCGGGCAGCACTTCAAGCCTGACCGGAACGATCGTGTTTCAGCGTTTGGGCGTACAGGTCGAGCAGGTGCTCTATGACAATCCCACCGCGTTGCAGAAGCTCAAGAGCGGCGAACTTGCCGCCTTGGTGCGGGTGATCGGAAGACCGATCGATTTCTTCGCCAAGATCCCGGCGAATTCGGGCTTGCACTTCGTGTCGATCCCGTTTTCCAAGACGTTCGCCGACTACTACACGCTGGGCGAGCTGACCAACAAAGAATATCCGACGCTCGTTCCGGAAGGTCAGCCCGTCGATACGCTCGCCGTTCCTGCCGTGCTGGCCGTGTTCAATCGAGGGTATCGAAAGGCTGAGAGTCTCGGGTCATCGGAAGCGACACGGCGGCTGGAAGTCCTGGCCAATCGTTAGCTTTGGTTGGCGTAGCCAGAGGCTGGGCTCTGAATGTCTTCTTTCGGCGGGGCTTCGGCGTCCACGCTCGACGCCAGGTCCGTTGGGTTCTCAACCCGCCGCGACGATCCTTCAAACAAAGAGTTCTCGTCGATCGACAACGACTGATGAAAAATGTCGCCATCGACAGCACCACCGTCCTGGAGCTTGACGCGCACGGCACGGATGGTGCCCTTCACGCGGCCGCAGACTGTAACGTCCTGGGCAATGACGCTGCCCTCGACCTGTGCGCCATCGCCTATCAGGAGATCCGAAGCGCGCAACTCGCCTTCGATTCGGCCGAAGACCTGCGCTGGACCACTGCATTCGATGTTGCCGGCAATCGACATGCCGGAGCCGATGCAGGAGCCCATTCCCGCCTTCGTGGTCGGCTCGGCCTTCGCTGCGCCCTGTTCAGCGACCGAGTGTTGCTTAATCCATTGGCTAATCAGGACCGCGCCCGCAGTGATAGAGATCGCAACAAGTATGAACCCGCCGATGACAAGGGCGAGATGTACTGCGTCTGGCATACTTTCCTCCGAAGGCAAGTACGACGAGTGGAGTAGAAGGCCTACTTAGCAAAGGGCACGTGGGGGATACGTCCTGTATTTTTCGAATTTCGCTCCATCGTGCTTGTGTAGAAGCTGTCCTGGCTGTACGCGGATGTCCGGCTGTCCTTCATCATTGATGTGTGAACATGCTCGCGGCGCTTTGATTTCACTTGTCTCCAACATTCGCCACCTTGAGGATGGGCGACCAGCGGGCGATCTCCGCTTTCACGAAGCTGCCGAACTTCGCCGGCGTGCGCTCGTTCTTGGGTGGGATCGATCCGCCGAGCTCGGCGAGCTTCGCCGCGACGGCGGGATCATCCAGGGCTTTGTCGAGCGCCGCAGCGAGCTTGTCGACGATTGGCCTGGGCGTGCCGTTGGGCGCAAAAATTCCCGCCCAGATGCTCATCTGATAGTCGAGCCCATCCTCTTTCGCGGTCGGTACGCCGGGCAGGGTCGGCAGGCGCTCGCTCGAGGAAACCGCGTAGGCCTTGATTGTGCCGGCGGCGATCTGCGGTGCAACGCTCACCACCTGCTCGCAGAAGAAGTCGACGTGGCCGCCAATCAGATCGTTGAGCGCCGGCGCCGTGCCCCGGTAAGCTATCGACGCGGGCTTGACCTTGGCTTGCGCAGTAAACAGTAGGCAGGCCATATGCGAGGACGCGCCGATGCCGCCATGCGCCTGCTTCACGCGGTCGCCGTTCTTCTTGAGGTATTCGACGAATTCACGCAAATCCTTGGCCGGGAAATCCTTTCGCGCGACGATGACCGCGGGCGATTGCGCGGTGAAGCCGATCGGCACGAAATCGCGCTCGGAGTCGTATTTCAGGTTTGGGGTAAGCACGGGCGCCGACACATGCGAGCCCATGCTGCCCGCCAAAAGTGTGTATCCGTCGCCAGGCGCTGCCGCCACGCGCGCGCTGCCGATCGTGCCGCCGCCGCCGCCGACGTTCTCGATGATCAGGGATTGCCCCAGGATCTTTCCCATCTGCTCGGTGACGACGCGCGCCACCACGTCGCTCGGACCTCCGGCGGGGAACGGCACCACCACCGTGATAGGTCTGACCGGATAACTGTCCCCTGGCCCAAACGATGTCGCGACACCCAAGCCGACGGCAGCGATGCCGAGGAGCCCAATGAATGCCACTATGAGGAACTTCGTACGCCACATGAGACGAGCCTTCCCGCGATCTCCCGACGCCGCATCACCTCCCAAACCTGCGCCTCTCAACTGTGTTTCGGTCGTCCTATCGACGATATTCGGTATGCTTTGTGGCAGCGATCTACGTGTTTGCTGGGACATGAGGTCATCCTGAGTGTAGCGGCGAGGGCTACCTGCTATTTAAGCGGGTTGCCCATCGGGTTGCATGGGGGCTCAGTAGCAAGATTGCCAGTACCGCCCAGCCCATAGTCTGACTTGTCGCACTTGCGGAGGAAAATATGTCAGAGGCAGTACGTCTCGCCCTTCTCATCGGAGGATTTACGCTTATTGGGATCTCCATCACAGCAGGGGTAGCCCTGATTAGCCAATGGATCAGTGCTCATTTCTCAGTGAAGTGCAAAAGAACTGAGCTTTGGCTTGCCCGAAAAATCGATAGCTATCAACGGGTAATGAATTTAGCCGCTGATTTTGCGACCGATCCAAGTAATAGCAAAAAATACATGCCTTTCGTTGGATCCCTTGCCGCGGCGAGGATTGTGGCGTCCCCGAAGGTGAATGACCTTCTTACCGAGCGCCATGACAATAGTCTGACCCTGAATGCAAAACGTCTCAGGAATTTGAAAAAAGAAGAGCTTGAAACCTTCCATAGAACCAAATGGACCGATGCAATGGAGAGCATTGCCGATGCGATGCGCGAAGACGTTGACCAAATGAGCGCCCGTCCCTATCAAGCTCGATAACAAGGCTCGCGATCTCCCAGAAAAAAGCTGAGCCGAGCACCCCTGGCCGCGCTGGCGCTGAAGCTAGCCGCTAAAGCGCGCAACGTGATCAATGCGAAGCGCTTAACGCGGTTGCTGCGATTGAGTAGGCTTGAACGGCGGCGCTAATATTCAGCACGATCATATGGCGACGTTAAGCGACTCGACCATCAGGTGAAAACGGAAGGAGATTTGCGCACACACAGGGCCTCGCGTACCAGCACATCGACGCTTGCGGGGGGCGGTCAGGCGTCCTCAGGCCGCTGAATGAGCTTGTAGACCGGAACCTCAGACGAATCCCCATTGTCCATGATGTGAAGGCAGACCACGCATTTTGCGGTACTTCTTTCACTCTTGGAGAGCCGCGAATGCGTCACCGAATAAAGTGCTCCGCAATGAGGACAAAAGAAGGTACGGCCTTCTGGGCGGGGCCCTGTTAGAGGCATGGAGTTGCGCCTCCGTTCATTGAGCCAATGCACTAGATGACCTAGCGGACGAGGGTCATCGAGCGGGCGGTCTTTTCATGTTCTGTTGGCCATTCAGGGCACGATTAAATTCAGGCTCATCCAGAACGTCCCACAGCCGATTGATTGTGGTGCGATCCGGCTGATTGTCGGACAGGATGCGATTTACGGCACGCAGCACAAAGCAAAGAGCGGCATCGTGGCCCCGCTCCAATACCTCTCGGACTTGTGGCATGCGCATAATGGCCCGGAGCGATTGGACTGCTTGATCATCGGGAAGGTTTTTCGCAGGGGGCAAATTCGCGCGTAGGATGCCCTGAGCTTCCCGCAACGTCCGTTCGATCAGGCGATCGTACTGCATGGGTACAGCACTATCGGCAACTAGTACCGTGATCATTTTACCGATTAGCATGTGTTTTGGCTATTGCTCTCGCCGCGATAACGTCACGATGGCTTACTCGGTCACCTCGTCATGACCGCTCTACGGTTTCGAGCCATCGCCGCTGAAGACTGATTCAGGTTCCGCGCTGGGGCAGTGTGCCGTGCCCTCAAACGCGATGATCTCGTGAGACGAAAAGATTAGGGGGCCGGCTGCGAAACGGTGAGAGGGGCAGTTGGACTGCCTCTATGGCTGAGTTAGGTCATACCCGCTCGTGATCTGCAAAGCGGCATGATAGTTTGACCCGGTCATCACCTGGCTGGGTCGCTCCATGCAATCTTCCCGGAGACAATTGCTGCAGCTAGCAGCGAGTGCTGTTGTCTCGTCAGCCGGATTGCGCCTCGCGGGGGCCCAAGCCTATCCGACGCGGCCGGTAACTTTGATCGTCTTTGTTCCTGCCGGCGGCACGCCCGACATTATCGCGCGCTTGATCGGCCAATCCCTTTCGCAGCGGCTCGGCCAGTCAGTGGTGATCGACAATCGTCCAGGTGGTGGTGGCAATCTGGCGTTGCAAGCGGTCGCGCGTGCGCCGGCCGACGGCCACACGCTCCTCATGGTCGCCACCCCGCACACCGTCAACGTAACGCTCTATGAGAAGAGCCCTGTTAATGTCGCGAGCGATATTATTCCGATTGCGGGTATCAATAAGGACGCCTTTGTCCTGTTGGTCAATCCGTCCTTCCCGGCCAAAACCGTCTCCGAGTTCATTGCTTATACGAAGGCAAATCCGAGCAAGGTCAATCTTGCTTCAAGCGGCACTGGAAATCTGACCCATCTCTCGGGGGAATTGTTCCGGATGATGACCGGCATCGACGTGGTGCACGTGCCCTATCGAGGCACGCCAGCAGCGCATTCGGGACTTATCGCGGGTAACGTGGAGGCGATGTTCGATGCTATTGCTTCGGCCCTGCCGCAGATTCAGTCGGGCGCATTGCGCGCGCTTGGGGTGACCGCGACGGCGCGCCTGCGGGTGCTGCCGGATATCCCAGTAATCGCTGACGTCGTCCCAGGTTACGCCGTAATCGGCTTCCTCGGCGTTGGTGCTCCGAAGGGCACCCCGCCGGACATCGTCGAGCGGCTCAATCGAGAAATCAACGCGGCGCTCGCTGATCCGCTGGTGAAGCTCAGAATGGCGGACCTTGGCAGCGATCCGTCTCCCGGCTCGGTCGCCGATTTTGCCAAGCTCATCACTGAGGAAACAGAGAAGTGGGGTAAGGTGGTCAAGTTTGCCGGCCTAAAAGGAGAATAGGCGGATTTATCGTTGCAGCCGGCTGGGTGGCGCTATGAGGTGTCCTCGGAGACACTTTCTGCGACTGGTGGCGGGTGCCGCCGCGCTATCGGCCGCACCGCGCCTCGCGCGGGCACAAGCCTATCCGACGCGGCCAATTACTATAATTGTTCCGTTTGCCGCCGGAGGCGGCACCGATATTGTCACCCGCACGCTGGCCGAGCAGATGCGAGGATCGCTTGGCCAGCCGGTGATCGTCGAAAACGTTGCGGGCGCTGCCGGTAGCATCGGCGTCGGCCGGGCGGTCCGTGCAGCCGCGGATGGCTACACATTAATCGTCGGAACGATAACAACGCATGCTCTAATCGGAGCTCTGTACTCGCTTCCATTCGACTTGGTGGACGATTTCGCACCCGTCGCGCAGCTCGGTAGCGAGCCTCTCTTGATCGTGGGAAAAAAAGGCTTGCCGGCGGATCGTCTGGACGAGCTTCTCACTTGGTCGTTCAGGCATGGGAAAAGGATCAGCACAGGAGGTTCCAATGCGCCAGACTTGCACGCGGCGCTGGTCCCCCGCGCGCAAGAGTACGTCCAAATTCGAACACTCTCGGCCTGCAAATTAGGACCCGTGGGGCATCTGGTTGGTCCCCACTGATTTGTTGCCTTCGTGCTACTTGGCCCCGCCCTGGCGGGGCTTTTTCTTTCCGCGCGGCGCGGGGCGAGGCCGAGCAGCACGTCGCTCCGCCCATCACTGGGCTAGCTTACCGGAGGTGCTCACGCGCATCGTGGAGTGTGTTGAAGACGCAACACTTTGACGAAATTCGTCTCGTCTAGCCGTCTCGGTAACCCAGCACACCCGTTCCTGCCTTGTGTGTGGCAAATTTGCGGGCCGGCTGGTCAGTTGGGTGAACCCTAATTGTCCACCTTGCCCAGGTATACGGTTCAGGAGACCACCTAGCATGTCCATAGAAGTGCAACTTGCAGAACTGGAAAGACAGCATCGGGCCCTGGATGCTGAGATAGTCGCAGCCAACGCTCATCCGTCGATTGATAATCTCCAGATAGTGGAGCTGAAGCGTCGCAAGTTGCTGGTAAAGGACGAAATCGCACGCCTGAGGAGATAGTCGCTAAAGCTTAATGACCGCCTCCGTGCCCGCATGGCGCGTGCTCCATCACCCGATGAGCGGCGGTGGGTAACAGCGGGGAGAGAAAGCGAGAGCCCTTGAGAGAGGTACGAGAAGGGTCGTGGGCAGATTTCCTGTTCTCATTTTTGAGTGAGTGGGTGTGATGCATTGTGTGGAGTGCGGCGCTGAAATGATCTTGGTGAATGTCGTCCACCTCCAGGGCAACACTACCGCGGCGCCTAGCCTCGAAGATCACCGCTTCAAGTGTTCGGGATGTCATGAAGTCAAGCAGCGCCGGGTCCTGACTAGACACGGTCGGGAGATCGACGCCGCGCCGGATATTATGCCTGCTTCAACCGTGCAGGACGAGCGCGTTGCTGCTCTCTTGAGGTGCGTGCTTGCCAAGATACCTCGATCAATAGGAGACGCCTGACACACGGTCTGTGTTAACAGGTGACCAGCCGGATGATCGAGCAGCTCACCTACGTGCAGATGCGCACTTCGAAACCGGACTTCGTACCGCCGCCGCACGCGCTCAAAATCGCACTGCTCTTCTTTCTCGGCTTGGCCGCGCTGATGTTGGGTCCCATTCGAGCTGATGTGACCCATTGATGCGGGCGTAAAGCGAAACCGCGGCTCCTGCTGCGCGCTTGGTGGACACCAGGCAGCGGCAATGACCCAAAATGCAAAACCCCACCGGGATAGCACTACCGGCGGGGTTTTAGCTGCTCGGACGCGAAGGGGATACTCTTCACTCCTCCCCGAGCGCGACGCATGCTTGCATACCAGCGCAGCTGCTGTCGGCCCAATCCCCGCCTTTGGAACTTTGGCGCAGCACAAACGGTCTAGCCGCGCTTGTTGTCAGCCTCGCCCGAGCCCGCAAACGCACATCCGCCCCGTGCTATATTGGCCACAAACAGTCATCGGCGCGACTAGGACTGGCGCCAATCCAAAGGAGAGT
>Ga0306921_10009550_pt1 | contig 10294 bp, 5 predicted proteins | sample sta12Cox44000080_FD_203760 | JGI IMG/M metagenome (GOLD analysis project Ga0306921, IMG submission 203760) | Lab enrichment of tropical soil microbial communities from Luquillo Experimental Forest, Puerto Rico - statoxic.12C.oxic.44.000.080 (v2)... | ecosystem: Environmental > Terrestrial > Soil...
CGATCAGATTGTCTCGGCCAAAAACCGCGCCGATCTCCAGGCGGCCACTAGGGCACTCGACCGCATCCTGTTGTGGAATCACTACGTCGTTCCGCAATGGTACTATAACAAAGTGCGCACCGCGCGATGGGATCGGTTCGGTCATCCCGACCTAATGCCGAGATACGGCAAGGCGGCTTTTCCTACTGTCTGGTGGTGGGACGCCCAAAAAGCTGCAAAGGCGGGGTAGCCAAAATGCGACCAACGTCAAAAGCGACACGCTGGTGACGGGGCTTCAGGATGGAGCCCTAATTTACGTCACTGTTGGAGACGACCCAATCGAACAATACTTGTAGTTCGAGGCTTTTTCCGCCGCCCTGATCGATCGATGAATTAGAAGCGTGCTTTGTCGTGATCGACAGGACCGGATGTCTATTTCGAGGATGAGCCCGGCCGGCGATCGGCCGCGAAGCTACTCAGCAAAGACCGCGGCGGATCGCGGCGAATATCGCCAAACTGCCGGAGCTTTTGCGGAAGGTTTGAAACGCGTTAGCGGGGCGGCGATATCGACGAGGCGGCGATCGCGCTGTTCTCACGTCCGCGGCGATCATGCGCTCGGTAAAGCTCGCGCACCGGGTACCGCCTGTCTTGCAACATCGCCCAACCGAAAACCAACGACGCTACCGCAATCGGCCACATCTTCATCTTGGCACCTCCGCGTCTCGCAAGGTGTTCCTCCTCAATGTTAACTCTCGCACTTTTGGAGCCGTTGCCGTGACTGAACGCCGCTTCCCACCGCCCTGGTCGATTGAAGAACTCAACGATGCTTGCTTCATCGTGAAGGACAGTGCCGGCCAAAAGCTCGCCTATGTCTATTTCGAAGAGGAGCCCGGCCGGCGCTCGGCGGCCCCGAATGTGAAGATGGATGTGTCGAACCGGCGCACCGTTCCCGCAAATGTCCGGTCCAACCAAGAAAGCATACAACTTAGCCCGCTCACTTTCTATGGCGTAGGCCGGATGTCTATGGCGTAGGCCGGATGTACGCCGGGCGCGGCCTTCGGAACTAATCACTGAGAAGAGGGTTTGGCGGTCAGCGGCATGGCTAACGCTTCGCCTCCTGTCTCTCGGCGCGTATTGATGGACCGGACCATGCGCTGGATCGTATTTGTCTTAGGGCTCCTGTTGACGCCCTTTTGGATCAGCTATTCCTTTTTGGCTGGATCAGGGCCAAAAGTGGCGTTCATACCACCGGCGCTGGTGCTCGTCGCGCTCGTGTTCACTTCGCTGTGGAAGCGATTAGTTGTCCATATCGCGGGTGAGTTCGAACCTTCATATTTCCATCCCCATTGGGGCGCCGCACTCCCATCGCGGGGTAGTGTTCGTACTGGATTGGTCGCAGCCGCAGTGAGCGTTTGCGCAGGCGCGATTGTAGGTCAATCAACTTTCGATACAGCAGTTTCGAATAGATCAGCTACCCGTCCGGCGCCGGCGCCGCAGCAAAAGCCGCAGCCCGGTTCCACGCCGTTGCCGCAGTCGATTTTGGCCGCGAAGCCGCTCGGCCCGGCATCGCAATTTCAGCTGCCGAGCGCCCCGCCGGCGCAGCCAGCCTCCGGAATCGCGCAGCAGCTCGGCGCCCAGCATCAGAGCAATCAGCCGCCAAGCAATCAGGCCCGGGGCAATCAGGCGCCGGGCAACCAACAACAAGTAGCGACGCCGGCGCAGCAGCAAACAGCGCCGCAAGCAAGCGCCACGCCTGCGCCATACGCTGCCATTGCCATTGATGATGATCACCCCGCATCGCGCCGCGTGCGCCACCCGCGCAAGCAAGCGACGTTCACATCGAATGCGCCGCGCTACCGCGACGAGAACTATGTGCCGCGCTACGGGCCCGACCAGTATGGTGCATGGTCAGGCGGCGCGACGCAGCGCTTCGACGCCCGCGGCTATGATCGCGTCTATAATTCTTACGGCGAACCGCGGTTCGGGCCGGACGCACGCTATCGCCGCCGCTCGCGGGTGTTCCCGCGTTCGCCCGAGACCCTCTATCCCATGCAGACCGGACCGCCGCGACGCGAGCAGTACTGGGGCGGCGGTGAATATCGCTAAGTTGCCGGAGCTCTTGCGGAAGCCATGACTCGATTCCACCGAGTTACCAAGGCAACTATCGAGCTTTGGCGCTTCATCAAATCGCTGCGCTGACGGATGTCTACTTTCGGGGGTAAAGCGGACATGAGCCTGAGGTAGTGGAATGTCCGCTTTTGACCCAAAGCGGACTTCGGTGAGCGCGACCCGCATGTCTGCTTTGTGCCCATAGCGGAAATTGCCTATTTGATCACTTCGTCGGCTGCGACAAGGCGGACCTAAGAATGTCGTTGCGGGATGCAGTTGGCGATCACTCGGAGGCAAGATTTAACCTGATCCGGCAGGTTTCTGCGAGCAGGAAACAACTCATCGGGATCTGCTGCGGCTTGGCGGTGTGTCAGGGCTCTGGTCAGAATCTTGGTCCCGGCGGCGGATGTTCTCGCAAACAAACCACTTAGAGGCTACATGCTGAAAGAAGTGGCAGACTCTTTTGCCGCAACCACCCTCCCCCCAAATCTGCTGGATGTTGCCATCGGCGTTGCCACGGCACCGATCGGGTTGGCTCGCTTAGCCAATCACGTTGATTTAACGTAATATTCTGGCGGTGTGAAAGCAGATGGTGCCGTTAGCAGACCGCTTGCGCGCGGAAAGAGGCGTTTTCCTAGTAAATCCCTTCGAATGCGGTGATACTTGGCGGTGCCTTTGGCGCTCCTTATATTGCGCGCCTCGCCGGCCCGATCGGCATCACATCTGAAGTGTTGAAAGCATGCTACGGGGTATTCGCAAGGCCTCCGAAAATTGGCTCGGCCGCGGCCTGATGGCCGCTGTCATGATGCTGCTCGCGGGCAGCTTCGCGATCTGGGGCATCAACGATATTTTTCGAGGCTTCGGCCGCTCGACCCTTGCCAAAATCGGCAACACCGAAATCCCGATCGAACAGTTCCGCCGGGCCTATGACGACCGTCTGCAGCAGATTGGCCGCCAAATCGGCCATCCGTTGCCTGCCGGCGAGGCCAGCGCGGTTGGCCTCGACAGGCTAGTGCTTAGTGAAATGATCGCCCAGGCTGGTCTCGACCAGCGGGCGCGCCAGATGGGGCTCGGGCTTTCCGATGCCGAGATCGCCCGTCACATCACGACCGATCCGAACCTGCAGACCGTTAACGGTCAATTCGACCGGTCGAAATTCGAACTCATCCTGCGCAATATGGGCTACTCGGAGCAACGGTTCGTCGCCGAGCAGCGGCAAGAGATTTTGCGCCGGCAGCTGCTCGATAGCGTAGGCGCTGATATGAAACCGCCCAAGGCGTGGCTCGATGCACTCAATCAATTTCAAAATCAGCAGCGCAGCATTGAATATATAGCGCTCGGTCGTGCCCAAGTCGGCGACATTGCGCCTCCAACCGAGGACCAGCTGAAGAAATACTTCGACGATCGCAAGATCATGTTCCGCGCACCAGAATACCGCAAGATCGATATCGTCACCGCGACCCCGGCGGAGCTTGCAAAATGGACGGCGATTTCCGACGACGATTTGAAAAAGGCCTACGATGAGCGGCGTGCGAGTTTCACGACGCCGGAGCGGCGCCACGTTGAGCAGATCCTTCTTCCGACACTCGCCGACGCGCAAGCAGCCGCCGATCGCATCAAAAACGGCGCGAGCTTTGCCGAGATCGCGAACGGGCGTGGCCTAAAGGAGCAGGATATTGACCTCGGCATCGTGCCCAAATCGCGCATCGTCGAGCCCGCGGTGGCCGACGCGGCCTTTGCGCTAAAGGAGGGCGAAGTCAGCGCGCCGGTGCAAACGGGTATCGGTGCCGTTCTTGTCACCGTTCTTAAAGTCGAACCTGAAACCGCCGTATCCTTTGCCGACGCGGCGCCCAAGCTTCGCAATGACCTTGCGCTCGAGCGCACCAGGGCTCAAGTCCAAGACATACATGACAAGATCGAGGACGACCGCGCCGGCGGCAGCACAATCGCAGAAGCGGCGGCAAAACTGAAGCTGCCGGTGACGACCTATGATGTCGACCTTTCTGGACGCGATCCGGATGGCAAACCGGTCGTTGTGATGGCTCACGCCGCAGATGTCGTCAGGACCGCCTTCGCATCCGATGTCGGCGTAGACAACGATCCGATCGAGGCCGACGGTGGCTATATCTGGTACAATGTTGCCGCCATCACACCGGCGCGTCCGCGCACGCTCGATGATGTCAAGGCGGAGGTGGAGCAGCACTGGCGCGACGACGAGACAGCCTCGCGGCTGAAAAGCAAAGCGAGCGATCTGCTCGAAAAACTCAAGAATGGCGAGGCGTTGGACGCGATTGCCGCCGCCAACGGAGTCAAAGTGGAAACGGCGAAAGACATCAAACGCGGCGTGACGACCGGCGGTATTTCCGAAAGGATAGCCGAAGCGGTCTTTCACACCCCTAAAGATGCCTTCGCCACCGCGGACGGCGACGACCCAAACCAATGGATCGTGTTCCAGGTAACGGACGTCAATACGCCTGCGCTCGATTCGAAGTCGCCCGATGGGGAACGCATCGCGCAAAAAGTGCAGCGGGATTTGTCCGACGATCTTGTCGGGCAATACGTCGCGAGGCTCGAAGACGATCTCGGCGCCTCCGTGAACTCGGCGGTCCTGGCGCAAGCGACGGGCAACGGCGCGCCGGACACAAACTAGATGCAAATCGAGCCGTCGGCGCAATCGTTCGCCGCCCGCTACGCTGCCGGCGAAGCACAGGTCGTGTGGACGACGCTGGTCGCCGATCTGGAAACGCCGGTCTCTGCCTTTCTCAAGATTGCGGGCGGGCGCCCGATGAGCTTTCTGCTGGAGTCGGTCGAGGGCGGCGCGGCGCGGGGCCGCTATTCGATTATCGGCTTGGAGCCCGATCTCATATTTCGCGTCGATGGCCGGCAGGCCGCGATCAACCGCAATCCGCATGCCGATGCGCAAGCCTTCGTGCCGATAGGCGACCCGCCGCTGCAGGCCATGCACAGGCTCATTGGCGAGAGCCGCATCGCCTTGCCCGTGGCGTTGCCGCCAATGGCCGCCGGCGTGTTCGGCTATCTCGGCTATGACATGGTGCGGCTTATGGAGGACCTGCCGCCGCCGGACCGCGATCCCATAGACATTCCGGACGCTGTCCTCATCCGCCCGACCTTGATCGTCGTCTTCGATTCGGTGAAGGACACGATCATGATCGTCACCCCGGTGCGCGCGCAGGTCTCGGTGCCGGCGAAAACGGCCTGGACGCGGGCCGCCGAACGTCTTTCGGCAGTGGTCGACGCGCTCGACAAGCCGCTCGCGAAGGAAGCGGCCGACGCCGAAACCGGACCGCTGCACGTCAAGCCCACGTCGAACACGGCGCCTGCGGAATTCAGGCGGATGGTAATGCGCGCCAAGGACTACATAGTCGCCGGCGACATTTTCCAAGTTGTGCTCTCACAACGCTTCGAGGCCCCGTTCGCATTGCCGCCGTTCGCGCTTTACCGCGCGCTGCGCCGCGTCAATCCATCGCCCTACCTTTATTTTCTTGATTTCGGTGATTTCGCCGTCGCTGGGTCGAGCCCCGAAATCCTGGTCAAGACTGGAAGCGGCATCGTCACGATCCGGCCGATCGCGGGCACCCGGCCACGCGGTACAACGCCGCACGAAGATCAGGCGCTCGAAGCCGAACTGCTTGCCGATCCCAAGGAGCGCGCCGAGCATCTGATGCTGCTTGATCTCGGACGTAACGATGTCGGCCGCGTCGCCGAGATCGGCACAGTGAAGGTCACCGATCAGTTTTTCATCGAACGCTATAGCCAGGTCATGCACATCGTATCGAACGTCGAGGGCAAATTGCGCAAGGATCGCGACGCGATCGATGCGCTCGCCGCAGGCTTTCCGGCGGGCACGGTCTCCGGCGCACCAAAAGTGCGTGCGATGCAGATCATCGACGAACTGGAAAAGGACAAGCGTTCGCTCTACGCCGGCTGCGTCGGCTATTTTTCCGCTGGCGACGAGATGGACACCTGCATCGCTCTGCGCACCGCGCTGATCAAAGACGGCATCATGTATGTCCAGGCAGGCGCCGGCATCGTTGCCGATTCCGAGCCGGAATTCGAGCAACAAGAATGCATCAACAAAGCCCGTGCGCTGTTTCGCGCCGCCGAAGAAGCTAAGCGCTTCGCCAGTGCCGCGCAACGCGGCCAGTAGCTGGCAGGGCGCCCGTTCAGTTCATCCGGAAATTCAAGCCGCCTTTTGCGGGGCGGCTAGACGGGCAACCTGCGAAAGACCCTCCGCGACAAACGGCACGAACAGATATCCAAGGATCGCCATCGCGCCAAGCAGCATTGGATAGTCGATGACGTGCGCATAGACGAGCGCGAGTCATCCGCATCGACGAATGCCGGCTGAAGAAAGCGCGGTTCTCGTCAAGCAGTTCTTTGGTAAGCGCCGGAAAAAATCCGAGTACCTCGAAGAAAGCGCCTTGTTGCTCGACGACAGGATGAATGGTGATGTCGTGCAACGCCAGAGGCTTCGTCATGACGGTTTCAACCCAAGGATCGAGATCGAAGCTTCGGTCGGCAATACCATAAACCGGAATTTGCGCTCTCGTCATTGCAAGGAACCAAGCAATCGCGAAAGGACCTACTCCCCGCCGTTTTCCTCGCCTTCCTCGGTCAGCCGCTCCACGGAGGCGACGCGCTCGCCTTCGGCGGTCGAGAACACGATGACGCCTTGCGTCGCGCGGCCGGCGATGCGGATACCGTCCACGGGACAGCGGATGAGTTGGCCACCGTCGGTAACCAGCATGATCTGATCGCTTTCCTCGACTGGGAATGAAGCGACCAAACGGCCGTTCTTTTCCGTAATCGCCATGGCGACGATGCCTTTGCCGCCGCGTCCCGTGATGCGGTACTCATAGGACGACGTGCGCTTGCCGAAACCCTTTTCGGAAATCGTGAGCACGAACTGCTCTGCTGCCGACATTTCGACGTAACGGGTCTCGCCGAGCTCGATCGCACCCTCGGCCTCCTCCTGATCGGCGCCGTTCTCTTCTACCTCCCCGTTGCCGTTGCCGCCGCGCCGCACGGCGCTGGCGCGCTTCAAATAGGCGGCGCGTTCTTCGGCGCTCGCCTCGACATGCCGCAGGATCGACAGCGAGATGACTTTGTCACCTTCGGCAAGGTTGATGCCCCGCACACCCATCGAGGTGCGGCCCTGGAACACCCGCACGTCGCTAACTGCGAAGCGAATGCACTGACCGGCTGCGGACGTGAGCAGCACATCGTCATTCTCGGTGCAAATCTGTACGTCGACGATGGCGTCGCCATCGTCGAGCTTCATGGCGATGATGCCGGACCGCCGAACGTCGACGAAATCCGACAATTTGTTGCGCCGCACCGTGCCCCGCGTCGTAGCGAACATGACGTCCAGCTTGTCCCAGGTGCTTTCGTCTTCCGGCAGCGGCATGATAGTGGTGATATTTTCACCCTGCTCCAGTGGCAGAATATTAATAAGGGCCTTGCCGCGTGCCTGCGGAGCCGCTTGCGGCAGCCGCCAAACCTTCTCCTTGTAGACTTGGCCACGCGAGGAGAAGAACAAAACCGGCGTATGCGTGGAGGCGACGAACAAACGGGTGACGAAATCCTCTTCGCGCGTCTGCATGCCGGCGCGCCCTTTGCCGCCGCGCTTTTGCGCGCGATAGGTCGAGAGCGGAACGCGTTTGACATAGCCGGCATGCGAGACGGTCACGACCATGTCTTCGCGCTGAATGAGGTCCTCGTCCTCCATCTCGCCTTCCTGATCGACGATCAAGGTCCGGCGCGGCGTGGCGAACTCGCTCTTGATGGCGGCAAGCTCTTCTTTGACGATCGCCTGAATACGCGCGCGCGAGCGCAGAATATCGAGATAGTCGGCAATCTCAGCGGCGAGCTTATCGAGCTCGGCCTTGATCTCGTCGCGGCCAAGCGCGGTCAGCCGCTGCAGGCGCAGATCGAGAATCGCTTTGGTTTGCTCCGCCGAAAGCCGCGTCGTGCCGTGGCGCGACACACTGTGGCGCGGGTCATCGATCAAAGTGACCATGGCAGCGACATCGCGCGCCGGCCAGTCGCGATTCATCAGTTCGTCGCGAGCTTCGTTGGCATCCTTGGCGCCGCGGATGAGCTTGATGACCGCATCGATATTGGCAACGGCGATGGCAAGGCCCACTAGCACATGGGCGCGATCGCGGGCCTTCCCCAGGAGATGTTTGGTGCGGCGGTAAACCACCTCTTCGCGGAAGGCGATGAACGAACCGAGCAGGTCCTTCAGGTTCATCACTTGCGGTCGGCCGGCTTCTAGAGCGACCATGTTGGCGCCGAACGAAGACTGCAGCGCCGTGAAGCGGTAGAGCTGATTGAGCACGACGTCGGGCACCGCATCGCGCCGCAGTTCGACGACGACGCGATAACCGTGCCGGTCCGATTCATCGCGGAGCGCGGCAATGCCCTCGATTTTCTTGTCGCGCACGAGTTCGCCGATGCGTTCGACCAGATTCGCCTTGTTGACCTGATAGGGAATTTCGGTTGCGACGATCGCTTCGCGCTCGCCGCGCAGCGTCTCGAACTCGACCTTGCCGCGCACGACGATCGAACCTCGGCCGAGGTGGTACGCCGCGCGTATGCCCTGCCGGCCGAGGATGATGCCGCCGGTCGGGAAATCCGGCCCGGGCATAATCGCGATCAGATCGTCGATCGACAGCGCAGGATTGTCGATCAGTGCGACACAAGCGTCGATGACTTCGCCGAGATTGTGCGGCGGAATGTTGGTCGCCATGCCGACCGCGATGCCGCCGGCGCCGTTGGCCAGGAGATTGGGAAAGCGCGCCGGCAATACCGACGGTTCCTGTTCGCCGCCGTCGTAATTGGGCTGGAAGTCGACGGTGTCCTTGTCGAGATCTTCGACCAGTCCCCCGGTAACGCGTTCGAGGCGCACTTCGGTGTAACGCATGGCCGCCGGCATATCGCCGTCGACCGAGCCGAAATTGCCCTGGCCGTCGATCAGCGGCAGGCGCATGGAGAAATCCTGCGCCATGCGGACAAGCGCGTCATAAACGGCCTGGTCGCCGTGCGGATGATATTTGCCGATTACGTCGCCGACTACGCGCGCCGACTTGCGATACGGCTTGTTCGACTCGTAGCCGTTTTCATACATCGAATAGAGGATGCGCCGATGCACTGGCTTGAGCCCGTCGCGCGCGTCTGGCAACGCTCTCGCCACGATCACGCTCATCGCGTAATCGAGGTAGCTCTTCTTCATCTCCTCCGTGATCGACACGGGGCGAATGTCGGACGGCGGACCACCGTCGCCGCCACCGTTGGGCGGCCCGTTTTCTTCGTCGGACAAAGGCAAAATCCCTGGCGAATCGAATGCAATTTTTATAGCCGATTGGCCCCTTTAAGGCCACCTTTATCGGCACGGCTAACATGGTGTTTTCGTACGTGTTTTCAATGGGATAAATAAGCGTTTGTGAGCGCGCTCCTGGAGCGGCCCCTGTTCGCGCTGGAAGGCAAAACAGCACTCAAAATCCGACACTGCGAAGCTCTGCAGGATTCGTCCTCTTTGCACATCGCGCGATGCCTTGGCCGCCTTTCCGAGAAACGGAAATGCTAGGCTCGCGCGCATTTGCGAGTCGGAAAAAATGCTATTCGATTACGCGATTTCGGCATTGCTGACCTTGTTCGTTGTCGTCGATCCGATCGGGCTTACCCCGACCTTCCTGGCGGTGACGCATGCACTGCCGCGTTCGGCGCGGCTCAGCGTCGCGGTGCGCGCAAGCATCATTGCGGGCGCCATTCTCGCCGGTTCAGCTTTGATTGGGGATCGGCTCCTCGGCACGCTCGGAATTTCGCTCGCCGCGTTCCGCATTGCCGGCGGCCTGTTGCTGTTCTCGATCGCCTCGGAAATGGTGCTTGGTGTCCGCATTCGACGTGAAGGCGAAGCCGCCGAGCAGGCCGTGGAAGAGCATATGCGCAACATCGCCGCCTTTCCGCTGGCGATTCCACTCATGGCGGGTCCCGGCGCGATTACAGCAACCGTGTTGCTCGCCGGGCATGCTCAGGGCAATTTGCTGTTGATCGGCCTATTGATTGCGATGATTGCCCTTGTCGCGGTGTGCTGCGTTATCGCCTTCTATTTCGCCAGCCGTATTGCCGGACTTTTCGGCCTGACCGGCAATATCGTGCTGTCGCGGCTTCTCGGCGTCCTACT
>Ga0306921_10009552_pt1 | contig 10292 bp, 10 predicted proteins | sample sta12Cox44000080_FD_203760 | JGI IMG/M metagenome (GOLD analysis project Ga0306921, IMG submission 203760) | Lab enrichment of tropical soil microbial communities from Luquillo Experimental Forest, Puerto Rico - statoxic.12C.oxic.44.000.080 (v2)... | ecosystem: Environmental > Terrestrial >...
AGGCCCTGTTCGCCGGCGTTCTGCTGGTCGTGCTCGGACTCGAGCTGATGGATACGCTCAGGAACTACTTCATCGAGCATCGGCTGCGGGTGGAATTTCTCATCAGCGTGGCGCTCATCGCGGTCGCTCGTCACGTGATTCAGCTCGACTATGAGCACGAATCACCGTGGCTCGTGATTGCAATCGCCGTGCTGATATTCGCTCTCGCCGTAAGCTATGTCGCCGTGCGGAAGTTTGACACCCGGTCGCGCGGCAACCCTGAGCGCCCGTAAGGCGCGCCTCTCCACCTGACGCAGCCGCAACGGCAACCGCAGCAGGCCCGGGGGGGCCGGTTCGGTCGAGGGGAAGGTCCGGGTCACGCCGGGTCATCCGCGCGGCGAGCGACGAGGGCGGATCGTGAAACCGGTCAACGTTCCGCCGCAAGATTCCGCCAGACTCGGTGCCATGAGCATCTTCACATCCGTTGTGCTGATCGTCGTCACACTGCTCGCGGCGTACCTGCTTTGGTCGCTGCTGCTGCGTGCCGAGCATCTCTATGCCCGTCTCGAAGGCCATGGACAGACCGCGGCCGATATCGCTGGCGTCGCGTTCCTGGGACTTACCGCGGTGATCGTATTCGGCGCTCTGGCCGCGCTGCGCATCGAGGCAGGGCAGCTGATCAGCGCACTGTTCCACTGAGCCGCGGCTTCCCCGCCCCGGGATCAGGCGGCGTCGCGCCGCCGCTCGCTCACTGCCCGCGGCCGTCATGTCGATGAAATACGACCATCGCGGCGCGCGACAGCCACATTATGTATTGCACTGCAACGTGCTTGCGCGGAGACTAAAGGCTTCGGTCGCCTGAAGAGACGGTCTCAGTTTGAACCACCCGGTGGGGGCGCAGGCTCGTGCGCGGTCGCGAATGCTCGTCCGCGGTTTCGGACATGCACGGCTCATGGAGGAGTCGGAGTTGCGGGTGCAGATGTCGACCTACCTGCACACGCCCGCGGATGCTGCGGCGCGGCGCATGCTGCAATGCCCGGAAACTTACCGGCGCTGGGAAGTGGAGCACGACCGTCTCATGCACGCCATCTCCGCCCGCGGCAGGCTTGCGGAGCAGGTGACGGCGCTGCGCAGCACCGTGTTCGCCCTCGTGCACCGACGCGCGGTATTCGAGTATCTGCGCGAGGCTCAGGTGACCGGCGAGAAGCGCCGCCGCGCCCTCGCGCTGTTCTACCGCTGTCGTGACTACACCGATGCCGTGCTCCGCGAGCACGCCAACTACGTGCGTTGCAGCTCGAGCTACCTGTGTACCTACCACCTGGGCGAGCACCTCATGCACGATGCAGCCTTCTACGAGCCGTTGGTGCTGTACGAGGAGTGGTACGCCGAGTACTTCCGCGCCTACTGCGACACCGAGCTCGCCGAGACTGAGCAGGAGAAGGAGGCGAGCGTCGCGCTGGATGCGCTGAAGCCGTTGCTCAAGCACCGGCTGGCCGAAGCGCGCCAGGCGATCCTGGCGATGCCTCAGTCACCGGACCGGGAATGGCGCGAAGTGGAGATCCGCAAGGCGAACGGGGACACTCAGCGCATGCGGGCGATCTTCGGCAAGCACTGAGTCCGCTCGAGGCGCCGCGCGCCTCAATCGCTGGTGAACTCGAACTCGAGCGTGATGCCGAGCTGGCTGAATGCCCGGCTCACCGCCGGCGTGAGGCTGAAGCCGTTCACCTCGCCCGCCGGGGCGGTGATCAGCAGGCTCACCTGGCCGCCCTCGGCGACGATGCGCCGCAGCGTTTGGGCGTGGGCGGTAAAGACTCGTGTCGAGAGCGCCAGCGCCCAACCGAGGCTGCGTGTTGCCACCCCGCCCATGCGCTCCTGGGAGCTGAGCAGGCGTCGAACCCCGGGGGAGGTGACTTCCACCGGCCAGTTCGCGGTGTTCAGCGCGCCGAGCCAGTAGCTTTCGGGGTGCACCGAGGCGATGCCGCTGCGCGAGAGGCGTGGATCTCCCGCACGGAAGCAGTGCGCAGCTTCAATACTGAACTCGCGTGAAAGCTCATCCGGGTCGATCGAGGGATGACGGATCCGCAGTGAGAGCTGGAAAGGTTCAGAATCGGACTCGCGGAGCTTTCTCGCTTCCATGAAATACCCCTATGTTTCGCGACGCCGGCGGCGGGCCGCTGCACCGATGTGTACGGCTTTCGCCGCTTTCCGGTCGGAGAGCCTGGAGCGTACGTTCCTGTGCACCCCCGGGCCCGGGAGCGGTAAGACTAAAGCACTGGCAGCCGGCATGCACGCGTAACGTGCGGACGGGCGCAGTCCGCGACCGCCCTGGCCCCGTGCTGCGCCCTAAAGCGGGTATCCTCGCCCGAGTGCCCTCGCCAGCGAAGGAGTGACTCCATGATCGTGCGCATCTGGCATGGCCGCACACGGCGCAGTCGCGCCGACGAGTACGCGGCCTTTCTCACGCTACGCGCAATTCCGGACTATCGCGGCACTGGCGGAAATCTCGACGTGGCCGTCCTGCGCCGCGACGAGGCCGACGTGAGCCACTTTCTCACCGTTACGCGCTGGGAGTCGGAAGATGCCATCCGCGCCTTCGCCGGCAGCGATCTGCTCAAGGCGAAGTACTACGCGGAGGACAAGGAGTTCCTCCTCGAGTTCGAAGACGAGGTGCAGCACTACGTGGTCGTGGCCCGCGCGAGCGGGGAGTGAGCGCGGAACCCTGAGACTACTTGGTTGGCGAGCGGCGCGACTTGATCGGCTGGTTGTAGGGGTCGTAGCCGCCGCCGGAGCACGTGCCGTTGTCGGGCTGGATGCGCAGCTCTTCTTCATGCGTCTGTTCGACTTTGAGCTCAGGCGTCTCGAGTCTGCGCAGCATCCGCGTGGTGCTCTCGATGGCGTTACGCCCCGTCTGCTTGAGCCAGTCCCACACCGCGTTACCGCGCTCATCGTGGACGACTTTGCCAGTCGCTCCCTGCGGCTGCGCCTGATCCGGTTTCGAGCGCCCGCGTGCAGCCGAGGGCAGCCCGGTCCCGGGCTGCGGCGTTGTGCCGGCTGCGGTGCGTGTCGGTGCACCGGTGGGCCGCGGCGCGGGTGCGACCGGGGTTCGCACCGGAGCGTTCACGGGCTGGCCGGGAATAGCGGTGGATCCTGCCGGCGCTGCGGCCTTCGCGGGAGTGCCGGCGTTGGGTTTGGTCGCGGAGCCGAAGGGTTTCGACTGATTCATAACGGGCGCCGCGCGTGGGTTCCACATTTCCGGTACGGCGCTGCTACGTTAAACCGATGCGCTCCCTCGCAGGGATTCCGCTCGGTGGAACTGTGGAACCGGTCACAGTCGCCCGTCACCTGGCTCTCACCAGCCGATGCCGTAATCCTGCCCGTAGTTGCTCGAGCCGCCCCAGAGCGTGCCATGCGCGCGGTCGACGAATATCGCGTTGAGGGGCCCCGAGGTGCGCTCCTCGAACTCGAGTGAGTAGCCCATGCGCGTGAGCTCCCTGCGGACCGAGGGAAGCGTGGCGGTGTTGAGCGTGAGCCGGCCCGGAAAAGACTGATGCTCACCGAAGGAATCCCGCATCTGGTAGCTGGTGATGTTGGCCGCCTCCGTTGCCTCCTGCACGGTCATGCCGAACTCCACGACGTTGAGGAAGAACTGCAGCAGGTTCTGGTCCTGCGTGTCGCCACCCTGCACCGAGAAGATGAGGAAGGGCTTGCCGTCCTTGAGGGCGAGTGATGGCGTCAGGGTTGCGCGCGGCCGCTTACCCGGTTCGAGCACGTTGTAAGGATTCTCCGCGGGGTCGAGCACGAAGCTCTGCATTCGCTGGCTGAGGCCGATGCCGGTGTGACCGGCGATCACCGCGGGAGTCCAGCCGCCGCTCGGTGTCACCGACACCGCCCATCCCTTCTCGTCCGCCGCCTGGATGCTGGTGGTGCCGAGGCGGAAAGTGCGATCGAACTCGGCCAGTGTCACCGGAGTCTGCGCCGGCATCCTGCTGTGCCAGTTCTCCAGATACGACAGGTACGGATTCTTCCCGCCCTGGAAAGGGTAGGGGTCGCCCGGACGCGCGTCCGGGTCATTGCGGTCGGGCCGGACGAGCCGGGTGCGTTCGCGAGCGTAGTCCTTCGACAGGAGGCCCTTCACCGGCGGCCCGGGCGAGTAGCTCGTGTCGCCGTAGTAGAAGTCACGGTCCGCATACGCCAGGTTCATCGCCTGGTAAAGCGTGTGGATGTACTGGGCGCTGTTGTAGCCCATGGACTTCAGGTCGAAATTCTCGAGGATGTTGAGTGTCTGCAGCATCACCGGGCCCTGCACCCAGGCGTTGAGCTTGTAGACCTCGATTCCCCGGTAGCTGCTGTGGACCGGCTCCTCGATGTGCACCTTCCAGTTAACGAGATCCTCGAGCGTGAAGAGACCGCCGGCTTCGCGCACCGCCGCGACGAGCTCACGGGCGATATCGCCACGGTAGAAGCGGTCGTAGGCGGCGTAGATGGCGGCCTTGCGGTCTTTGCCGGCCTTGAGCGCATCCTGCTCGGCTGCCACCAGCTTGCGCAGCGTCGCGGCGAGATCCGGCTGGCGGAAGATCTCTCCGGGTTCGGGCCCCTCGTGCGCAGCGCCCAGGTGCGGCAGCATCACCCGTTTGGAGTCCGGCCACTCTTTGAGCTTGTCCTTGAAGTGCTCGATGGTGGCGGCGAGCGACTCGTCCATCGGGAAGCCATCCGCCATCTCGATCGCGGGTGCAAGCACCGAACCCAGGCTCATCGTTCCGTACTCGGCGAGCATGGTCATGAGGCCGCCCGGGGTCCCCGGGGTCACGGCGGCGAGCGGCCCGTACTCCGGCGGGTAGCGCAGGCCGAGCTTGTGGAAAAACTCGGGAGTCGCGCCAGTGGGGGCGACTCCCAGGCCGTTGATGGCGATCACCTTGCCGGTGGCCGGATTGTAGATGAGTGCCTGGGTCTCGCCGCCCCACGAGAGCGTGGTCCACGCGGTCGCAGTCGCGGCGAGCATGGCGCAGGCGGCATCCACGGCGTTTCCGCCCTGCGCGAAGATCTTCGCCCCCGCGGTGGCGGCGATTGGCTTGCCGGTGACCGCCATCCAGTGGCGGCCATAGAGCGAGGGCTTCTGCGTGCGTGCCTGTGCGTGCGGCCCGCCGAAGATCACGCTGGCACTCACCATGGCGGTTACCGCGGTGCGCACCAATCCGGTGATGCCCTCGCCTTCGTTCCTGGAGGTTCTTTTTGCGGGCATACCTCATCCTCGGGAAACCGCGGGTGATGCAGCATATGGCAGACTGCCCCGGGCCGCACGCCCGCCAGCTATCCATGACCGCCATTGCGACAGTGACCGGTCTTTTCGTCTACCCGCTGAAATCAGCTCGCGGCATCGCCTGCCCGCGGGTGCGCCTCGCCGCGACAGGATTCGAGGCGGACCGGCAGTGGATGCTGGTGAATGTCCATGGCGTCTTCCTCAGCCAACGCACGCACCCGCAGCTCGCCTGCATCGTGCCGGAGCTCGATGGCGGCGAGGTGGTGCTGCACGCACCGGGACTGCCACCCCTGCGGCTGCCGCGCGAGTGCAGCGGCGAGCGCCTCGCGGTGCGCGTGCACCAGGACCGGTGCGCCGGCCTCGATGAAGGAGCTGATGCTGCCGAGTGGGCGAGCCGCGCCGCCGGTGAGGCGGTGCGCCTCGTGCGTGTGCCGGCACACAGCGAGCGGCACGCGAACCCGACCTTCGCCGGTACCGTGCCGGCGCCCATGGGCTTTGCGGACGGCTTTCCGGTGCTCGTGTGCAACGCGGCTTCACTCGCGGATCTCAACAACCGCTTACCGTCGGCGATTCCGATGGAGCGCTTTCGGCCTAACGTGGTACTCGAAGGTCTGCCGGCGTGGGCGGAAGATCGGATCGATACGCTCACCCTCGGGGAGGTGACCCTGCGCCTGGTGAAGCCCTGCACACGCTGTACGATCCCCTCGATCGATCAGCGCACCGGGCAGCCCTCCATCGACCCCACCCCCGCGCTACACCAGTTCCGCTTCGACAAAAAACTGCACGGAGTCAAGTTCGGCGAGAACGCCGTGATCGTCGCAGGTGTAGCGCGCGAGATCGAGCACGGCGCGACCTGTCGCGTGCACTTCGAGCCAACTTCCGCAGGCGCTTCCTGAACGGGACTCTGTTCGGGACTTAATCCGGCTGCCGCTCGCGCTGCGCTGCCGATGCTTCGGGCGGGGCACATCGGCACATCAAACTGTGCACGGCGCCCGACACGCTCCCGGCTGCTTCCGCCACACTGCATAAGACCTTTGCGGGGCAAAGTGTGAATCAGTTGGCATTTGCGGTCGGATCGCTGGCTGGACTCGTTTGCGCAGCAATCGCCTTGGCGCTGCTGTGGCGTCTGCGGCTGCGCCCGCCGGCATCGCCCTACGATGCCCAACACCTCGCCGTGTTCGAGCAGTGGCCGACCACTGCCATCGCGCTCGACCCCGCCACGATGCGCTGGGTGACGGGCAATCCCGCCTCGCTCCGCAACCTCGGCTACACGCTGGATCAGCTGCGCGCGCTGAAGTTCGACGACATCTTCAGCGTCGAGGGGGTCGAGGGTCGCGGCGCGCTTCTCAAGCTGCTGCAGGAAGCGACCAGTCGCGCCCCCCTCGAGATGCGCCAGCGCTGTGCGGACGGCTCCGAGCGCAACGTCGAGGCGACCTGCACGCACATCGTGGTGGACGGCCGGCAGCTGCTCGCCGTGGCCGTGCACGATGTCACCATTCGCCGCAAGGTGGAGACGCAACTGCTGGAGAAGCACCAGCAGCTCGATCACCTCGCCCATCACGATCACCTCACCGGACTCCCGAACCGGCTGTACCTCGCGGCCCATCTGCCCGGTGCCATCGAGGAAGCCAAGAAGAACGGCACGGTGCTCGCCGCGCTGTTCCTCGATCTCGACCGCTTCAAGCATGTCAACGACTCACGCGGCCACGAGACCGGCGACAAGCTGCTGAAGACGGTGGCGCAGCGGATCCGCTCGACCATGCGCGCCGATGACCTGGTGGTGCGCATGGGCGGCGATGAGTTCGTGGTGGTGATGCGCGGGATCAGAAACACCGAGCAGGTGAAGGATACCGCCGCGCGCATCAACCGCGCCCTGAGCGCGCCCATGGTGGTGGATGGGCGCACGCTCGTGACCACGGTCAGCATCGGGGTGGCTCTCTATCCTTCCGACGGCGCCGACATGGGCGAGCTGCTGCGCCACTCCGATACCGCCATGTACCAGGCGAAGGACCGCGGCCGCAACAACTACCAGCTCTTCAGCCAGAGCATGGACAAACGGCTCAAGAAGCGCATCGCCATCGAATCGAGCCTGCGCACGGCGCTGCAGAGCCGGCAGCTCGATGTGCACTACCAGCCGATCGTCGACATCGAATCGCAGCGCGTGGTCGCGCTCGAGGCACTCATGCGCTGGAAGCACCCGACGCACGGCTACGTGCGGCCCGAGGACTTCGTCCCCATCGCCGAGGAAGCGGGCCTGATCGTCCCCATCGGCGACTTCGTGCTGCAGCGCGCGATCGAGGACATGGCGCGCTGGCGTCAGGCGGAGGGCAAGCTCGTCCCGGTCGCGATCAATGTCTCCGCGGTGCAGCTGCAGCGCTCCAACCTCGCTGAGCAGATCGCAGGCCTCACCAAGCAGTACGGGCTGGAGGCCTCGATGCTGCAGGTCGAGCTCACCGAGAGCGCGGTGTTCGAGCGGCGCGAGGCGCGCGCGCGCGAGGCGAGTCAGGATGCGGTGGCGAAGCTGCGCGAGCTCGGTGTGCACATTGCCATCGACGACTTCGGTACCGGCTATTCGAGCCTCTCGTACCTCAAGCGCTGGCGGGTGGACACGCTCAAGATCGATCGCAGCTTCGTGCGCGACCTGGTGACCGACCTCAGCGACCTCGCGATCGTGAGCGCCATCATCGCCATGGCGCGCCATCTGCACATCCAGGTGGTTGCCGAAGGGATCGAGGGCTGGCAGCAGCTCGAGAAGCTGCGCCAGCTCGGCTGCTCCTACGCACAGGGTTATCTCTTTGCCCGTCCCACCCCGGCACAGGACTGCCTGCGCTATCTCAACGGCAAGCCGCTCGATCTCACCCAGCGCCTGCCGAGCGCAGAGAATCTCGAGGTCACCGGCAGCGGCGAGCAGGTGGCGGTGCGGGCCTGACCGGCTCGAGTCCCGCGCGGACCGCCCGCCGCGCCTGCGCCACGTCCGAAGTCATTTGCAGACGTGCGAGAATAGGGCATGCCGCCCAGCGCCGATGCTCCCCGCGACACGCGGCCGCGCCAGCAGTGTGCGGACGGCGTGCTCATGGTGCGGCCGAAGGCTTTCGGCTACAACCCGGAGACCGCGCACACCAACACGTTTCAGTCACCCCCGCAGCCGGGGAGTGGCGATGCCCACGCTGCGGCCCGCCAGGAGTTCGAGCGGCTCGCCCAGGCGATTGCGAGCGAAGGAGTTGCGGTCTGCGCGGTGGAGGATTCGGCGCTGCCGGCGAAGCCCGATGCGGTGTTTCCCAACAACTGGGTGAGCTTTCACGAGGATGGCACGCTGGTGCTGTACCCCCTGCAGACCGCCAGCCGCCGCTTCGAAAGACGTACCGAGGTGATCGAGGCTGCGGTACAGGCGCTCGGGTTCCACGTCTCGCACCTGCTCGATCTCACCTGGTTCGAAGGGCAGGGCAAGTACCTGGAAGGCACCGGCAGCCTGGTGCTGGATAACGTCGCGCGCGTCGCGTACGCCTGCCTCTCCCCGCGTACCCATCCGGAGGTGCTCAGCGAGTGGAGTCGGGCGCTCGGCTACGAGGTGGTGACTTTCAGCGCGACCGATCGCGCCGGCGTGGCGCTCTACCATACCAACGTGTTGATGTGTATCGGAGCACGCGCGGTGGTCATCGGCAGCGTGGCGATCGCGGCGGCAGACCGGGCACGCGTGCTCGAGCGTCTCACCGGCAACGGCCGCGACATCATCGAGATCGGGCACGAGGAGCTGGCGCGGTTCGCCGGCAACATGCTCGAGCTCGGCACCTGGGACGAGGCGCTCGGGGACTCGCGCGTGCTGGTGATGTCGGAGAGCGCGCGCCGCGCGCTCGAGCCCGAAGCGTTTGCGCGGCTCTCGGGCTGCACCGACGCGGTGCTCGCGGTTCCGGTGCCTACCATCGAGAGGCTCGGCGGCGGCAGCGTGCGCTGCATGCTCGCCGAAGTTTTCCGCACGGCATGATCGAGCTCATCCTCAAGGGCGCTCTGTCGTATCTGCTCGGCTCGATCGTCGGCAGCCTGGCCGTCGCGCGCCTCACCGGCGGGGCCGACATCCGCACGCTCGGTAGTGGCAACGCCGGTGCCACCAATGCGCTGCGTACCCAGGGCAGGAAGGTGGCGCTTGTCGTGCTGGTGATCGATCTGGCGAAGGGTTGGATCGCTACCGCAATGGTTGCTACCTGGGCGATGCCGGCGGGAATTGCCGCGGCATCTGCGGGGCTGGCGGCCTGGAGCGCACCGGTCTGCGGCCTCGCGGTGATGCTCGGGCACGTCTATCCGCTCTGGTATGGCTTCCGCGGCGGGAAGGGCGTGGCCACCCTGCTCGGCGCAGTGCTCGGCATCAAGGCCTGGCTGCTCCTGCCCATGATCCTCACCTGGCTCGCCGCGGTAATCGCGTTCGGATACGTGGGCCTCGCCTCGATCCTGGGCGCAGTCGCGCTGGCGGTGGCCCTGGCGCTCACGCGCTCCGGCACCCCGCTGCTCGTCTTCGGGATCCTGTCCGCACTCCTCATCCTCTACACGCATCGTTCCAACCTGGCGCGCATGCGTGCCGGCACCGAGTCGCGCGCGCGGCGATTGTGGCTCTTCGGCACGCGCCGTGGACACGCCTGACGATGCCGAATGCAGCCCGAGCGTCGCGCGCCGCCCGGACGGGCCCGAAGGAAACGCCGCTCGTTGCACGTGTGTTCGCCGAGCTCGCCGACGGGCGTTTCCACTCGGGCGAGGCACTGGCACGGGCACTCGGCGTCAGCCGCAGTGCGGTCTGGAAAGCGGCCGCCGCACTCCGGGCGCAGGGCAGCGCACTGCACGCCGTGCCAAATCGCGGCTACCGGCTCAGCTGTGGCAGCGAGCCGCTGGATCCGGCGAAGATCCGCGCGCACCTCGCGCGCGAGGTGCGCGAGCGCATTGCGAAGATCGGGGCAGCCTGGGCGATCGGATCGACCAACACGGCGCTGCTCGAGCGTGCCAATCCCGGGAGTGGCACCGCCGAGGTGCTGCTCGCCGAATACCAGAGCGCCGGCCGCGGTCGCTGCGG
>Ga0306921_10009553_pt1 | contig 10292 bp, 12 predicted proteins | sample sta12Cox44000080_FD_203760 | JGI IMG/M metagenome (GOLD analysis project Ga0306921, IMG submission 203760) | Lab enrichment of tropical soil microbial communities from Luquillo Experimental Forest, Puerto Rico - statoxic.12C.oxic.44.000.080 (v2)... | ecosystem: Environmental > Terrestrial >...
TCAAGTGCTCGCTCGGCGTGGCGTCGAGCACCGCGCGCAATTCGGGATGCACCGGGATCGCGAGCGGCTTGTCGGTTTTCTCCTGCTTCACATGCAGCCAGCCGTCGCGGATATGCTGCCGCCCCATGCGGACGACATCGCTTCGGCGTTGCGCGGTGTAGAGCAAGAGCGCGAGCGCAAGGCGCGGCTTCGTGCCGAGCGGATGAAATCTACCAAATTGTGAGATTTCATCTTCCGTCCACGTGTGGAATCCGTCGCCCTTGATCGCGCGTGGCTTGATGTTTGCGGTCGGGTCGGTGCGCAGGTAGCGGCGCTTGACCCCAAACTGACAGAGCGAGCGCAAGGTCGCGCGCCAACTGCGCGCCGCATGCGGCGGCTTGCTGTCGAGTAGCGCCTCGATCCATTCCGGCGGCAGGAGCGCGAACGGCCGGTCACCATTAGGCGGCAGCCGGAAGCGCTCTAGGATTCCTCGGCGCATGCGTTGCGTGCCCGCGCTCTTCGAGCCGAAGAATTGTTGCGAGTCGAGATACTCGGCAACGACTGCGGCCACGCTGCCGGGTTTGACGCGGCCCGTGCCGATGGCGGTGCGCGGCCCGCTCATTGCCGCTTCGTATGCGGCCATGAACGTCGGCGACCACGGCAGACCGGGCAGGCGCACGCGCGGATAGCCACGGCGGCGCAAATAGTAATACGCGCGACCATCGTGATCGACCCAAGCTTGAACGTATTTGGGAAGCTTGCGCTTCATTGCTTTACCTTTGTGAGATCGGCGAGCCACGGGTTGCTAGCCTCGGTCGGTGCCAACTCGCCGAAGTGCAGCACGGTGCCGTCCGGCATCGTGACGCTGGTGACGGTCTTGCCGATCTTCTCGGCCGCGGCGACCATCCTGCGGATGCTCGGCTTGCGCTGCCGGCGCGGGAATGAGTGCTCGGCCTCCCACGGGTGCTCGGCCACCCACGTGCCAGGGGCGAGCCCGTGCTTGATGTCCATCGGGTGCACAACAAGGCGGCCGTCAGGACGCTTGTAATTTCGGGGAGGGTGTTGTCTATTCACGGCGTCGACTGCCTGTTGACAGAGAGATGATTGGCCCGGCGCCGCCTCGCGAAAGTTAGCGCCGGGCTTCACTTTGCCCAACTTCCTGCGAAAAGGAAAGACTCAGTACGAAGCTCGTGGCGGCAATGGCTTGAGTCCTTATGCAAGCCCTTCAGTCTTTCCAGAAATTTTTGAACCGGCCCGGCGACAGCTCGGTGTAGCGCACCGTGTGCTGGATGTTCTTGTGGCCGAGATAGGCCTGCAGCGCCCGCGTGTCGACGCCATCGTTCGCCAGCTTGTAACCACAGGCGTGCCGCAGCATGTGTGGGTGGATCGGGAACGGCACCTTGGCGACCTTGCCGGCGCGCTGCAGCAGGCGGGCGAAGCCCTCGGTCGAGAACGGCGCGCCGCGCTCCGACACGAACAGGTAAGGCGAGGAGGGCTGCTGCTCCCGCTTGAGGCGGCGCAGGGCGCGCATTTCGAGCCCGGTGAGGGGGTGGGTCGCAGGCGTGCCCGCCTTGCGCCTACGGACGTGCAGGACGGCGCCGCTGAACGAGACCTGGTCCCAGCGCAGGTCGCACAGCTCCGACGCCCTCAGCCCGTGCCGGTAGGCAATGAGGATCATAGTGCTGTCGCGATGCCCCCAGCGGTTGGACTTGGCGGCCTCGATCATCTTCTTGACCTCGTGTTCGAGCAGATGCTCGCGCGTGCGCAGCTCGCGGTTCGGCCGCCGCGTTGGTGTTTGCCGCTTCGGCTCGACCGCTTCACGTAGAACGACAACGTTGCTCATGATTATGCCTTTCGCTGCTTGGCCCGGCGGAGACGCTCGGTCACGCGGGTGATGGTCTTCTCGATCTCGTCGTCGCTCTTGCCTTTGACCTGGTCGGCGAGGGCCGTGATCAGGCCGCCGATGGTGCTGGCCTGCTTGGCCAACTTGTTGCGCTTGGCGCGCCAGCGCGCCTGCTTCTCGGCATTGCTCAGGATCATGACCACCTCTCCCCTGGAAGATGGTGGGTTACGTAATCCGTGTCAAGCAAAACCGCCGCGCGATTACGTAACCCACAGGGGCTTTTGGGGGGTGGGGGCTACCCCGGCGCAGGGTCGGGCCAAAATAACCCGCCAGCGCCCACAGGAGGGGCGGGAGGGGGCATGCCGGCGCCGAGCCTCCAGCACCGGCAGCAAGGGCACGATCAGAGTCCGCGACGCCGGCGGTCGGATGACTGGCACCGCCACGCGGCGGATCGGGCGCTAACCGCCCAGCGGTCTCCGCTAGGCCGGCGCGGGGGCATGCCGGGCCACGGTCGAGGATGGACTTCGGACGTCCTCAGCGCGCCAGCTGCGCCCGGCGTGGCGTGGCCTGACGCTCTTTACGCTGGCGGTAGGCGTCCTGCCGGCATGCAGATGAGCAGTAACGCGCATCGTGGCGCAGCGTTTGAAACTTACCTCCGCAGCTCGCGCAAATGACCGCACGCGTGCGCTCCTCTCTGCGCCGCGCACGCAGCTGCCGCCAGTAGCATGCGGTCGAGCAGTGGTAGATGCGAAACCATCCGGTTGGGCCGGGACAACTAACGTGCCGCACAAGGTACGGTCGTCCGGTCGGAAAGCGCCACGGCACCACGATGTCGTCACCGCAGAGAATCGGCTCGCGGCACGCCCGGCAATGCAGACCGGGATGGCAGTCAGGGTGCTGAGAGGACGTAGTAGAGCGCATAGCCGTAACATCGGCGCGGTCTTCCGCCAAGTCAACCTACTGCACGTTAGCGGCACCGGCGGCGCCGCTCGCGCTCGGCGTGGCCGTCGAGCAGGAGCTGCACGTCGACATCGTCGGGCAGCAACGCGATCTCGATCCGCCGGCGCAGACCGCCCAGGCTCAATGCGACGATGGGCTGGCGCAGCTCGGGCGCGCTGGCGACGTAGCCGCGCTCCGCGGCGTAGGTCACGGTGACGTCGAGCCTCATCGCCGCCGCCTGTGGGCGTCGCGCGCCTCGACCAGCAGCATGATCAGCATGGCGGCAAACAGAATCGCGCCAAGAGCGGAGAGCGCGGTGAGGACGCCGGTCATGGTCGTGGGCGCAGCAGCTCGTGCGCCGGCAGGATGCGCTGCGGCTCCTCGGGCTCGGCCAGGGCGATGGCCACGTGCTCGATCGCAGCGGCCAGGCGCGCCGCCGCCCAGTCGCTGGCGGCAGACTGCACGACCACGACCAGCAGCTCGGGGTGCAACTTCGCGTAATTGGGGCCGAACAGCTCGTCGATCTTCTGCTGGGCGAGGGTCAGTCGGTCGAGCGGGTCTGGCATCGGGAGATTCCTCCGAAGGCGGCAGGATGGAGGAGCGCCGTCGAGCAAGAGGACCCGACGGCGCTCCAGCTGCGCTGCCCATGGGCTCTAACCGGGCGCGACTACCTGGTCGCCCCAGGGAGTTACGGCTGGAGCCCAGGCTGCCAGCCGTTGTTATACGGACACGGGCTGGCTGGTCCGCCGGGGCTTGATCGCGGGTGACAGCGATCGGTAGCCGCCCCGGAATCCGCGCGGCTATGTCCGCAACCGCGCGGGAATCTCCTTCATTCCGCTGCCTCGCGCACCGTCTCCACATCGGCGAGCAGGATCGCCCAGGGCGAGCTGTCGATGCGGCGGTGAACCTCCAGGCCCTGCTCAAGCGCGGCCACGACGAGGCGTTCTTCACCAACCTCTAGAGCCAGGATATGCGCCTCGGCCTCACGGATGAGCCGCGGCCGCGAGCGGGCGGGGATACTATCCCTGGTGTCCGCGATGCCAGCGGTGAGCAACTTCTTGAGCTGGGCGGGGAACAGCGCGCACAGCAGCTGGCTGGCGGAGCCGCTGGGCGCGGACAGCGCTTGGCCGGGCACGGCAAACCGCAAGACATCGGGCCAGTGCACGACCACTCGGCCAGCCTCGATCGCGATCTGCGGGGCGCCCGCGGCCGCCAGGCGGTCGACCTCGGCCTCGATCGCGGCTTTGATCTCGCTGGCTGGCGGCGGCGCTGCCTTGAGGCACATCAGCTCGCCCTGGGCAACAGCGATCTCGTGGCGCAGGCGCATGAGCGCGTCGGCGACACTCTCGCCGTCGCGCGCTGCTGGCACCACGGTCGGCCACGGCGGTCGCTCGACCTCAGCGGCGCCGCTGAAAAACTGCATGATGGAATTGTTCAATCGGCTGACGACCTGCTCGGTATTGGTGCGGGTGGAGTTGCGCTTCTGGCGCTCACCCTCCAATCGCGCCAAGTCAGTGCGAACCGCGGAAAGCTCGGCGTCGAGCGTCGCCACCTCCTCGGCGCCCCCTCCGTGGGCGTAATCGCGCCGGCGCGACAGGTCGGCGAGCTGGTCCTCTTTCCCCCGAATCCGCTCCATCAGGCTGCGCTGCAACGCCTCGCTGTCGGCGAGCAACCCCTTGAGGGAATCGTACTTTGTGCGCGCGCGCGCCGGCAGCCGATCGAGACACTGCAGCAAGCTGTGGGGCGGATACTGGTTCATCGCGCGCTACTTTCGCCACGCGTTTTCGAGTTCACGAACCATTGCGTTGTAGGCCGCGTCCTTGATGGCCTGCGCTTGGTCCGTGGTCATGACACGCGGCACGCTGTCCTCGCGTTGGTCGGGTATGCACTCAAGCCGATGGTTGAGGTGGCCTGGCTGCCCGTCGATCGTGCACTGATCACCGGGCTGCTGACCACGAACACTCGTGGTGCGCCACGCATCCTGCAGCTTTCGTTTTTCGTCTTGGTAGACTTGTTCAACGTACGCGCGGGCGTCCGCGAGTCCGATGCCATCGGCACGGCGGGCCTTGTCCTCTGCGACCGCACGCTGCAGCTCACTCATGCCATCACGCATGTTCATCGGCACCACGAGGCGCTGACCGTCGCGCAAGATGTCGTCGTCGTCCTCGATCGGAGCCCCGTTGCGGTCAAACTTCAGATATTTCGGCATGGGAACCTCCTGGTCGCACATGAAGTGCGAGGTGGTGACGTTGAGCATGGAGAGCGCCGAGGTGATGGCCGCGGAAACGTCGGCATCACTCACATGCCGGCGCAGGCTGCACAGTTGGTTGTCGACCGCGTCGAGGAAACTGTCGCGGGCGGCAAGCGGCAGCAGACCGGCTGCGCGCAGCAGCGCGTCGGCTTGGGGTCTGCTGAGCGCGCGTTTCATGCCTTCGCCTTCGCTGCCTTCGCGGGCACCTTGGGCTTAGGTGATTCCACGATCTCGAGCAGGCGGGCGGCTTGCTCAGCCGTGAGCCGCACTTCGGTACCGGACCGCAGCATGTTCAAGATCGCTGCGTCGATATCGTCTTGCGTCGCGTCACCCGTTATCGGCATGTTACGTCTTCCCTTCCGCCGCTCGCGCGGCTCTGACGTGCTCGTCTGCTGGAGCGCCAAAAGCGGGCAGCGGCGCGCCGTATCTGCGCAGCAGCGCCGCGTCCGCTTGCGCAGCGGGCGATGGGAACAGGGGCGCCAGAGCGGGGTCCCGCTCCTCGTCGGGGAAGCACGCCCACAAGTCATAGCTAGGTTCGGACTGGCCGCGCACGGCGGCGAGGGCAGCCATCGACAGCGCGACGATGACGTCGATCTTGTGCGACTGCTTGAGCTTGTCGAGCCGCCAGCCGCGGCTGCTCTCGGTGACGATCGCGCGCGAGACCGCCAAGCGCATGTTGGCATCGGGGTAGAGCACCAGCGTGCGCGCTTGGATCAGGTCGAACAAATTTTGCGTCGCCGCCGTCAGGTTCGGCACCGACTGCGGGTACTCCTCAATCGGGACGTGCTCCTTGGCGAGGCGCTGCGCCACGCTCACCATCTGGAACGGGTCGAACCAGACCTTGCGCACGAGGTAGCGCTTGCGCCAATCGAGCAGCGTGGCCTCGATCGTCGCCTCGAAGTTGATCGGGTCGTCCGGGCTGGGCGTGAACACACGGTGCTGCACCAAGCGCACGCACTGCGTTTTCTTGTCGAAAGTGCAGGCGACGAGCGCAGTCGTATCGCGCTTGGTCGACGCGTCGACACCGATCCACACCGGCAACTGGCGGTCCTGGTGCACGGGTGTGAGTGCGGGCAACACACATGCGTCCCAGCTGGCGAGATCGACGAACGTGCTCTCGCTGGTGACGAACTGGTTCATGATCATACGCGCGAAGGCGCTGGGGCGCAGCGAGCGGCGCATCTCGCTCAACCACGCTTCGTCCTGCCACGGCGCGATCGGCTCGCAGTGCCAGGCGAACAACATGCCATCGCCAGCGTGCAGGCTGGGGGCGACTTCAGGCAGCGCCATGCCGCGCTTGTAGATGTCTTCGAGCAGCACGCTCTCGCCGCTGAACCCAGCATACGACACCGTGAGACGGCAGCTGATCTTCCTGGCGGGCGAGGTGATCAGCTCATCCCAAAGTCGTCTTGAGCGTTCTGACACGAATCCCCAGAGTTCATCGAAGCAACTGATCGTCGGGTTGCCACCCGCGGCACTGGCAGCATCGCTGGCGATGGCGATGATGGTGGCGTCGATGGCAGGGAACACGACGCGATCGCTGGTGAGCTTGGCAATCGGCCGCAACAGTGGCGAGGCCTCGATGATTCGCTTGACGATAGCAAAGACTCTCGATTGCGCTTGTTCCAAATCGTTGGCAACGCAGTAGCCTTCGGCGAAGCGGCCGCCGTAGAGCAGCACCATCGTGAGCATGACGACCGCAGCGAGCGTCGTTTTTCCTGATTTTTTGATCGCGCCGAAGACAAGTTCGGGATAGAGCAAGCGGCCGTTGTCGTTGAGCGTGAACGCGTGCTGCAGGAACTGGCGCTCGGCGTCGGAGAGCACGAACGGGCGTCCAGTCTCGGGATCGCACAGCGCGTGCTCGATGAAGGCGAGAGGATTGCTGCGCCAGCGCGCGAGCGATGCAGTGTCGAGCGTCTCACGCACCGCTCTGCTCCTTCCAATCTTCGCGAATGATATCGGCGAGCGATGGTCCGACTTCCTTCGGCACGCGCTCGATGCCCAAGCGTTGCGATAATCGCACTGTCGTTGATGCAAGCGTGCAGAGCGTGCCGATGTCGACCTGCTCGCCATTGATCATCCGCGCCTCAAGCACTTCGGCCTGCACTGTCACTGCAGCGAGCCGACGCAACAAGCCGAGCTTGATGTCGGAGCACTGCCCAGCACCGCCCATGTCGTTGATGAACGCAGCGACGAGATCGCGGAAGCGGCGCGCGGCGCTGGAGCGGCCGTCGAGCTTGGGCAGCAGGTCTTTGTGATTGGTGACGCGCGAGCGGCCCTTGCGCTTCCGTATCGCCGCGCTCTCGTCCACGACTGCCAAGCTACTATCCATCGACATCTTGAGACCTCTCGGGCGGATACTTATGCTCGCATTGAGCATAAGCTGCAAGCCTGCCCTGGCTAGGCCGACTGTTGGAAAAACAGTGCTCGGCGAACCTGCGGTTGTGGTTGAAAAAGCTCAACAAAATCGGGCTGTTCAGGGGATGACTGTTGGGAGATCAATCATTCTTCCAACAGTCCGAAGCCTGCCGCTAGCAGGCTTCCTGAGGGGCAGTGATCGTTCGCAGCGTGGCGTAATTGCAGTGGTCGTCGGCGGCCGCAGATTTTTTTTTTGGGGGACATGGCGCGGCTGTGGTGTGGGGGTGGCAGGCGTCGCCAGAAATGTGAGTAGCAGGACAGTGCGACGAGCTGTTTTCAGCATCCAGCCAGCGCTTCCCCCCCCCTTTTAAAAAAACAACAAAAACACTCTACTCACATTTCTGGCGATGGTCGGCGTGCCGACCGTGAGGGCAAAAATTTTGCCCTCACCGGCGAGCGGGCACGCGCACACCACGAAAACCGGGAAGACGAATGAGCCCGGCCGCCGTCACCCCCATCCTCAATTGCGGCGTGCGCCCGGCCATGGCCAGCAGGGTGTCGCGGTCGTAGCCGTCCGCCAGGCTGTACCGCCAGATCGTTTTGCGCTTGCGCTCGTCATCGCCCTCGTCCTCTTCCTCGTCACATCTCAGCACGCCGAGGATGTGCAGCGCTTCCATTTCCCGCTGCACCGTACGCCACGGTTTGTCGATGCGCGCGCGCACGTCGCCTGGTCGCGCCTTGGGATAGACCGCCACGTCGACCAAAATTTCCAGCCGCAGCGGCGGGATGCTGTCGCGGGCGCAGCGGATCGCCAGCCGCATGGCCTCCTCCCGCGTCATGCCGATGGCCACGCCGCCGCGCACCATCTGCGTGAGCTGCTTGGCGAAGCGGGTGGGCATCTCGGGCGCATGCGCGTCGATGACGTTGCCCTGGTAGTCGCGCTCGACCGCCGTCCGCGCCATGGTGACAATGTCGGCGGCCTTCACCAGCCGCATGTGCTCGACTTCCGACAGCCGTACGTCCTCGGTCGAGGCATGCAGGACGAGGCCGCCCACGGCGACGGCCAGCTCCTCACGCATCTGCGTCTCGTCGCCGGTGTTGCCAATGGCTTGCAGGCCCGACCGCACACGCCCGAGCTTGCTGTCGATGCGGATGGTGACGAAGCGGTCGCCCATCACGGCAATTACGGCGTGCGCCGTGTCCCACGCCGTCGTCACCGCACCGACGATGACGATGCGGCCTCGCCAGGTCAGGGTCTGACCGCCGTCGGTGCCCACGTTGCGCTCATATTTGCCGTCGTGAACTTCCCGGATGGCCCCCAGGACGGTCGCTCGCGTATTGCGATCCATCGACAAGATCGACGTCACGTCCTTGACGACGAGCACACCGCGGGCGCCCATCTTGCGCAGCAGGCCGCCGGTGGCTGGCTTGTGCTTGAGCGGACGCGTGGCTGACAGCAACGCGCCCTCGGACGCAATCGTGCTGGTGACGTGTGCGCCCGCCCCTTCGAGCGCCTGCACCGTCTCGGTCTTGGCGGCACCCGGCCCCGAGATGACGAGCACCCAGAGCGGGTCGCCGGTGAGCCGCTCCGCCGCCGCCGCCGCACACACCACATCGAGCACAGCGAGGTCGTAGTCCTCGCCCAACCACTTGCGGAAGACCGCGTGCACCTCCTCGCGCGAGCACTTCGGCGGTGGTGGCTTGGCGGGCTGCTTGGCCACCGTCTGCGGCTTGTAGTCCAGCCACGCCGCCGACTTGGTCGCCACCTTTAAGTCGAAGGTGTCGGCCAACGCAGGGTAGCCACGAGTCTCGCCACCATTGCCGTGCCGCCCGACAGCGTCGCGTGCCGCTTGCACCCGGTCGGCCACCTCGTCGTCGCCGGCGGCCGTGGCGATCGCCTCCAGCATGCGCGCCGCCTCGTCCTCGTCGAGCCCGGCGCGCGCCAGGAAGCCGCCGACAGTCAATGCCGCCTCGTGGCGCCCGCCCTTCGCCGGCCAGTGCCGCGCCAGCAGGACGGCGACGGCGAGGCGATGCACCTGCCGCAGCAGTTCGTCGTCGTCGACCGTGACCAATGCGCCATCCTGATCCCATTCGATCGCCTCGCCGCTCACGTGCACGGAGCCGGGAAATACCGACTGCGATCCTTTGTTGGCGCCACCGATCTTAAGTTCGAGCATCATGGTGCCGTCGGTGTCCTTGAACTGCAGGCCGGCCTTGGTGATCCTTTCGGCCAGCGTGGTGGTGTAGAGCCAGTGCGAGCACCGCTTCGACGCGCGCCCGAAGACATTGTTGCTCTTGGGCAGCAGCATGGGACCGATCGCCACCGCCTCGCGGCAGTCGAGATCGACGTCGGTGAGGCCGTCGCTGCTCGCTCCCAATTGGACACCGACGTTCATGTCCGCGCTGTTGAAAGCCTCGGCAACCGTCTCGCTGTCGAGGCGACGCCGCTGCCAGCCGTTCCCGATCGGCTTCTTGGTCTGGCGCGACACCGGAATCGGATTCCAGCAGCGCTTGAGATAGCCGAGGGCGATCTCCAGCGGCGTAGGCAGTTTGCGTTTACGGGATGTTGAGGATGTGTTATGCAACATGAACTGGACCTTTTGAGCGAAGGGTCTGGGAAATGGCTTGGAGGCCCTGCCGAACTTCGAACCGGCGGGGCTTCTGCTTTCAGGGCGGATCGCGAGCGTTACGGTTTGACACCCGACGAAATACGCTAATGATGCCAATGTGCGCTTTAAGCGCACTTTGACAGCGTAAGTCCTTGGATTCACATGGATTGGTTAGAACGCCGCGAGTTCATCACGCTCATCGGCGGCGCGGCGTCGTGGCCGCTCATTGCGCGTGCCCAACAAACGGGGAAGGTCCGGCGTGTCGCATTCCTAGGCACCTCATCGCCATCCCTGGAAGGCCATCTCGTCGATG